>OHIN01000317.1_pt1 | contig 36600 bp, 33 predicted proteins | sample 1568261 | NCBI WGS metagenome assembly OHIN01 (sample SAMEA3879578, study PRJEB24766) | human gut metagenome | biome: human-associated habitat; feature: feces | place: USA | collected 1985/1987
TTAAAAAATATTTAAAAATATTAATAATCCATCTGCAAACGTTTTAAAAACAAAAAAATTAACATTTCGATTATCAACATTATGTTTTCAAACCGATAATCTTGAATTGTGTCTTAAAAAACCGAAAATATGGATAAAGCGGTTAGCGGTGCAATAACGTGCCTGCCCACAAAAGATTACAGAATACAATATAAAAATAACAGACTATGAAAAGAGTTTTATTTCTTTTTGCAATGATTGCGGCTTTCTTTTGTTCCGCAACAGCGGCCGAAACTCCGGCGAACTTTCCCGGCGGAGAGAAGGCTCAGAAAGAGTTTATACAGAAGAATGTGAAATATCCTTCCGTGGCGGCAGAAATGGGTATAGAGGGTGTCGTAACGATCGTTTTCAAAGTGAAAAGCGACGGCACTATATCGGATGCCAAAGTGAAACGTCCGGTGGATCCCGATCTCGAGGCCGAGGCTTTGCGGGTTGTGAAGATGATGCCGAAGTGGGTGCCCGCGCAGGTGGATGGCAAGGCTGTGGATTCCGAAGCGCAGGTTTCGTTCCCTTTCAAGCTGAAATAACAAAGGAAATCAGGAAATCGGGATTTATCATGATTAATCAGGGAGAATCATGATTAATCCAATAGCGGCCCGGGGGTAATCGCCTCGGGCTTTAAGATATCGGGGAAAATTTCGAGAGTTTCCCTGATTATGCGCTGTGAGAGGGTGTCGCCGAGTTCGGCGGCGCGGTTGTAATAGAGAATCGATTTTCGGAAATTATAATTCAGACAGTGGCCGTGCGAGTAAGCATCGGCCACTTTTTTTAGCATCGGAGCGCAGGCGGAGTCGCCCGGCTCGGTTTCGAAATAGTCGGCAAGCTCGCGCAGCGCGGAGCATGAGCGGCGCGAAGCGGCATAGTCGAGCAGTTTGAGAGCCGCGGCAGTGTCGGGGGGCAGGCAGTCAGCGCCTGTGAGCATCAGGTGTCCGAGGTTTGCCGATGCTTTCGCGTCCCCCTTGGCGGCGGCTTCGCGCAGAAAGAGGAGAGCGGAATCGCGGTCGAGGCGCGTGCCCTTACCCTGCCAATAGAGAAAGCCGAGGAAATTCATGGCCCTTGTCGAGCCTCCGGCCGCCGAATCGCGCAGCGCGGCAATCGCCGGCGCTTCACCCACAGCGGCCCTGTCCTCCACCTCGCGCATCGGCGTTCCCGGCAGCAGCGTCGCCCCCGAAATCACCCCCGCGCAGAGCAAAATCCAGCCCCATACGAGACATCTCATATTTTCCCCTCTCATCTTTTTAAATTCTAATCAGATTCGGTGTCCGCCGGTCGCGTGAGCGAACTTTAGTTCGCCTCTAATAATTCAACATTCCAAATTCAACATTCAACATTCAACATTCCAAATTAGCCCTTGGGGCTCAGCGTCACCAACGGCACGAGCATCTCCTGGAGCGAGATGCCGCCATGCTGGAAGGTGCCGTTGTAATACTGCACGTAATAGTTGTAATTGTTGGGATAGGAGAAGAAATCCTCGTTGCAGGCATAGATGAAAGTGCTGGAAAGATTGGGCGAGGGGAGGCCGAAACGGCGCGGGTCGTGCATCTCATAAACCTGCCGGGCGTTATAGCTGAGATTCTTTCCCACCTTATACCGCAGGTTGGTGTTGGTGTTTTTGTCGCCCACCACCTTCACCGGGTTGTCCACGCGGATAGTGCCATGGTCGGTGGTCAGTATCACATGATATCCAGCCTCGGCGAGACGGCGGAATATTTCTATTGCCGACGAATGGCGGAACCAGGTCTCGGTGAGCGAGCGGTAGGCGGCATCGCTGCCGGCGAGCTCGCGTATCATCTTCGACTCTGTTCGGGCATGCGACAGCATGTCGATGAAGTTGAGCACCACCACCTGCAGCGGGAGATCGCGCGAGGCCGAGAATTCGCGGAGAAATTTCTCGCCGGCGGAAGAGTCGTTCAGCTTCGAATAGCGGAAACGCTCTATGCGGCGGAAACGGTCGAGCTGGGTCTGTATAAGCTCAGCCTCGTGGATGTTGAGTCCCTCGTCCTCATCCTCCTCCACCCAGTATTGGGGATACATCGTGGCGATCTGCAGGGGCATGAGTCCTGCGAAGATGGCGTTTCGGGCATATTGCGTGGAGGTGGGGAGGATGGTGGTGTAAAGGTCCTCCGAGATATTGAAGAAATCCGACACAAGCGGGAGCAAGGTCTTCCACTGGTCGAGTCGGAAATTATCAATAAGGAAGAAACAGACCTTCTCCCCGCGGTCGAGCAGGGGGAAGACGCGGCGCCGGAACACCTCATGGCTCATCAGCGGATGGTTGTCGCCCGTGATCCACTTCTCATAGTTGCGTTTCACGAACTTGCAAAAGTTGGAATTGGCATCCCGCTTCTGCATAAGCAGCATCTCGGCCATCGAGTTGTCGGTTTCGGCGAGTTTCATCTCCCAGCGGACAAGTTCGTGGTAGACCTCCATCCATTCTTCGATGCTTCCGGCAGAATTTATAATCGAGGATAGCCGCATGAAATCCTGCTGATATTCGGAGGAAGCCTGTTCGGCCACAATCTCGCGGCTGTGCAGGTTCTTCTTTATGGAAAGCAGAATCTGGTTGGGGTTCACCGGTTTTATGAGGTAGTCGGCAATCTGGTTGCCGATGGCCTGGTCCATGATGTTCTCCTCCTCGCTTTTGGTGATCATGATCACCGGTATGTCGGGATGCGCCCGGTTGATGAGGGTGAGAGTCTCGAGGCCGGTCAGGCCGGGCATGTTCTCGTCGAGCAGGATGAGGGAGAAGAGATCCTGCTCGAGCGCGTCGAGCGCGTCGCGGCCATTGGAGACGGTGGTCACTTCATAGCCTTTGGCTTTGAGGAAGAGGATATGTGGTTTCAGAAGGTCGATCTCATCGTCGGCCCAGAGGATTCTATCCATGCTTTTCGGGATTTGCGGGGTTAAATTTTCTTAGCTACTTAGCTTATTCCTGGGCTTTCCGGGGGTTGGGGCTCGGGGAGGCCATCGGGGGGTTCGGTGTTCTCCTGGAAGCGGAAGTATTCCTCAAAAGAACGGCCTTCGCGCAAAAGAAGTTCAAAGTTGGGTTTGCTGATCATCACGGGGCGAACGCCTTCGGGAAGTTCGAAGCCGTTGGCGCTCATCACAGAGCGGTAGTGTTCCAGCTCGCGCATGTTTTTGAAGCCTTTCACCACGAGGAGTCCCACTTCGCCGAAGTTCATCGGTTCGAGGTCGAAGTCTTTCACCACGAAGGAGGAGAAATTGAATCGCGCAACATCATAGAGCAAAGCGTTGGCGTTGACGGAATCCGCGGGGAAAGCGAGCACGAGATATTGCGGCGACTCGGGGTCGCGTTCGAAGTTGGCGGGCATTCCGTCGGCAGCGATGGCTGTGGAGTCGTTGGAGAGACCCACGCTCCATATCATTCCGCGGGAGTTGCTGAGTCCGGCATGCGGCACGCGCCCCGCCTTGAGCCCGCGCATGATGCTTCCGGCCATAGGCGTCATGTCGGTTTCGGGCCAACGTTCGAGAAGCGTTTCGAGGCGTTCGCGGAACTTGGAGTTGTCGTTTTCCGTGAGATATGACAGAGCGTCGATAAAGACGAATTTGGGCAATATGTCGGAAAGTGGGAAATCCTCCTCCATCTTCGCCGTGAGGGAGTGCACTTCCGAATTGCGGTTGTCGAGATATGCGCCGTAGGCCTTCTCATACATCTCCTCCTGCACGAGGTTCATTCGGCGGAGGTTTTCGAAATAGTTCGGGTCGCGCATGGCCTGACCGTAAGGAGAGTCGGGGAAGTCGGCGAGAATCTTGGCGCGCCAGCGTTCCGTCTCGGCCGTGTCGCCCGAGCGGACGGCCATCAGATAAAGGTTGTAGTAGACGTCGAGGCGGTAGACATTGTCGGGATAACGCTCTTCGAGGCGCAGGAACTCCTTTCGGGCGGCGGGGAAATCCTCGAGCTTGTCCTTCAGGATAAGTCCCATATTGTAGAGGCCCTCCTGGATAATATCGTTGGAGGTCTGTTTCTGCTCCTCGGTGTTGGGAATCTGCGAGAGATAATATTCGATGTTGTGGGGGTCGGAGCTGTCGTTCTCTTTCGCTTTCTTATCGCCATCCTTATTGTCGGAGTTTTCCCCGGAACCGTTATCGCCCGGTCCATTCCCATTCTCTCCTTCTCCTCCGGATTCATTGCCGCCATTCTCCGCAGTGGTTTCCGGTTCGTCGGCGATGGAATAGGAGGACTTGTTGCGGCGGCGCCAGTCATCCTCGAGGCGGCGCGCACCCCAGCGGCGCTGGAATTCGGTCTTACCCTGGGCTTTGGTGGCGGCGTTATAGAAATACCATGATTTGTCGGCGTTGGCGGTGAATCCCATCTGCGGGGCGTCATTGCGCTTGATGCCTTCGAGGGTCTCACCCTCATGTTCGGCAAGGTATTCCTCGCGCTTTGCATCCTCGGCCTCCTTCTTCTCGCGGGCCTTCAGCTCGTCGACGAGCCGCTGGGCCACCGCCTTCTGCTCCTCGGGAGTCATGGCCGCAAGTCGCAGGAGAGAATCCTGAAGCTGGACGTTGCCGGCATAGAGCGCCAGTTCGTCGAGCACATCGCTGCGGCGGCGCAGGTTCTTATAGTCGGGATAGGATTCGGGAAGCTGTGGGATAGCCTCGGCATAGCAAGGCTGCGCCTTGACATAGTCGCCTTTGGCAAACCAGATGTTTCCGAGGGCGAGTTGCGCCAGGGCGCGGTCGATGCCGTTGCGTGTTGATTTCTCCACGGCGAGGGAATAGTTCTCGGCAGCTTTCACCGAATCGCCGGCCGAGAGATAGAGATTGCCGATGGCGTAATATATCTGGTCGGCAAACTCATTGTTGCGGGCAAATCGGGTCATTGCTTTCAGTGCCCTTACCTCCTTGGAGATGTTCTTGCCTGTGAAGACCTCGCTCTGCTTGATGCGGGCGTTGAATTTTGCGCGGTAGGATATGCCCTGACCTTTGCCGGCGTTGCGGAAGGCCGCGTATGCCTGTTTCTTTTCGCCGAGATGGGCGTAGACCTGTCCCAAAAGGAACCAGAGGCGGTTTTTCTGTGTGCCTTTGGCGCGGCGGGCGGCATCGGTGAGGAAAGGCACCGCCTCGCAGTAGCGGTCGGAGCGTATCAGCAGGTCGGCCTTGGCGAGATTGTAGAGATCGCGAAGGGCCGAGGTGGTGAGGTCTTTCTCCTTCACGAGGTGTAGGGCGTTTTCCGCCTCATAGTTCCAGTCGAGGGCGCAATAGCTCAGAGCCATCCATATCCGGGCCTCCGTCACTACATTCGGGAGCCACGGGAAATGGCGGGAGATATACATGAAAGTGGAGGCCGCGCCGGGGAAGTCGCCGTTGTAATATTGTCCCTTGGCCATGGTGAGCCATGCGTTGTGCAGGAAGGGGTTGAATTCCGAGCGGGCGCGGAAAGCCTTCTCCTTGGCGGATGCCGACCGCTTGGCCGGTTTCTTCTTGATGGAATGGAGCTGGATTGCCTTCTGCATCTTCTCGATGGTGCGCTTGAAGTCGCCCGCAGGCTGGGGCATCTTGGCGTCGGCGCGGGCCTCGGCGGGATGGGTGAGCACACGGCGGGAATAGTCGTCCTCATAGTTGCGCTCCATCTCCGCGAGCTGTTCGTTGTAATGCTCCTTGCCGTTGAAATATACGTTGTAGCGGGTGGTGAAGGCCTGCCAGTTGCGCGACATGGCGGTGTTCTTCTTCGTGCCGCAGGAGCCGAAGAAGAGCAATGACAATATAAGTAAAGGTATGACGCGCGAAAGTCTCACATATAGAGAACGCGAAAAACAAAATTTAATTATGAAAAAGGGATGGCTAAGGCACGGGGTCGTAGCCGCTGCCTCCCCAGGGGTGGCAGCGCAGGATGCGGCGCAGGGCGAGCCACGTACCCTTCAGCACTCCATGCTTGGCGATGGCTTCCACGGCATATTGCGAGCAAGTGGGGGTGAAGCGGCAGGCGGCCGGGAAATGCGGGGAGATCGCTCCCTGGTAGAATCGTATGAGGAGTATGAGGATGCGTTTCATAGTCAGGGTTCGGTTTTGCCGGAATCGGGAATGAGAGCCGTATGGGCTTTATGGAGCAGGCGGCGCATTTTCGACTCGATGAGGTCGTAGGGAAGCGATTTGTCGCCGAGATAGATAAAAGCCATGAAGAGCATCCTGCCGCTTTCTTCGACAGCTTCCTTGAGGGGAAGCCGGTTGAGACGGTAGGCCTCGCGGATACGGCGGCGCATCAGCACGCGGTCAACGGCATGGCGCAGCCTGCGTTTGGGCACGGTGACGAGCATCTGCACATTCCCCACTCGTGGCGGTATGCCGGCGCGGAAGCATTCCTCGGTCTGTTCGCGGTCGAGACGCATCATGACCATGCGGAGGGGATACTCATAGAGCTTCTCTCCCCGGTCGAAGAGCATGTCGACAAGACGCGAATGCCTCAGCTTTTCATCTTTACGCAAAGCATACATAATTTTGAATGTTGAATTTTGAATGTTGAATGCGATAGAGACGACTGCCGGATTATTTATCGCGGGAGATGATGTATTCGAAGATGTCGGCGAAGGCGTCGCGCACGGGGGAGGCGGGGTAGCGTTCGAGGATATCCATGGCGTCGCGCTGGAGATTGCGCATAGTGGCGAGCGCATATTCGATGCCGCCATGCTCCTTGGCGAATTCGATCAGCATGTCGATCTGTTCGCCGGTTAGGTCGCCCTCCATGATAATCTCTTTCATTCTGTCGGATTCCTCCTCGGGAGCGTTGTCGAGTGCATAGAGAAGCGGGAGGGTGATTTTCCCTTCGCGGAGGTCGTTGCCCGTGGGCTTGCCTATCTGGGGATTGTGGAAATAGTCGAATATGTCGTCGCGGATCTGGAAACAGAGCCCCAGGAGTTCGGCATACTGCACCATCGGCGAATATTCGTCGGGAGCGGCGCCGACGGCTTCGGCTCCCATCTTGACGCAGTTCATGAAGAGGGAAGCCGTTTTTTTACGGATCATCAGGAAATAGCTCTGCTCGTCGAAGTGATGTTCGCGGGCGTTGACTATCTGGTCGATCTCGCCGGTGGATAGTTCTTTGCCGAGGGTGGAGAGCGATGAGATTATGGACAGGTTGCCTGTGCGGATACCGGCGGAAAGAGCGTTGGATACAAAGAAGTCGCCGACAAGCACGGCAATGTGGTTTCCCCAGGATGCGTTGATTGTGGGCACTCCGCGGCGGAGCGAAGTTTCGTCGACAACATCGTCGTGGATCAGGGATGCGTTATGAAGCATCTCGAGGGCTGCCCCGGCGTGGAGCACATGCTCGTTCATTTCGCCGAACATACGGGCGCTTAGGAGCACGAGGATAGGACGTATCTGCTTTCCTTTCTTCTCGAGATAGGAGGTGACGACGCGATTCATAAGCTCGTTGGAAGTGCTGAGTGTCTGCGTGATTATGCGGTTCATCTCCCGCAGTTCATCGGCCAGAAGCGACTGTATTTTGTTCAACTGCTCCATAATTCCTGCAAAATTAACAAAGAAATGCGAAAAACGCTCTAAAATCCGCAATTATTTGCATCTTCGCAGAATCCGGAGCAGGCGGAAACATTGGCCGAAGGAGAGGAGCCATAGGATGATACCGGCTTTGTTTTTGAGGCGCACGCGGCGGTTGAAGAGGGAGGAGGACCATAAGCGCCGGATGGAGGCGGTGCATTCGCGGCGGCGTTCGGGAAGGTATCCGGGGTTGAGGTCGATGAGGCTCAGGATATTGAAGCAGGCGCTGAGCCGGCGGTCGCGGGCGGCGCGGAGAAGTCGCGGGCCGGCGGATTCCATAGCGGAGCAGATGCGCGACGTCACGTCGAGCACATCGGCGCGGTTAGGCGAGAGGGTGCGTGTGATGCTTCCGGGTGTGGTTCTGTAGATATATAGCGGCTTCGGATTTATGCTTACCTTTTGCGTTCTGAGAATTATGCGGTAAATAATATCGAGATCTTCATAAATTGTGTCTGAGCGGAAACGCAAACCTTTCCATATCCCTTCCCGGAAAAGCTTTCCGCAGGGTGATGTCGTCAAAGATGACGTCTGATAAAGCATTCGTTCCACAGCCTCTTCATTGGATAGAATAGTTTGCGGTATTCCTGTTTCTGCCGACAATGTGTCGATTCCGACAGAAGCGATTTCCACATCGTAATGAGCGATGTCTTCGAGAAGTGTGGAAAGATAGTCCGGGAGGATAGTATCATCGCTGTCGATAAAAGCGATGTATTCGCCCTGCGCATGATCGAGCCCGGTGTTGCGTGCCGCAGATGGGCCGCCGTTCTGTTGGCTTATGAGGCGGAAACGGGGGTCGGCAGCGCAGTAGCGACGGCATATTTCGGCGGAGGAGTCGGTGGAGCCGTCATCGACAAGTATCCCTTCCCAATCGCTCTCCTTCTGGGCCAGGAGGCTGTCGAGACATTCGGGGAGCCAGCGCTCCGTGTTGTAGACGGGAATAATGACCGATATCATAATGCTCCTTGTTCGATGAGGGTGGCGATGCGCTCTATCATAGCGTCATCCTTGTTTTTCTCCGGATGATACCCCGCTTTCATGTTCATGCCGAAGAAGCGGCCGAAGGTCTGCCAGAATCCGGCGCGGAACGAGCCGAGGAATGCCTTGACGATATTGAACGACGACTGGTCCGTCTCGCGGTTGATAAGTTTCAGGAGCACTTTCCCCTGATTCTTGGTCATGGTCTTCACCACCGGCTTGTATTGTTCGAAGATATCCTTCTCAAGCCGCTTGAGATGGCGTTCGCGCTCTTTCTTGTCCGGTATTGTCTGGATATGTTCATAGGTCTCGCAGAGGGCGGCGAAGGCGAGTTTGGCGTAGGGGAGCGTCTTGCGGACATCGCGCACGGTGCGCCAGTAATACTGTTCCTGCTTCTTGTTTTTGAATTTCAGTTCGGGAAACACATAGAAGTCGCGGAAGAATGTGTATCGGCATGAATCGCCATATTCATCGACAATATAGGTGTGTCCCTTGAAAAGCTTAAGTTTGAGGCGCGGTCCGGTGTCCGCTTCCGGAGTCTGGGCGGAGGCGGAAAAGGATATTGCCGTGAGCAGCAGGAGGAATATGAAAACCGCCCTATGCGGCAATAAACTGAAAACGGATGTTTTAACAAACATATTCTCAGAGCAGAAACACGGTGTTTTTTCCTAAACGGAATAATGCGTCGAAAATTGAAAGCTCAGTGTTAACTTTTGTTGCGAGTTCCCGCCTGATCTCCGCGAGCCTTGATGGGTTCTCTCTTTCCGCATCTTCAATGAGTCCGCTACATTCCCGATAGTCGAGAAAGGTTAGCGCGGCCGAGAGCAGAGCGTTGTTGAATTCGCCGAGCGATGCCCGGCTTGCCGTGTCATACACCTCTTCGACTTGCGGAAAGAGGTGTATGAAAAAAGGGGTCTTCCCATAGGCGGCGTTCCATGCGCCGAGATGTTCCTGACGCCACCGGCCATGTTCGGAGATGGCAATGCGGTGCAGGTCCGCATCGCGGCGTTTCAATACCGAGCGGCCACCCTCGACCGGCACCGATAGCATATCTGGTCTTCCGTCCGGTCCGGCGATAAGCGTCCGGGCGGCATCGCGGGGCGAGGCGTCGGCGCGCCCCGTGCGCAAGTATTCCCTCATGCGGCCGAGGGATAATGCGAAAGGGACACCTGTCATTGCCCGCGGAATGTTTTTGCGTCGGGATTGGGATTGCTGAAGGTGCGTTTCCAGCGGATCTTGCCGTCGAGCCATCCCTTCTCCTGATCGAAAGAGGCTATGATGAAGAGCGGTGAGCCCACGATATGGTCTTCTGGCACGAATCCCCAGTATCGGGAATCGGCCGACCGGTCGCGGTTGTCGCCCATCATCCAGTAATAGTCCATCTTGAAGGTATAGTATTCCGAGGGCTTGCCGTTGATATATATCTTGCCGTCGCGCATCTCGAGCGAGTTGCCTTCGTAGGTGCGGATGGCGCGTTCGTAGATGGCGTAGTTTTCGGGTGTGATATGCAGAGTCACGCCGCGTTTCGGAATCCAGAACTCGCCCATGTCAGTGCGCGTCCAGCCATATCCGGCGTTGAGCGGGAAGATGTCGCCCGTGGAATAGTCGAGCGAACTTTCGCGGATAAGCGGGGCAATCACTTCGGGCCATTCCTCCACTTTCTTCTTCATGGCGTAGGTCAGGGGCACATCATAATATGAGTAGCCGTCATATTCATTGCGGAAAGGGGTTTCCCCGCGGTCTTCGGCGCGCACGCCTATCTCCTGCCATTTCTCTGCCGCCACGGGACCGTTGACAGGTATAATATAATTATACTGCACATTTTCAGGTTCCGGAATCAGCTTGCCGTTGATAAATATCGAGTCGGAGGATATGCGTATCCGTTCACCGGGGAGGCCGATGGTGCGTTTCACGTAGTTTTCGCGCCGGTCGACGGGACGCCAGAGGATTCTTCCGAACATTGCGGGATTGGCCTCCATGTAGGCTTTGGGGTCCGAGATTCCCTGACGCCGCAGGTCGTTGCAGAGCTGATAGTAGTCGGGATTGGGAATCTTCTCGGCTACGGTATCCCCCTGCGGATAGTTGAACACCACGATGTCGCCGCGCCGGATGGAACGGAAGCCGGGCATGCGGTGATAGGGAAGTTGCGGATTCTCGACATAGCTCTTTACGTTGAGCACGGGCAGCGTGTGGTGGGCCAGCGGGAAGTGGATAGGTGTCTGAGGCACTCTCGCTCCGTAGATGGTCTTGTTGACCCAGAGGCGGTCGCCGACAAGCAATGATTTCTCGAGGCTCGACGAGGGTATCTCGTATTGCTGGCCGAGGAATGTGAACACGAAATATATCAGCACGAGGGCATAGACGATGGCGTCGACCCATGCCATGACGACGCGGGTGGCTCCTTTCTTTTTCTTCCACCATCCCCAGGGAATGAAGCCGGTGATGTAGATGTCTATAAGGATTGGCCAAAGGAGCAGCAGCCATGGATTGCCCATCAGGACAACCCAGAGGAAGAACACCGCCGACACCACGCCGAAGCGGATCCAGCGGGTCGGCCTGATGGAGCGGATATGCTGTATTAATTCGTTTTTAGTCATATTTTAAGGATCAGAGTGTAAAGCTCGGTGAAGAGCTTATTTGCGGATCTTATTTGAAATCGAAAACCTCGTCGATTGTATGGAAGCCCTTGCGGGGGGCGAGCCATTCGGCGGCGATGACGGCGCCGAGGGCGAATCCCTCGCGCGATTTCGCGCTGTGGGTGATTGAGATGGTATCGGTCGGCGAGTCCCAGGTCACGGTGTGTATGCCGGGAACTTCCCCGCGCCGTTCGTGGGTGATTTCAATCGGTGGAAGGGTTTCCCGACCCGGCTCGATTCGACTCTTGCCGCCCTCGAAAGGCTCTTGCCATCCGCCTGTGAGGCTGTCGGCCTCGATTATATCCTCAGCAAGGGAAATGGCTGTGCCCGAAGGGTGGTCGAGTTTGTGGATATGATGGGTCTCGGCGATTGCCGGGAGATATTGCGGGAAGCGTTCCATGATGCGGGCAAGCTGACGGTTGACCGCCATGAAGATATTCACGCCCACGGAAAAGTTGGAGGCATAGAGGAATGTTGCCTTCCCTTTCTCGCAAATCTCGCGCACGCGCGGCAGGGAATCGAGCCAGCCGGTGGTGCCGCACACTACGGGTACGCCGGCCCGGAATGCGCTGTAGATGTTCTGAAGAGCTGTCGCCGGCGTGGAGAATTCTATCACGCAGTCGGCCGAGCGGAAAGCAGGGCTGTCGAAATCAGCAGTGTTCTCCTTGTCGATGATGCAGACAATCTCATGTCCGCGTTCGCGGGCCACGCGCTCTATGATATGGCCCATCTTCCCGTATCCCGAAATAGCTAATTTCAATTTTGAATGTTGAATTTTGAATGTTGAATGTTGAATGTTGAATTATTTGCCGCCCCTTAAAAGCCGAAGCTGACGTTGTCGATATAGAGGGTCAGACCTTCGGTGCCGACATATGGCTCGCCGCAGGATGACGAGGCCATCACCAGCACATGGGTGGGCACGGCGTCGGCCGGCGCCCAGCCCGTCTCTTCCACCGGCACGAGCTTCCCTTTGGAATTGCGGGCGTAATAAGCCTTGCTGCCGTTGAGAAGTCCCATCCAGGGCTTGTAGAAACTCTTGCCGGTTATGTCGCCATAGTGGATGTCGAGAACATGTCCGCGGGTCCAGGGGATGCTCCGCGAATAGCGTTCGCGACCGGTGCCGACACGCTGGGCATAAATCTTGCCGTTCTTGTCCTCCCAGCGTTTCTGGAGAAGGACATATACCTCGGCGTTGTCGCGCCCCGGCAGCGTTTTCTTGCTGCTGAAACCGGTGGATTTCACGCGGGTGTTGGCGGCGGGCATATCCACCTTGAAATCGTAGACAAGAGCTTTAGGCCGTTTTGTGTAAGGAATACCCATCTCCATCTTTGAGAACGGACCTTTGGGAGAGGTTATAGGCTCGAAGATGCGGCCTAAGAAGATAGTGCCGGCCACCATCACATCCATGTTGATGAGACCGAGCACTTTCACATGCTCCATGCGCGCTTCCATGCGGGCCACTTTCGAGCCGTTGACGGTAGCGGGGGTCACAGTGCCGGAGGCCTTGACAACGCCGGCTACTTTGGCATAGACGTTGCTGGTGGCCCAGGGGGAGCCTCCTTCGTTGGCGTATACCTTGTTCTCGCCCGGTATATGGCGGGAAGGAGCAATCTCGTAGATGGTCTTGCGGGCGCCCCCGAGAAGTTTTGACTCGGCCACATCGCGGCTTACCCAATGCGAGAAATCTCCGAACTTTATCGGTTCGAGTCTCAGCGCGGACAGCGGCATGACCGATAGTCCCGCCACCATACATAAAAGCAGGGTCTTGATTTTCATCTCCTTATGATTGAACCACTATACGAGTCCGTTGCGCCCGATCAGACGGTGAGTATCTCCTTCTCTTTTTCGGCGAAGAGAAGGTCGATTTTCTTCATGTATTTGTCATGAAGTTTCTGCACGTCGCCTTCGGCATCTTTCTCGGTATCCTCGCTCAGACCGTTCTTTATCTCTTTCTTAAGACCCTCGATAGCCTCGCGGCGGGCATTGCGCACCGACACCTTGGCATTCTCGGCCTCACCCTTGCTCTGCTTTACGAGCTGTTTGCGGCGATCCTCGGTGAGCGGCGGTATGGAGATGCGGATAACCTCGCCGTTATTCTCGGGAGTGATTCCGAGCTCGGAGTTGATGATGGCTTTCTCGATCTCCTTGAACATCGATTTCTCCCAGGGAGTGATTGCGATGGTTCGGGCGTCGGGCACACTCACGTTGGCCACATTCGAGATAGGAGCCTGCGAGCCGTAATAGTCCACGCGGATACCGTCGAGCAGGCGGGCAGAAGCCTTGCCGGCGCGGATATGCGAAAGAGTGTCTTCGAGATAGTCCACAGCGAGCTGCATGGAATCCTCTGCATTGCTGAGATATTCTTTAACTTCCATATTATATCGTTTTTATTAATTCAAACCAATTCAACATTCAACATTCAACATTCAACATTAGTACACAAGTGTGCCTACGTTTTCACCTTCGAGCATTTTGCGGAGGTTTCCTTCCACATCCATGTTGAAAACATAGATGGGCATGTTGTTCTCCTTGCAGAGGGCGGTGGCGGTGAGATCCATCACCTTCAGGCCGCGTGAGAGCACCTCATCGTAGGTGATTTCATTGAACTTCGTTGCAGAGGGATCTTTCTCCGGGTCGGCGGTATAGACGCCGTCGACGCGCGTTCCCTTGAGCATCACGTCGGCCTCGATCTCGATGGCGCGCAGCGCCGAGCCGGTGTCGGTGGTGAAGTAGGGGTTGCCGGTGCCGCAGCTGATGATTGCCACCTTCCCTTCCTCAATTGCTTTTATTGCGCGCCATTTGGAATAATGCTCCCCGATGGGATGCATGGCGATGGCGGTGAATACCTGTGCGGGCTGGCCGATAGCCTCAAGCGCGGAGCTGAGCGCCAAGGAGTTGATAACTGTTGCCAGCATTCCCATCTGGTCTCCCTTTACGCGGTCGAAACCTTTGCCGGCTCCCGAAAGGCCGCGAAAAATGTTGCCGCCGCCGATCACTATGCCTATCTCGACTCCTTCGCCTACCATCTCTTTGATCTGGGCGGCATAAGAGTTCAGACGGTCGGTGTCGATTCCCGTGCCGTGTCCTGCGGCCAGAGACTCTCCGGAGAGTTTGAGCAGTATTCTTTTATATTTCATGATTCCAATAAATGCAGTTTGCCTAAATGCAGTTTGCCCCAAATTTAGCAAAAAATGAGGAAACGAGCGAATTTTGAGGCCAAAATCGTTCAGGGGTCATTGTTCAGCGACCGAGGAAGCGCAGGGTGTTGGCGGCAATAGCGGGGCGGAGGTCGCGTCCGGCTGCTTCCGAGAGGCGGGAGATTATCGCCTCGATGGAAAGCTCGGATTCATCGGTCTCTGCGAGTATGCGCTCTTCGGGGACGGCGCGTAGTGTATCGATGTTGAAATGCTCGCCGAAGCTGATGTAGCAGCCGCTTTTCACGAGCTGAGACGCGGCAGAGGGTTTTCCGCGGTAGCCGTGGATTGCCCAGGGCATGGCCGGACGCAGGTCGCGGCGCAGGCCGCAAATGATGTCGTCGGCTTTCACGCAATGGACAACAATCGGTTTGCCAATCCTTTCAGAAAGCTCGATATGACGCCGGAAGAGGTTGAGCTGCATGAACATCGGACCGCCGCGCAATATGTCGACCCCGCTTTCGCCGACGGCTGCGACCTGCGGCAACGAGCATAATGCCTCCACGGTTTCGAAAGCATCGCCTTCGGCCGAATCCCAGGGATGTATCCCGGCAGAATAGAGCTGACCCTCCGCCAATGCCGGCTGCGACTCCTCTCCGGCGCGGATCCGCAGGGAGATCACACCCTCCGGCTGAGGGGCAGGCTTGTGGGTATGTATATCCAGTATCATAGTTAATGATAAAGGTATGTTTATCAGATGGTGAGACGGAATGTGCGCCGGTGGATGGGTGTCGGGCCGAGGCGCGAGATCGCTTCGCGATGTGCTTTTGTGGGATAGCCCATGTTTTTCTCCCAGCCGTAGCCGGGGTAGCGGAGGGCGTATGCCCGCATCAGCTCGTCGCGATGGGTCTTGGCGAGCACCGAGGCTGCCGCTATCGACATGTAGGTTGCATCGCCTTTCACCACAGTCGTGCAGGGAGTGGCCATATTGAGCACCGGGTCGAGATAAGGGCGGAAGCGGTTGCCGTCGACAAGAATATGTTCCGGGCGTACCTTCAGTCGGTCGAGGGCGCGCTGCATTCCTGCGATAGAGGCATTGAGGATGTTGATGCGGTCGATTTCTTCGGCTTCGACCATCACTACGGCCCATGCCAACGCTTCGCGCTCGATCAGGGGTCGCAGCTCCTCGCGCCTATGCTCCGTGAGCTGTTTGGAATCATTGAGTTCGGGACATTCGAAACCGTCGGGCAGAATCACCGCCGCGCAACTCACGGGCCCGCAGAGACAACCGCGTCCCGCCTCGTCGCATCCGGCTTCGCGAATGCCCTCTATCATAAACGGTTTCAGCATATTCCCTATAGATTAAAATCTTCGGCAGGTAATCACCGAGCCGGGAGCACGGAGCACCAGTTCCTTGCCGTCGAGCCTTAGGATATCAAAGGTAACCGGATTGCCCGGAATGCCGAACTCTGCAAGCGCCGCGAGTCCGGAGGCATCGGTGTCGTAGGGGAAATCGAGAGTGAGCCGGGATTCATCCTTGTCATAGCGCAGGTTGCCTGCGTAATGGCCCGGGAAAAGGTTGACGACGTGCAGATTGAAGCAGATGTATCGGCTCTCGGCGGGAATGGAGTGCCGTCGGCGGTGTTCTCTATCTTCATAATCTGCCATTGCGCATCGAGCTTGCCATTGTCGGAGGCTTTGCGGCATCCTCCGAGAAGAGAGGCGGAGATCAGAATGGCCAAAGCGACTGCGAGAAAGGGGAATGCCTGCCGGTAACGGCGAATCGAGCTATATGTGGTTTTGTTTGTTTTCATAGAAATGAAAGATTATTTTTTAGGTCCGAAGAGCCATCCGGTTTTGCTGATGCGCAACATCGCGCCGTAGTTGTTGCCGATGAGCGAGCCGGCGTCCATGCCGAAAGAGAGATCGGCTTTCCATCCGGCAAACTTTTTGGGAGTATAGCTGACCTCGGCCATGAGGTTGAAGCTCGTTTTCGGCTCTTTGAAAGGCTGTTCGTAATTGCCCCAGCTTTTCTGGGCCGAGAGGAGCACTTTATATCCGAGTTCGTCGAGCGGTTGCCCGCGAAAGCCGAGATGATGGCCCCACATGCGCGTGGATTTGAAATACATCTGATGATCGCGGTTGTAAATGGGTGAGATTATCAGCGGGTTGCCGATGCCCATTCCCCAGTGCTGCCAGCCGTTGTAGATATAATGGTTGTAATAATTGTCGCGGCCGCTCACCTGCTCGTTGATTTCAGGCGTATGGTCCCAGTAGACCGGTCCCGACTGGTCTTTCATATAGAGAAATTCATAGACAGCCTCTGTAACCCATCGGTTTTCGGGGAATTTGGCCTGTATGCCATATAGGCCGTCTTTCCAGGGATACTGGATCCATAGCATCGAATGGTCTTCAAAGAAATGCTGGTAGTAGAGTTTTACGCTCCAGTCGGCTTTCGGCTTCCAGGAGAGGGCGAAGTTCCAGCTTCCGAGCATGTTTCCCTCTACATTTGTCTGTTCGCCGGCGGGGGTAGATTGGCCCCCTTTTGTAGGAATAACGGCTTTTATCCAGTTCTTCCATCCGTGGGGCATTTTCGTGACGGTGCCGTTATGATAGCTTTCGCCTCCGAATTCGGTGGCCATCTCGAGGCCCATTTCGAATTCGAGAGGAAATTTGCGGGCGTCGCCCCCCTTGATGAAGAGAGCTTTGGAATGATAGAGCGTGTTGAGGGCGTATTTGCTGTCGGGAGCCACCCAATGTTCGATCCATCGGTTGTCGGTGAATTTTCCGAAAGCTATATATCCTTTGACGGAAAACCATCCCTTGGTGCCCCAGAAATCGGCATAATCGAAGATGCCGGCCCTTACCTGAGGAATGGGACGGGCATTGCCTGAATATAGAAGATTGCCCGAGGCGAGATCCGTGTCGGAGATGAAGCCGGGAATCTCCTTGCTTCCAACCATCAGGTCGAGGCAGCGATAGCGCACCTCGGCATAAAGCTGCTGGACAACGAATACCGATGAGAAGCGGGCTGCAACGGCGAGGTCGACCCCTGCGCCCCAGTCGAAGCGCTTTTGGCGGTTCATGTCTTTGAAAGCGCCGAGGCGCAGATAAGCGTTGTTGCGACGCTGAGAGGAGAGGCCATAGCGATTGTTCATCAGCCAGAATGGTGTGTTCTGACCTCCTGCGGCCGTGATTCCGATCTCGCCGCGGTAGCGGATGGAGTCGTTCCATTCGGCGTTGGCTTCGAGGGCTCCCGGCATAGGAAGCAGGGATAGCAACAGCAGGAACAGGCGGACGATGTTTCTCATAAAAAGATAAGTCTAAAAATAAAGAGTGAGACCGGCAATCAAAGATAGACTGCCGGTCTCGGGGATAGGATGGATTTGGGGATGTAGTCCATAGCAGAGTCGAACTGCTCTTTAGAGAATGAAAATCTCTCGTCCTAACCGATAGACGAATGGGCCACATTGATGCAACTGCGCCGCAGGCAAGAACTTGCGGGTTCTTTCGCTTAAAGACGCATTTTGCGACTGCAAAGGTAATAATTCTTTTTGATTCAGCCAAAAATTCACAAATTATTTTATTAATTTTGCATTGGAGGGTCTGCGCCTATCTTATTTCGGTAAGAATAAAAAACCTGCGCTTCTCCTCTTTCGACATGAATACGATAAAGATACACTGCATAAACACCGGAGAGCATCCGGAAGTTCCCGGAGGCTCGACGCTTCTTGAATTGGCCGATGCTCTCAAGGACCGCCTCGGCTTCAGGCCGATATGCGCGCTTGTCAACAACAAGACGGAAGCGCTCAGCTATCCTCTTTTCCATCCGAAGCAGGTGGAGTTTCTTCCGGGCACTTCCGCGATCGGTCGCGATATCTATATCCGTTCACTCTGCATGGTGCTTTATCGCGCGGTGACTCTCGAAGCGCCGGGGCTGACATTGCGTATCGAACTTTCGATCTGCAGGGGGTATTATTGCCGTCTGATTGATGCCGAGGGACGGGCTGTGCATGTGGACGAACAGACCGTGGAACGCATAAAAGAGCGTATGGCCGACCTTGTGGCCGCCGATCTTCCTTTCGAGCGCAAGGAGAAACCGACAGATGAGGTAATCGGCATTTTCAGCGAGCAGAGACTTCGCGATAAAGTGGAACTGCTCGAATCGGTGAATCATCTCTATACCTCCTATTACCGGCTCGATGGATTGGCCGACAGCTATTACGGGCCTCTGGCGCCCTCGACAGGACAGCTGACCGTGTTCGATCTCAGACCTTACAAAAGCGGCTTCCTGTTGTTGGGACATGACCGCGAAGATCCGTCGCGCCCGGCTGTGCCGATCGTGCAGGAGAAGATGTATCATGCCTTCACGGAGCATCTGAAGTTCAACAAGGTGATACGAGTCTCGAATGTCGGGGAGCTGAACCGGGCCGTGGAACGCGGCGACACCGCGCAGCTGATCAATGTGGCTGAGGCTATGCATGATAAGCTCTTAGGCCGCATCAGCGACGACATCGCCGAGCGACGCGCGCATGGCGACGCGGGGATTGTGCTCATCGCCGGTCCCTCTTCGTCGGGGAAGACCACTACCTGCAAGCGGCTTGCCATACAGCTTATGACGAATCTGCTCGTGCCGAAGATGATCTCGCTCGACGATTATTTCGTGGACCGCGACAAGACTCCGCTCGACGAGACGGGCGATTATGATTTCGAAAGTCTTTACGCGCTCGACCTTGAACGTTTCAATGCGGATCTTACCCGGCTTCTCGAAGGAGAGGAGATAAATCTCCCTACCTATAGTTTCGAATATGGACGCCGTGTGGAACGCTACCGCCCGCTGCGACTCGATGCCAACGATGTGCTCATCATAGAGGGCATCCACGGATTGAATCCGGAGCTGACGGGAACCATCGATCCGAGAAATCTCTACAAGATATATGTCTCTGCGCTGACAACACTGCGTATCGACGACCATAACTGGATATCAACTTCCGACAACCGTCTGCTGCGGCGAATCGTTCGCGATTACAAATACAGGCATATACAGGCCTGCGAGACATTGCGGCGCTGGCCGAGCGTGCGCCGCGGGGAGGAGCGGTGGATATTCCCGTTTGCCGAGAACGCCGACGCCACTTTCAACTCCTCGCTCCTATTCGAATTGGGAGTGATGAAGGAATATGCGGAGCCTCTGCTGCGCAGCGTCCCGCATGCTTCGCCGCAATATGCCCAGGCAAGCCGTCTATTGAGGTTTCTCGACCTTTTCCGGGCCATCCCGGCCGAGCAGGTGCCCTCGACTTCGCTGCTGCGCGAGTTTTTAGGAGGCTCCTCATTCCATTATTGAGGCTCCTCATAATTATTAAAGACTATTCGATATGAAAGACCTGAACGAACAGGATATAGAGCGCATCGAAGAGATGATCGACCACGGCGATGAGGTCGGCGCGCGCCGCGAATTCGGCGAGCTCCACCCGGCCGATATCGCCGAGCTTTTCCAGAGCATGTCGCTCCGGGAGGCTGAATGGGCCTTTAACCTTATCGAGGATAAGGAGAAGAAAGCCGATGTGCTCATGGAACTTGACGAGGAGGACCGAAAGAAGCTCCTCGAAGGAATGGAGCCGGAGCAGATCGGACATTTCATCGACCTTCTCGACACCGACGATGCCGTGGATCTCATCCAGGAACTCGATGAGGAGGAGCGCGACGAGGTGATACAGCATATCGACGACATGGAGCAGGCCGGCGATATCGTGGACCTTCTCCAGTATGACGAAGACACGGCCGGCGGTATGATGGGCACCGAGTTCATCCAGGTCAACGAGAACCTGTCGATGCCCGACTGTCTGCGGGAGATGCGGCGACAGGCCGAAGAGCTCGACGATATCTATTATGTTTATGTGGTGGATGATGATGGGCGACTCAAAGGCGTTCTTCCGCTCAAGAAGATGATAACGCACCCGTCGGTATCGAAGATCAAGCATGTGATGGAGACCGAACCGGTGTCGGTGCGCACGGAGACCCCGATAGAGGATGTGGCCATAGATTTCGAGAAATATGACCTTGTGGCTATGCCGGTTGTCGACGGAATAGGCCGTCTTGTGGGGCAGATCACGGTCGACGACGTGATGGACGAGGTGCGCGAACAGAGCGAGCGCGATTATCAGCTGGCTTCCGGTATCTCCTCCGACATCGATGCCGACGACTCTGTCTGGAGCCAGACAAAGGCGCGCCTTCCCTGGCTGCTCATCGGCATCGCGGGGGGTATCCTCAGTTCGGTTATTCTTTCGGGCTTCGAGGCACAGCTTGCCGCGCTGACCGCTCTGGCATATTTCATTCCGCTGATCGGCGGCACGGGAGGAAACGTCGGAGTGCAGGCTTCCGCCATCGTTGTGCAGGGTCTCGCCAACGGTCGACTCGAACTGAAGGAATTCTGGGCTCAGATGTGGAAAGAACTACGCATCTCGCTGCTGAATGCCATCGTGATTTCGGGAGCGGTATGTCTGTATACGATGTTTACCGAACCCGGTGATTATGCTCTGACACTTACGGTGACAGCGTCGCTCTTCTGCGTGGTGATCTTCTCGACGGTGTTCGGAGCTCTTGTCCCACTCACTCTGGAGAAGATGAAGATAAACCCTGCTCTTGCTACAGGACCGTTCATACAGATCACCAACGATGTGGTGGGACTGCTTATCTATGTGGTGATGGCCATGTGGATGCTCAATCTCTTCCCCTCCTGATATCATCCGGCCCAGCAATTAAAAAACAGAGCCTTATTTTTAACGACAACTAAAACATCAAAGACAACTAAAACATCAAATGGGAAAGATAGCAGAGACTCCCCTGATGACACAATATGTCGAGATGAAGAAAAAACATCCCGACGCAATCCTGCTTTTCAGAGTGGGCGATTTTTACGAGACATTTTCCGACGACGCTGTTACGGCAAGCGGGATTCTCGGAATCACTCTGACGCGGCGTGCCAACGGCAAAGCGGCATATGTGGAATTGGCAGGTTTCCCCCATCATGCCCTTGACACCTACCTTCCGAAGCTTGTGCGTGCCGGTAAGCGCGTGGCGATTTGCGAGCAGCTCGAAGATCCGAAGCTCACCAAGAAACTCGTGAAGAGGGGAATAACCGAGCTGGTGACTCCGGGCGTGAATCTCAACGATAATTCATTGCCTGCACGCGAAAACAATTTCCTTGCGGGAATCCATGTGAACCGTTCTTCGGTGGGAGTGGCATTCCTCGACCTCTCCACCGGCGAATTTCTGTGCGCCCAGGGTGACAAGGATTATGTCGACAAACTGATAGGAAGCATCGCTCCCAAGGAATTGCTGAGGATGCATGGCCTGAAACAGTTTTGCGAAGAGAACATCTCTCACCGCTGCAGCGTCTTTGAACTCGATGACTGGGTATATACTCTCGATGCCGCCACGGAGCGGCTTACGCGCCATTTCGGCACATCCTCGCTGAAAGGCTTCGGCGTGGAGGGGATGCACGAGGCGGTGGTGGCCGCCGGCAGTCTGCTTCATTATCTCGACCTGACGCAACATACGCGCATAGGACATATCACGACATTGTCGCGAATCGACGGCGACCGCTTCGTGCGCCTCGACCGCTTCACGATGCGCAATCTCGAGATCATACAGCCGCTCTCCGAGGAGGGGAAATCTTTGCTGTCGGTGCTCGACAAGACGGTGACGCCGATGGGTTCGCGCCGTCTGCGTTCCTGGCTTTCATTCCCCTTGCTCGATATCGAGAAGATACACGCCCGGCAGGATACCGTGGAATACTTCTTCCGCGATCCGGTCTGCCGCGAACGTTGTTCGGAGGCTTTGCGCGGCGTGGGAGATCTTGAGCGGTTGCTCGGTAAATTAGCTTCGCGGCGTATATCACCCCGCGATTTCGTGACGTTGCGCGATTCGCTGAGCAGTGTGGCTCTCCTGCGCGAGGCATTGGCGGACAGCGAATCAAAGGTTTTTGACCATCAGCTCGAACGGATGCAGGATGTTTCGCAGCTTACGGAAACGATTTCGAGGGTTGTGGTGGCCGACGCTCCTTCCCAGCTTGGACGGGGCGACTGCATAGCCGCAGGGGTAGATGCGGAGCTTGACGAACTGCGCGGTCTTCATGCCAATTCACGCCGTGCGCTTGAGGAGATACGCGAACGCGAAAGCGAGCAGACGGGTATCCCGTCGCTTAAAATAGGCTTCAACAATGTGTTCGGATATTATATAGAGGTGCGCAACACTCACCGCGACAAGGTGCCGGATTCATGGATGAGGAAGCAGACGCTCGTGAGCGCCGAGCGATATATCACTCCCGAACTGAAGGAATATGAGCAGAAGATACTCGGAGCGCAGGAGCGTATCGAGGTGATAGAGACGCGCATCTTCAACGAGCTTATCGACGGTGCCTGCGGCTTCATCACGGCCATACAGGGGAATGCCCTTGCCGCCGCGGAACTGGACTGCCTCCTCTCGATGGCCGTGGCGGCAGAGGAATACCGCTATGTGCGTCCGGTGGTGGATGATTCGCTGGAACTTTCCATCAAGGAGGGCCGACATCCCGTGATCGAGCGGCGTCTTCCTGCGGGAGAACCGTATATCTCGAACAGCGTGCAGCTCGACTGCGACCGCAATCAGATACTGATGATCACGGGTCCCAACATGAGCGGTAAATCGGCGTTGCTGCGCCAGACGGCTCTTATCACCCTGATGGCCCAGACGGGTTCCTTCGTGCCGGCCGAAGCTGCGCGTATAGGAGTGGTCGACAAGATTTTCACACGCGTGGGAGCCAGCGACAATATCTCTTCCGGAGAGTCGACATTCATGGTGGAGATGAACGAGGCGGCGGCAATCCTGAACAATATGAGTCCGCGTTCGCTCATCCTCTTCGACGAGCTCGGCCGCGGCACGTCCACCTACGACGGTATCTCGATTGCATGGGCCATCGTGGAGCATATTCATGAAAACGGAATGTGTCGCCCAAAGACGCTTTTCGCAACTCATTACCACGAATTGAACGAAATGGAAAAAACGTTCAACCGTATAGTCAATTTCAACGTTTCAGTAAAAGAGATAAACGGCAAAGTGGTGTTCATGCGCAAGCTTGAGCGCGGAGGGTCGGCCCATAGTTTCGGTATCCATGTGGCGAAGCTGGCGGGTATGCCGCCCTCGATTGTGAAACGCGCCGGTCAGGTGCTATCGCAACTTGAGGAATCGCCTGCTTCCGGGAAGTCGCGCGAGGAGAAGGTGTCGAAGCTCGCGACGGCCCGCGACGGCTATCAGCTCTCGTTCTTCCAGCTCGATGACCCGCTGCTCTCGCAGATACGCGACCGCCTGCTGGGAATCGATATCGATAACCTTACGCCTATCCAGGCTCTCCAGACGCTGCATGATCTGCAGGGATTGCTGACAGGCAAGGGATAATGTTAAATTTTGAATTTTGAATTTTGAATGTTGAATTGAGATGGGTAAGGATCAGACGGTATTGTTTCATTCAACGGTGTTCGGACCGATACACAGCCGGCGACTCGGCGTGTCGCTCGGTATCAATCTTATGCCCGACGACGGGAAGGTTTGCTCTTTCGATTGCCTCTATTGCGAGGCCGGATTCAATTCGCAGGGGAGGGGCACTTCCGGGTTGCCGACACGCGCCGAGGTGAAGGCCGACCTCAAGGCCAAGCTGCTCGCGATGAAAGAGAATGGCGAGAAGCCGGATGTGATAACGTTCTCGGGCAACGGGGAGCCTACGCTTCATCCGGAATTCTCCGGTGTGATCGACGATACAATCGAATTGCGCGACCGTCTCTGTCCCGAAGCCAAGGTTTCGGTACTCACCAATTCCACCCGTATTTTCAATCCGGAGGTGGCCGAGGCCCTTAAAAGGGTTGACAACAATATCCTTAAACTCGATTCGGCTGTGGAGCAGACCATGCGCCTTATCGATCGGCCCGCGTCGAAGGATTTCACCGTCGACAGGGTTGTAGAGGGGCTTAAACAATTCAGTGGAACCGGAGTTATTCAGACAATGATTCTGCGCGGCGAACATGACGGCATACCTGTGGATAATACTACCGACCGCGAGATAGAGGCTCTGATAAATGCCTATAAGAGTATAGGACCGAAGGAAGTTATGCTCTATAGCCTAGACAGGTCAACGCCGGAGGAGAGGCTCGTTAAAGTGGAGCGGCCGGAACTGGAGGCTATAGCCAATAGGATCCGCGAGGCAGGAATCAATGTTTGCGAATTTTGATTGAAGGCGAACTGAAGTTCGCTCACGCAACCGCACCGAGAATAGTTTTGAATGTTGAATCTTGAATAATGTTGAATTTTGAATGAAGCGCCAAGGAGAATTTTGAATGAGATGATAATACCGGAAAAACTGAACAGGGGGGACAAGGTGGCTATAATTTCGCCTGCTTCGTCGGTGAGACAGGAATTCATCGACGGGGCGGCAGCCTTTTTCGAGGCGCAGGGGTTTGCGCCTTTCGTGGCCCCCCATGCGAATGGTCCGGCCGACGGCTCGTTCGCGGCTCCGCTGTCCGACAGGCTTTCCGATCTTCTGACCGTATGGCAGATGCCGGAGGTTAAGGCTGTGGTATGTTCTCGCGGAGGATATGGGGCGGCTCATCTTTTGCCTCTTATTCCCGGTGAGCTATTGCGCGAGAATCCGAAGTGGCTTGTGGGTTTTTCCGATATCTCGGCACTTCACGCCCTTTCGTTGAGTCAGGGTGTGGCTTCGATTCACGGTCCGATGACAAGGCATCTCAACGATGCGGCTCCGGAGGCAGCTGCTCTGATGATGATACTGCGCGGGGAGGGAATGCCCGCCTATGAATGGAATCTGCGCGACGGCGGCAATGACTGCGCCGGAGTCGAAGCAAACAGGACCGGTAGTGCCGAAGGTAGGCTTGTGGGAGGGAATGTGGCTGTCCTCAACGGTCTGGCGGCGACTCCATTCGATCTTTTTGCCCGCGCACTCTCGGAAGATACCATCCTCTTCATCGAAGATATAGCAGAGCCGGTCTATAAGATCGAGCGCGTTCTCTGCCGCCTATGGATGCAGGGGGTGTTCGCGCGCCTCAAGGGTCTGCTCGTCGGACGTTTCACCGCCTACGAACCGGACCGGAAATATCCATCGATGGAAGCGATGATCCATAATTTCCTCGCCGACCGTGGCCTCGACGGTTTCCCGATGGCCTATAACTTCCCGGCCGGCCATATCGAAGGAAATATGCCTCTTGTGGAGGGAGGCAAAGTCTGTCTGGAGGTATCGGAGGAGTCCGCCCGGCTTATGCCTCTGCCGGCATAAGCTTTTGAATTTAAACCCTTAATATTATTATACTATGAACGCAGAAAAGTATATTCTTGCCCTCGATCAGGGAACGAGCAGTTCCAGGGCTATCGTATTCGATAAAAGCGGTGCTATCCGCTCTGTTGCCCAGAAAGAATTCCCTCAGATATTCCCCAAGTCAGGATGGGTGGAGCATGATCCCCACCAGATCTGGGCATCGGAGGCTGCTGTGATCGCCGAGGCCATCTCTTCCATCGACATCAACGGCACGAACATCGAGGCAATAGGAATCACCAACCAGCGTGAAACCACCATTGTGTGGGACCGCGACACAGATGAGCCGATATATAATGCCATCGTATGGCAGGACCGACGCACTTCAGAGTATTGCGACCATATCGTGCACGACGGCATGTCGGAAAAGATACGCGAGAAAACGGGCCTTATCCCTGATGCTTATTTCAGCGCCACAAAAATCAAATGGATTCTCGACAATGTTCCCGGAGCGCGCAAGCGCGCCGAGATGGGTAAGCTCGCTTTCGGAACTGTCGATTCATGGCTCGTGTGGCGTCTGACACGCGGCTCGGTGCATATCACGGATGTAACCAACGCCTCGCGCACCATGCTTTTCAATATCCATAAACTGGAATGGGATCAGGAACTTCTCGACTATTTCGGAATTCCTCTTTCGATGATGCCGGACGTGAAATCATCAAGCGAAGTTTATGGACACACCACTACAACACTTTTTGCGCACAACGTTCCGATTGCCGGAATCGCCGGCGACCAGCAGGCCGCGCTTTTCGGCCAGCTGTGTGTGGATCCCGGCGATGTGAAAAACACTTACGGAACCGGCTGTTTCCTTCTGATGAACAGCGGCGAAAAGCCGATATATTCAAAAAACCGCCTGATCACAACCATGGCCTGGAAGATCGGCGACACCGTGAATTATGCTCTTGAAGGCTCCATCTTTGTGGGGGGATCGGTGGTGCAATGGCTCCGCGACAATCTCCATTGCATAAGCAGTTCGTCGGAAGTGGAGAAACTCGCGGCATCCGTTCCGGATACGGGAGGCGTCTATTTTGTGCCTGCGCTTACCGGTCTTGGCGCTCCTTACTGGGATCCTGACGCCAGAGGACTTATCACCGGCATAAGCCGGGGCACAACTGTGGCCCACATAGCGCGTGCCGCTCTCGACGGGATAGCATACCAGACTTATGACATTGTAAAAGCAATGGAGAGGGATGCCTCTATGCCCATACGCAAGCTGAAGGTGGACGGAGGCGCATCGCGCAACGACCTTCTGATGCAGTTCCAGAGCGATATACTATCGACCGACGTTCTCAGACCCAAGGTTACGGAGACCACGGCACTTGGCGCGGCATATCTGGCAGGCCTTGCCGTAGGATATTGGCCCGACATTCCGACTCTCCAGCGTCAGTGGCAGCTTGATGCCCGTTTCACTCCCACTGCCGATACCCAGCTGATGCGCACGAAGGTCGACGGCTGGCATGATGCCGTTCGCCGCGACCTTACGCCGGAACATTGACCGGGATTAATAACAATTGCTCTGAAATTCTAATATATATAGACATGAATGAACTCTCTTTGACCATACAATGTGTTTTCGAGTTTCTCGGAACCATGATAATGATACTCCTCGGCTGCGGCGTCGTGGCGTGTGTCTCGCTTCGCAAGTCGAAAGGGGAGGGTGGCGGCTGGGTGGTCGTGACATTCGCCTGGGGTCTCGCCGTGATGTGCGGCGTGCTTGTGGCCGGTCCTTTTACAGGCGCACATCTCAATCCTGCCGTCTCGATCGGTCTGGCAGCCGCGGGCAAGTTCCCGTGGAGCTTTGTAGTGCCATATGTTGTGGCGCAGGTGGCAGGCGCATATTGCGGAGCGATGCTTGTCTATGTGTTCTATAAAGACCATTTCGATGCCACGGAGGGAGCCGAGGCCAAACTCGGAGTTTTCTCCACGATTCCGGCGATACGCAACCATTGGCGCAATCTTATTTGCGAGATTGTGGGCACGTTTGTGCTGATTCTCGTGATTCTCTTTATCGGCGACAAGTCGAACGCGGCGGAGGTGGGTCTGGGATCTATCGGAGCCATTCCGGTAGCTCTCCTTGTAGTGGCGATAGGCATGTCGTTAGGGGGTACCACCGGATATGCCATCAATCCTGCACGAGACCTCGGCCCGCGTCTTGCACATCAGATGCTTCCTATAAAAGGGAAGGGTAAGAGCCAATGGGGCTACGCATGGGTTCCGATCGTGGGGCCGATTGCAGGCGCCGCTCTGGCTGCACTTGTATACTGGCTTGTGGTGAGAGCCTGCTGATGGTGGCTATGGCGGCATTGAAATGCCTGCACGCTACGGGTTTACGTCTGCGCGCTTCAGGTTTTTTAGCGAAAAGCGTCTGAAAGACAAAAGCCGCTAAACTTTGTTGGCATGTGTTAAAAACAGGATGATTCATAAAACATTAGCCGCCGGCGCGAGTTTTATGAACGATGAGAAAGCTATTATTATTAATGCCGGCGGCGATCATTTGCCTGCTGGTCGGCTGTTTCGCATCAACCGATCAGCAGGCTTCTGCATCCGACGCCGATTCACTGCCCGCGAATGTCTCGGCGGTGCCCGTCCGGGATACCGCGACAGAGACCTCTCCCTTCGAAAAGGCAGTGGAAATCATTAAGAAATACGAAACTCTGCACCAGCCGCGCCATTGGCCTTTAGTGGGTTATGGACACAAGGTGCTTCCGGGAGAGAAATTCAACCGACGGCAGGCGCTTTCAGAAAAGGAAGCGGATGTTTTGCTAAGAAAAGACCTTTTGAAAAATTGCGCGGTGTTCCGCGAATTCGGGGCCGACTCCCTGCTTCTGGGTGTTCTGGCCTATAACATAGGCTCGGGAGCCACGCTGCGCTCCTCTGTTGTGAAAAAACTGAGAGCCGGCAACCGTGATATCGGGGAGAGCTATAAGGCTCATTCGCGATACCGCGGGCGTGTGCATGCGCAGATACGCCAGCGGCGAATCGAGGAGTTCGATGCCCTATTTTCAGATGAGAGCATAATATCCGGAACAAGTAAAAGTTATAATACAAAGAAAAAGTCGTAAATGGTCAGATTAATTTTTTCCATATTGCTCTTCATACTCTCTCCCGTGGCGCTCATGCTTCCCGCCGGATGCGGGAAAAGCGGAGGGAATGCCGATGATCCGGTGGCCCTCGTGGAGTCCTCCGACTCATTGCCTCAGGGCGTGAAGAGTTTCGTAAGGGTCGTTGCGGAAAACGACACGGCAGGGTTCGCTAATCTTGTGAGCTATCCTTTGCCGCGCCCTTATCCTCTGCACGACATAGAGACGCCGGAACAGATGAAGAGCTATTACGATGTGCTTGTCGACGATTCGCTGCGCAATGCCGTGAAGAATGCCGGTCCCGACAAATGGGAGGAGTTCGGCTGGCGCGGCTGGACGATGAGCGGCGGCGATTATGTATGGATAGATGACTCTGTATATGATGTGGCTTATGTCTCGGGCCGCGAGCGCGTGATGCGCGACAGTCTCGCTTCGCTGGAAATGGAGAGTGTTGACCGCGAGATGCGTCAGGGCTGGCGACCGGAGGTTTGTCTGGTGCGCGCCGACAGTTCGGCTGTTTATCGCATCGATGTCCACAAGGAGGAGTCTGGCCAGAATATCTACCGCATGGCAATATACAAGACTGAACGCCGGAATGACTCTGTGGATGCCGACAGCCGGCGGCTCGGCGGACGTCCGGACCATACCCTCAAAGGCTATAAGGAGGTTGAAGGCACGGCCGGAACGCCCGTATACTATTTCACGGGAAAAGAGGGAAGCAAAGCCCTTTATCAGGCCGAAATGCCCGATGGCGGGATGTCCGGGATAGTATTCACTCTGCCCGACGGAAGTGTGGAGGAGGTGGAGGTCAGCCGTGCCTACTGGCTTGATCTCGTTCCGCGTCTGGCACGCGAGCATACCCTCAGACCCCATTCTCATCGCGACAGACATTGAGCGGCAAAGATGAAAAAACTTAAGGGACGATGCCTAAAAATCGCTCAAAGGGTTGCATGAAATGAAAAAAAGAATTATCTTTGCAGTCGCAACCGGGTCCTATCCCGAGTCAGCGATATAATCAAGGAAGGGTGGGTGAGTGGCTGAAACCACCAGTTTGCTAAACTGACGTAGGAGTTATCCTACCACGAGTTCGAATCTCGTCCCTTCCGCAAGACATACGCCAAGTGTTTGCACCGAACACTTGGCGTTGATTTTATAACAACATCAGAACACACTAAACACTTTCCAGATGAACATAGCAATCGTGGGTTCCGGTTATGTCGGGCTTGTTTCGGGCGCCTGTTTCGCAGAGATGGGCGTGAATGTGGTTTGCGTAGATATAGACCGCAATAAGATCGACCGGCTTAAAAGTGGAGAGATTCCTATTTATGAACCCGGACTCGAGGAGATGGTGAGACGCAATGCGGAGGCAGGCAGACTGCGCTTTTCCACCGATCTGGCTTCGGTGCTCGATGACGTGGAAGTGGTTTTTTCGGCAGTAGGCACGCCTCCGGATGAGGATGGCTCGGCAGACCTGCGCTCGACGTCGCGGGCACTTTCGGACGCAATCTGAAACGCTATACGTTGCTCGTGACAAAGTCAACTGTGCCTGTCGGCACGGCGCAGCTTGTCAAGGAGGCAGTACACCGTGAACTTGAGGCCCGCGGAGAGAATATACCATTCGATGTGGCCAGCAATCCGGAGTTTCTCAAGGAGGGAGCGGCCATCAAGGATTTCATGACTCCCGACAGGGTAGTCGTCGGCACCGAGAGCGAGCAGGCCCGAAAGGTTATGGCCCGTCTATACAAGCCATTCATGCTTTCGGGCGAGCGTATGATCTTTACCGATATCGCCTCGGCGGAGATGATAAAATATGCCGCCAATTCGATGCTCGCCACCCGCATTTCCTTTATGAACGACATCGCAAATCTATGCGAAATAGTGGGTGCCGATGTCAATATGGTGCGCAGGGGAATCGGTGCCGATTCCCGTATCGGCAAGAAATTCCTCTATCCGGGTTGCGGATATGGCGGGTCCTGTTTCCCGAAGGATGTGAAAGCACTTATACGTACCGCTTCAAAAGCCGGCTATGAGATGGAAGTGCTCAAAGCCGTAGAGAATGTGAACGAACGGCAGAAGTCGATTCTCTTCCGCAAACTTGCAACACATTTCGGCGGAGACCTGAAGGGACGCCGCGTGGCTCTGTGGGGGCTGGCATTCAAGCCTGAGACAGATGACATGCGCGAGGCTCCCTCGCTCGTGCTGATACGTATGCTTCTCGAAGCGGGAGCCGCCGTGAGCGTCTATGATCCTGTGGCTATGGATGAATGCCGCCGTCGGCTGGGTGATAGCGTGGAATATGCCCCGGGAATGTATGAGGCGCTGGTCGATGCCGACGCTCTGATGCTCGTAACCGAATGGAACCAGTTCCGCATGCCGTCGCTGCCGCTTATGCGCAAGGCCATGCGTACGCCACTTATCATAGATGGCCGCAATATCTATGACGCAGATTATCTGCGAGAACATGGATTTATCTATTATAAGATAGGCTGATTTGTTAATTTTGAATTTTGAATTAGGAATTGGGAATTTTTAAGGGGGAAAGGTGAGATATATGAAGAGATATGCGATTTTATTGGGGATAATTCTAATTGCGGCGTTTCCGTCAGCAGCTGCTGTTGAGGCTTGGAAACTGCATCCTGCCTTTGACGACAATCCGGTGAGGATAATTGATACGGCATCGGATACATGGTTTGTGGTTCATCAGCAATATTTCGACAGTTCTTCCGAACGATTCAAAAATCCGTCGCTCACTATTTTTCGCTATGAGAAGAATGCTCCGGAAAAGGGTATTCAGCCTTTATGCAGGAGCGTTGACGTTTATTCTCCTGTGATAAGGAGAGCGGATTATTTCCCGGAGCAAGATCTCCTTGCTATCGGTTATCCGAACGGAATGATAGAACTTCTTTATGGTGACGGCCGCATTGCCCGCATAGAAAGGCTGACGAAGAGCGATTATCCCGGAATAACGAATATCAATTCCTTTATGTGTGCACCAGGTTCGCAACGTCTGCTGGCAGCCACTGATTGCGGCTTTCTTGAAATTGACGCCTCTACCGGAATTCCCGGTGCACTTCATTTCTCTTCAAGGCCAATGTCGGCTGTATTTGATACCGGAACCCATCTTGTGGCCTTAACTCCGGAAGGAGTTCTTTCGGGCGCTTCCGGTGCAAAGCCGGATGCGTTGCTGCCTATTGCAGGAGGTGCTTCGGGATTGGCCATCATACCGCTGGAGGGGGGGCTGTTCGCATTTATTGACGGGACGGCGGGAGGGAATAACGCCCTTATGCTTGCCGAACCGCAGTCGGAGGGCTGGAAACTTTCGGAATTATGCCGCGACTATTTCTCCTCGCGGGCGCCGTCGCAGGCCGTGACCGGTTGCTATGAAGGGAACTTTACTTCAAATCGCGATGGAGTCTTCCTGTTTTCACCTTGGCGAGTGTGGCAGCTGAGTTATGGCTCGGGAAAACGTCCGGAAGTGTCGCAGGTGCAACTTGACTACGATATGTATGTGGTCGGATCATGGGATTTCAAGGAATTCTGGGGTTATAGCGACCGAGGCATGTTCGTACATCGGACGGCTTCCGCCTCGGGCTGGCACGATCTTGGAGAACCGTTGCGCCCGGCGGCTCCCATCACTTATCTCAGCAATTATATGGCATGGTCGTCACGTTACGGCCTGCTGATAATGAATCGGGAACCATATACAATGACTTCCGATTATTCACGCCGAAGACCGATGCTTCTTTCCGGCCTTCAGAAAGATAAATGGAATATTCATTCTCCGGTCTATACCCGGCCGCGCTGGATAACTGAAAATCCGTCGGTGGCCGACCGTTATGCCGGCGCTAAAAGCTGGTTTCCACAGGCAGATCCGACCGGCGTGACGCCCGATCCTCTTTTCCCGGATTATATCTGGAGCGGATCGATATGGGGTGGAGTTATGATGACCTCTCTTGCCGATATGGGTGCGAGCCACAGACGATTCGGGGCGGTAAATGATTACTTTGCCGATTTCCCGGGTTTCTACGGAATAGTGCCGGATCAGGAATGGGATACTTTCAGTGCCATGTCGGCAGTGAGCGCTGACCGCGACGGCAACCTATGGACCGCTTTTTTCAACCATCTCGGTCAGCGTCACGGAGGGAGCACCGCATCTTTACTCTTCTTTACAGCAGACGACCGCCGACGGATGATGCAGACGGAACCTTCGACAGGGGAGAAAGGGGAGACATGGCAAGAGATCGCACTTCCATATTATAATGCTCACGTCTTTTACGACAGAGTATTGGCACTTCGCCATGAATCACACCCTACTACTGTTGTAGCGTACATTTGCACGTATGACGGTTCGTTGATATTCCTCGATCATAAAGGGACGCTCAAGAATACCGCCGATGACAGGATTGTAGAGGTGAAACGCTTCTTATATCCCGAAGGCTTTGACACTCGTGTGAGCAGTGTCTATGATATAGTGGAAAATCCTCGGACAGGTGATCTGTTCCTCTCTACGGAAAACGGATGTGTCGTGATCCGAAGAGGTACGCGTCCGGAAGGGGATGCCATCAGAGTGGAACGGCCGATGATTCCATCAGCGGGGAAAGATCCGTTTCCCTCATTGTCGGGTGTCAACAAGATTGCCTTTGATCCTGAAGGCGGAATATGGATAGCCACCAATGAATCGGGAGTAGTGGGCCTGACACCCGATATGAAGAATGTAAAGGCCCGCTATCATACCGGCAATTCACCGCTTCCCTCCGATGAGGTCTATTCGCTTGCATGGAATGAGTCGGCCAATTCACTGATGATTTCCACCGCCGCAGGACTTGCTGAAGTGACACCGCGTTCAGGCGCGACAATCGGCTCGACAAAAGTAGAGGCGCTACCCCGCAGCATCGTTCCGGGATATAACGGGTCGGTGAAGCTTTTGAATGTCCCCTTCGGTGCTTCCGTTTGCGTCGAAGATAGTGAGGGGAATGCCGTAGCAGAACTTCCGCGGGGCTCATCGCCTGTTGTAGAATGGAATCTCTGCGACCGAAACGGCGCGAGAGTATCCCCGGGAGTTTATATGCTTATTGTCTCAGATGGGTCAGCTGTCCGGCTTCCCGTTCTCGAATAAACCGACTTTACGCATAACCGCATGATTCCAATCGATAGACTTCGGCCGGTGCCTTTCCCAAACAATATGGGTATGGTGAGGTATTTCATGGCCTTATGCGTGGTAGTGGCCCATTATTGTGAGCTTGCGGGATGGGATTATCATTTTCCGGTAGATTCCTACACAGCGGTAGGCGGTTTTTTCGCTTTGAGCGGTTTTCTTGTCTATGGCAGTTATGTAAGAAGACGCAGTCTGAAAGATTACATCAGAAGAAGAGGACGACGCATTCTGCCGCCTTATTTCGCAACTGTCCTTCTCTTCGCGTTTTTCCTTTCTTCAGTAAGTACTCTTTCTATTCCTGAGTATTTTACATCAGGCCATTTTTACCGTTATCTTGCCGCGAATCTTTCGTTTCTCAATTTTTTGGAGCCGACATTGCCCGGAGTTTTCGGAGATTCGACAATTCATGCCGTCAATGGCTCACTCTGGACGATGAAAGTCGAATGGTGTCTTTACCTGACTGTGCCCGCAGTGGTGTGGCTGATATGGAAACTACGGGCCAACGACAAGATTGTATTTGGCATCATCTACGTTTTATCGGCTGCTTATAGAGTAGGAATGCAGCATCTATATGAAATCACCGACAATGAAATCTATGATATACTCGGGCGGCAATTCATGGGACAGCTGATGTATTTTTATGCAGGTGTTTTACTTTATTTCATCCTCGATATATTTCTTAAACACCGATATCTTTTTGCCGGCGCCGCTCTTGCTATTGTATGTGTCGGCGATTATATCCCGGAATTCCGAATCACTCTTTATCCGGCGGTCGTGGCTGTTCTTGTATTGTTTGTATCTTTCACCGGAAAATGGGGCACGTGGGAAGGTAAACATGACAATATCTCCTACAATATCTATCTTGTGCATTTCCCTGTGATCCAACTATGTATTTATTGGGGTTTCACGCAAAGCATGGGCCCATTCCCGGGCTTTCTGGTGAGTCTGGGTATTACTGTAGCCGTAGCCGCTTTAATAAATGCTATTGCGAGTCGCGTAGGAGGGAGAAGTAGCGACGGAGCACGTCGTGGGCGGCGGTGAAGGAGGATTGCTCGTTGTTGAGGACGCGCATCTCCTTCTGTTCGAGCAGAGCGCGAATCTGCGGCATCCGGTAGAAGTTTTCGCGCAATTCTTCGTTGATGGTCTCGAACATCCAGTATTTGGCCTGTTCGTTGCGTTTGCGCTCGAAATAGCCTGATTTCTTCACGTATTCGAAATACCGATCTATCATATCCCAGACCTTGTCGATATTCAGCTCGTAATATCCGCTGTAGGTTACTACTTCCGGGCGCCATTTGCTGGGTGTTGGCGGGAAGAGATGGAGGGCGTTGCGGAACTGGGCGGCTGCGAGATTGGCGCGGTCGATGTTGTCGCCGTCGGCTTTGTTGATCACAATTCCATCGGCCATCTCCATAATTCCTCGTTTGATACCCTGAAGTTCATCTCCTGTTCCGGCGAGCTGGATGAGCAGGAAGAAGTCGACCATTGAATGGACAGCAGTCTCGCTCTGGCCCACTCCTACTGTTTCGACGAAGATGTTGTTGTATCCGGCCGCTTCGCAAAGCACTATGGTCTCTCTTGTTTTCCGGGCAACGCCTCCGAGAGAACCGGCTGAGGGGGAAGGCCGGATGAATGCAGAGGGATGTTGCGAGAGTTTTTCCATTCGCGTTTTGTCACCGAGGATACTGCCGCGTGTGCGCTCGCTGCTTGGATCTATGGCGAGCACGGCGAGTTTGCCGCCATCACGTAGCACATGGAGTCCGAAAACGTCGATGGATGTCGACTTACCGGCACCCGGCACACCCGTGATGCCTATGCGGCGCGAATTGCCCGAATAGGGAAGACATTTCTCAATCACTTCCTGGGCGAGAGCCTGATGACGGTCGGCTGTGCTTTCAATGAGCGTCACGGCCTGTCCGAGCATGCTGACGTTGCCTTTGAGAATGCCTTCGACAAACTCTGAAGCGGTAGGCAAAGGACGTCGTTTTGCGGGACGACGGTAGGGATTGACAACTGGCTGGGAGGTGACCCCGGAATTTACCTGAAGGCCTTTGTATTCGGTTGCGTTTTCGGGATGATCCATGGTATATAATTTTGAATGTGGAATTTTGAATGTGGAATTTGGAATTAGATGCTGATTGAGCAACCGCCGGAAATAATCAGAGGATTTCTGCCGAATTCGGTTTTCCGGATGCCGGAGAGGGAGGGGAGGACGGTCTATCTCACCTTCGACGACGGGCCGATCCCGGAGGTGACGCCGCGTCTGCTCGACCTGCTCGACTCATACGGCATCAAGGCCACATTCTTCATGGTCGGCGACAACGTGCGGAAGTATCCGGAACTCTACCGGGAGGTGTTGCGTCGCGGACATGCCGTGGGCAACCATACGATGCATCATCTGCGGGGGTTCGCCGAGAAGAACGAGCGTTACCTTGAGGATGTGGAGGAGGCTGCGGGATATATCGAGAGCCGGCTCTTCCGTCCGCCTCACGGGTGGCTGCTCCGCAGTCAGGCCCGGAAGATAGGGGAGAAATACCGGATAGTGATGTATGACGTGGTGACGCGCGACTACAGCCGGCGGCTGACGGCCGACGATGTGGTGGCCAACGTGAGGCGATACGCGCGCCCGGGTTCGATTATCGTGTTCCACGATTCGCTGAAAAGCCTCCCGAGGCTCTTCGAGGCTCTCCCGAGAAGCATCGAATGGCTC
>OHIN01000351.1_pt1 | contig 34569 bp, 25 predicted proteins | sample 1568261 | NCBI WGS metagenome assembly OHIN01 (sample SAMEA3879578, study PRJEB24766) | human gut metagenome | biome: human-associated habitat; feature: feces | place: USA | collected 1985/1987
AACTCAATTCTATCACTATATCTTTCCGCATTTCACTTTTTTGTAGTAACTTTGCAGAGCTAAAATAAGCCAAAATACAATGAACAGACTGAACAATCCTTCCTCCCGCCTCAAACTCTGCAACCGCACACTCGGCATCACGCTGCTTCTGATGTTGGCATCGGGCATCCAGCTTGAAGCCACTTCCGGCCGATATCCCTGTTCGGTATGGCTGCATATCATACTCGGGATTCTGCTTACCGTTCTATCGATTTACCATATTTACCTGCATTACAGGAAAAGCAACTGGTTCACCCGGTTTGCCAAGAACCGCAACGCCTCGACCCGAATCCTCTGGTGGGTGTTCCTGCTGACCGCTGTCACAGGTATAGCGTCTACCATCAGCTGGATTGGCCACAATCAGCACACTCCCCTCGGCGGCGTGCACGGCAAGATCGGCTTTCTGATGGTGATCATAGCCATAATCCATGCAGTCCGCCACATCCGCAAAAAGAAACGCCTCGCCCGCGTAGACTCTGTCAATAGTTGAGCCCGAAGTGCCAAAGAGGAACGAATGGGGCATGTCCGAATTCTATATCATCGCGGACAACTATCCCTTTAGGATCTCCTTCGAGTTGGCGCTTCCCCTTCTTAGAGCCACCAATCTCGAATATATGCTCGCCGATTCTGAAATCAGTGATTTTTGATGAGACTATCTCATTGTTTACTCTCATCTGATTATAAAAGAATGTTTCGCGAACGTTACCGATATCGGTGCCTTCTCCCTGAAGTGCATACATCAGGTTCGGATTGTCCACATACACTTTTTCCACCTTTCCGAGGCCACGCATTCCTCCGGTTTCGTCACGCAACAGTCCAATCATACCTCCTTTTTCAAGGTATGCCAGATAATCCGGCAAATCATTTTTACTCACCCTCAACTCTTGTCCGAGACTTGTCATATTCGGTTTATACGGCGCTGATTGAGAAAGTAAACCGAGAAGTCGTCGCAACTTTTTGGCTGTTGACACATTCATACCCGCGTATTGCGGTATATCCACCTCAAGTGTTTGTTGCATTATTTGCTGAAGGCGTATATCATAACCGGGCAAATTGCTGAAAGGATAGTATCCCTTGCGAAGATACTCTCTAAAATCCGGTAGCGGGTGATAATCAGTTGGCAATTCTACCTTATTCTCTATGATTTCATCGAGATTATATACCGGAAATTGTATTCCCCTGAACATTGAGAGATATTCTCTGAAAGAAAGTCCTTGCATGTGGAACATCAAGGCGCGTCGGCTCAGGTCTGCGGCTCCATGATATATATCAAGCACCGAACTGCCGATAAATATCACCTGCAGGGTCGCATGAGAATCATATATTTGCTTCAGTTCTCTCGACCAACCTTCATATTTGTGAACTTCGTCAATAATGAGATGCAAGCCTCCATCCTTTATCAGGTCATCGGCGAGTTCTGTCAAGGTGTGAGTTGCGAACCAGCTATGGTCGGCCGTCACATATAACCAACGTTCCGGATCCGGCTGGGATAAGAGATATTGCTTCACCATTGTTGACTTACCCACACCTCTGGGTCCTACGATACCAACCATACGATCTTCCCAAAAGATTCGATCGTACATATACCTGTGAAATTCGCGAGGAGTATGTGCCAACTCCTCGCGCATGAATTCTATCAGTTGCAAATCTATCATGAGCGTAAGTTTTTTGCAAAGATAATACTTTCCCCTAAGAAGGGAAACTTTTGAGAAAATATCTCCCCTTCAAGGTGACAATTTTGGAAATAATCGTCACCTTTGAGGGGATAGTCGGAATGACTGTGGGTTGAATTCAATGATCGTAACCGGGCCCGACAATTCTTCATCGCGTAAAGAATTGCTTTATTCCGCCTTCCATCATCTCGAGTTCAAAAAAGCCAAACCATCGGAAGTCAATGAACTGAGCATCTCATCCACAAATCTTTTCTACGACCGAACTTCCGACTCAATCAAATTAACAACAGATTCAGACAAGAGCTGTACTATCGGAATCTTCAACCTTGATGGAATTCTCATGATGAGTGCGGAAATTTCTAATGGGAATGCACTATCAATTGAAAAACTTCCTACCGGTATCTATATTGCTGTTGCTATGGGTGCCAACCTAAATCAGAAAATCAAATTCGTAAAGTAAACCTACCATGAAAATTACAAAAATATTCAAATATTCTTTATTTTCAATCGCCTGCATTCTATCCATTTTTGCAATGGCGGCAATCATGCTTGTTCTCGACTGTTCGAGCTCGCTCGGCGATCAATTTGCCAATGACCAGTCTAATGCAAAGGGATTTATCAAGACTTTATATGAGGCTGCCAGCTTGAATAACGATGATCCTGACAACCCCGAAAAGCCGGATGTCACCATCTACTCTACCACTCCTAAAGATCTTTCACTTGCTATCTGGAAAGACGGCACGCGATATTACCTCACCGAGGAACAATATAAAACAGCCAATCTCAGCGGCGCCTCAATCGAAGGTCTTACCGTATTGTCGAACATGGGCAATTTCATCATCTCATTGCATGACTTACAAACCAATATAACATATGTTGAGTATGCCATGAAATATTACAAGGATCTTTTGCCTGATAAAGATCAGGCAACTGTGATAAGTGCAAGATATTAGAAACAGAGGAGTCCTCTTTTACGGGGACTCCTCTGCAATAGCCAATCTTTTTTACCTTAAATATTGTGCCCTATTATTAGATTTCTTGATAAGTATATATGGAGGCTCCTTGAATATATTATATCTGTTTAATTGATATAGCATAGCCACCTCCGGGCGCTGCTTTCATTTTTAATTTTGTCTTTGCGTTAACTTTTTTAGAAGTAATGTTATATGCCTGTGGATTGTTCAAGTAGTTGGCATCCGACGCATCAGCATAAATCGTCGCTTCATATTTCTTATTAGGGTCAAGGAAATCAAGCGAAAGAGTGGATTCATATCCATCCTCATTTGCGGTACATCCCACATACCAGTCGTTTCCACCTTTTGCTTTGCGGGCAACTACTATGTAGCGTCCCGGTTCGGCCGCAATATATCGACTTTCATCCCAATCTACGGGCACATCCTTTATGAATTGGAATGCGTCCATGAAGCGATTATATACTTCAGGAACATCTGCTGCCATCTGGAGGGGACTATACATAGTTACATAAAGGGCCAGTTGACGCGCAAGCGTGCTGTTAACGTGACCCTGACTGTTCGGGTTAACCTTTTTCATGTCCATTTCGAATATACCGGGAGTATAATCCATCGGACCACCCTGAAGTCTGGTAAAAGGAAGAACCGTAGTGTGCGAGGGCTTATTTCCAGCGAAAGATTCATATTCAGTACCGCGTGCGCTTTCATTACCGATGAGATTAGGATATGTACGGCAAAGACCGGTGGGGCGAACCGCTTCGTGAGCATTGACCATAATGTGATGCTTTGCGGCCTCTGTCACAGCATATAGATAATGGTTATTCAGCCACTGGCCGTAATGATGTTCACCGCGGGGAATCATGTTGCCCACATAGCCGCTTTTAACAGCATTATAGCCATATTTATTCATTAGATTGTATGCCTGCTCCATGTGGCGTTCATAGTTGCGTACAGAACCGGATGTCTCATGATGCATCATTAACTTCACGCCTTTTGAATGTGCATATTCATTAAGCATCTTGATGTCAAAATCAGGATAAGGAGTCACGAAGTCGAAAACGTAATCTTTAGAGTGTCCGAACCAATCTTCCCATCCGACATTCCATCCTTCCACCAATACCTGGTCGAAGCCATGCTCGGCCGCAAAATCGATATATTTTTTTACATTCTCATTGTTTGCAGGATGCTGGCCGTGAGGTTTTGTATTGGTATAATCAAGCTGATTGAGTTTAACAGATGGTAAATCATTGGTGTAAGACCATTGTTTTCCTCCGCCAATCATTTCCCACCACACACCGATATACTTCACCGGTTTAATCCATGATGTATCATCATAGGCACACGGGTCGTTCAGATTGAGAATCAGATTGGATGAAAGCATATCACGGGCATCATCACTTACCATTACAGTTCGCCACGGTGAATGGCATGGCGACTGAAGATGTCCTTTGTTCCCCTGGGCATCAGGTGTGAGCCAAGATGTGAATACGAGATTCTTGTCATCGAGGTCAAGATGCATACAAGAGTAATCAACGAGGGCTGCTTCATGAAGATTGATATAGAGGCCATCGTCAGTTTTCATTTGGAGCGAAGTCTGCACACCTGTGGGAGAAAATTGGGTCTGCGACGCATTGCTGCAAATTGCATCCTTCATCTTCCCACGTATTTCGGAAAGGCGACATTCTGTGTAGTCGTATTCCTGAGTGTCATAATCGCCGGCAATCCACCATGCAATATGGTCACCGGTCATTGCAAACTGTGTTTTTTCCTCCTTGATTATGAAATAGGTCAAGACTCCCTCCTGCGGAAATTCGTAACGGAAACCGACACCATCATCATATACACGGAAACGCAAATCCATTTTACGATAATGCTCAGGCTGGTCGAGATGGAGCAGCAGTTCATTATAATTGTTCCTGATACTGCTGTTTTCACCCCACACGGGATGCCATGTCTCATCAAATGAGGACACGGATGAGGATGTTAGTTTGAATCCATCCATCATGTCCGGGCCGTCGGCCAGTTGAAGGCCAAGAGTGGACGGTTTAATTACCTCTCTACCCTTATAAGAAACATTATATGTAGGAACGCCGTTAACGACATCCGCGTTAACCGTTACGGTACCAGACGGAGAACTGATTTCTACAGCCTTCATTTCCAACGGAAAGAGGCATAACCCTGCCATGACCGAAGTCATGGCAGAGATATACTTAAGTTTTGTGAGCGCTATTTTCATTTTGACAGTCTTACTATTTTGCAACCATGAGCCGGCACAGTTGCAGAAATTGTTGATACAGAACCTTCATCAGCATGACGCCAGAGGTCACGCATCTTCCATTCGCCTTCTATACCCAGAGTGCTTAGGTTCAACGAATATGCACGGGAATTATCATCGCGGTTAAACAGACCTACAATGTAATCGCCATTGGACATCTGTCCGAACCATACTTCATTGTTCTTATCATTGAGTTTGTCGCTCAACGGCTTGCCAACAAACTTGTCAGTATTGAGCTCAAGCAGTTCTGAATTGGTGTAGAATTTGAGATTATCTCCGATAGTGTTATGCTGGTCGGCTACTGTTACAGGGCCACCCGCCATAAGCTGGAGCGATACGACTGTCTCGCGTTCAGCATCAGTATCAAACTTGTTAAGGCGAATAAAGTCGCCGTCAAGAATAACTTTGTCGCGGCCTGCGATATGTGACCAATAGGTGAAACCATCGAACATATTCATGCAGTTGGGCCATGTCGTATAAGATTTGCCTTTATCCTGTGCTGAACAGTGCCACCAGCCACCACCGGATGTATCGCACACAATTCTTACCATGTTGCCATACTTAGCTTCCACTTCAGCGTCATTATAGAGGTGAGGCATCACGAGTGAAGTGAAAATACCGTATTTCTTTGCAGACTCTGCGATGTAAGAGAGGGCACGGGCATAGGATTCGCGGCCGTATCCACGTCCGACAACTCCCATGTTGCGGTCTTTGCCATCTTCGTACCATGAAAGGAAGTCCATTCGGATATAGTCGATACCAAGTTCTTTGTAATGCTTGAAGAAACCATCGATAAACTCTCGTGTTCCGGGATTTTCCGCAACAGCCCAATGGAACCCACGATCTTCGGCATTTGGATTCTGCACGGAAGTCGAGCCATTGTAATAGAGTGAACTGAAATCGTAATCAGTCCCTTCTATCTTGGTTTCCCGCGGTCCATGAATCCATAACGGATTGTCATAGACTCCGACTTTGAGTCCTTTCGCCTTACACTTGGCTACGAGGTCTTTCAGTGCCATAGAACCATAATGGGTCATGTATCCAGTTCCGTCTTTGGCAAGCATCGGGATGAATCCGTCAGTGCAGATCATATCATATCCATAGGGTTTGAGATCCGATGCCACCCAGTCTATGATTTTATCCCATTCCTCAGCCGAAATGTCCATATCGGCGTCTGCCACGCCCTGTTGAGACTGTTCGTAGCAGTATTCATACACACTCCAGTATAGCGGAGCCTTGTAGGTATGTATTTCGCCCACATCAGGAAGCTCAGGAAGCTCGAATTTGGGCGGATAGCGCATCTCTATTTCATCCGAACAGCTTGCAAGCGCCAACATTGTCAAAGCTGATGCCATTATATTCATTTTCATCGTTCAATAAGATTAGTTTAGATATTTGACGGATATGGTCATGGCCTTAGTGTCAAAGGTCAGCTCATATTTACCCTCATCCACGACATTCCACTTATAGTCCGGGTCCCCCGCACGGCATATCATATCAGTTGCAGATACACCTGATTTTGATACAGTGCAGTTTTCTGTTGACGGACGATAGAAAGCCGCCCCGAAGTCCTTTTCAAAACTGCATTTGAACTCACCTTGTTTCAATGTGCCGGTCCATGTATATACTCCCTCCTTGCCGTTGACTGCGGTCAGGACTGTCGCATCATCCAGACTCCAGCCTCCTGCGGTAGCGCTTCCAATCATGTATAGCGGTTTAGCCTGTTCCTCACCGTCAAGATAGACGGCTTCAAATGTCATGGATTCAGTATTGAAAGTCAAACGGTAATTACCGGCTTCAGTCACTTCCCATTGATCATCGGGTTCGGTTGTAAATACCATGTTGTTTGCACTTGCACCTGATTTGGATACAGTTACTCCTGATGAGGCGGGACGATAGAACGGCGCTCCGAAATCTTTTTCACGGGCAGCCTTGAACGTTCCTCTTGCAAGTTCACCTTCCCAGACAAAAAGATTGTCATTGGCAGCATCGGCCACAATTTCAGTAGCGGCATCCCAGCTCCAGCCACCTTTTGTAGCTTCGCCAATCATATACAGTTTTGATGCCGGTTTGAAAGCGCCCGTATATTCCACTGCGAGAGTCCACTCTTTCAGATTGAAAGTCAGTCGGTAGATACCGGGGGTTTCAACTTTCCATTTATTGTCGGGACTGGTTGAGAACACGAAGGAGTTATCTTCAATTCCGTTCTCGTTAATCTTGACATCGGCTGTTGCAGGGCGTATGAACGAGGCATTCCAGTCTCCGGGAGTGAGGCAGGCTTTCAGTTCACCTGCATACAATTTCCCTTCATAGACAAATTCATACTGAGATTTCTTTTCAACCGGAGTCGGATTGTCGATATTCCATTCGTTGAGAGGAGAGGCGTCACCGACAAGATAGAGCGTCTCAGTCTCGATAGGCTCAATTTCCGGGGCATCCTGTTCGCGCAGATAGGAGGTACTCATTGTCCAATCACGGAGGTTGAATGTGAGGTGGTAAACACCGGCATCTGTAACACGCCATTTGTTATCTGGATCTCCGGCGTGCATCGTAAACTCTGCGTTTGTTATTGCTGTTTTTCCGATTTCCTCGCCATTATTCATCGGGCGAATGAATGCGGCATCCCAGCTGCCCGGAGTTAGACAGAGTTTCATTTCTCCGGCGTTAAGATTACCTTCCCATTCAAACACCAAGGGGTCTTCCTCGGATGCTTCAAAGGGGGTCGGAGCGTCTATACTCCAACCATTGGGGGTGGCGTCGCCTACCATATAGAGTGTGGATGTCTTGATAGGCAGATTGCCGTCAATGATGATCAGGTCTTTTTCATCATCGCAACTCGAAAAGGCCGTTGCCATGGCCAATCCGGTCAAGGTATATATTAATGATTTTAATTTCATATCTTTAGGTTTTTAGAATTGGCCTTTACTTGTTGTAACCGGGGTTCTGCTCAAGATTCGGATTGGCATTAAGAATCGGACGCATAATCGGGAAAATTTCGGTATTCTTGTTTGCATCCGGAGTCTTGTCCCACCATGTTCCGCTGCTGAATTTGCCAAAACGGATCAAGTCAATCCTTCGACGGCTCTCAGCAAAAAACTCTCGTCCCCATTCTGCGAGCAGTTCTTTCTCATCGAGGAAAGCCTTCCCTTCAGGAGAATAAAGCACATCATCATAATTCTCTTCGGGATAGTTGCGTTTACGCACACTGTTAAGCAGCTTGGCAGCCTCGGTTTTGTTCCCCGCGCGTAATTTACACTCGGCCAGAGAATAAATGATTTCAGGGAGACGGATTTCAGTGTAGTCGCTCTCCATCTGATGGGCGTCATCGTCGCTATAGAACGGATACTTGGCAAAGTGCCAACCTGAATTATGGTCGCCGTTGCTGAGATTGCTGGTCTTGTTTGACGGCCATTTGTCAGGTGCAAGTCCCTGGAAGTTTCCTACTGCATCGCGGATATAGAGGTCATACGGCTGTTCGGGTGCGCGTACACGGGCTTTGTTACCATTTTCATCAGTATATTCAAGATAGCCGAAAAGGAACATGCCTTCACGTTTGCTGTCACCCAAATTACGGTACAGTTTCATTCGCTCGTCACCGGGATACTTGCGGAAATTCTGGATGGGCATACCAAGCTCGTATGTGTAGAGATTTCCATCAAGATCATACGATGGAGATGCGGCATATTTGGTATTGTGGTCTCCGGCCTTTGCTTTACGGTCGTTGAAGTAATAGCGTGCGCGTGCCGGAACTGTCCACCAATAGGTGTTGCCGTCATACAGCCAGTAAGAATAGCCCTGAGAGCTTGGGAAACCGAAGATTACCTCATCACACTGGTCATTGTTCCAGTCAAAGGCTGCGTCCCAACGGTCTGCAACAGCATAGGTGCCATAAACGCCGTCAATAATATCCTGAGCAACCTTCTCACAATCGGAATATCTGTTTTCGCCGATATAGACTTCAGCGTTAAGATACAGGCGGACAAGAAGAGCAGCGGCTCCGCCTTGTGTCCACTGACCCTGAAGATTTGAGCCGGTACCAAGTCCGTCTTTTTTGGAGAGTAGTTTGGTGCAGGCTTTAAGCTCGCTTTCGATGAAGTCAAAGATGACCTTGGGTTCAACCTGTTTCTCAGTATTGAGCGACACATCGTTATAGCTTACGGCCAGAGGAATATGACGGAAAGCGTCAAGAAGTCGGATATAGAACCATGCACGCAGGGCGCGGCACTGTGCGTTGAGGTTATCAAACTCTGCCTGTGAGAAACCGAACTGTGACGGGTTGAGTTTGGCAAGGTCTTCGATAACGTAGTTGCACTGCATGATACCTTGGAAACAGCCGTTCCACTCGGTCTGAGCATCGCCACCATCCTCGACATTCCACTGATGGTAGTGGAGGCGACGCCATTGACCTCCGTCGTCCCACCAACCGTCGCGGGTTGGAGTGATGAGCTGGTCAGCAGTGAGTTCGTTAAGCACATGACGGCTGCCGATACTCCAGTAGGCGTGCTCAAACGGACGGAATACAGCGCGAACCACATCGCTCTTCGTATTGTAGTAGTTTTGCGTGCCGACCTGATCGTAGAGCGTTTCATCCAAGTCGGTGCAGCCGGTCATGGCGATTGCGCAGAAGGCCGCAGACGCTATATATTTTAGAAATTTCATTTTTGTCTGTTTTGCAGGTTATTAGAAGTCAAGTTGCAGACCGACAATGAACTGTCGGGTCGATGGGTAATAGGTACGCGAACCCTGTCCGCCGGGGGTAAGTCCGTTGACCTGATATGTAGAAGGATCCACGCCGCTGAACTTTGTGATTGTGAACACATTCTTAACCGTACCATATACTCTCAGGCGGTCAAGGAAACGGCACTTGGGTGTTGGAAGTGTATAGCCCAATGTGAGCATATCCAATTTGAAATAGTCGCCTCTTTCAAGGAAATAATCGCTTACAACAGGATTTGCATCGGGATTGATATCAAAGTTCTTGCCGTATGCCTTTTTAAGCACATTTCCGGTAAAATTACGTGTTCCATAATAGAAATCATGGATATTGAACAAGTCAAACCCGAATGCACCACGGAAGAACAACGCGAGGTCGAAATTCTTATAGCGGAAGTTATGGCTTGTTGACATAGTGAATTTAGGCATACCGTTACCTACAACCTGACGGTCTTCATCTGTAGCCTGAGACGCGCGGATGATATCGCCATCTTTGTCATATACGAGCCATTCGCCACCGTTGGTAATACCGGCATATTTCCACATATAGAAGTTGCCCAGTGATTTACCCTTTTCAATTCGCTGAAGATTGTAGTAAGGATAGGGATCTTCAGTTCCACACATATTGTAGAAATCCTGTCCCACATATTCCGAATTGCTGAAATCAACGAACTTATTGCTCATCACGGTCCCGATAACATTGAAGTTATATGAGAAATCCTTGGTATTGACGGCGTTGAAACTCAAATCTAATTCAAAACCTGTATTCTTCATCGTACCTACGTTTACGAATGTCTCATCAAACAGGTACGGAGGTACAGACACCTTGTAGTTGCCGAGAAGATCCTGCTGGCGACGGTTGAAGTAATTCAACGAACCATAGAAACGGTTGTTAAAGAGCGAGAAGTCGAGGCCGATATTCCAGTTCTTGCCTTTCTCCCAACGGAGGTCGGGATTGACATTTTTAGCCGGTCCCCAAACCTGATAGTATTTGCCATTATAGAAATAGTAACCGAAGCCGGTCATGGTGCTGAGAGAGTTGTAGCTGCCGAAATCCTGATTACCGGTCACGCCGTAGTCCGCACGAATCTTCAAGTCATTGATCCATTCGATGTCTTTCATGAAAGATTCCTGCGAGATACGCCAACCGGCTGACACTGCCGGGAAATCGCCCCACTTGTGATTGGCACCGAATTTAGAGGAACCTTCATGTCGCAACGATGCAGCAAATAGATATTTACCTTCAAAGTCATAGCTAACGCGCCCGAAAAATGAAATGAGCTTGGCATCATTTTTATAACTGCTCATGAGGACTTCGCCCTCCTCTTTAGCAAGTTCCCCGGAACCGATATTGTCCGCACCAAGGCCATCATTCGGAAAGTCCTTGTTCCATGCGCTGAAACCCTGATACTGGGAATACTGGTAAGAGTAACCGACCATTGCTTTGATATTATGCTTGTCGGCAATGCGGGTATTATAATTGGTAAGCCATTCGACTACATACTGGCGCTCTTTTGAGTAAGCTCGGCTGGCCTCACCGTCATAACCGCCGTTTATGGCAAGTGTGCTTGTTGACGGACGGAACCATGAATCGTTGTTGCTGTACTGGTGGTCAGCAAACATTATCTGGGTTGAAAGATTATGGTCGCTTGTACCGTCTTTTGCGAGGAGAGGAAGAAGATTAAGTTTGAGTGTACCATCCCAATCGAGCAATTTTGTATCGGAATGGTTCTTTTCAAGTTTCTGAAGTTCCACAGGGTTGCTTCCTACTACCTGGCCTTGGAAATTGTAATACAGATTAGGATTCTCCGGATCCATTAACGGAGTTGTGGGATTGGCTTCTATTGCATTACGGAATACACCCCAGTCGGCATTATCACGATAGATGATTCGTGGGGCCACATTGAGGTTTATAGTAAACAGTCCGCCTTTTGTTGTATGCATTACTGAAGCGCGGGCGCCATATTCCTCACGATTTGACCGGAGATCGACACCGTTAGCATCACGATAGTCGGCACTTACGCGATAGTTGCTGCGCTCGTTGCCGCCACTGACAGTCAGAGTGTGCTGCATTGTAAAGCCTGTGCGGGAAACTGCATCGAGCCAGTCGAGATTACCGCCTAAATCTACACCTCGGTCACCCCAGCCCAAACGGACATCACGATAATCTTGCGCACTCATCATGTCAAGTTCCTTAACTACCTTATCCCATGCGAAAGTGCCGGAATAGGAAGTATGGGTATTACCGTCCTTACTCCCCTTTTTAGTTGTGACAAGTATGACGCCATTGGAGCCACGGGTACCGTAGATTGCAGATGCCGCACCGTCTTTCAGGATGTCGAAAGATGCGATGTCATTGGGATTTATATTGGTCAGATTACCTCCGGGGACACCATCTATAACGATAAGCGGGCCGAGTCCGGCTGAACGGGACGACACACCGCGAATCTGGATGCTTGCCTGATTGTTTGGGTCACCGGCACCGGTATTCGTGATAGAAACACCGGGAACCTTGCCCTGAATCATCATCGAGGGGTCAAGAGAACTGACGGTAAGGAAATCTTTTTCACCGACATGCGAAATCGCTGATGTTAACTCCTTCTTGTCCATTGTTCCATAGCCTATGACAACTACTTCATCAAGAACTTCGGAATTCTCTTTCATGACTACGTTAATCACGTTACGGCCATTGATAGCTTCTTCCATAGTCACATATCCGATATAGGAAAATTTAGTTTTCCTTTAGAATCGGCTTCGAGGCTGAAATTGCCGTCAATGTCTGTTGCTGTACCGATTCTGGTGCCGGGGACTGTCACGTTCACACCGATAAGTGGTTCGCCTGACGGATCTGTCACTGTTCCTTTGATGCTTATCTGTTGTGCTGATATCAGTTGACATCCCACAAACATGAAAAGCAAAAAGAACAGGCATTGAAATTTGCAGTTACTTTTTCTCATGGTTTATATGATTTTGTTGTATTTGATTTCAAGGTATAGTTGAACAGAACGGCGGTCCGATGTGTTAACGTAATGCAAAGTTATATGTAGATACAGGCAACTACAAGTGTACGTATCTAAAATGTAGTGGATTTTGAAGCGATAACAGTTGATAATAAGTACTTTAGCACAAAACGCACACCTCTATTTTGTAGCTGAAATTGAGCTGTCAGATTATCTCTGACAGTAATTATGGTATGAAAAGTTAACGGAATTGGACGCTTGTCTTTGTCATTGAGCAAAGCACAATATCATTGCCCGACCCTGCCAATATTAAAAATCTCCGACTCTAATGCATTTCTGTCGCCCTTAGCTTTATTGCGGACCTTGGTTCGATAATTATAAATAGTAGTAAGAGAATAGCGCAAGAATTTAGCTATCTTCTCGCTGTCTGTAATGCCAAGCCTTATCAGAGCATAAATGCGAAGCTCGGTATTCAATGTGCCTTCCTTCTTTGGTATTATAGCTTCTTCCGGAAGCAAGAGACTATTAAAATCTTCAACAAATGATGGGAATAAGCTCAAAAAGGTCTTATCAAACTGATAATAGAATGCTTTTAGCTCTTCGTCTATTACTGAAGAAGATTTCAAGAGCTGTTTTAACTCATCTGATTTACCGGATTTTACAAGACTGTTCAAAGACTTTCTATAGGCGTCAAGTTTTTCTATATAGACAAGGCACTGATCCATGTATCTGCCAATATAGACCTCTTTGAGTTCCGAATTTTCCGCAATGGCATAATTAGCTTCCGACAGTTTCTTGTTTGATTGTCTGAGTTCTTCGGTCAATTTGTTTTGCCTTTCATAAGCGGCAGCCAACTTCTTATGGTTATTCTTTATTCTGATCATCTGCTTCCTCATGTAGAATAGCATGACAATCAGCACTAAAGCCAATACCGCAATAATAATTATATATCGTTCCAGAGTTTTCTTTTGCTTTTGGACTGTCTCAACATATATCCCGTTAATCATGGGATAGGTATCGTTGAGCTCTATAATGCGCTGACGGGCATTGCATTTCGCCGCATCATCGACAGCTATTGCCATGAACCGATATGCTCTGTCCAAATCACCTTCCTCATATAACATCAGCGCCAGTTGTCGCAATGAAATATACTCCCTTATGGAAGATTTCAAGTCTGAGATAGCTGATATGATAAGGTTGGTTTTTTCCAGCTCCTTTTCTCCGGTCTTGGCATAAGCCTCCGACAGCGTCCACGCACATATTGCTTTTTCATGCTCCGACAATTCATTGTCACGCATAAAATCCTGCATCAACTTTATTGCTTCAGTAGGAGAGCCATTGACATTCAGATAATCAGCTCTTGTTATTACATATGGCAACGTGCCGGGGGCATTGGCTTTAATTATGGAATCACGATAGGAATTAGTGATATGGAAATATCTTGATTTATCAGCGGGGAATGCCGCATAATCGGCCATCCTGCCATAAATAGTTCGTTTGATATGGTAATAATACGGACGCAGGTAATCAGGCAAAGATTCAAATTGCACTGAGTCCATAAGTACCAGACATTCGTGATACATACCTGTGGCCCCAAGAATGTTGGCTCTGTGCATACGAGCATTAAGCAATAACGAATTATCACCAATGCGCCTTGCTATCGCTTCCTGACGGGTGCTTATATTGTAGGCTGAATCGGTATTGAAGGGATAGTACTCATCGTAAAGATGATTCAGAATGTCGAAACGTTCTCTGTCATTGTCCTTTGAAAGCAACTGACTGTGCAATTCAGACAACCGAGCCTCCTTCTGCCTCAGATATACCTCCCTGTTGGCAATGACATCATCCAACTGCTTCATAAGAGAATCAGTTGCCGTCATTCCCAAAGCTGTCTGGCAGCATATACAGAGAAGACCAATCAGCGTCCATATCTTTGAGGGTGTAATCATTCTAATTACAAATTTAGGCTTTTTTTTGTGAAGCAAAAAAAGTTTAATAGTTAAAACGATTTCTAAACATTTGTTAAAGACCGAATTTACACTCTGTTTATCGTCAAATCATTGTATTTAACTCTATGAAGATTTAATAAAAAATCGGGAAAATCCATATTTCAGGACTCCCCGATATAAGAGTTATAAAGGTATCCGCCTAATCCAATCGACGCATCAATACTTTATTTTAACCTCAGTCTTAACTGAACAGTCGGTCTCCGGTATATTTATCGTCAGCGTTTTATTATCGGCAACATACTCCCACTCTGATGATCTAAGCGATTTACCATTTATCTTCACTGATTTCGGCTTAGCGGCATTCAATACGTTGAGTGTCCAAGAGCGTCTTTCGACAAGACCGGAAGAATCCCCCTGACGAGGAGTAATAGTATAGGTTTCAGTCTTCCCTTTGACTCCATGAGTGAAAGTGGTTGTAGCATATACATTGGCATAATCCGTGTTGTCTCCGGAATCCTCATAAAGAGAACCTACGCCTTCTTTCCCTCCCACAGCATTTATAATCAGAGATGTTGCCGGTGCTGTAACATTCCTAACAGTTGGCAGATTCATCGGAATCATTGCGCCTTCTTTGAAAAAGTAAGGAATCTGATCCTGCGAAAAATCAAGAGTTTTTACACAAGAGCCTTCAATAAGTTCCGCGTGTGAAACATCCCACCACTTCCCTTCCGGGAACCAGATTTCTTTTGAGGCCACACCGTCAGCCGAAGCCGGTTCGGTTATCGGAGCTACCAAAATATCATTGCCGAAGAAATATTCACCTTCATATTTATATGCCTCCTCACATTCCGGATATTCATAATACAGAGGTCGACACATGCCTATCCCTGTATCGTATGTCTCACGAGCCATTGTATAAATATAAGGGAAGAGGGTATAACGGAGCTTTACAGCTTCAAGTAAGCTGGGGAAATTGGGAAATTTCCAAATACGGCGTTCTATCCGGCTGTCATCAGTGGCATGGCTGCGGAATATCGGAGTGAACACTCCAAACTGAATCCAACGGAGAAGCAGTTCCGGATTATTGACAGTGTTTTCATCGGTAAAAGCGTGCCCTCCCAAATCATGTCCCCAGTAAGCGTAGCCCACATTTGATGCTGTGGAGGTAAAATATGGTTCAAATGCGAGGGTCGGGAAATTAATACGGGCATCTCCCGAAAATCCTATTTGGTAGCGATGGCTCCCTAAGCCGCCCCAACGATGGAAGATTACCGGACGGCGGCCTTTCCGGTTTTTTGCCATATCATTGTAAAAAACATGGTTGCACCAGAAGGTCTGTCCAAGACCGGAGGTATATGGACTTGTAAGATGCTGCTGCCAGTCAAGCCACCAGAAATCCACACCTTCAGATTCATGGTCACGGATTACGTTGTCAAAGAATGACTTTGTAAAATCCGGATAATCAAGATACCAGGCAATTTTGCCATTACTATCATATTTCCCGTTAAGCTCTTTGCTAATTGCATTGTAATACGAGGGCGATTCGATACTGTCAATGCCATCAGCCGGATGGAGATTTAATGCAATCTTGTAACCGTTGTCATGTATTTCCTTAAGAAGTTTGGTGGGTTCCGGTATGAGATTGGTATTCCAAGACCAGCCCGTCCAACCTCCGATATTCTCCGATCCGCTTGATGCCTTACCATTCCAATGCCAATCCATATCAAGAATCATTACATCAGCGGGAATATCATTCTTATCAATTTCTCTCATAATCTCCCGATAGTCATCGGCGGAATATGAATAGTAACGACTATACCAATAACCGAAAACGTATGCAGGTGGTAAAGGAATTTTACCGGCAATTTTGGTAAAATCTCCGATAGCTCTCTTGTAGTCATGGCCATAGCCCATAAAATACAAGTCAAGAGCTTGAGGGTCCTTGCGTTCTGACCACCAGTCATATCCCACTTCAGAGTTGGGCTCAAGAGCAAACGAGCGACTGCCGTCGGCCCGAAGCGTTCCCCACGAATCATCTATAACAGCCCATCCGGAACGGGATATCAATCCATTTTCCATCTTTGAACGCTTGTTGTCACCGTTGCATCCGTCAAGGGTGCGACAAGTGCCTTTAAGATTCAGCGGGTCTGGCTTGCCGGGATACCAAATCACAGGAGTACCATTGTGATTCATTGTGATGGTAAGATTCTGGTCCGATGCCGGCTGTGTCTGGGGATTTGTCCCCTTTCGGTATTTTAGACTTAGCTTATCCGTCGTGATATACAGATAGTCGTTATCCTCGCCGGTTAAAAATGCAGGAACCACATCCATCTGGCGCTTTTGGATAGCGAATGTTGCGCGATCCTCAAATATACCTTTATCGCTATACTCTATGCGTATCATTTCAGGTGTCAACACGGTAAAACGTGTATTGCCAGAAATCACCATTGCCTCCTTGCTGGCGCATGGATTCTGAGCCATGGCATTTATTGCTATCAATAAGCACACGATAGGCAATAATGTAAACTTATCCTTTTTCCAAAAGTTTAATGTCATATTGATTCATATTATAATTTCGAGTTTTTTATTTCAAAAAGAAGTATTCGTCTCTTCGACAGGACTCAATGCAAAGTTAAGGAATAGTCTTATAGATATCAACGGTAAACATTTGAATTAAGTATATCCTGAATGATAGCTATCAAAAACCCTTCCTTGTCTTGTGGGAAAAATGCGGAGTATTCCCGGGTTTGGAAGGATTAACAGGATTGGAATGATCAGGACCACATCCAAATTACGAGCGAAAATCAAGCTGACAGACAAAAAAAGAGCCAGATTTCTCGATCCGGCTCTTTTATGCTATCCGGTTGCGGATTGCCGGGGCAATCTGCAATCGGGTGGGGTGCGGGGGTTATCAGATGATGCCCTGGGCCATCATGGCGTCGGCCACTTTCAGGAAGCCGGCGATGTTGGCGCCCTTCATGTAGTTGATATAGCCATCGGGCTGCTTGCCATGCTCTACACATGCCTCGTGGATATCGTGCATGATCTGGTGGAGCATCTCGTCAACTTTCTCCGAAGACCACTGCAGGTGCTCTGCATCCTGAGTCATCTCAAGACCGGAAACGGCTACGCCGCCGGCGTTGACTGCCTTGCCGGGACCGTAAGGAATACGGTTGGCAATGAAAGTGTCGATAGCTTCGGGTGTACATCCCATGTTGGAAACCTCGGCAACCATGAGCACGCCATTGTCGACAAGCTGCTTGGCATCGTTGCCGTTAAGCTCGTTCTGCGTTGCGCAGGGAAGGGCGATATCCACTTTCTGCTCCCAGGGTTTCTTGCCTGCATAGAATGTGGAACCGGGGAATTTGTCGGCATAAGGAGCCACGATATCGTTGCCAGATGCGCGGAGTTCAAGCATATAAGCGATCTTCTCTGCGTCGAGACCTGCGGGATCGTAGATGTATCCGTCGGGACCGGAGATGGTGACCACCTTACCGCCAAGCTCGGTAGCTTTTGTAGCGGCACCCCATGCTACGTTGCCGAAGCCGGAGATAGCGATAACTTTGCCCTTGATGTCAGTGCCGAGATCGGCAAGCATCTGAACGGTATAGTAGAGTGCGCCGAAACCGGTAGCCTCGGGACGGATGCGGCTGCCGCCGAACGAGAGACCCTTGCCGGTGAATGTGCCGGTGTTCTCGCGGGCGAGTTTCTTATACATGCCGTACATGTAACCAACCTCGCGGCCGCCTACGCCGATATCGCCTGCGGGGACATCGCGGTCGGGACCGAGGTTGCGCCAGAGCTCAAGGATGAAGGCCTGGCAGAAACGCATGATTTCGGCATCGCTCTTGCCGCGGGGGCTGAAATCGGAACCGCCCTTGCCGCCACCCATCGGGAGAGTGGTCAGAGCGTTCTTGAATGTCTGCTCGAAGCCGAGGAATTTGAGGATGGAAAGGTTCACGGAAGCGTGGAAACGGATACCGCCCTTGTACGGGCCGATAGCGTTGTTGAACTGTACGCGATAACCGATGTTGTTCTGAACTTCGCCTTTATCGTCAACCCAGGATACGCGGAATGTGAAGATACGGTCGGGCTCCACCATTCTTTCGATTATCTTGGCTTTTTCATATTCGGGATGCTGGTTGTAGACATCCTCCACGGAGAGGAGCACCTCTCTTACGGCCTGAAGATATTCTTTCTCACCGGGATGTTTGGCCTCGAGAGAAGCCATGATTTCATTGATGTTCATGATAATCTCTTTAGATTTATGGTTAGATAAAAATTAAATTTTCTGTGTGTTTTGGCTTTTGCCCTATGTGAGGGATGAACCATTGCAAACTTACAAACTTTATTTAATTCCACAAAATAATTCACGCGGATTTTTCTTGCATATGTCGTGAAACATTTTTATGGCCCTTTTTTGCGCCCCGATAAAAATCGAGGGTGCGGCGATTGTTCGCCACACCCTCGCGTCGTTACGAAGAATTATGTTGATTTACTTTTATAAGTGTCTTGCCCGTTTACTTCTGAGTGAAGATTACGATACGGTTCCAGTCATTAGTGCTGTAAGGCTGAACATCGGATCCGTCGTATTTGATAGTCAGACGGTCGCGGGAGATTCCGTAGGTGTTCACCAGAGCGTCGGCAACGGCATTGGCACGTCTTTCGGAAAGTTCCTTGTTGTATTCGGCAGTACCGGTGTCCTTATCGGCATAACCGCAGACAACAACTTTCTCTTTCGGGTTGGCCTTGAGCCATTCAGCCATGTTGTAGACATTCACCTCTTCGGTCGGCATGATCTTGTCGGAGTTGATGGTGAAGCGGACGGTTGTCATCAGAGGAGCGTTCACGCAGTCTTTCTGAACGGGTTCCGGGCATGGGAGCTGAGCCTGAAGTGCTGCCACTTCCTCACCGCAAGCCAGAAGCTGGGCGCGGAGATCGTTGACCTGACCGTTGAGGGCTGCTATCTGCGAAACGTATGCGCACTGGTTGAATGTACCGAAGCTGCGGCCGCCGATATTGAAGTTGAAACCTCCCATCACGGCTACGTTTGCATCGACAGACTTACCCATTGCCTGATTATTCCAATTATCGCCGTAGAATGTTGCGCGTGCCTCAGCGAAGAAGTCGACATAACGGCAGAGACGGAAGCGGAACTGAAGACCTGCCGATACAGGAAGCGTCCACTGTGTGCTCTTGATACGGCCATGTTTGTTGACTATGTTCGACATTACGGGGCGTCCAGAGCCTGAGTTGCGGAAATCCCAGTTGACATCGCCGCCAAGACCTACGAACGGAATCAGAGAGAACACACGGTTCTCATTCACGCCGCCGATCGAGTTGAACATATCCCACATAAGTTCTGCCTGAAGATTCACGTGTTTCGAACGGCTCCAACCGTCGCCTGCGGCAGGTGCTGAAGGACTGTCCCAGTGGAGGGCGCCTCCGGTGGCTTTAATACGGAATCCGATGTACGGGCTGACCCAGCGGCCAAAACCGAATCCATAGGTGGCAGTCATTTTGTTGCGTTTAACTGCGGCTCCGGGACCTTTCTCAACCATCGGCTGGTTGATACCGGCGCTCACCTCGATAAACCAATTGTTGCGCCAATTGGAGAAATAGCGAGTGGTGTTGTCGCATGTAAATTCGGTAACGGTCGTTGCCTCATCTACAAAAACGTCTTGCGCATTAGCGGGCAGACAAACTGCTGCTGAACCGGCGCAAAGCGCAATCGCGTAGTAAAGATTCTTAGCTTTCATAATTAATTATTTTTTAAGAATAGAGAATTTTAATTTTTTATAAATTCCTTTTTGTAATTTTTATATATTTAACGCCGGAGCGATTTTTTTTGTTTGCCCCGGCACTTCATTTTGTCGGTAATTTTTCCAAAAATTAAAGTGCGGCACTCATAATCTCGCTATTTTTCATTAACTTCGCAATGAAAATGCGGTGCATATCCGCGCCTGAAACCTTGCAGAGAATTGAAACGCCATCCAAGATATAGGATCATAATAGAAGACGAATCGTGTCTCGAAAGCATAGCCGACGTCACGATGCGTCCGCTGTCGCTGTTGTTGTGCGTGGCCGGAGCAGTGGCGATCTCGTTGCTTCTCGGGGCGGCTATAGTGATGGTTACCCCTTTGCGTACCCTTCTCCCCGGGTACCTTAAGCAATCGGAACGCTCGGCTACAGAAGACAATATTCTGCGTCTCGATTCCATTCTCGCCATCTACGAGCGCAACCAGAATTATTACGACAATGTGCTCCGGGCCATGAACACAGATCGCATAGAAACGGATTCGGCTTCCGCAACGCCCAATATCATGGAGCTCTCGCCCGATTCGTTGCTTCCCTCCTCGCCTGCGGAACGCAAATTCGTGAGCGACATGGAGGAGCGCGAGCGTTACAACATATCGGTTCTCGCTCCCCTCGCGGCCGATGGCATGATGTTTTCGCCGGTGTGCGATTCAGCCATTTTCCTCTCATCTTCGAGGAATTCGGAGAGAGGCCTCGTGGTGATGCCCGCGGGAGAGGCTGTGAGATGCGTGGCCGACGGTTCGGTGCTCGCCACATATTATTCCCCTTCGGAAAAAGGATATGTGGTGCTCGTTCAGCACGACAAAGGATTCGTGACGCGTTGCGCCGCCCTGGGCACTCCCATGGTTTCGGCCGGCGATGCGGTGATGGCGGGCCAGATGATAGCCCTCGGCCCGCAGCCCGACCGCTCGGGCAGACGCATTGCGGAGGTGAGGATGTGGCACAACGGACTCGCCCTCATACCTTTCAAATATATAGGAAATATGGATCTCTTTTCCCACAAGGAGGCCGCATTTGAGGATCCGCGGGGAAGATAGAATATAAAAACAATGACAGACGTTAAAAACATAGCGATCCTGGGAAGCACCGGAAGCATAGGCACCCAGACGCTTGACATAATTGAGGAGAATCCGTCGCGATTCCGCGCCACCGTCCTCACGGCCGGGCGCAACTGGGAGCTTCTTGCCCGTCAGGCTAAGAAATTCCTGCCGGTCCGCGCCGTGATCGCCGACCCGGAACTTCTCCCCTTCCTCCGCGAGGCCCTGAGGGGTCTGCCCGTGGAAACTGCCGCCGGGCCCGAGGCAATAGCCGAGGCTGCGGAGATGGAGGCCGTCGACACGGTAGTGACGGCGATGGTGGGCTACAGCGGCCTGATTCCTACGGTCCATGCAATCCGCGCCGGCAAAACAATAGCCCTTGCCAACAAGGAGACTCTGGTGGTGGCAGGAGAGATCATCACCCGCCTTGTTAAGGAATGCGACACCAAAATAATTCCCGTCGACAGCGAGCATTCGGCCATTTTCCAATGTCTCGCCGGCGAGGAATCCGACAAAGTGTCGCGGCTTATCCTCACTGCCAGCGGCGGACCATTCCGCACTTTCACCGCCGAACAGCTTGAGAATGTCACCGTAGAAGACGCCCTGCATCATCCCAATTGGAGCATGGGCGCGAAAGTCACCGTGGATTCGGCTTCGATGATGAACAAGGGTTTCGAGATGATCGAGGCACGCTGGCTTTTCGACTGCGGCCCTGACAGAATCGACATCGCGGTCCATCCGCAGTCGATAGTGCATTCCATGGTGGAATTCCGCGACGGCTCGGTGAAGGCTCAGCTCGGAGTGCCCGACATGCATCTGCCCATCAGCTATGCCCTTAGCTATCCCGACCGTCTGGACAGCCGCCGCGAACGTCTCTCTATCGGGCAATACCGCGATTTAACCTTCGAAGCGCCCGACATGAAGAGGTTCCCGCTGCTCGGCTTTGCGTTCGACGCCATCAAAATGGGAGGCAATATGCCCTGCATCCTCAATGCCGCCAACGAAGTGGCCGTGGCCGCTTTCCTTCGGGGCGACCTGCGTTTCACCCGCATGCCCCTGCTTGTGGCCGACGCAATGGAGCGCACCCCTTTCATACCCTCCGTCACACTCGAACAGCTTGTCGACACGCATCGCGAGGCAACGGCAATCGCTCTCGAACGCCTCGGAGCTTATGCAAACTGAATCACCTTTTTAATATTATATTTAACGACACCTAATATTTAACAGGAATTGGATACATTTCTTATCAAGGCTGTCCAGCTCATTCTCGCATTTGCGATTCTCGTGATCATCCATGAGTTCGGACACTTCCTATTCGCACGCATATTCGGCATCAAAGTCGAGAAATTCTATATCTTCTTCGATCCCTGGCTCGAACTCTTCAAATGGAAACCGAAAAAATATATCGGGGGATTCGGCAAAACCCGCAAGCTTTGTAAATGCGCCGATGATGAGAATCCTGAAGATGAATCCGGCTCGGCCGAAGAGCCGGCGAAATCCGTCAAAAAGAGGAAGAAATCATTCTGGGGCGACACCGAATACGGCATCGGCTGGCTTCCGCTCGGCGGTTATTGCAAGATCGCGGGCATGATCGACGAGTCGATGGATACAGAGCAGATGAAGCAGCCGCCGAAAGACTGGGAATTCCGTTCCAAACCGGCATGGCAGCGGCTGCTCGTGATGATTGCCGGGGTGCTTTTCAATTTCCTCCTCGCTATCCTTATCTATGCCGGGCTGGTTTATGCCACTGGAGAGAGGTATGTGCCGGTGTCCGACGCACGCATGGGTATGGTTTACAGCGGCGAAGCTCGCAAGATCGGCTTCCATAACGGCGACATCCCGCTCGCAGCCGACGGAGAACCGCTCGACAACCCGCTGGAAGCCCGCGTAAAGATGATACAGGCACGCACGGTGACCGTGCTCCGCAACGGCCGCGAGAAGGTGAATATCTCAATCCCCGAGAAGTTCATCTTCAATCTTGACAACGAGGCCAAGAGCGACACGGCTATGGTGAATTTCTTCACCTACCGCATCCCTGTCAGAATCACTCAGGTCATGCCGGGCGAAGGAGCGGCCAAAGCGGGCATTCAGACGGGCGATGAGATTATAGCCATCGACAGCGTGGCCACGCCCTCGATCGATCTCTTCTTCCCCGCCCTCGCCGGCCATGAGAACCGCACCGTCCGCCTCTCTGTAGTGAGACAAAACGGCGAACGCCGCGACACTCTCGAAAAAGCCGTGGCCCTCTCGTCCGGCTCGAAAATGGGAGTCGGTCTGGAGGTGGATCCCTCGGCTTTCTTCAATACGAAGGATATACATTATAATATTTTCCAGTCGGTTCCGCGCGGCATCGAGATGGGCACCGAGAAACTCACTTCCTATGCCAAGTCGATGAAGATGGTCTTCACCAAGGAGGGAGCCAACAGCATCGGCGGCTTCGGCTCGATAGGCTCCATCTTCCCCGAGAAATGGGACTGGATCGCTTTCTGGAATATCGCGGCATTCCTGTCGGTGGCTCTTGCTTTCATGAATATTCTGCCTATTCCGGCACTCGACGGCGGCCACGTGATGTTCCTGCTCTATGAGGTGATTTTCCGGCGCAAGCCGAGCGAGAAATTCATGGAACGCGCGCAGATTGCCGGCATGATAATTCTTATTCTGCTCCTTGTCTATGCCAACGGCATGGATATAGTGCGCCTATTTAAATAATATTGAAATGAAAACCAACACCATACGTCTTAAGCCCGGGAAAGAGGAGTCGCTGTTGCGCCATCATCCCTGGGTATTTTCCGGGGCCATCGCCTCGCTGCCCGAAGGGCTTGAGGAGGGAGATGAGGTCGTAGTCACCGATGCGCGCGGCAATGTGCTGGGATGCGGCCATTATCAGATAGGAAGCATCGCCGTGAGAATCCTCGAATTCGACAGCGACCGTCTCCCCGACGATTTCTTTATCCGCCGGTTGCGCTCGGCTATGGAGTTGCGAAGGACATTAGGTCTTATCCGCCCCGACAACACTTGCTTCCGACTCGTCCACGGCGAAGGGGATTTCCTCCCGGGGCTCGTGATCGACATCTATGGCGACACAGCCGTGATGCAGGCCCACTCCCCGGGGATGCATTTCGCGCGCCATCGCATCGCGGAGGCTCTGACGATGCTCCCCGACGCCCGCATCCGGAATGTCTATTACAAGAGCGACACCACTCTCCCCTACAAGGCCCATCTCGATCCCGACAATGAATATCTCGTCGGCAATTTCGACGGCAACATAGCTCTCGAGAACGGTCTGCAGTTCAATATCGACTGGCTGAAGGGACAGAAGACAGGCTTCTTTGTCGACCAGCGGGAAAACCGCAAACTGCTCGAATCCTTCTCCAAGGGGCGGACGGTGCTCAATATGTTCTGCTATACCGGCGGATTCTCGGTCTATGCCATGCGCGGTGGAGCGCTGAGCGTGGATTCGGTGGATTCCTCATCGAAGGCCGTGGCTCTCACAGAGGCCAACATCGAGCTGAATTTTCCCGGCGACAGCAGGCATACCACCCACGACGAGGATGCTTTCAAATTTCTCGCCGAGATGGAAACGGGCAAATATGATCTCATAATCCTTGACCCGCCTGCTTTCGCCAAACATCGCGGGGCAATCAAGAACGGACTCATAGGCTATCGCAAGCTCAATGCCAAAGCTTTCGAAAAAATCCGAAGCGGCGGTGTGTTGTTCACATTCTCCTGCTCACAGGCCATAACAAAGGATATGTTCCGCATGGCGGTCTTCACAGCGGCGGCCAAATCGGGGCGCAAGGTGCGCATCCTCCATCAGCTCACTCAGCCGGCCGACCATCCGGTGGATATCTCCCACCCCGAGGGGGAATATCTCAAAGGCCTCGTGCTCTATGTGGAGTAACCTTATTAAATTTTCATACCACGAAAACTCAAAAACAATAAAACAACGATTCTAATGAAAAAGATTCTATCCGCAATCATGATCGCTTCTATGGCTTCCGCAGGCGCTACGGCGGCGGAAAACAAAGATTTCAACTATCATGTCGACCGCTTCGCCGACATTGAGGTTCTGCGCTATGAAGTGCCGGAATACAGCCGGCTGACGCTTCAGCAGAAGAAAATGCTCTATTATCTGTCGCAGGCCGCTCAGATGGGCCGCGACATAATCTGGGACCAGAACGGCAAGTATAACCTTCAGATCCGTCAGCTTCTCGAGAAAATATATACCAAATATAATGGCGACCGCGAGTCGAAGGATTTCAAGGCTTTCGAGAAATATCTCAAGCAGGTTTGGTTCGGCAACGGTATCCATCACCATTACTCCACGGACAAGTTCCGCCCCGAGTTCTCCAAGGAATTTTTCGAGGAGCAGGTGGCCGGACTCCACGATTGCTGTCTGCCGCTGAATCCGGGTCAGACAAGAGCGCAACTGCTCGCCGAGCTGGAGCCGGTGATCTTCGATCCGACAGTGATGGCGAAACGCGTGAACCAGGACGGCTCGCAGGATGTCGTGGCCACGTCGGCCAACAACCTCTATGGCGAGGGCGTGACCCAGGCCGAGGTTGAGGAATTCTACAACAAGATGAAGAATCCCGATGATCCCACTCCGGTCTCCTACGGCCTCAATGCCCGCGTGGTGAAAGAGGACGGCAAGCTCAAGGAGCAGAAATACTCTCTCACCGGTCTCTACGGTCCGGCTATTGCCGAGATTATCTATTGGCTTGACATGGCCAAGAACGTTGCCGAGAATGATGGCCAGAAAGCTTATATCACCAAGCTTATCGATTATTATGTAACAGGCGACCTCCGCCTCTTCGACGAGTATTCGATACTCTGGGCCGAGGATACCAAATCGGATATAGATTTCGTAAACGGCTTCATCGAAAGCTACGGCGACCCGCTGGGAATGACTGGCTCCTGGGAGTCGTATGTGAATTTCCGCAACGGCAAGTCTTCAGCCCGCACGGAAACAATCTCCTCCAACGCTCAGTGGTTTGAAGACCATTCGCCTGTAGATCCCCGTTTCCGCAAGCCTAACGTGAAGGGTGTCTCGGCAAAGGTGATCACTGCCGCGATGCTTGCCGGCGATGCTTTCCCATCCACGGCTATCGGCATCAACCTCCCCAATTCCAACTGGATCCGCGCTCAGCACGGCTCGAAATCAGTGACTCTCGAGAACATCACCGAGGCTTACGAGATGGCTTCCCACGGCAACGGCTTCAACGAGGAGTTCGTGATCGACAAGCCTACCTCCAAACTGATGGACGATTATCTCTACATCACCGACATGCTCCACACCGACCTCCACGAATGTCTCGGTCACGCTTCGGGACGTCTCATGCCGGGCGTTGATCAGGATGCCCTCAAGGAGAACGGCTCGGCACTCGAGGAAGCGCGCGCCGACCTCTTCGCCCTCTATTACCTTGCCGACCCGAAACTTTTGGAGCTCGGCATCCTCGACAATCCGGAGGCTTACAAGGCCGAATATTATAAGTATATGCTCAACGGCCTTATGACCCAGCTCAACCGTATCGAGTTCGGAAACGACGTGGAGGAAGCCCACATGCGCAACCGCCAGCTCATCGCCAAATGGGTGCTTGAAAACGGTCGCAAGAAAGGGAAAGGCGGCAAGGACGTGGTAGAGCTTGTAAAGAAGAACGGCAAGACTTATGTCCGCATCAACGATTATCAGAAGATGCGCCAGCTCCTCGGAAATCTTCTCGCCGAAGTTCAGCGCATCAAGAGCGAGGGAGATTACAAGGGCGGCAATGACCTTATCCAGAAATATGCCGTGAAGATCGATCCCAAGCTCCATAAAGAGGTGCTCAAGAGATTCTCCGGTCTCGACATACCGCCCTATCGCGGATTCATCAACCCGGTGTATACTCCGGTTATGGATGAAAAGGGAGAGATCACCGACATCACGATCTCCTATCCTGAGAACTATACCGAGCAGATGCTCCGTCTGAGCCGCGATTATTCGCCTCTCACCAAGAAAGCCAAGAAATCATGCTCGAAGTGATTTCCGATATCAAAAAAAGCTTTTTCGCCTTGCGCAACGGGATCCTCGCCGACACCCTGCGCAAGGCGGGAATGTCTTATAAGGTGATCTTCGGACTTCAGATTCCCCAGATTGCCGAAATTGCGAGAGGTCTTGAGCCGTCGGAGGAGCTTGCCTGCGAACTCTGGAAAGACCGGGAAGTCCGCGAATCCCGACTCCTTGCCTGCTATCTGTTCCGTACGGATGAGACAGATATGGCAAAGGCTCTTGAACTCGCCGCCGACGTCCGGACTCCGGAAGAGGCCGACATGCTTGCCTTCCGGCTCTTTAAGCGACTCCCTTTCGCCGGCGAATTACTTGATGAAATGGAGCGTACGCAGGAAATTCCGCGCTGTGCCGTGGTTTCCTTGCGCCGACATCTCGAATAAAACGAATGAAAATGTATAACGAAAATGAAATTCCGGTTCTGTTGCTCACCGGCTATCTCGGGAGCGGCAAAACCACTCTCCTCAACCGCATCCTCTCGAATCGCAGAGGAATTCGTTTTGCCGTTATCGTAAACGACATCGGAGAAGTGAACATCGACGCCGACCTCATCCAGAAGGGCGGCATCGTGGGTCAGGACGACTCGGGCGACCTTGTGGCCCTCCAGAACGGATGCATCTGCTGCACCCTGCGCGGCGACCTGATGAAGCAGATCTCCGACCTTGCCGAAAGTCACAAATTCGATTATATAGTGATAGAGGCGAGCGGCGTCTGCGAGCCGGCTCCCATTGCCCAGACAATTTGTGCGATGCACGACATGTTCGATCCGGCAGCCGTCACGAATGTAAGGCCGACGCTCGACTGCATCGTGACCGTTGTCGATGCCCTGCGCATGAAGAGTGAGTTCGGATGCGGAGAGAACCTCGAAAAAGAGAATATCGATGAAGAGGACATTGAGAATCTTATTATCGAACAGATTGAATTCTGCAACATAATTCTTCTCAATAAGATTTCTGAGGTATCCAAAGAGGAGGCCGGGAAAATCAAAGCCGTTATCCGCGCACTCCAGCCGAAAGCGAAGATCATCGAATGCGATTATGCGAATATCGACCTCTCCGAAATAATCGATACGCGGATGTTCGATTTCGAAAGCGTGGCAACCTCCGCCACCTGGGTAAACGAGATCGAGAAGCATACCGAACTTGATGAAAAGGAGAAGGAGCACCACGAGCACCATCATCATCACGATGATCATGAACATCACAAGCATGATGAACATGATGAGCACGATGAGCATGAAGGCCATCATCACCACCATCATCACCACGACGGTGAGGGAGAGGCTGAGGAATATGGCATAGGCACCTACGTCTATTTCCGCAGGCGCCCATTCAATTTCATCCGTTTCGACAGGTTCGTGAATCTCGACTGGCCGAAGAATATAATCCGCTCGAAAGGGGTGGTATATTTCAGCCAGAATCGCGACATGTCGTTGCTCTTCGAGCAAGCCGGAGTGCAGAAATCGCTCAAAGAGGCGGGCTTATGGTATGCCACGGCTCCCGAAGAGGAACTCATCGAACTGATGCGTCAGGAACCGGGACTTGTGCGCGACTGGGATGAAGTATATGGCGACCGCATGATCAAGCTCGTCTTTATCGGGCGCGACCTCGACCGCGAGGCGCTTGCCTCCAGACTCGACGCATGCCTCGAGGAATCCTGAAAACTATTCGCAGAGACAATACTTAATGCGGTCGGGAATACTTAATGCATTCCCGACCGCATTTTGAACATTCGCTAATCGTTAATGATTGTTTCTATAGTTTAAACTGTTGTAAATAACTGATTTCGACACAACCTTAAGGCCTTGTCCGCGTTCTATAGGTACAAAGCAATATGGATAAGACCCTCAAGGTTTCGTGAGAAAGTTTGCGAGTCGAAAGTTTAGTTAGATATAGTTTATAGTGGAATCGGGAGAGGGCCGCAGGAGTGCGGCCCTCTCTGTTTGATATATAGTCATTTAGCATTTAATAAATTGGCCGACTTTTATTTAACTCCATTATTCCGAAGTGACATAGAGCGACATATTTTTTACCCCACATTTTACCCCACATTTCGCTAACTGAATATACCAGCCGGTCAGCAGAGGTCAGTGCTTTCTACGTTTTACGGCTTCGTCAATCTTCTTCAATTCATCGGAATCTTCAATGTCTGCTTCGATGGCCGCGACGCGTTTACGCCAAGCCTTGAACTTCTCATATTCGGCTCGTGCCATTTCTTCGGCTTGAGCGGAACCGCGGTTTCCTCGGGAATTAAGAACAGGAAAACCATTGGAAGTAAGTATGAGGTCGATGTTTTCTTTCCAAAACCCGATAGTGGTCGATTGCCTGAGTTTGGCACGAAGCTCTGCGGAATCAAGGAATATTGTCACAATCCTGTTGAGAATGTCAAGTTCATCTTTAAGAAGATAATTCTTGGCTATTATCACGTCCGCTTTGTTGACACGCCTGCCCTCCCACGAGGTAAGTCCCATGTTTTCTTTAGTAGCATCTGCCCTCTGCATTATTATTTCAGCCGCAGTCTTTCTTGTGACTGCATAAAGAAACTTGTTCTGCGACTCGGCAAAAAACATCTGTATAGCCTTATCGTCCTTGTCATAATCATCGGCAAGGCTGAAAAGGTCGCGAATCTTTTGATAGAACCGCTTTTCGGAAGCGCGGATGTAGCGAATTTCCTCCAGGAGTTCATCGAAATGGTCTGGGCGTCCGTCAGGATTCATCAGCCGTTGGCGGTCAATGACGAATCCCTTGCGCAAATAAGAAGACAGATGTGCATTGGCCCATTGGCGGAACTGCACACCGCGCATGGAACGGACACGGAATCCTACAGCCATTATCATTTCAAGAGAATAGAACTTGACTGTATACCTTTTGCCGTCGGTAGCAGTCATTAAATAATCCTTAATAACTGAATCGGCGCTTAATTCTTTGTCTCTTAACACGTTATTGATATGGGTGTTAATGTTGGGTATGGAGGTGGCAAAAAGTTCAGCCATCTGCGACTGATTAAGCCATACCATCCCATCGCGGGAAAGGAGATTTACTTCGTTCTTACCGTCTTCCGTGCGATAAAGAATTATCTCGTCATTCATAATCATATAAAAACATCGGCTCCGGGTTCAGTCCGCAATAAAGTGACGCTCTGCGAACTTACTTCCGAAGCCGAGTTGAATATCTTCCGTGAGAGCGTCACCAATCACTAGAACGAAAGTAATCAAAATATCGGAAATCTGCAAAATAAAGAATACGGGTAGCAACGCCGCGAGTGCCGGGCCGCCGAGCAGACAAGATAGGTGGGTCAAGAAGAACGCGGGCCGTATCAATAAAGCGGTAGTCAACGGTACGGTGCCTTACTTCATTGCCGATAACAGGGAGGTTGTTACGAGGATTCCGGAAGGTGGTGCAAGCGAAAGTAAGCCCAAGGAGAAAAAAGGTAAGACGATCGTCCATTTGCCGTAAAGCGGAAGCACATGGGGTGCGTCCCTGCAATAATACCGATGAAGACAGGAAAAGGGGGCTACCAATTCTGATATTTTGTTATGAAAATAACAAGTTTTTGTTTATCGGGTGCGGGAGCGGATGAAGTCGGCGATAAGGCGGAGGACGTCGGGGGAGATGGTCTCGGTAAGCTCGCCGTATTCGGAGGACTCGCCGGTTGAGGCGTGTTGCAACAGGTGGTTGAGTCCTTCCATGCGATGGATTTCTGCGTTACGGATGTTGTCGCTGAAGGCTTTAAGATTCTTTTCCGCATCTACCTGCGTGTCTTTGGTGCCGTTTATGGCAAGCACGGGACATTTCACCTTCTTAAGATAGGGCGTTGGATCGAGACACACCTGACTGTCGAAGTAACGTGTGCGTCGGGCCATCCCACTGCCTATCGATTCTTTTATGGCGGCAGGAACATCCAGAGAGTGGCGCTTGCAGATGGCTTCGATATCCAAGGGTTTGAATTCACCTGCCTCGTATTGACGCTCTATCTCTTCGAAAATTCCTCGCACAAGACCCAACGTCTGCTCTTTCTCTTTACCTGTGACGCCCTGGCGGTCGAGCACATGCTCGTTCTGGGCTATCAGCGTCTCTTTCAGGGGCACGGTGGCACCGGCGAGACTCACGATAAAATCCGGTTTCTCATCGGGAGCTACCACCACCGCAAGGGAGCCTCCCTCCGAATGGCCAAGAATACCGACTTTGCCGAAACCTTCCAACGACCTCACAAACCTCAGAGCCGCAACGGCATCTTCGCGGAAGGTATAGATGGTTGCTGTCTGATAGTTGCCTTTGGATTTCGCCACTCCCCTGTCGTCGTAGCGGAAAGAGGCGATACCGTTTCTCGCAAGATAGTCGGCGATAACGGCAAAGGGACGGTGCTCGAACACCTCCTCGTCGCGATTCTGCGGGCCGCTGCCCGTCACCATCACCACCATCGGAAGTTTCTTTGCAAAGGATTTCTCGGGAATTGTCAGCGTACCTGCCAACTCTGTGCCGTCGGAGGAACGGAATGTCGTGTCTTTCGTTTCATACGGGAATGGTGCTACAGGTGTCTGCGGTCTGCGTTCCTGCAGGGAGACTTCCGGCTCGAGCGCCAGCGGGAATTTATAGCCCTGTTGCTCAAAGATGCCTGAAATCTTCCCTCCGGCGATCTTTCCGGCATAGGAAGCCCCTATCATTCGGCATGCAACATTCACACTATCGGACGAACAATAAACCACCTCCACCGGTATACCTTTGGCATTCTGTTGCGGAGAATCCATCGTGGCAGTTGTCTTGCCGGCCGCATCCTCTTTGAAATTGAACACTAACGGCAGTTTGGCCGCACCGAGGCTCAGCTCACCCCGCCAGCTTCCGGTCAGTGCATGGCCGCTAAGGCCTCCGCAAAGCAATGCGGAGACCGTAAGGAGAATCGCAAATTTAGATTTCATCGCAGAATTATTTCCCGTCGTTCATCAGCATACGCGGAGATTCCAGTATCGGAAGGTTGGACTCCGTGGGAACATAGATAACGGTCTTGTCGTTGAGGTTCGACTGCTGACGCACCCAGAGATATTGGATATAGGTCGGCGTGATACTGCCGTTCTCGATGCGGATAGCCTCGGCCGCACCCTTTGCGCGCTCCACTTCGGCCTGCGCGTTGAGTTTCTCGGCCTCAAGGTTTGCCTTAGCCTCCTCGATCTTGATCTTGCGGTTCTGCTCAGCCTTGGCGAACTCAGCCTTACCGGCCATCTCCTGCTGCCATACATTATACCAAGGGAGAAGGAAAGCCGCTCCTATCACAACCACTACGATGGCTGCCACCAGCCACACCACTTTCGTCACATTCTTATCCATTGTCGAATAATTCTTAGCCATTTTTATAAGGGTTTATTTTTTGTTCGAATAATAAAAAATTTAGTCGGCATATCTACACGACCGCAAGTCGCGGAGCGACTGCATGGCCTATTAACCGCGTACTGCTGAGGACGATAGGACGAAGCTGTGCGCGGATTGATAATCCTACCTCTCCCCACTCAGTCGCGGAGCGACTGCACTTAAGGAGATGCTGTCGCCCTGTAAATTTAATGTAAATTTTCAAAATCCACAAATAAACAGAAAGGCGGGATGCCGGAGAGTCCGACATCCCGCCTTGGGTATACGGTAATGTTCGATTATTTGAAGTTGTAGCCGAGGGTGAGCTGGAAGAGATTCTGATGATAGGAGGTGCTGTAATATTTGCTGTTGTTCTTGGCTACGTGGTATCCGTTGGTGAGGGCTATGTCGCCGCTGACGGCTATGAAGTAGTTGTTGAAGTTGGCTCCTACTCCGACACGCCAGTCGAGGTTGCAACGGTTGAAGCGGTCGTCCTCATCCTTCTCCTCTGCCTTATAAAGTGAGCCGGTCGACTTATACTCAAGATTGCCTGACTTTACTTTGACATATTGATCCATCGAGAATCCTACGTTAAGCACGGGACCTGTGAAGATTGCCAGATTGAAATTGTCGGCGAAATCGAAATGATAACCGAAATTCACAGGGATACGCATGCCCCACTGTCTTACGGAACGGTTCTTATACTCAATGCCAAGTTCGTCAAGCTCCTCGTCGAGATAGTCTTTCTTGATCGACATCGTATTGTAGTAGAAACCTACACCCGGCTCGAGATAGAGGTTGGCAACAAGCGGGAAATTGTAGACCACTCCGACTCCCAAACCTGCACCGCTACCGAATGTGCTCTGCGAAATCGACATGCTGTCGTCCTTGTCGGTGACTTTGATTTTACTCGGGCAAGTAACATCGAGCGAAGCGCGCACTCCGAGATAGCCCTTGTTGTCGGGGTTGTTGAAAATTCTGCTCTGAGCGGAAGCGCCGAAAACGCATCCGGCAGCAAGCAATGTCAAAACGATTTTTTTCATAGCTTAAAAAGTTTAGATAGTTTATATAGAAGTTGTTTAAACTAATTTACGTTATATAATATTTCTAAAGAAGTGTTTACTTTATGGCAATCTTTATCAATCTTCCGGACATCTTCGTCCGCTTTAATCGGAACCAACCGAAAGGTTGCTTCCTCATAAACCGTCCAAATCTGTTCCGCAATCTTAATAAATCTTACCATAAAAATTAGTTTAAACAACTTCATTTAGATAGTTTATAATCCATTTAACATTCAGTCGTACAGGGCTGAATTGCTTCATAGTATTATAGGCGGCGGTCGCATCGGCGATGCGGCCGCCGCCTGTATAAAGTTACAGAAGCGGGGATTTATGCTTCGGTTTTTTCCATTTCAACGATTTCGGCATCGAGCACAGTGTCGGGATCATCGGTCACCTGAAGTGCGGCGAGTTCATCTTTGTTGGCCACCACAAGCTTCGTATATTCACGCAAGCCTGTACCGGCGGGGATGAGGTGACCGCAGATCACGTTCTCCTTCATGCCCTCGAGATTGTCGGTCTTGCCGTTGATGGCGGCTTCGTTGAGCACTTTCGTGGTCTCCTGGAAGGAAGCGGCCGACATGAAACTCGAAGTCTGAAGAGCGGCGCGGGTGATACCCTGAAGTATCTGCTCCGACGTTGCGGGCACTGCATCGCGCACGGTCATTGTGCGTAGGTCCTTGCGTTTCAGA
>OHIN01000358.1_pt1 | contig 34061 bp, 22 predicted proteins | sample 1568261 | NCBI WGS metagenome assembly OHIN01 (sample SAMEA3879578, study PRJEB24766) | human gut metagenome | biome: human-associated habitat; feature: feces | place: USA | collected 1985/1987
GGCACACAGATTGAATCGTTTGGAACATCTTTAACGAACTTCTCAAATTCCGTAGCAAACGTAAACACAGAAAATGTAAACAAAGTCGCACAAGCAGGAAAAGTGTTAGCAGATATGGCAAATGCAACACCGAACATTGGTGGCTTTATAAGCTTATTTACGGGCGAAAACGATATGGCAAAATTTGGCACACAGATTGAATCGTTTGGAACATCTTTAACGAACTTCTCAAATTCCGTAGAAAGTGTGAAAACAGAAAATGTAAATAAAGCCGCACAAGCAGGAAAAGTGTTAGCAGATATGGCGAAGACAATACCAAACTTTGACGGATTTATAAGCTTATTTACGGGCGAAAACGATATGGCAAAATTTGGTACACAGCTTTCAGTCTTTGGAACATCCTTGTCAAATTTCTCAGATTCTGTAGAAAGTGTGAAAACAGAAAATGTAAATAAAGCTGTCATCGCCGGTAAATCGCTATCTGACCTAGCCAATAGTTTACCAGAGACAAAAGGATTCTTTGGTAAAATATCAGATTTTTCCACATTCGGTGATGATTTGGCGTCGTTCGGTTCAAATTTAGCAAACTATTCTACTTCTGTAGCAGAAATCAATACTGATAAGATCTTGGAAATCAATAAAGCAATAAGATCATTGATCCTTTTATCCAATGATATTTCAGCTGATGGATGCAATGGTCTGACTACATTTGGAAAGTCATTATCAAAAATCGCTAAAAATGGATTAAGCAGTTTTGTAACAGCTTTTAGTGATGCCAAAGATCAGATCATTAACACAGGAAGTCAAATGATTACTGATTTCATAATTGGGGTGGAAGCAAAGCATCCAGATTCGAATGCCGAATTTAGAACGGTCGCACAGTCAGCGGTAGATACAATCAGAACATATCATGCTAGTTTCAGTCTTGCTGGAGCATATTTAGTTGATGGATTTGTCAACGGAATCAGCGCCAATACATACAAAGCGGCTGCACAGGCTAAAGCAATGGCTTCGGCGGCAGTTGTGGCTGCAAAAAAAGAGCTGGATGAACATTCTCCGTCAAAAGTATTTTATGGAATTGGCGATTTTGCAGGTAAAGGTTTTATAAATGCACTTGCTGATTATACAGATAAAGCAGAATATGCAGGACAAAATGTTGCTAAAGCTGCTGTTAACGGTTCGCAGAATGCAATTGGAAAAATTGTAGATGTATTAAACAATGGAATAGATGCTGAACCAACAATTCGACCTGTTGTAGATTTATCGGATGTGACAAAAAGTGTTTCAGATTTGAATACCTTATTCAGTTATGAACAGGCTATGTCATTAGGAAGTCAGATAGAAGTAACACGTAAGGCGAAATTTCAAAATGGAAATGCAAACGACATAATTTCTGCGATTGATAAGCTTGATGCATCATTAAGCAGATTCAGAGGAGATACTTATAATCTGAATGGTATTACGTATGATGATGGAAGCGTAGTTGCAGAAGCAATCAAGACTCTTGTTAGGGCTACAATAGTGGAAGGGAGAATATAAAACATGGCAAATAAAAAATGTAAGAACGTGACATGTGGTATCCAATCGGGTACCACTAATGTTTTATATTTTACATGGGTATGGAATGGATATATACCAAGTACTCATAAGGACTGGAGTAAAAATAAAACCACTAAAGACTTTAAATACCAGATTCAGTATACAACGGGTGATGGTGTGTGGTTTTGGGGAGAAAATGGCTCGACAATTGCAAATAATGTTCGTAATCTTACATATTCAATTCCCTCTAATGCAAAGAAAATACGATTCAGGATTAAACCGGAGTCGAATACATACAAGAATAACAATGTAGATACAGCATGGTATACATCTGAATATACAGCATGGAAAGAATATAAAGTCGTCGCAGACAAAACGCCAGCAACACCAAGTACACCAACTTTGAGTGTAAGTGGAAATCTTCTTACGATGGAATTAGATACATACGATGAGAATACGAAGTCGGTGTATTTCTATATTGTAAAAAATGATACGAAACGATATGGCGAATATTCAGCAGATGTAGTTAAAAACCATGTAAGTATGACGATTGCAGTAGATGCAGGTGCAGAATACAAAGCAAAGGCATGTGGAAGCAATCAAAAAAATGATCATATGGGTTCTTTTGAGACTGGAGAGTGGTCTGAGTATTCATCGAATGTGTCTCCGTGTCCGAACACACCAAGCTGGATATCTTATTATGCCAAAACATCAACAGAAGTAAAGCTTGACTGGACACATTCTAAGGGAGCAACAAGTTTTGAAGTGCAGTATACAGAGTATCAAAGGTACTTCGATAGTTCTGGAAATGTTACATCACTTACAGTTAATGAAGAATCTGATTATAGTCATGCCGAGGTCTCTGGTCTTGAAACGGGAACAAAGTATTTCTTCAGGGTTAGGGCAAAGAATGACGCTGGTTATTCCAGTTGGTCTGAGATTGTATCTGTAATTGTTGGAGAGGTACCAGATGCACCAACAACTTGGGCAGATACTTATACAGCAGATGTCACACATTCGCCTGTTTTATATTGGACTCATAATTCCGGCGACAGTTCAAATGAAACAAAAGCGGAGCTGTACATTAGTATCAATGGTGTTTATGTCGGTGCATTATACGATACAGAAAAGAAGAAACAGGGGCAAATATGCTCATTTTCTTTGAGTAATCTCAGAATGACATTTTCATCAGATACAAAAATACAGTTTAAAATACGAACCATGGGAATCCTTCAAACAAAAACAAACGGAAATGAGGCTTGGAGTCCTTGGTCCACAACAAGAACAATTCAATTGTACCAAGTGCCAACGTTGACTGCCACAATAAATGGTTTAGATGAAAATAAAAACCTTTTGACATATCCGTTGACATTAGTATATGAATCGGGTCCAACTACACAGAAACCAATTAGCTGGTATCACGAAATAACTGCTGGAAATACATATGAAACTGTTGATGAAACAGGTCAGGTTAAAACTGTGATGAAAAACGATATTATTTGGTCTGAGTCATTCAACGCATCTGAACAATCAACAACTTTAAACATTAATCCAGCATTGACATATTTGGAAAATGGGGAAGTATACGTTGTAAAAACTGTAGTTGGAATGAATACTGGATTGTCAGCGTCACATGAGCAATATTTTAAAGTATCAATGTTGGAAACAGCGATTGATATAGAAGCGGTCATCAGTTATAACACTAAAAATTATACAACATCAATTGAAGTAGCTGTGTATGATAAGATTCAGGATAATGAGTTGGATTCTATAATTGATGAAAACGGTGAAGTAGTGTATGCAAATGGTGGGAAATTGTTGGATGATGCATTAGTTTCTATATATAGAAGAGAATTTGATGGATCATTTACTGCAATAGTAAAAAATGCTATAAACCGTGAGCATAACACTTTTATTGATCCGCATCCAGCATTAGATTATGCACGATACAGAGTGGTTGCAAATTTAACTGGAAACGGAAGTTTTGATTTCTATGATGTGCCAGTATATCCAGTACAAGAGAAAGCAATTATTATTCAGTGGTCTGAACAGTGGCAAAACTATGTCGGAACTGAAGATTTGATTTTAGCAGAACCAAGTTGGAGTGGCTCATTGGTACGGTTACCATATAACATTGATATATCTGACGATTTTTCAAATGATGTTAATTTGCAAAAATACATTGGTCGAAAAAGACCGGTTAGTTATTATGGAACGCAACAGGAACATACGGCAACATGGTCAGTAGATATACCAAAAGATGATATCGAAACATTATATGCAATACGAAGGCTTGCTAATTATTTTGGAAATTGTTATGTAAGGGAACCATCTGGCACGGGATATTGGGCACAAATAAAGGTTTCATATAGTCAAACACACGCTGACTTGGTAATACCGATTTCATTTAGTATAACAAGAGTTGAAGGGGGGGCTTAAAATGCTGGATTGGACTCAGACTATGTCACAATCTTACAGATTTTATAAAGTTGACCCTGTAACATGGATGGACGGTCAGGAATTAAATCAGATTTCTGACTGTTCTATTAATTGGGATTCAACAAGTAGTACACTCGGTTCTGCATCTATAACAACTTCTGAGATACTTGAAGAATGCTACATACGAACATATATGGTAGCAATTCAAAATGGAGTAAAAGAAACGATTCCAATTGGTACGTTTTTGTATCAAATGCCATCCAATGATTATGATGGAAAGTGTCAAACAATAAAAATGAATGGTTATACGCCGTTGATGGAGTTAAAAGAAAAATCACCGTCAATCGGATATACAATAAAAAAAGGTACAAATTATATGACATTGGCAAGTGAATTGACAGCGAAAAATACAAGGGCACCTGTTATCACCGTAGAAACAGCAAGTACCCTAAGTTCTAATTTTACAGCTGGCACAGACGATACGTGGCTTACGTATCTGAGGGATTTAATAGCTACAGATCATTACACATATGATGTAGATGCTTTAGGACACATTCTTTTTTCTCATGTAATTGCTACAGAGAAAATGCAACCAGTAATGACATTTAATGATGATGAAAGATCCATCTTATTACCAGATGTTACAGTTGAAAGAGATATGTATGACATTCCAAACGTGGTTGAGGTTGTGTATTCGGAAGGTGTCAAAAAACCAATAAGTGCAATTGTTAAAAATACAGATGATAATAGTCCGGTATCAATTAGTAAAAGAGGCAGAGAAATTATTCATCGTGTTGTAAATCCGTCGTTGAGCGGTATACCAAATGAGGAATATGTGAAAGAGTATGCAAGAAATTTGCTCGCAACTTTATCAAAATTAGAATACAAAGTAACTTATACGCATGGTTACTGTCCAGTAAGAGTTGGCGATTGTGTGTTATTGAACTATGAAAGAGCAGGTTTAAAAAACATAAAAGCCAAAGTTATCAGTCAGTCTATTAATTGCGGAATTGGATGCACAGTAGAAGAAACAGCAGTATTTGTTAATAATTTATGGGAAGGCGGTTTGTAACATGGAATTGTCAACACATTTGTTAAAATCATTTGCGAAAGTTGTAAATCAACCTTCAAAAGAGACTTCTAAAACATCAACTATATATGGCGATTTAAAAAACGATAAGAATGATTTTTACGTTAAGATCGATGGGTCAGAGGAATATATCCCTACATATACTGTTGTTAATGGACAAACTGGAGATAGAGTAGTTTGTGAAATACGAAATCATTCAGTATTAGTTACTGGAAATTTATCGTCGCCATCTGCAACGGGTGATGACGTGAAACAAGTATCAGATAAAGTTGATTTTCTTGAAGCAAATAGAATTACAACAGATTATCTCGAAGCTCATTATGCAGAAATTGATTTTGCAAACATAAATGTTGCTAATATTAAACAAGGATTTATGGAATCGCTTTTAGTATCACAGGGAATAATAGCAAATCGTGTTGTTGGTTCAGAGGTGATAGCAACAAACGTTTTAACCGGAGTGAATATCTATGCTGACGATATTGTAGCTGGAACTCTATCAGTAGACAGGCTTGTTTTTCGAGGAAGCGAACAGAGCGTAATTTATCAGTTGAATAACATAAGTGGTGCACTTCAGGCAGAGAACGTTGATACGATTAATGGTGAAGTGATTACACCAAGGACAATTGCAGCTGATCGTATTATAGCAAAAAGTATTACAGCAACTGAAATTAATGTGCAAAACTTAGTTGCTACAGGATTTATAGAAGCAAATAGACTGACTTCTAAAAATATTGTAGTAGACGATCTGTTTGCCACGGATATTACAGCAGCTGGAAGCATTAAGAGTAGTAATTACGTCTACACAAGCGGTATTTATAGTACAGCGGGTGTAAAGATGAGCATGGCAACTGGTCAGATAATCAGTAGACAATTTGCAATCGATGCATCCGGGAACACTTATTTTGCTGGACAATTATCAGCACCAACAGGAAAAATTGGCGGTTTCACAATCGGAACAAATTCTTTATATTCTGGACCTGATAACCTTGGGAGTAATAAAAAAGGTGTTTATATAGGCACAGACGGAATAAGTTCAATTGGGGATAATGGCGGAAAATATGTGCAGATAAGGAATGGAAAAATTACAGGTCATAACAGCGGCAGTATGCCTAGCACGTCTGAGGCTGTAATAGATTTGACAACGGCAAGTAGTGTAGGCAATAGAGCTTTTGGTTTGGGTGCTCAAGCTGGATTGTTATCAGTGTACATGATTGATAAGACAGCCGTCAATTTGCCGTCCGCTAAAGGCATTATTATATCTTATGATGGTATATATACTGGCAAATATCAAAGTGGAACGTGTGTGCAAAACAAGACATTACTTTCAGTTGATGGTGATGTTGGATGCTCATTGAATTTATCAAATGCTTTATGGCTTTGTGCGTACAATACAGCAGGCACATTAACCAGATTGATTGGTATGAACAGTAAAGACAATGTTCATATGGGTGACTATAATGGAGATAATATATCACCAGTGTATATCCATGCAAAAGGCAAACAATACAATTTCACAGATGCAGCTTTTTGCCCAAATGTTACAAATGATGTTCCATTAGGATTGTCGAGTAAGTTATGGAAAACTGTTTACGCAAAGACTGGAACAATTAATACCTCTGATCGGACAAAGAAGCATGACATAAAAGATTTGACAGAGGTATATGAAAAGCTGTTTCTTAAGTTACAGCCAAAGTCATTTATATTTAACGACGGCGACCGTGTACATATTGGTGCTATCTCACAGGATGTCGAAGATGCTATGCATGAGCTTGGAATGTCGGCGGAGGATTTTGCAGGATTCTGTAAGGATATTCAGTATGATTATCGGGAATATAACGACGACGGAACACCTGTAGAAGAGAGCAGATACATTATAACAGATGCCGACGGTAATCCGGTATATGATTATGCCCTGCGGTATCAGGACTTTATCTTTTTAACAATCCATATGGTGCAGAAGCTATTTATCAAAATAGAAAAAATAGAAAATGAAATGGATGCAATGAAAATGAAAATTGCTTTATAGAAAGGACTGTAGGTTCATATGAAAAAATTAGAGATTAAAACTGGAAAGCTTTATGATATGTATGTCGGTTTTCTATCGAATAATATTGTAAAACTGGAATTTTCAAGAAGAGGTGCTTTGGTTATATGCCGTAATCTTAAAAAGATTGAAACAGAGTTGTCCGAATATATTTCAGCGCGACAGAAATTAATCGAAGAGTATAAAATCGGTGATGAACCGTATATTGACCATACGAATCCCCGATATAACAAATTTATGAATGAACTTTATGCGATAAATTCTGTTGATGTTGTTCTGGATATTAATACTATTACAGAAGAAGATCTTCCGAAGAATATTAGTATCGAACAAGTCTTGTTATTGGATTCAATGCTATGCGAGAACGCAAAGGAGTGAATGTAAATGGCTAAACTCATAGAATATGATCAAGTAGAAACGCTTAAAGACGAAGACGTATTTTTGATTGATGGTGAACGAGGAACAAAAACTATAGCGGCGAAAAATCTTGCAAACGATATCAAAAAAGTTAGTTTGGGCGAATCGACCGAATATACGGACGATAGATTTTCTAAACTGGATGATGCAAAACTTGATAAAACTGGAGATGCAAGTAATGTAACTAGCGATATTCAATCTGCAACGATCAGAACGAATCTTACAACTGGGGAAAAACTTGCTGTTTCATTAGGAAAAATTAAAAAATTCCTCAGTGATTTAAAAACTGTTGCTTTTACTGGAAGTTATGCAGATTTGACAGAAAAACCAACATCAATGACAGCAAATGGCGGAAATGCCGATACCGTAAATAATCACACGGTTGATACAGATGTTCCGGAGGATGCAAAGTTTACAGATACAGTATATGATACTTTTGTAAAATCTGGAACCGAAGCAAAAGTTGGTCTTGTTCCGTCACCACCGACTACTGCTGGCACAACTAAATACCTTAGGGAAGATGGAACTTGGGCTGTCCCATCGAGCTCTATACCAGATGATACAGTTACTGGTATTAAAGGAAATGTTGAAACGGAATACCGCACAGGGAAGGTGAATTTGACATCGGAAAATATCGGTGCGCTTCCTATTAGTGGAGGAAAGTTAACAGGTCAATTACAAGTTGGCGAGAAAGTTAAACTTTATACCAGCAGCGAGGGTGGAAACATTCAGATTATATCACCAGATGATATCGGTTTAAGATGGGAACTGGATGCATTCAAAGGTGATTTGAGGTTTATTTGTTTTAATAATGATGGTACCGTCAAAAAAATCTGCCAGTTAACAAAAGATGGAACGCTTATCGCAAACAATGCAACACAATCAGCAGCAGGCTTAATGAGTCCGAAAGATAAGGAAAAATTGGACAATCTTTCTAATGCAATAACCATTGGTGGGGATACAGCGAGCAATATCGTATCATTTACAGCATCAACCGCAAGAGAAAATCTCAAAAGCGGCGAATCCCATGCGACACTGTTCGGAAAGATTGTAAAGTGGTTTTCTGATCTGAAAGAAGTTGCATTTACCGGAAAAATCCCATGGTCTGACGTGACAGGTAAACCGAGTACATACGCACCATCCAGCCATACGCATGATGAACGATATTATACAGAAAGTGAAGTTAATTCTATATATTCTGGTATTATGCAGAATCTTATCAGCGGAGACGAAAATGTGACGACAAAATTATCAAAAAACATTGCAAATGGAGATGCGACGCTTGATAACAGAATAACAGCAGTTGCCAACGCATTAAAAGGATATCTTCCGTTGTCAGGCGGAACGTTAACGGGAAGTTTAGATATTGAATCTGGAAAATATATCCATGGAACACATACAAACGGAACAATTCTTGACATTCTGGGATTAAATAAGAACAATAACTGCCATGTCGGGAATAATACAACTCCGACGTTTCTTCATGGAGCGGGGTATCAATTAGATATATCTGGAGCATTCATTTGTCCGAATGTATCGAACCAGATGTCATGCGGAACAAAAAATAAATTATGGACAACTGTTTTTTCGAAAACAGGCGCTATTAATACCTCTGATCGGACAAAGAAGCATGATATAAAAGATTTGACAGAGGTATATGAAAAACTATTCTTGAAGTTGCAACCAAAATCATTTGTCTTTAATAATGGTGATCGCGTGCATATAGGTGCTATCTCGCAGGATGTCGAAGATGCCATGCAGGAACTTGGAATAGTCGCAGAGGAGTTTGCAGGATTCTGTAAGGATATCAGATACGAATACACAGCATATAATGAGGAAGATGGAACTCCCGTAGAATCTTCAAAAATTCCATGTAAAGACGAAGATGGAAATATCATTTATGATTACGCATTGCGGTATCAGGAGTTTATCTTTCTAACAATCCATATGGTGCAGAAGCTTTGGAACCGTGTGGAAATATTAGAAAAAGAAAATGCAGAGATGAGAGATCAGATTAAATCGATACAGCAAGATATTACAGAATTAAAAAAATCAAGAGCCTAAGAGCCGATTGCATGACTATGTGTTATGTAGCCGGCTCTTTTGAATAACCGCCTGCGGGCAGGAAGAGAGGATACATTTATGAAATTTGACAAAATTAACATGATCTATGGACTAATTGCAACGATTGGAGTGACAATTTTTGGAAAGTACTGGTTTTTATTTGCTGGCTTCTTAATTCTGAATGTGGTTGACTATATAACCGGGTACTGTAAGGCGAAACTTTATAACAAAAATGTCTCAAGTGCCATCGGAGCAAAAGGGATTTGCAAAAAGGTGTGGTATTGGCTTGTGATCGGACTTGCTTTTTTTATATCAGATTGTTTTGTGACAATGGGTGAGATTATAGGTATACAGCTTAATTTTGTTCTGTGGTTCGGATGGTTCACACTTGCAACATATTTGATCAATGAAATCCGCAGCATTTTAGAGAACCTGGTTGAAATGAATGTGAAAGTGCCGAAGTTTTTAATTGCAGGGCTGGATATCACACAGAAATTACTGGATACCAAAACAGAAGTTACAGATTCAAAATAATATATGATGGTAGGTTGTCTCTGAATAATTAGAGGCGGCTTACCATCAACAGCGAAAATAGCATTCCCTCTTATTTTTTCCGTATGTAGGTTACAGTTGAAACATTTATGATTACCTCAGAATGGAGGTGATCGTTGTGCAAGAAAAATATTTGCTATCTATTAAAGAAACTTCTGATTTATTTGGTATAGGACAGCATCGATTAAGAGAACTGGTTCGGGATGATTACGAATGTAAATATCATTTGATGATTGGACGCGTTATACGGATTAAACGAGAACCATTTGAAAAATTTATAAGCAAAGTTGAGCAGATATAAATTATCGACATCGTGCTTCGAATGTGATATCATCTAAGAGTATTCGTTCGAGGCACCTTTTTTATGGAGGGCTGAGAATATGGCAAATAAAACAGTATCAGAAAAAAATAAACCTACACGAAAGAAGTTACGTGCTAATGAGTATTACAATCCCAAAACAAAACGGTATGAGTATCACTATAAAGATGCTTTAGGGAAGGAACGAGTGATTAGCTCATATAGACTGGATATAACAGATCAGTTGCCAAAAGGTAAACGGAGCGGAAAGAGCTTGCGTGAAAAGGAGGCAGAATTAAACACACAGCTTGAAAATCATATTGACATCGATGGGGCAAAACTTACTTTACTTGAGGTTATGGATCGATATTTAGAAAACCTTTATAATAGGAAAGAATTAAGTCCAAATACCAAAATGGGTTATAATGTAACTGTAAATACATTAAAAGAATACCGTCTTGGACATATGGAGATAGGTAAGATAAAACCAGAGCATTGTGAAGACTGGTTATCTGACATGAAAAAGAAATATAGAGGGTCATCTATACAATCACAAATCAGCCTTATAAAAAGAACATTTGAGTATGCTATTGACTACGATTATATTGTAAAGAATCCGTTTAGAAGAATTACGACTGACAGAAGCGATAGCAAACAGATGGAAGCGCTGACTATACAAGATATGAACAGGTTTTTGGAGTTTTGCTCAACAGACGCACATAGTAAACACTGCTATGATATGATTTATATTTTGTTTTGGACAGGCATGAGAGTGTCTGAATTATGTGGGCTTACTTTGGACGATATAGACATGAATAAGAGGATGATATGTGTTGAAAAACAGTTATTATGTCTGAATCATAAACATGTAGTGCGAAAACCTAAAACATCAAATGGCATAAGATTCATTCCTATGACAGATGGTGTGTACAATAGTTTTGAACATGTACTGAAAAATCGATATTTAAAAGGTGATATCGAACCGGTTTGCTATGATGAGAGGGGTAATGCATACGAAAGGTTTGTGTTCTTGGCAACAAGAAGCCGTAAAACAATTGTTAGGGCTCATGTTGAGGAATATTTGCAGAATTGCATTAAGCGTTTCAATATTGTAAATCCAGATACACCAATTCGGAAGTTTGAACCTCATATTTGCAGACATACTTTTGCAACTAATATGCAGACGCTTACGCCAAAGACACTTCAATATATTTTGGGGCATGGTAATATTAGTACTACAATGAACAACTACGTAGATGCGAAGCCTGGAGCGCAGCAATTGACCGAGATCAATGAGCTGGCAAATACTATGGCAGCTATTTAGTATATTTTTTAGTATACTAAATACGTACTAAATAATTTGAGTAATAAAAAGGAACAAGACGTACCAAAGAGCAACGAAATGTAATTTGGCTGATAGCTGGAAACCGCATGGTTGCTGGATATTTTAAGAAACAGCGGGAGATGAAAATAAATGATAGCGATCATTGACTATGATGCAGGCAATTTAAAAAGCGTACAAAAGGCACTTGACTTTTTACATCAGGAATGCGTGATAACGAGGGATTTTCATGAAATCCGTCAGGCAGACAAGGTAATCTTACCGGGGGTTGGTTCTTTCGGTGAGGCGATGGCCCAGTTAAAAAAATATGAACTGGATAAAGTGATACAGGAAGTGGCGGAGGAGAAAAAGCCATTTCTTGGCATCTGCCTTGGTCTGCAGCTTTTATTTGAGGGCAGTGAGGAAAGCAGCGGAGTGGAAGGTCTGCATTTGTTAGATGGGCAGATTCTGCGTATACCAGATACAGAGGAATTAAAAATACCGCATATCGGATGGAATTCACTGGATCTATGGAATAATGGAAGGCTCTTTGCAGGATTGCCGGAGCATCCATATGTTTATTTTGTTCATTCTTATTATCTGAAAGCAAAAGATGACAGAATTGTGAAAGCAACTACGGAATATGGCACACATATTCATGCTTCCGTGGAACAGGACAATATCTTTGCATGTCAGTTCCACCCGGAAAAGAGCAGTACAGTCGGACTTAAGATACTAGAAAATTTTGCCGGGATTTAAGACAGGAGGATAAAAATGTTTACAAAACGAATTATTCCGTGTCTGGATGTGAATAACGGACGTGTGGTAAAGGGTGTTAATTTCGTAAATTTAAGGGATGCAGGAGATCCGGTTGAGATCGCAGCGGCTTATGATAAGGCGGGGGCAGATGAACTGGTATTTCTCGATATCACAGCAACCTCAGATGCCAGAGAGACGGTCGTGGATATGGTGCGCAAAGTGGCAGAAAAAGTGTTTATTCCATTTACTGTAGGCGGCGGTATCCGTACTGTGGATGATTTCAAGGCATTACTCCGTGAGGGTGCGGACAAGATATCGATTAATTCTTCTGCAATCAACCGTCCGGAACTCATCAGTGAGGCGGCAGATAAGTTTGGCAGCCAGTGTGTGGTGGTAGCGATCGATGCAAGAAAGCGTGCAGACGGTTCGGGCTGGAATATTTACAAGAACGGTGGACGTATTGATGTCGGAATTGATGCTGTGGAATGGGCAATGAAAGCGGACCGGCTTGGCGCAGGAGAAATTCTTCTGACCAGTATGGATTGTGATGGAACCAAGGCAGGTTATGATCTTGAACTGACCCGTATGATCGCAGAAAATGTTTCTATTCCGGTGATCGCTTCCGGTGGAGCGGGGACGAAAGAGCATTTTTACGATGCGCTGACGGAGGGAAAAGCGGATGCAGCGCTTGCTGCTTCTTTATTCCATTACAAAGAACTTGAGATCTGTGATCTGAAAGATTATCTGGCAGAACGCGGTGTCTCTGTCAGAAGATAATAAGAGGGTAAATATCATGGCAATGATTATGAATGACTGGCTCCCGGCAATTCAGGGAGAGTTTAAAAAGCCATATTACAGGGAACTATTTCAATTTGTAAAAGAAGAATACAGCAGGGCGGTCATTTATCCGCCGGCAGATGATATCTTCAATGCGATGCATTTTACACCACTTAGCGAGGTAAAAGTACTGATCTTAGGACAGGATCCGTATCACAATGAGAATCAGGCACATGGTCTGAGCTTTTCCGTACTGCCATCACAGAAGGAGATCCCGCCATCTCTGCAGAATATTTACAAAGAGCTTCAGGATGATCTGGGATGCTATATTCCGAACAACGGATATTTAAAAAAATGGGCGGATCAGGGCGTACTGCTTTTAAACACGGTGCTGACTGTCCGTGCACATCAGGCGAATTCCCATCAGGGAAGAGGCTGGGAGCAGTTTACGGATGCAATCATACAGGCAGTCAATGCACAGGACCGGCCAATCGTATATATGTTGTGGGGAAGACCGGCACAGAGCAAGATACCGATGCTGACAAATCCGAAGCATCTGATTTTAAAAGCGCCACATCCAAGCCCACTTTCTGCATACAGAGGTTTTTTTGGATGCAGACATTTCAGTCAGGCAAATGATTTCTTAAAAGCAAATGGGATCGAGCCGATCGACTGGCAGATCGAAAACCTGTAAGTTCCCATAAATGAGGAGTGCCCAGACACCTTTCGGCGCCCGGGCTATTATGAAAAAAATTTATCAAGTATATTATAACAAGTTGTCTAAGTATTTTTTAACTGTATTTAGTATATCAATCATATATGAACAAAGTGTGAATAATAAATTAACAATTTTTTAGTAATTTAAAACAAAAAAACAGAAAAAAATACAAAAAAATTGGTTAGGTTATCCATACACCTGAAAAGACGGTTTTACCTGTGGAAAATGCTTGAAAATATAAAGAGAACGGCCTAAAATGACGATATAAAAGAAAACAGGGATGTTTGATTCATAACGAACAGGTTATTGTATTATTTCAAAGGAGTGAGATATATGGCAACAATTTCTGGCTATAATTCATATTCAATGGGAGTTTTGTTTTCTGGTCTAAACACTACATCATCTAAGAATTCATTGTTTTCGAACAGTATGTCAGGAAGTGATATACTTGGAATCAATTACAGTGACTGGGCAACAATCAGATCGGGCAGCTATTTTAAATTGTTAAATGCGTATTATGGGAAAGGTGGACAGGTCAGTGATTCAGACGATACAACATCTTCCTCAACGTCAACATCCAAAGACAGCACCAGGACACTCGCTGTGATTGAGAGTGATGCGAAGAGTGTGGAGAAGTCGGTTGCAGCTCTTCAGGAAACAGGGGATAAATCCTTGTTTAACGAAGTGACAAAGACAGATGAAAATGGAAACAAGACAACCGGTTATGATACGGATGCTATCTATAAAGCTGTTAAAAACTTTACAGACAGCTATAATAGTCTGATCGATGAAGTGGGTAATTCCAATACAAAGAGTATTTTAAGAGCCGGTGCCAGCATGGTGAATGTGACAGAGGCAAACCGTAAATCACTTTCTGATATCGGTATTTCCATAGGTGCAGACAACAAGCTTACCATTGATGAAGAGAAGTTTAAGAAGGCTGATATGAGTAAGGTAAAGGCAATGTTTGCAGACAACAGCTACTATGGAACAGAAGTGAAACGACAGGCAGGCCGTGCAGAGTCTTATGCAAAGAGTGAGGCCGCAAAGGCGAATACCTATCAGAAATCAGGTTCTTATACCTATAATTACAGAACAGGCGAACTTTATAACTCTACGATCTGATCGCAGAGCTGCAGAAAAATATGTTGCTGTTTTCATACATTTTGAAAGCGGACAGCAGCGGTCATACTGGTATGATGTGATCCGGACGGTGGAAGGATTATATCACGCAATCATTTATGAGAAACTCGGATTGGGTTTCTCATAAATTTTGCAAAAAAATAATCAGTGCACCGGAAAAAAAGATTGCACAATGGGGCGATGTATGGTCAAATAATATATAGTGTAAAAATGGATGTTGACATCTGGCAGAATAGAAAATATTTGAGATAGATGAAATGGAGAAAAGAATGGCAGCAAAGAAAGTAGTAGTCGGTATGTCAGGCGGTGTGGATTCCTCTGTGGCAGCATATCTTTTGAAGGAACAGGGATATGATGTGATCGGTGTGACCATGCAGATCTGGCAGGATGAGGATGAATTTGTGCAGGAGGAGAGTGGCGGATGCTGTGGTCTTTCGGCAGTGGATGATGCCAGAAGAGTGGCAGACCGTCTTGGAATTCCTTATTACGTCATGAATTTCAAACAGGAATTTAAGAAAAATGTCATGGATTATTTTACTGCGGAATATTTAAAAGGCAGGACGCCAAATCCGTGTATTGCATGCAACCGTTATGTAAAATGGGAAGCATTGTTAAATCGGAGTCTTGCGATTGGTGCGGATTATATTGCAACCGGGCACTATGCGAGAATCGAGCAGCTTTCCAATGGAAGATATGCAATTAAAAATTCCGTGACAGCAGTCAAAGATCAGACGTATGCACTTTACAATCTGACACAGGAACAGTTGTCACACACATTGATGCCGGTCGGCGCCTATCATAAAGATGAGATCCGTAAGATTGCAGAGGAGATTGGTCTTATGGTTGCACATAAAAAAGACAGTCAGGAGATCTGCTTTATCTCTGACAATGATTATGCCGGATTTATTGACCGGGAATGCGGCGATCAGGTACCACCTCCGGGAAATTTTGTTCTGACAGACGGAACTGTAGTCGGAAAACATAAAGGGATTACGCATTATACGATCGGACAGAGAAAGGGACTCGGAATTGCATTCGGGCATCCGGTATTTGTCACGGAGATACGGCCGGAGACAAATGAGGTCGTACTTGGTGAGAACAGAGATGTGTTTACTTATGAACTGGATGCAGATCATATTAATTTTATGTCCATCCCGGATATTCAGGATGAGATGCTTTTGAAGGCAAAAATCCGTTATTCCCACAGCGGGAGTATGTGCAAGGTGACAAGAACCGGAGAAGATACGATACACTGTGAATTTTTAGAGCCGGTGCGTGCGGTGACACCTGGACAGGCAGTCGTATTATATGATGGAGAATATGTTGCCGGAGGCGGCACGATCCTTTAGAAAAGCGATATGACGGAAAGCCGCTGGATGGTAAAAAAGACAGCAGATTACACAAGATAAAAATGACGTGAAAAGGAAAGGAACTGGCAGCAATGACAAGAGAAGCGTTTAGGGAGCTGGTAAAAAAAGGCCCGGTACTGCTTGATGGTGCAACAGGAACGAATTTACAGAAGGCAGGAATGCCGGTCGGAGTATGTCCGGAGCAGTGGATCCTGGAAAATTCAGAAGTGTTGATCGATCTGCAGAAACGGTATGTAGAGGCCGGAACCGATATTTTATTTGCGCCGACCTTTACCGCGAGCAGAATAAAATTAAAAGAATATGGTTTGGAAGATCATTTAGAGGAGATGAACCGCAAGCTTGTCGCACTCTCAAAAGAGGCTGCAAAGGGTACAAATGCGCTGGTTGCCGGAGATCTTACCATGACAGGAGAACAGCTTTATCCGTTGGGAGATCTGATGTTTGAGGATCTGGTGGATGTTTATAAAGAGCAGGCGAAAATTATTGCGGAGGCCGGAGCAGATCTTTTTGTGGTTGAAACGATGATGAGCCTGCAGGAATGCCGTGCGGCTGTGCTGGCAATCCGTGAAGTATGTGACCTGCCAATCATGGTTTCATTGACTTATAATGAAGACGGAAGAACACTGTATGGAACAGATCCGGTGACAGCGGTTGTTGTGATGCAGAGCCTTGGTGCGGATGCGGTCGGAATGAACTGTTCGACCGGACCGGAGGCAATGTTAGAGCCGATCGCGAAGATGGCAGAGTATGCAACGATACCACTTCTCGCAAAACCAAATGCCGGAATGCCGGAGCTGATCGATGGTCAGACCGTCTTTAATGTAGAGCCGGAAGAATTTGCCGAAGTCGGGAAAAAACTGGTCGAAGAGGGTGCTGCCATCATTGGAGGATGCTGTGGAACAACACCGGAGCACATCCGTGCTTTAAAGGAGGCAGTAAAAGGTATCCCGGTCAAAGCACCGCTTCAGACGAAGAGAAGAATGCTGACTTCAGAGCGTAAGTCTGTAGAGATCACGCTTGATGGACGTTTTATGGTCATTGGAGAACGTATTAACCCGACCGGAAAGAAAAAGCTACAGGCAGAGTTAAAAGAGGGTTCCTTAAATCTTGTCCGTACCATGGCATTAGAACAGGAGGAAAATGGAGCATCGATCCTTGACATCAATATGGGTATGAACGGTATAGATGAAAAAGAGATGATGCTGCGTACCATTTACGAAGTGACTTCGACGGTGGATTGTCCGCTTTGCATTGATTCCAGCCATGTGGATATTATTGAGGCCGCGCTCTGCATCTATCCGGGACGTGCACTCATCAATTCGATTTCACTGGAAAAAGAAAAGTTTGAAAAACTGCTTCCGATTGCAAAGAAGTACGGGGCAATGTTTATCCTGCTTCCACTCTCGGATGAGGGGCTGCCAAAAGATTCTGCTGAGAAACATGGCATTATCCGCACGATCATGGATGAGGCGGTGCGGATCGGCATGGCAAAAGAAGATATCATTGTGGATGGACTGGTTGCCACAATCGGAGCAAATCCGAATGCAGCGTTAGAGTGTTTTGAGACATTTTCCTATTGCAAAAATGCACTGGAACTGCCGACAGCATGTGGACTTTCTAATATTTCATTTGGACTGCCGGAACGTACTTACGTCAATACGGCTTTTCTTACAATGGCGATCGCAAATGGTCTTACGATGGCGATTGCAAATCCGTCACAGGAACTTCTGATGAATGCCGCATTTGCGTCGGATATGCTGTTGAATAAGAAAGAAAGCGACATCCGTTATATTGAGCGTATGAATTTTCTGTCAGAAAAATATGCCGGTATGGAACGTGTCATGGTTCAGAAAACACCTGCAGGTACATCTGCGGCTGGCGGCGAAATCAGGAAAGAGAGTACGGGAAGCGGCGTATTTCAGGCAGTTTTAAAGGGAAACAAAGAACATGTATTAGAAGAAGTAAAAAAGATGCTGGATGGCGGAGCCAAACCGGATGAGATTATCAATGAGCATCTGATCGCTGCGATCAATGAAGTAGGAGAATTATTTGATAAAAAGAAATATTTCCTGCCACAGCTGATTTCTTCCGCTAATACGATGAAACTTGCAATCGAGTACTTAGAGCCGATGTTAGAGCGCAGTAATACAGAGGCAATGGCTACGATCGTTGTTGCGACAGTTGAGGGCGATATCCATGATATCGGAAAAAATCTTGTGGTTCTGATGTTGAAGAATTACGGTTATCATGTGATCGACCTTGGCAAGGATGTTCCGGCAGATGTGATCGTGGATACCGCAATGAATGAAGGTGCGAAGGTGATCGGACTTTCCGCACTGATGACGACCACAATGATGCGGATGAAAGACGTTGTGGAGCTGGCAAAAGAAAAAGGCTGTACGGCGAAGATTGTAATTGGAGGAGCGGCGATCACGGAGAGTTTTTCGGATGAGATCGGAGCAGATGGCTATTCGAAAGATGCAGCGGAATGTGTGAAACTGGTCGAACGCTTACTGGCATAAGACACTTTTAGTATAGCATAACATGTAAAACGAGTCTTGTAGCTTGTTTTACATGAAGTGCCAGTATAGAAAGCTGGATGTGTTGTTATGTTTTTGAAATTTTTAGGAAAATATGAAAAAAAGTGTTGACTTTCATCTTCTGTAATAGTATACTTTAGAAGTCGGTTGCAAAAAGCAAAGGACAAAAATGGGATCTTAGCTCAGCTGGGAGAGCATCTGCCTTACAAGCAGAGGGTCATAGGTTCGAGCCCTATAGGTCCCATTACATCAGAAGTTCTGATGACAATTTAATATGGCGGAATAGCTCAGTTGGCTAGAGCATACGGTTCATACCCGTAGTGTCGAGAGTTCGAATCTCCCTTCCGCTACTTCAAGACCTCAGAGATTCTGAGGTCTTTTGTTGTATACCGGCAAAATTTTTTATATAATAAGTTTATGATACGAATCCTATACAGGCAGAATTCAATTTTACTTTTAAAGATGCAGGAGAGGAGAACTATGAAACAAAAATATAAGAAGCTGGCATTTTTCATATTATTACTAAGTATGCTTACCGGCTGTATGTTATTGAGTGGCTGTATGGAAAATACAGAAAATGGATCACAGAGCAGCTATATTGTAGATTCGGATGAGTTACAGGATACAGAAAATCAGATGGAATTCGTACCGGGTTCTATGAAAGGTTCAAAACAGGAGGAAACGTCGGAAAACGAAGAACAGGGTCAGACAGAGCAAAGTCGTCAGACTGTCGCGGAAGAAAATGATGCGGAGCAGGTAAAGACGGCAGGTAATCTGGAAGTACATTTTATAGATGTGGGACAGGGGGATGCGACTCTGATCAAATGTGATGGTCATTCTATGCTGATCGATGCGGGAAATAATGATAAAGGTACACTTGTACAGAATTATCTGCAGCATCAGGGAGTGGAGACTCTTGACTATGTGATCGGCACGCACCCGGATGCAGACCACATCGGAGGAATGGATGTCGTTCTTTATAAATTTGACTGTAAGACGATCATCATGCCGGATGTTGCAAATAACACGCGCACTTATGATGATGTTGTGCAGACGATGAAAAATAAGGGATATAAGACCACTTATCCGGTTGTCGGGGAGACATACACGATCGGTGGAGCAGCATTTACGATCATTGCTCCAAACAAAGAGTATGGAAATGATATGAATTCCTGGTCGGTCGGCGTCCTTTTACAGAATGGAAACCACCGGTTTTTGTTTACCGGGGATGCGGAAGAGGGAGCAGAACAGGATATCCTGCAGAATGGCATCGATATCTCGGCGGATGTCTATAAGGTTGCACACCATGGAAGCAATACGGCAACATCCCAGGCATTTCTTGATGCAGTACATCCGACGTATGCGGTAATCAGTGCCGGGGAAGGCAATTCTTATGGACATCCGCATGCGGAAGTATTAAACAGACTCCGCGCAGCCGGAGTATCTGTTTTCCGCACGGATGAGCAGGGAACGATCGTTGCCACGTCAGACGGGACAACGCTGACCTGGAATATGTCTCCGTCGGAGAGCTGGCAGGCAGGGGAAGCGGAAAAGAGCCAGAACACAGAAAAAAGTGAAAAAGCAGCTGACAGCCAGAATAATGCAGAAACAGATGCAGCCGTAAGTAATCCGACGGACCAGACGGATGGAAATTCGGATGTGACCGTTCACATCACGAAAACGGGAGAAAAATACCACTCCGCCGGATGCCAGTATTTAAGAAAAAGTGATATTGAAGTGACATTATCAGAGGCAAAAGCAAGAGGACTTACACCGTGTTCAAAGTGTAATCCACCACAGTAAAAATATTAATAGAAGGGAAAAGAAAAATATGCGCGTAGGAATGGGATATGATGTTCATAAATTAGTGGAGGGCAGGGACCTGATCATTGGAGGGGTAAAGATCCCACATACATTAGGACTTTTGGGACACTCGGATGCAGATGTACTGCTTCATGCCATTATGGATGCACTGCTTGGGGCAGCAGCACTTGGAGATATCGGAAAGCATTTTCCGGATACGGATCCGAAATATAAAGGGATTTCAAGCATGAAACTGTTGGAACATGTGGCGGGACTGATCGCCGAAAAAGGTTATATTGTGGAAAATATCGATGCGACGATCATCGCACAGAAACCAAAGATGCGTCCGCATATCGAACAGATGGAGAAGAATATTGCAGCAGCACTTAAAATATCAGAAGATCAGATCAATGTGAAAGCGACCACAGAAGAGGGACTGGGATTTACCGGAACGGAACAGGGAATTTCTGCACAGGCAATCTGTGCGTTGACAACGATCTATGAGAGCAGTGTCAGCGTGGCGGATTCTGCAGGAGGCTGTGCGGGCTGTCCCGGACGTGCCTGTGGAAGATAAAAGTATAAATAAAATATAAAATGTATTGACACGATCATAAAAATAAGATATGATAAACCATATTTTGGTGAATTGAAATGAGACTCAGATATATTTTTTGTAAGGACATCAGGGGATATTCAAAACAAGGATATATACTGGGTCTTTTTATGTACAAAAGAAGGGAAAATGAGTATATGAAAAAAAGGACGATACGTTTCTGTTGTGGAGTTATGGCTGCGGGCCTGCTGATCTGTGGCATACCGTCTGGGGGAGCAGAGAGAGTAACCCAAAATCATTTGCTGTGGAATGTGGCTGCGGCGGCTGAGACAGCAGTTACAGTGTCGAATGAGAATGAGTTTCTGTCGGCACTTGCACAAAAGCAGAAGAATATTGTTGTAACTGGAAGTTTTTCCGTCAGAGGTCAGGCAGAAGCGAGCGGACAGATGATGCCTGTTGAGATACCGGACGGGACAGTGATTACTGGAAATAATACAGGAAGTATTACGTTCAGCGGACCAATCCAGATCATGGGAGACGGTGTTGTGATCCGGGATATCCAGATTGGTTTTATCTCTACCAATAGTATGAATTCTGTGCCGCATCGTGAGATTTTTCTTGCAGGGCACAGCCTTACACTGGATAATGTAAAAACATATTTGCCGGGAGGAGGGGACGCCAGCCTGGGTGGTTTTGGCGGCACAGAAAAAGAACTTCTTCCAACCATCTATGCAGGAGGATATCACAGTAATACAGCGGTGGGGACGAAAGCGTCACTCACAGTTGTAAATGCAAACAGTGATACAATGTTCCAGAATATCTATATGGGACATAAAGCGTCAGCAGGTGAGAGGACTGCCTATACGGGGAGTGTGGAGTTAAATCTGGACGCAGATGCAAAAGTGCGGGATATTATTTCGGCAGAGGACACAACATCTGCATCACTTGTTTTTTCAGGTGGACAAAATGGAACGGATGAGATCAGCATTTCAGGGATCAAAGGAAATGCCAACACGGTGTTGACTGTAAAAAATTGTGCTGTGTCAGGTGTCGTTACAACAGGGATTAAAGATATTGTTTTAGAGGCAGGAGGAAGACTGCAGCCGAAAGATGAAACAGCGCAGTTAAACAATATTACACTGAAAAACGGTGGTTGTCTGGATCTTACAAAAATAATAGATGCTCAGGTAAAGGGCAATTTCACAAGTGGTGGCAGTGCGGCAAAGGGAAAGCTTGTTCTTGATCAAAATGGATACGTTCAGATCAATGGACAGGTAAGCGGTGTTACACAGTTTCAGGTGGGAAGTCATGCTATATCTGGTAATCTTTTAAATGAGCATACCTATATCATAGCAGAGAACGGAACAGCAGGAAATTTTGTGTTATCAGATAAAGATATCAATAACAACTATAGCCTGGTCTGCAAAAATGGGATATGGACAGCGTATCGCAATTATGTACCGGAGAAACGTGAACTTGAAAGTATCGAGATAAAATCCTGCCCGAAAAATGTTTACACCGGTAATATTCCGGCAGACATTACAGATAAAACTGATGATGCGCCATATCTGGATGTGATATGGAAGGATCAGTATGGAGAAGATTACACGTTTGATGAAGTTGCAAATGAATATGATGGCTATGGATTTTATAATCATATGATACTAATCCGCTCTGATGACTGGAATAGTGATGATGAAGAAATTCAACAGAAAATGGACTGGGGAAACCCAATCTATCTGGATGTGGATAAAAATGAGTCAGACCGCTATTATCTGATTGCATATGGTGAAGTGAAAACAGGAAAATACACCTTATTATTATGTTCGGAGCCGTTTGATGATCTTGATACTGTGGCAGATGTAAAAGCACTGAAAGATACCGTGTTGGCGGAAAAGGAAATAATATTCACAGATGAACCAGGTGTATCACATCAGCATGTGGAGGGCGAGCCGGTAAAAGAAAACGAGATAGCTGCGACCTGTACCCAAAAAGGAAGCTATGATAAGGTAGTTTATTGTAAGGATAAAGATTGCGGGGAAGAGCTTTCCCGTGAGAACATAACGGTTCCAGCATCAGGACACAAAAAAGGAGAGCCGGTCACTGAAAATCGCGTGGAAGCGAAAGTGGGTGTGGAAGGAAGCTATGAAAAAGTAATGTATTGCACCACATGTCATGAGGAGTTAAGCAGAGAAAAAATAGTGATTCCAGCCCTGAAAGAGCCGGACACAGAAGAGCCGGGAACAGAGACACCGGCACCGGAACCGGATACAGAAGAGCCGGGAACAGAGACACCGGAGCCGGACACAGAGAAACCGGTGCACAAACACAGTTATGTGTTGAAAAAAACGACAGAGGCAACCTGCATGAAAGAGGGAGAAAAAATTTATTCCTGTGCATGTGGGGACAGTTATACAGAAAAAATTGCAAAGAAGTCCCATACACCGGAGAAAAAACTGACACCTGCAAAACCGGGCAGCAATGGAAAGAATGTGACCATGTGCAGCTTGTGCAAAACAGTATTGAAACAGGTGAAAATCAATGCACCAAAGACGGTAAAATTGTCGAAAGATCATTATAGTTATGATGGAAAAGCGAAAAAACCTGCCATCAAAGTGACGGATAATAAGGGAAAAGTGATTTCAGGCAGCTTTTATAAAGTCTCGTATCAGAATAATAAAAAAGTCGGAAAAGCAACAGTGACCGTGAAGTTTCAGGGAAATTATTCGGGAATACTGAAAAAGACATTTGAAATCTGTCCAAAGGGAACTTCTATTTCAAGTGTAAAATCCGGGAAAAAATCCATGACTGTGAAATGGAAGAAACAGGCATCACAGACGAGCGGCTATGAGATAGTATATACAGCAGATGCATCGTTTGGCAAAAAAAATACGAAGACGGCTGTGATCAAAAGTAATAAGACGACAGTTAAAGAAATCAAAGGATTAAAACCGGGAAAGAAATATTATGTAAAAGTACGTACATATAAAGAAGTAAAGTCCGGTACAAAAAAAGTGAGGATCTACTCAGACTGGTCAAAGAAAAAAGCAGTTCAGATAAAAAAATAGTTCAGATAAAGAAACCGGATGAAAGAAAAACAATGGTCAGATGAATGATAAGTAACATCTGACCGTTGTTTTTTTACAGGGTTTGATGTTTTTTGATACGTCTTTTTATGCTTTCCACATCAATCGGTTCAAAAATGAGATCATTGATCAGATCAGATAATATGGCATTTCGAATCTGAGTCAGATTACCCTCTTTGCAGATTGCGATAATGGGAGTTGACGAAGCCCAGGACTCATGACTTAATTCATCCCACAATTGCCTGCCATCATCTCCGGTTTCGGATACATCTATGAAAACGGCAGGAACATGGTTATTTTTATCCATAATGGCATAGCGTATTTCCGTAACGGAAGATACTTTTATGAGTCTGTCCGGGTAAGAATATGCAAATTTTAAAGTGGAAGCAACATTTCTGGAATGTGTATATAATAAAATATTTTTCATGGCAGTGTCTGGTTTCTGTGCAGAAACACCATACTCGGAAAAACATTGTTTCCCGGATTTTTTTGAATTCCCAAGTGCAGTGTCTGCTTTCTGAAAAAGTGTTGTGTAGGAAGTTTCATAAGGCTCTGTGAATGCAATACCGATACTGATCGTAACGTTTTCAGGAATGGATAAAGCTTCTTTATCTAAAATTGCATCTAAAAGTTCCTGTGCTTTTTCATAGACAGCCTGTCTGGAGGCTATATCCCGCATAAAAGCAACAAATTCGTCTCCGCCGATGCGTCCGATAATGTCGGAACCGGAAAAATGAGATGCAAGAATACCGGCTACGACAGAGATTGTATGATCGCCCATTTTATGCCCAAAGATGTCATTGACAGCTTTGAAATTGTCGATATCTATGGCAAACAATGCATGTAATTCTTCCGGAGTGGATAAAAGTATGTGGGAAATGGCGTGCTCTGCTGTGGCCTTATTCAGCAGATGCGTCATCTCATCCACTTCTGATTTAATCCGCAGAGCTTCCTGTTTTTGTAAAATATGATTCAGTCTGCGGTTCGTCTTTAAAATATTGTCAATACGGTGACGTGCAATGGCAGGTTCAGTGGGTTTACTGAGAAAGTCGCTTGCGCCTAATTCGAAAGCTTTCGTCTGTACTTCCGGAGTGTCGGTGGTTGTCAGAACCACGACTGGAATTTGTTTAAACTCCGGCATTTCCTGGCGGTGTTTTAAAACATCGAAACCATCCATTCCCTGCATGACAAGATCTAAAAGGACAAGGTCAATCATATTTTTTTTATCTTTGATCATCTGCAGACATTCCTCACCGGAAGATACTTCAAGAATATTGAAGGCCGGAGAGAATATTTCATTTAAAACGGCACGCTGTAAGCGTGAATCATCTACGATTAGCAAAGTTTCTTTTGACTGTTCCATATTAAAAAATCCTTCGTATCAGTTATAAATTATCCCCCTGAAAACCACAGGATACTATCTATAATGTAACATGGAAAATGGTTGTGTGCAATGAGAAAAAGACTGAGAAAAAATAAAACCGTTGACAAATCGGGGGTAAGTGCATAAACTAGAGTAAGCGAATCAACTTACCAGTAAAAATATGATAAGGGCGTTGAGCGGGAAGAGTAAGAAATCAGAGTGCTGACAGAGAGAAACTGCCATCGGCTGCAAGCAGTTTTCAGAAAGAGATTTCCGAAGTGCCTCCGTGAGCCTGTCCGGGGAAACGGTTTGTCTGCCAGTACAGTATCCGGATACGAGTAACATGCGTTAAGTGTATTGAGTGAGGATCAAAAGATCCTTAAGTTAGAGTGGAACCACGGATCATTTCGTCTCTTAGAGATGAAATGATCCGTTTTTCATGATAATAGAATGTTCGCGGAGCGTACATTCTATTATTTGGTTAAGGAAAGGGGATGCCAGTTTTGGGAATCATCAGTCATATTAAGGAAGAATTTACAGTGATAAAGGAGCGGGACCCGGCGATCAAATCGCCGATGGAGGTATTGCTTTATCCGAGTTTTCGGGTTATGTTGAGCTACAGACGTGCGCATAAGCTGTATTTAAAAGGACATTTCTTCTGGGCGAGATTTATTTCACAGCGGGCAGCGAGAAAAACAGGAATTGAGATACATCCGGGAGCAACGATCGGGAAAGGATTTTTTATTGATCACGGAAGTGGTGTGATCATTGGAGAGACGGCGATCGTTGGGGACAATGTTACTCTGTATCAGGGTGTGACACTAGGCGGTACCGGAAAAGAGACCGGAAAACGTCATCCGACGATCGGGGATAATGTTATGATCAGTGCGGGTGCAAAGATCATCGGTTCCTTCACCGTTGGAGAAAATTCCAAGATCGGAGCGGGAAGTGTGGTCATAGAGGAAGTGCCGCCAAACTGTACCGTAGTTGGTGTTCCGGGAAGAATCGTAAAACGTGACAATGTGAAGATGCCGCGCAGTGATATGGATCAGTGCCATCTGCCGGATCCGGTCAAAGAGGACATCAATGTGCTGCAGAGGGAAAATGCAGAACTGGTCAACCGTGTGCTTGATTTAGAGCAGGCAGTCCGGATTTTAAGTGCTGATGCACAAAAAACAAAATAAATTGCATTTTGCTCCGCAAAACAAGGAGTAAAATCCTCTGCTCATCAGAGGATTCGCATTTTGCTTCGCAAAACAAGGAGGATTATTTAAATGGAAAATAAATTTCAATTTTACAACACACTGACAAGAAAAGTAGAAACGGTGATCCCGCATGAGGATGGAAAGATCGGCATGTATACCTGTGGACCGACCGTATACCATTTTGCACATATCGGCAACCTCAGAAGTTACATCATGGAGGATGTATTGGAAAAATCACTCCGCTATGTCGGATATGATGTAAAACGTGTTATGAATATCACGGATGTGGGACATTTATCTTCCGATGCAGATACCGGGGAAGATAAAATGTTAAAAGGTGCAAAAAGAGAGCACAAAACAGTGATGGAGATCGCAAAATATTATACAGACGCTTTCTTTAGTGACTGTAAAAAGTTAAATATCAAGACACCGGACGTTGTGGAGCCTGCAACGAACTGTATTCCGGAGTTCATCCATATGATCGAGGTGCTGCTTGAGAAAGGCTATGCCTATGTAGCAGGCGGAAATGTTTATTTTGATACATCCAAATTAGACGATTATTATGTATTTTCTTCCCAGAGCGAAAAAGAGCTGTTAGTCGGTGTACGCGACGATGTGGAAGAGGACGTAAATAAGAAAAATAAAAATGATTTTGTACTCTGGTTTACAAAGTCAAAATTTGAGGATCAGGCGCTTAAATGGGATAGCCCATGGGGCGTTGGATATCCGGGATGGCACATTGAGTGCTCATGCATCAGTATGAAACATCTGGGCGAGTATGTAGATATCCACTGCGGCGGTGTAGACAATATTTTCCCGCACCATACCAATGAGATCGCACAGTCAGAGAGTTACCTTGGCCATACATGGTGTAAATACTGGTTCCATGTACAGCATTTAAATGATAAATCCGGAAAAATGAGTAAGTCCAAAGGGGATTTCCTTACCGTATCCCTGCTGCAGGAAAAGGGGTATGATCCGATCGTATACCGTATGTTCTGTCTGCAGTCCCATTATAGAAAACCGTTGGAGTTTTCCTATGAAGTATTAGATAATATGGCTGCAGCTTATAAAAAACTGACCAAACGAATCGCAGAATTAAAGGATGAGGGAACCGTACAGCAGGATAAATTTGATGCTTATAAGGCAAAATTTGAGGATGCGATCAGCAACGATCTAAATACATCGATGGCGATCACGATCATTTATGATCTGCTCAAAGATGATATGAACGATAAGACAAAACTTGCGCTGATCAATGATTTTGATAAAGTATTATCCTTAAATCTGACAACGGCACAGGCAGATGCAAAAGAGGAGATCGATGCAGAATTAGAAAGCTATGTACTTGCAAAGATTGAAGAACGAAAGGAAGCAAAGAAAGCAAAAGATTTTGCAAAAGCAGATGCAATCCGCGATGAACTGCTTGCAAAAGGCATTGTACTGAAAGATACCAGAGAAGGTGTGATCTGGCACAAAGCGTGAGAGAGAGGAAATGCCAATGCAGAAAGGAATAGACTCTTATATCAAAGAACAGTTCGGAATCAGTGAAGTGGATATCCGGACATATTCGCCTCTTACGTTAGCCTATATCGGAGATGGAATATTTGATCTGGTGATCCGGTCTGTTGTCGTAGGAAAAGGAAACACGAGAGCAGGAGAACTTCACAAGCGGACAAGCCAGATCGTAAAAGCACACACACAGGCGGAAATGATTGAAAAATTACTTCCGATGCTGACGGAGGAAGAAGCAGAAGTGTACCGTCGTGGAAGGAATGCAAAATCGCCGACAATGGCAAAAAATGCCACAATGTCTGATTACCGGAAAGCAACCGGATTTGAGGCGCTGATGGGATACCTGTATTTAAAAGATGAGTTTGAACGTCTGGTGGAACTGGTAAAGACCGGTGTGGACGAACTTGCACTTAAAATGTAAAAGGAGAGAGTAATGGGCTACGAAGAGCTGAAAATAGAGGGACGCAATGCCGTGTTAGAGGCATTCCGTTCCGGAAAAACAATTGACAAATTATTTGTGTTGGACGGCTGTCAGGATGGTCCGGTGCGCACGATTGTCAGAGAGGCAAAAAAACATGACACGATCGTGCATTTTGTGGAAAAAGAGCGTTTAGATCAGCTTTCTGAGACAAAAAAACACCAGGGAGTGATCGCAGTTGCTGCAGCATATGAGTATGCCGAAGTGGAGGATATGCTAAAATTGGCAGAGGAAAAGGGCGAGCCGCCATTTTTATTCATTCTGGATAATATCGAGGATCCGCATAACCTTGGCGCTATCATCCGTACGGCAAATCTTGCCGGTGCGCATGGTGTCATTATTCCGAAACGCCGCGCGGTCGGTCTGACGGCAACTGTGGCAAAGACATCCGCCGGAGCAATCAATTATACACCGGTTGCAAAGGTGACAAATCTGACTGCAACAATGAAAGAGTTAAAGGACAAAGGAATGTGGTTTGTCTGTGCGGACATGGATGGAACCTGCATGTATGATCTGGATTTAAAAGGACCGATCGGTCTTGTCATCGGCAGTGAAGGCGAGGGTGTTGGCAGACTGGTGCGCGAGAACTGTGATTTTGTGGCATCCATTCCGATGAAGGGGGATATCGATTCCCTGAACGCATCGGTGGCAGCAGGTGTGCTTGCCTATGAGATTGTGCGGCAACGCATGCGGTAGAAGACACCGCAGCGGTAGAAGACACCACAGCGGTAGAAGACACCGCAGCGGTAAAAAACACAGCAGCAATAAAAGACGTCGCAGGTGGTAGAGAACACCGCAACGGTAGAAAAAAACGCCGTGGTAGATAATATTGTATCAGGAGTCTTGGGAGGAACATGTTAGAGTCATATCGGGATTTGACAGACGAACAGCTGATTGCGGCATTAAAAAACAGCGGTGATCCGGACGGAAAGATCATGGATTACATTTTAGATAAATATAAACCGCTGGTCCGCAAAAAGGCAAATGCAGTATTTCTGATTGGCGGTGAGACGGATGATCTGATCCAGGAGGGAATGATCGGTCTGTTTAAGGCAATCAGAGATTACGATGATACGAAAGAAACATCTTTTTTTCATTTCGCAGAATTGTGTATTACGAGACAGTTATACAAGGCAGTTGAGGCGTCGAACCGGAAAAAACATGCGCCGCTCAATTCCTATGTTTCTTTCTACTCAGAAAACAGTGAAAACGGATATCCTCTGGCAGAAACGCTGACCATGGACGGAATCGGAAATCCGGAGCAGATGATGATCGATCAGGAAAATGTGGCACAGTTCTGGGAGAAGCTCAGGACGCATTTAAGCAAGATGGAACGGGAAGTATTAGACCAGTATCTTGCGGGATTTCATTATCAGCAGATTGCAGAAAAAATGGGAAAATCACCAAAATCTATTGATAATGCGCTCTCCCGTATTAAAGCAAAAATTCGGGAGACGAATCCTGAAATAGGGAAGATGTAGAAGATTCGCCTTCTTTTTTGTAGATAGTCACGAAAAATACTTGTGCATATTGCATAAAAAATAAATGAGAAAATTGTAACATTTGTGAACACTTATTGAGAAAATCATGCTATTATAATCACTGTAAAAACCCCCCAATACATTATATATAGTTTTTGCTATACCCCATAGTAAAAATACCTTCTCCTAAAAAAGACAGCAGTGGCTGTCTTTTTTGTTGTACAAATATTGACAACCGTCACAGATTAGGCTAGACTGAACAAGTCGATAAAACTTAATAGAAAACAACGCAGAGGGACTGCATGTCCGGGAGAATGCCCGGAGGGATTGCGGTTGAGAAGGTTAAAACCTGACTCTTTGAACCTGTCAGTTAATACTGTCGTAGGGAGCGTATTGGGAAGATGCTATCTCCTGTCGCGCTTGCGGCAGGAGATTTTTTGACGTGGAGAATTCGTTTGCCAGACAGTGGTTCAAGCAGTCCCCCATGCGAAAAAGGAGAAAAACGTATGGAACAGTATACCACACAGATGGATGCCGCACGCAGAGGCATCGTGACCAAAGAATTAGAAATTGTAGCGAAAAAAGAGCGCATGACCGTAGAAGAACTGATGCCGCTTGTAGCAGAGGGAAAAGTAGCAATCTGCGCCAACAAGCATCACACCTGCATTGATCCGGAAGGTGTAGGATCAATGTTACGCACGAAGATCAATGTCAATCTCGGTGTATCGAGAGACTGCAAGGATTATGATGTGGAGATGGAGAAAGTGATGGCGGCTGTCAACATGGGTGCACATGCCATCATGGATTTATCTTCCCACGGCAATACGATTCCGTTCCGCAGAAAACTGACTGCAGAATGTCCGGCAATGATCGGTACCGTGCCGATCTATGATTCTGTGATCCATTACCAGAGAGATCTTGCGACACTGACCGCAAAAGATTTTATTGATGTGGTGCGTCTGCATGCGGAAGATGGTGTGGATTTTGTGACACTGCACTGCGGAATTACAAGAAAGACAATCGAGCAGATCCGGAAACATAAACGTAAAATGAACATCGTTTCCCGCGGCGGTTCCCTTGTATTTGCATGGATGTGCATGACGGGGGAGGAAAATCCGTTTTATGAATATTATGATGAGATCCTTGAAATCTGCCGTGAGCATGATGTTACCATTTCACTTGGAGATGCCTGCCGTCCGGGATGTCTCGCAGATGCATCCGATGTCTGTCAGATCGAAGAGTTAGTAAGACTTGGAGAGCTGACAAAACGCGCATGGGAGAAAGATGTACAGGTCATGGTAGAAGGACCGGGACATATGCCGATGGATCAGATCGCAGCAAATATGAAGATCCAGCAAAGCATCTGCATGGGAGCACCATTTTATGTGTTAGGACCACTTGTCACTGATATCGCACCGGGATATGACCATATCACATCCGCAATCGGCGGGGCGATTGCAGCACAAAACGGAGCAGCATTTTTATGCTATGTCACACCGGCAGAACACTTGGCACTTCCAAATGTGGAGGATGTAAAACAGGGAATCATTGCATCAAAGATCGCGGCACACGCTGCAGACATCGCAAAAGGCGTCCGTGGTGCGAGAGAGATCGATGATAAGATGGCAGACGCAAGACGCGTCTTAGACTGGGATGCGCAATGGGAATGTGCGATTGATCCGGAAACCGCAAAAGCAATCTGGAACAGTAGAAAACCGGAGCATGAGGACACCTGTTCCATGTGTGGAAAATTCTGTGCAGTGCGCAGTATGAACAAAGCGCTTGCAGGAGAATATATTGATATTTTGTAAAAAAGAGTGGAGGCTTCATTCCGTCTTATGTTATAATAAAACTGTTTCAATCAGCCGGTGATCAGATGAAAAGAATATATTTGGTTGACAGTGAGAATGTAGGCGATATATGGGTGCCGTTACTGGTAGCATCACAGCCCGATGAGGAAGTGATCGTATTTTATACGCAGAAAAGTCCGCATATGAATTACGAAAATGTGAGGTTACTGAAGGAGACGGAGAAAGAAGCAGAGTTTATAAAATGTTTTGAGGGAAGCAATGCACTGGATTTCCAGCTTGTTACACAGCTTGGATACTTGTTGTGTGAGAATCAGGAAAACAGCTATGTGATCGTTTCAAATGATACCGGATTTGATGCAGCCGTACGCTACTGGAAACAGCGTAACATGCCGGTGCAGCGTTTGAGCGGAAAGGAATTAAACCGCAGACTGCAGCAAAAAGCAAAGACGAATGGAGAAAGAGAAATTTTCTTTGAAGCGGAGGAGAAGAACGCCGGGGACGTGGCTGGAAGTCTGGCAGATGAAGCTGAGATTGTGACAGCAAAGATGAATGAGATGACAGAAACGGATAAAAGCGAAGAGCCGGGTGAGGCCGAAAAGCTGAATGGAGTTTCAGAGTTAAATGAAGTCTCAAAACTGAATGAAGCCTCAGAAATGATGGAGACTGCAGAACTGACCGGAGTGTTGGAGCAGGGAAAAGCCGGAAAACCGGATGAGACAGCAGAACCGGGTGAAGCCGGAAAACCGGATAAAATGGCAGAACCGGAGGAAACTCTAGAGCAGGTGGAAACAGCAAAAATAAAAGAAACGGCACAGACGGAAAAAACTGCAGGAACAGATGAACAGTCAGAACCGGGAGAAATCCAGATGGAGATACCGGATGAAATCATGAGGCCGGATGAAACTGTAAATGCGGATCAGAAACTGCCATTTACAGATCCGCGTAAGGAAGCAGTTGAAAAGACAGAGATCTCACAGGAACAGGACGATGTCATTCGCAGTCTGCTTACCTGCATCAGTAAGGATCGGCTTGCAGATTTTCACAATGCGCTGGTATTGTTCTTTGGTGAGGATATTGGAAAAGAACTTTATCAGGAGGCAAAAAACAGTTCTTCGTATGCAATCTGTCGTGTAAATCAGACTGCGATCAGTGAGGAAGAGAAGTTTGATGTTTACTGTCAGACGGTATTTGCTTACAGTGATCCGAAAATGGACTGTCCGGAAGATTTTTCTTCGTTTTTGTATAAAGCAAATACAAAGAGAAAGAACCTTAATTCATTAAGAGCGGCATTGCAGGGACATTATGGCAAGGATAAGGGAATGAAATATTATTCTCTTTTTAAGTCACACATCAAGATTATGAATCGGATGTAAAGAAGGAGAGGCTGGTTGAAGCGAAAACGGGAAGAACATAACGGATGTGGTGGCGGAACACCAGGTAGCCAGAAGACCCGAAGAACAGCACCCCTGGATGCGTATTTTGTACGCATCCGGGGGTGTTGTCAGGTGGTTAAAGTTATTTCGAACCGCCGGAAATGTTGAATAAGTATAAATATTTTGAAAAATTACAAAAATTTCTTGGATTTTATGCTTGACAATCGGACGATCCTATTGTATAGTAATACAGGTGTTGAGAAAACATGATGCTGCTGTGGCTCAGTCGGTAGAGCGTCGCATTGGTAGTGCGGAGGTCACG
>OHIN01000362.1_pt1 | contig 33906 bp, 31 predicted proteins | sample 1568261 | NCBI WGS metagenome assembly OHIN01 (sample SAMEA3879578, study PRJEB24766) | human gut metagenome | biome: human-associated habitat; feature: feces | place: USA | collected 1985/1987
ACCGTGTCGGTAAGAGGATTCGGCGCCACGCATACCGGCGTGGTTTACGACGGGGTGACGCTCAGCGACTGTCAGAACGGGCAGATCGATCTCTCCCGCTTCTCACTCGACAATGTGGGAGACCTTTCGCTGATAGTGGGCGACAACAGCGACATATTCATTCCGGCGAAGACCGCCGCCTCGGCCGCTTCGATCGTGATCCGCACTCTCTCCCTGCCCGCTCCGGCAGATAAGCGTCTGCATCTCACAGGGCAATTGAAAGTCGGCTCTTTCGGTTATGTGAGCCCTTATCTGAGAGTCGGTAAATCATTCTCGGATCATTTCTCATTCTCGGCAACCGCAGAATACACCCACGCCAAAAACAACTATCCCTTCACTCTGAAAAACGGGAAATATGAAACCCGCGAACGGCGCGAGAACAGCATGATGAATTCAGGTCATGGCGAGCTGAGTGCGCGATGGAGTTTCTCCCCGACGTCGACACTCGACGCAAAACTCTATTATTACGACAACGACCGCCAGCTTCCGGGTCAGGTTGTGCTCTATAATCCGGTGTGCCATGAGACGCTCCGTGATCGCAATTTTTTCGGGCAGCTCGAATATGCCAACCTGTCGCTCGGCAAATTCTCTATCCGGGGAGTTGCCAAGTTCAATTGGGACGCATCGCTATATCACGATGAAGGAGGGAAATATCCCGGGGGCAGTCTCGACGAACATTATTACCAAAGGGAAATGTATCTTTCAGGCGCCGCATTGTATATGCCCGCTGATCTCTGGCAGTTCTCCTATGCCGCCGACTGGTTCTATAATAACATGAGTACCAACCAGCCTCAGCAGGTGGCACCGAGCCGGCATTCGATACTCCAGACGCTCGCAGGCAAGTTCCGCAATTCATGGCTGCTCGTCACGGCTCGTCTCCTATGGTCGATCTACGACAACGAGGTGCGTTCCGGAGAGGCGGCGGCCGATGAGAACAGACTCTCTCCATCGGTTAGCCTTTCCGTTCAGCCCGTCAGGGGACGGCTCTTCTTCCTGCGGGCCTCCTACAAAAACATCTTCCGGATGCCGACATTCAACGACTGCTATTATTATCATCTCGGGAGCACCGAACTGCGTCCTGGAATCACCGACCAGTTCAACATCGGCGTGACATGGCAGTCGCAGAGGCTTCCCTGGCGCGGCACGCTCTCGGCCACCTGCGACGTGTATTACAACAATGTGAAAGACAAGATCGTGGCAATACCTCAGAATATGTTCATCTGGAGCATGACAAACCTCGGGAAGGTGAGGGCAATCGGAGTGGACCTCGCGCTTCGCGCTTCGTTCGGTCTCGGCCGGAAGCAGGAGCTGGCTTTTGACGGCACTTACAGTTTCCAGCGCGTGCAGCCTCGCACCTCCCCGCTCGATGCCGACTATAACAAGCAGGTGGCGTACACACCGGTTCATTCCGGCGCGCTGTCGCTCACCTGGAAGAACCCCTGGGTGGATGTGGCTTTTCACGCCACCGGAGCGAGCGACCGTTATGGAACAAACGCCAATCTCCCGGTGTCGCGGATAAAAGGATACGTTGACTGCGGTGCGGCTCTTATGCGCACGTTCCGATTTCGCGGGCATTCTCTCGACCTCCGGTTCGACCTGATGAACATGTTCGACACGCAATATGAGGTGGTGGCCTCATACCCGATGCCCGGAATCAACTGGCGGGTCACGGCCGCCTTTAACTTCTGAAAACAATAAATCAATAATAAAAAACACATTACCAATGAAGAAATTACTTTTTGCCTTGATGGCCGGAATCTTCGCATTCGGTGCGGTTTCCTGCAGCGACGACGACAACAATCAGGAGCCGGTGGTGACCACCAGCGGTATCTACACAATCAACAGCGGTAACCAGAGCGCCAAAATTCCGGGTACCATAACGGCGTACGATTTCGGCAGCGGCGAAGCCACGGATCCCCTTCAGTGCGCTTTCAAAGCCAAGAACGGTATCGAATTGGGCGATACCCCCAACGATGCCATCATCAACGGCGACAGAATGTATGTTGCCGTTTCCAAGTCGAACCTCGTGTGGATTCTCAACGCCAACACTCTCGAAGTGCTCGGATCGGTCCGTCCCGAGGGTGATGTGGCCGAACCGCGCGCTCTTGCTGCCAAGGATGGCAAGGTATATGTCTCGATGTATTCGGGTCATGTTATGGTGATCGACGAGAAGACAATGAAGATCGAGAAGACCGTGAAGGTAGGTCCCAACCCCGAGGGTCTGGCGATTGCCGGCAACACTCTTTATGTGGCTAATTCCGACGGCAATAACTATCTCAACGGCAATGTGGATGGTTACATATCGGTGATCGACCTCAAGACTTTTACGGAGAAGAAGATACAGGATGCCACCAAGTATCTCAATCCGACAAAGGTAGTTTCCAACGGCACGGATGTCTTTGCGATCTGCATGGGCAACTATGGCGACATACCGGCAAAAGTGTTCAAGATCAGCAGCGCAACGCCGCAGGAGGTTTGCCACGGCACGATGATGGCAATCTCCGGCAATACCCTTTATGTGGGCAACGCACCCTACGGACTGGCCGTATCGGATTATACATATAAGAAATACAATGCATCGACAGGTGCCGAAGCAGGCGATATGATCTCGGGTGAAAAACCTGCCTATCCCTCAGCAATAACTGTTGATTCGCTCACCGGCGATATTCTCCTCCTCTCTTATCAGCTCTCGTCGGCCGGTTATGCCGAGTACAGACTTCCCTGCTATGGCCTTATCTACGGTGCCGACGGCAAATACAAGAGCCGTTTCGATTGCGGCGTAGGCGCAATAGCCGCCGTTTTCGTACACGAAGAGAAATAATCGTTCGAATGACTTAGTGGATTAAACGTTTAGATGATAAGTGAATATAGATTGGCAGAGAGGCTCGGACTTCGGTCTGTCCGCTTTCTGATTTTGATGATAACAGTGGCTTTCCTTGCGGGATGCAAGGGAAGCCACGCTTCATCTGAAAATACAGGTGAAGACAATGGCGCTCTCGAATATTCCGACCTGCTCTCGATTGCCGAGCGGCCCGGTTTCACGGAGGTGACTGTCCGCAATCCCTGGGATTCTGTGACGAATCTGCACAAATATATACTCGTGGATCGCGGAGCAAAGCTGCCCGACAATCTGCCGGAGGGCACCGTCGTCAGGGTGCCTCTGAAAAATTCCCTGATATATTCCACTGTCCATTGCGGACTGGTGGAGGAACTCGGGGCTGTGGAAGCCATCGGGGGAGTCTGCAACGCAGATTATGTGAAGAGCCGTAAGCTCAGGGAGCGAATAGATGCCGGAACAGTCGTAGACTGCGGTTCGGGCCAGACTCCGAACCTCGAACGCATCATAAAGCTGAGGCCGGATGCGATTCTGCTCTCTCCCTACGAAAACAACGACCGCTATTCAAAAGTGGGCGACCTCGGTATACCGATTATCGAATGTGCCGACTATATGGAGACTTCTGCCTTGGGACGCGCCGAATGGATGAAGTTCTACGGACTTCTTTTCGGGAAAAGCTCCGAAGCCGAAAATATGTTCGGAAAAACGGTGGGGGAGTACAACCGCATAAAGGATCTGGCGAATGCAACTGCAGAGCGTCCCTCGGTTTTGGTCGACCAACGCTACGGGCAGGTCTGGAACGTGCCCGGGGGAGAATCTACGATCGGACGGCTCATCGAGGATGCCGGCGGGGAGAACCCTTTCTCGATATATAAGAAAAGCGGAAGCGTTTCGCTCGCGCCTGAGAAAGTGCTCGCCATGGCCCACGATGCCGACATCTGGTTTGTACGCTTTAACCAGCCTGAAGAGAAATCGCTTGCGGAGCTATCCTCCGACGCGCCGGTGAACTCCCGTTTCGCCGCTTTCAAAAGCGGAAACGTCTATGGCTGCAACACACGCTATGTGGATTTCTATGAAGAGACGCCTTTCCATCCGGATCGGCTCCTGCGCGATTTCGCGATGGCTCTGCATCCGGAACTGAAAAATCCGGGCGACACATTACGCTACTACCATAAAATGAAATAACTTTGCAACAAAATAAAATAATATTATAACCGGGATGAGATTCGTGATTCTGACCGTGGCTCTGGCGGTTCTCTTTATAGCCAATATTTTCATGGGGTCTGTGAGGATTCCCATGGAGGAGGTTGCGGCCATACTTTTCTCGGATGCGGATCCCGACGGTCCGATGCGCTTCATCGTGATGGAGAGCCGTGTGCCGCAGGCTGTGACGGCGATGCTCGCCGGAGCGGCGCTGACTGTTTCGGGCCTGTTGCTGCAGACGGCTTTCCGCAATCCGCTCGCCGGGCCGTCGATTCTCGGAATCACTTCGGGGTCGAGCCTCGGCGTTGCCCTCGTGATGCTTCTGCTCGGCGGAACGGTGTCGGCCGTCGGATATACATGGGGCGGCTATGTGGCTATCCTTATAGGCGCCTTTGCAGGAAGTATCCTTATCATGGGATTGCTCATCCTTTTTTCCGTGTGGCTTAAAAGCGATCTGATGCTGCTGATCGTGGGTATCATGACCGGCTATCTCACCTCTTCGGTAATCACGCTCCTCAATTATATGGCCACGGCCGAGGGGGTACATGGATATACGATGTGGGGCATGGGTAATTTCAACGGAGTTTCGCTCGGACAGCTTCCGGTGTTCTCTCTGCTGATATTTGCGGGTCTGATAATATCAGTGCTCCTTGTGAAGCCGCTAAACGTGATTCTACTTGGCGACAACTATGCCCGCAGCCTCGGAATACGCATGAACCGCGTCCGCAATATGCTTCTGCTCGCCACAGGAGTGCTCGCTTCGGTAGTGACCGCCTTCTGCGGCCCTGTCTCCTTCATAGGTCTCGCGGTGCCTCATATCGTCAGGATGATTTTCCGCACGGCCGACCATCGCGTGATAGTGCCGGGATGCATCCTCACAGGAGCTGTTGTCGGTCTCCTCTGCAACCTCATCTGCATATTGCCCGAAGACATTGTGCTGCCGCTAAACGGAGTGACGCCGCTGATCGGCGTACCCGTGATTCTCTATGTGATTTTCAAGGAAAGGCTGTCGCGACGATGAAAGAGAGTCTTATAAGAACTGAGAAACTCACCACCGGGTATACGGCGGGAAAGGAAGTGAAAGCAATCACCTCGGGGTTGACGGCTTCATTGCCATCTGCTTCTATGACATGTCTTCTCGGTCCGAACGGGGCGGGCAAGTCTACGCTGATGCGCACACTCGCCGGATTTCAGAAACCGCTCGCCGGCTCGGTATATGCCGGAGAGCGCGAAATTTCCCGTATGTCGGGAAAGGAGAGGGCCGAAATGATAGGAGTGGTGCTCACCGACAAGCCTATGCTTGAGAATATGGATGTGGCTTCGCTCGTGGCGTTGGGCCGCACTCCGTATACCGATTTCTGGGGGCGACTTACGAAAAAAGATTATGCCGCAGTGGAGGAAGCAATGGAGCTTGTGGGTATCACCGAACTGCGGAATCGCGATGTGCGGTCGCTCAGCGACGGGGAGCGCCAGAAAGCCATGATTGCAAAAGCCCTTGCTCAGCAGACTCCGGTCATATTCCTCGACGAACCCACGGCTTTCCTCGATTTCCCGAGTAAAGTTGAGATAATGCGGCTTTTGTCGCGGCTGGCCGCGACGGCTGGCAAGACCGTGTTTGTCTCTACCCATGACCTGGACATAGCTTTCCAGACAGCTGATTTCCTCTGGCTGATCGACCGCCGGCTCGGCGTGACGCCCGGCACAGTGAAGGAACTCGCCGCAATCGGCAGGGTGGAAGCGTACTTTTCGCGTCCCGGAATCAGCTTCGACCGCGAGAACCTTACTTTCTGCATCGACAGGTGACCTTTGCTGTCGGCACACAGCAGGAGCAGGACTCCATAAAGAATCTTACTCGCCGACTCTCAAAATTAAAATTCGTGTTAAATCCAAACACTCTCTAATAATCCCGACACATCGAAGAAACATTCCTCTATTTCAATCCGACCGAGAAATAACCGCCACGCCGCCGAGAGAGCAACCGCCCCTCTCGGCGGCTTTTTGCCTAAACGCCTCAAATATCTGGCAGTAGTCGCAAATTTCATGCTGATGGCGACTGTAGTTTCAGGATTTATTTGTAACTTTACGTTTAACATCAAAGTATTGTATTCAGTAAGCAATTGAATAATGGAATCACAAAAGATAAACAGGATTAAAATTGCATTGGTTGAGAATGGCAAAACCGGGAAATGGCTTGCCGAGCAGGTCGGTAAAAATGAAGCTACTGTTTCCCGATGGTGTTCCAATAAAATGCAGCCTTCTCTTGATACGCTTGTTAGGATTTCAGAATTACTTGATATTGATGTTAAAGATTTAATCGTAAGCAATAAAGCATAGTCATGGATAGGAAAGAAATATTTAACAGAATTGAATATGTAGTGGCTTGTGTAGGAGCTTTCGCCCAGCGCTATCAGCTCTCCAACATGCAGGCATACGCATATTTGCGCCGTTTCACGGGCATAGATTTCCTTCTCGACTGCTATGCCGCCGAGCATACCCTTTCCATTGACGATGCCGTCTCAGACCTTCAGGTCATTTGCCAACGGGAAGGAGGTAAGATATGATACGTCTCTATCACGGCTCCAATCTTGCCATTGAGCAAATTGACCTCTCACGCAGCAAGCGTGGCAAGGACTTCGGGCAAGGCTTCTATCTCAACGCCAATCCAGACCAAGCTATGGAAATGGCAGTCCGGACAACTCGATTCCTCGACGAAGGGGTCGCATCTTTATCCTGCTTTGAGTTTGATGAAGACGAAGCGGAACGGAACGGGCTGCACATAAAGATTTTTCCTGATTATTCAGAGGAATGGGCGGAATTTGTGGTGATGAACCGCAAGAATAACTCCGATGTTCCGACTCATCCTTACGATATTGTAATCGGCCCGATAGCCGATGATACGGTTGGCGTTCAGATTCGCCGTTTCATAATGGGCTATCTGTCGGCATCGGCATTGGTCGAAGAACTGAAATTCAAGGGCGACCATGCTGTACAATACTTTTTCGGTACCCCTAAAGCCATACAACTCTTAAAACGCATCGAATTATGACACAAGACATACAGTTTCAAATAGAATGCCTTGCGGCAGAACTTGCCGAGATGCTCATGGCGGAATATGGCTGGGACATACACCGCGCCCTTGACGAGCTATATTCATCAGACACCTTCGCAAAGCTCAACGACCCCGAATGTGGCCTCTACTATCAGGGTGCAGTCTATATCTTCCAGTTCCTCAAATCCGAAATCGAAACCGGCAAAGTCGCATAATAATATGGCTAAGAAAACCAAATCATATTCACAGGTGCAGGCTACCGATGCTTTGGAGCAGCTCGGTAAGCGCGGCACTTCGGCTACGGAGCTCATTTATGATCTCCTGCGCATCTTCGCCGGATATGGCGACGGGCAGGTGCGCCGTACTAAGGACGGCCCCGGCAATCTTGCTAAAGACGGTGAAACAGTCCTTATCAAGAACCTTGTCGCATATCGCCCGGTTGCTGTCAATACCCTCGACGGCAACTGCTCGGCGATGTATGATATTATCAACGACATGCGCGATGATGCGAAGATTGCAAAGCACTCTCCGCGTCTCTACATCGTGAGCAATGGCATAATGGTTGTGGCATACGACCCCAAAGAAAACGACTGGTACGAAAACAGCATTGAGCTTCTGTGGAAAGACTTTGAGTTTTTCACACCGCTTGCCGGTATCGAGAAAATACAGTTCACCCAAGAAGCAGAGGCCGATGTCAAGTCAGCCGAGCTGATGGCGAAGCTCTTTGATGATATTCGCCGCTACAACGACATCCGCGACCCGCAGACCGTTCATGCGCTCAACGTGTTTATGTCGCGTCTGCTTTTCTGTTTCTTTGCCGAAGACACAGGACTTTTCCCCGAAGACAACCTGTTTACCAACACGCTCCGCACTCACACCAAAGAGGACGGCTCCGACCTCGCCGAGTTTATTGATCGTGCTTTCCTTGCCATGTCGACCAACGATCCCGCAGTGCTTTCTACTTTGCCGAAGCTCTACGAGGTATTCCCTTATGTCAATGGCGGACTGTTCCGCGACCGTTATCCAATACCGGTGCTTTCGCGCCGTGCCCGCACGTTGATTATCAACTGCGGAGAATACAACTGGCGCGAAATCAACCCCGACATCTTCGGCTCGATGATTCAGTCGGTCGTAACGCCGGAACATCGCGCAGGTCTCGGTATGCACTACACATCGGTACCGAACATCGAAAAGGTTATACGTCCACTTTTCCTCGACGTTCTCGAAGAAGAATTTGAAGCCGCTTGTGCTGAGGCTCGCGAAAAGATGGCAAAGAAAGTCAATCACGACCGTGCTTCGCAACGGCTGCGCAATCTACTCGACCGTCTGTCAAATATCAAATTCTTCGACCCTGCTTGCGGTAGCGGCAACTTTCTAATCATCACCTATAAACGACTGCGTGAGCTTGAAATCCGCATTTGGAAAGCGATGCGCGAAATTACGGGCATGGCAATACTGCCATTTCCCAACATCACGCTCACGCAGTTCTACGGCATCGAACTCGATGAATACGCCGCGGAGACTGCCACACTTTCCATGTGGCTCGCCGAGCATCAGATGAACGTCAAGTTTCAGGAAGAACTCTTTGTCCTCCCCGAAACTTTGCCATTGAAACCATCCGGCCACATAGTCTGCGGCAACGCCTGCCGCCTCGATTGGAATACCGTCTGCCCCCACACTAACGACGATGAAGTCTATATCATGGGGAATCCGCCATATCTCGGCAGTAAGTTGCAAGATGAATCGCAGAAAGAGGATATGAAGATTGCACTTGCCGATGTCAAAGACAAAAAAGGTGTTGATTATATCGCCGCGTGGTTTTGGAAAGGTGCTCAATATATTCACAATTCCAAAGCTAAGTACGCCTTTGTAACGACCAATTCGATAAGCCAAGGCGAACAGGTTGCAATGTTATGGAAGCCGATATTTGACCTTGGCCTTGAAATATTCTTTGCCCGTACCTCTTTCAAATGGAGCAATAATGCGAAATATAATGCAGCTGTAACTGTTGCCATTATTGGTGTTGAAAATAAATCTTCGACAAAGAAGCGTCTATTCTATGAGAGAGAAAATTTAACTTTTTCAGTAGATAGAATCAATCCTTACTTGGCCGCATCTGACAATGTTATAGTTGTTAAAACTTACACAGTTCCCAAAGGATTGCCAAAGGCTGAATTTGGGTGTATGCCTTATGACAATGGTCATCTATTGATGAGTGAATCTGAAAGGGACACAATGCTTGATAATTATCCCAAATCAACTGCATTTATCAAACAGATTATGGGGTCTCAGGAATTTTTGAATGATATTCATAGATATTGCCTTTGGATTGATGATGACAAAAGGGAAATTGCTGAAACTATTAGGCCTATCAAAGAGCGAATTGCCGCAACCGAAAATTTCCGACTCAATGAAAGCAAGGATGGTGCTTCATTGGCAGACCGACCACACCAGTTCCGTGAACACTATATAATTAACGAAAACAGCAAAGATAAAATTTTAATACCATCTGTTTCATCAGAACGCAGAGAATACATTCCTATTGGCTTCGTTGATAAGAATATTATTATTTCCAATCTCGCATTTGCCATATACGATGCCGAGAAATGGCTATTTGCATTGCTAACATCCAAAATGCACAATCTTTGGGTGAGAACTGTTGGTGGACGCTTGAAAACCGATTATCGTTATTCTGCAACTCTTTGCTATAACACCTTTCCATTTCCGAAGTTGACAAAAGCCGAGAAAGAGGAACTGGAGCGTCTTGCGCAGAATATTCTCAATATCCGTGACGAAAACTTCGACATGACGCTTGGCGAAATGTATAATCCGGAAACCATGCCGGAGGCGTTGCGCGAAGCCCACCATCAACTCGATCTCGTAGTGGAACGCATCTACCGTCCCCAACCTTTTATCTCCGATGAAGAACGTCTCGAACACCTCTTCAAACTATACGCCAAAATGACCAAGAAATGATATCGAAGAAAGAATTACAACGGTTGTTGAACGATTTAGAGAGCGACAGAGTAGAGCGGACCATATCCACTGACAAGATGGATAAATTCGGTGAGGCCATCTGCTCTTTCTCCAATGATTTGCCCGACCATCAACGGCCGGGATACCTTATCCTTGGTGCCGATGACAAGACCGGTCATGTCGTCCCGATCAAGATTACAGATTCGTTGCTTAAGAATGTGGCATCGATTCGTACAGAGGGAAATATCCAGCCTCAGCCGTCAATGACAGTTGAGAAAGTGGACTTGGACGAAGGGTCTGTAGTGGTTGTTGAAGTGCAGCCCGCACATTTCCCTCCTGTAAAATATAAGGGAAAGATATGTGTAAGAGTCGGACCACGACGCGGTGTCGCCAATGAAGATGATGAGCGTAAATTGTATGAAAAGCGTGCATCTCATGTTATGACTTTTGATGCGATGCCATGTATGGGCAGTACGATTGACGATCTTGATATCAGGCTATTCAGGCAAATATATCTTCCCAAGGCCTATCCTGAGGATGTGCTTGAGAATGACAAGCGGGATGTGAAATATCAGCTTCAGTCATTGGGTTTCTATGATATGAAGCATAATTGCCCGACTTATGCCGGCATACTGATGTTTGGCAATCAGGTAGAGCGTAGATTACCGGGGGCTTATGTCCAGTATGTGCGTTTTGCCGGCAGTGGCCGAGGAGCAGATATTGCCAGCGATTACAAATTCGCCGGTAATCTAATGGTGGTGCTGAATCAGCTTGATACTTTTGTGTCGACTACTATTGCTAAGAGGCGCCCAGTCCCGGTAAGTGCGTTGAGAGAGGAAAACGTTATTGATTATCCTGCATGGGCTATTCGTGAATTGCTGATGAATGCGGTATGCCACCGCGACTATGAGGGTAACGGCCCTATTCAATTTTATCAGTATGATGACCGGATAGAGATACTGAATCCCGGTGGACTATACGGCAAAGCTAATCCACGCAATTTTCCGTGGGTGAATGATTATCGTAACGGAGTTATTGCCGAGGCGATGAAGGTGATTGGTTTTGTCAATCGATTCAGTCGTGGAGTGCAACGCGTGCAGGAAGAATTAAAGACCAATGGCAATGATGAGGCTGTTTTTGACCTCGATCTTGAAACCGCCTTTCTTGTAAAGGTAAACGTGTCCAAGAAATCTTTTGTATCAAGCAGTGGAGCAAAAGATGGAGCAAAGGATGGAGCAAAGGATGGAGCAAAGGATGGAGCAAAGGATGGAGGAAAAGACAATATAACAGTTAGTGCTGGCGCTTGCGATGTATATTTAGCTATAACTGAGGATAATACCATCACTCGCGAAATGCTGGCTGTCAAGACCGGTTTGTCTACAACATCTGTTTGGCGAGCAATTACTGAATTGAAGCAAAAAGGCGTAATAGTGCGTGTCGGAGGCAGACGATATGGCTATTGGGAAATATTAAATGAAGTATGCAATGAATAATCTCGTCGAAGTACAATACGCCCAAACGGGCAGGTCAAGCAATACCGATGAACTCGGTATGCGCGAAATGCAAGCTATGGTTTATGCCCAGCGCCATCGTCAGCACTTGCTCGTCAAGGCACCACCGGCATCGGGCAAAAGCCGCGCTATGATGTTTGTGGCTCTTGATAAACTCGCCAATCAGGGCGTGAATAAAGTAATCGTAGCCGTTCCTCAGCAAAATATCGGTCGTAGTTTCAAAGACACTGCCTTGAAGAAATATGGATTTTTTGAGGATTGGCGAGTTGCCCCTTATTGGAACCTTTGCCTTGCAGCCGGTAGTGAGAACTCAAAAAAATCCATCGTCCGCGAATTTCTCGACCATCCGACCGCAACAAAACTTGTCTGCACCCATGCCACGCTTCTTAACTCGCTCAACGGTATTGATGCACGAAAACTCGACAATGTTTTCTTCGGCATCGACGAGTTTCACCACGGCTCGGCTGACGAAGACAACCGCCTCGGCACTCTCATTCGCCGACTGCTTAACGAGACATCTGCACACATACTTGCCATGACCGGCTCATACTTCCGTGGTGATGCAGTGCCTGTGATGCGCCCCGAGGACGAGGCTATGTTTCAGCCGACAATAAACTACAACTACTATCAGCAGCTCAACGGTTATAAATGGCTGAAAAGCCTCGGCATAGGCTACAGTTTCTTTCAAGGTAACTACTTGACCGCCATTCCCGATGTTCTTGACACGACCAAGAAAACGCTTATCCATATTCCCCATCCCAACAGCAAGACCGGGGCGTTTATGAATAAGCACGACCAAGTAGCTGAGATTATTAAATATATCGGTGTACTGGAGAGTCAGGATTACGACAACTTTATCTACCATGTGCGAACAGCTGACGGGCGACTCCTGAAAGTGGGCAATTTAGTGGAAGATAAGACAGAACAACGCGCCGTATTGCAGTCCTATCTGCAACGTATGAACAGCCGTGATTCGCTCGACATTCTTATCGCCCTCGGCACCGCCAAGGAGGGCTTCGACTGGGAGTGGTGCGAGCATTGCATCACCATCGGCATACGCGCCTCACTGACCGAGGTTGTTCAGATTATCGGTCGTTGTACCCGTGACTGCGAGGGTAAGACACATGCGCAGTTTACCAACCTAATTCCGTGTCCCGATGCGGCTCAGGATGATGTTTCAATGGCGGTCAACGATTTTCTCAAAGCAATATCCGCTTCATTGCTCATGGAGCAGGTTATGGCTCCCAAATGGAATTTCAAGACTAAGGTCGACGATGAAGATACGCCTGATAAGCCGAAGATGCCTGGCGAGGATGACCACGTTATCGAGGTTAAAGGTCTGCCTGAACTCAACGACAAAACCAAAGCTATCGTCGAGAATGACCTTGACACCCTTGTAGCCACAACGCTGTCTGACAAAAATATCCGAGAAGCTATCATTGGCGAGGATATGGCCGAAATGATTACCGAAGTCTATATCCCCAAGATTATCCGTGAGACATATCCCGACCTTGACGAGGAAGAAGTCGACGCGGTTGCAAAGCATACGATTCTGACTATTGCAACACAGGGCGAACAGGTTGTAGGGCCTGATGATTCCGGCAATAAGTTTATCAAGATTGCAAACAAGTTCGTCAATCTCAATGAGCTTGACATCAACCTCATTGCTGAAATCAACCCATTCCAACGCGCCTACGAGGTAGTCAGCAAATCGCTTACCCCCGAAGTGCTCCGTACCATCCAATATGTTATCGAGGATAAGCGCTCTGAGAAGCTGACCGATGAAGAAGCAATTTTGCTATTCACAAAATATCTCCCCAAGTGGCGCGAGGAAAATCCGGGTAAGGCAAAACCGGAGATTACCGACGGCGACCCATTAGCTCGCCGCATAGCTATGGCTATCGAACATCTCCGTCAACTCAAACGCAATAAACTCGCACAGCAGCAATGATCAACTGGGAAAAGGAACTCGAAAAGATATTTGATGACCCGCTATTGGCCGATGTAACTGCTCCAAGAAAGCGGGCAACATCGAGCGACCGCCTTATAGCGGGTTTTCAGGAAATACTTTCCTTCTACGAAGCTAAAGGTAGATTTCCTGAAGACACACCCGAAGAAGCCTCACTATTTCATAAATTGGTAGGGATTCTGAAAAGTGAGAAGAAGATAGAGCGCTGTCGCCCGTTTGATGACCTCGGTATTCTTCCTCAGCCTGTTCAGACTGTGGAAGAACCGCAAACCGAATATCACCGCGAGCTGACCGAAGAAGAACAGCTTGAAGCTATTCTTAATGACCCATTGCTCGCTGATATTGAAGACGGTGCAGACCTCGGTCTGTTTGACGTGCCCGAATATATGCGTCAGCGGCTTGAAGCGCGTAAAGAAGCCGACTATGTTGGCAAACGTCGCCCTTGCGAGGACTTCGACAAGTACGCCGACGGCTTCAAGAAGATTCAGCAGGGCTTGAAATCAGGCAAATATAAACTCGTCAAGTTTAGTGAGCCTAATCTGAAAGTCGGTCGCTATTTTGTTGAACAGGGCATTATTGGCTATCTCGCTGCCTTCGAGCAAGAAGCCAAAAATAATCTCGGGCGTGTTGATGGCCGCACTCGCGTTATCTACGAAAACGGTTCTGAGGCAGACATTAAATTCCGTACAATCACTAAAAACCTTTCTGTCGACGGTTATAGCATTTTAGATTGTTCGGAAATGTCGTCTGAAGAATTTGAGCAGTGCTTCACTCTCACCGACAAAGATGTTGAGAGTGGCACTATCTATGTTCTTCGCTCAAAATCTTCTCGTCCAGAAATAGCAGCCATTAAAGACCTCTACAAAATCGGCTTCACCGTTACATCGGTAGAAAGCCGCATTGCCAACGCAAAAAACGAACCTACTTATCTTTATGCCGATGTCGAGGTCGTGGCTACATGGAAAGTCTATAATGTGAAATCATCGACTTTCGAGGCTCTGATTCACAAACTTTTTGCTCAACTACAGTTACAAGTTACCGTTGACGGACACAGACCCAAAGAATGGTTTATCGTTCCGCTAAAAGTGGTTGATGAAGCTGTCAATGCGATTATATCCGGCAAACGAATTGAATATAATCCGCAGTTCCAACAAATTATATATCTTCAGGCATGAAGTTGTTGAATTACATAGGTGAGTTTTTATTGTTTCGTTGGCTGTTTGGTAAGTTCAGGAAGTCCGCGACTGAGCATGACGCGCATGCTGATGGTATAGGAACTACAATAGACAACGACAGCAAATATCTGCATGACAATCACAATGAGGATGTAGTCCCTATTGATGATACAGTTACTCCTGTAAGCAATAATTCAATTGATGATTCCGACAATTCCGAGGAACTTGATGATTTGGATATATTCATGCGCAATAATAACGGCAAGAATCGTTCAAGTCTGCATCACAGAGACTATGACAGTGATTATCATAGCAGCGGTCGTCATAGTTCACATAATGATTGGGATTCTGAAAGTTATAATCAATCGTTTGATGATTTCCATGACGAGCAGGACGACTACGATATGATGGAGGATGATTTTTAGTAATTTTGGCTAAATTATGGAAAAGACGATTGACGATATAAAAGCTCTGATTGCAGCGGACGAGTCGCGGACTCTGGAGCTGAAGAAAACAACCGGCGAACTTAAAGACGGTATGCACTCGGCGTGTGCGTTTCTGAACACCGATGGCGGTTGGCTGATTTTCGGTGTTGCGCCAAAGTCGCTTAAAATATTAGGGCAGGAAGTTACGGACTCAACACAGCAAGAGATAGCCAAAGCTATCACCGGATTAGAACCCGCTGTCGATGTGAAGATTCATTATGTTGATGTGCCTGACCGCCCGAATAATAAAGTGATTGCCATGCACTTTGATGGCTGGGTATGGGGAGAACGCCCGCATACCTTCCACGGGTGCCCGTATTATAAAGTCGAAAGCACAACTAAGGTAATGCCGCATGAGATGTATGATGAACGAATCCGGGCGCATCAGCCTCAGATGTATGCGTGGGAGCGGCAGATGGCAGATGGTGTTATGCTTTCCGACTTGAATGAGAAGCATATTAGAGGGTGCATACGGCTTGGCGTTGAGGGCGGTAGAATCCCCGCAAGCGCAATGAGTGCGCCGATCGGCGACACGTTGGCGAAATGGAGTCTGCTGAAAAACGGCAATCCGACCAATGGAGCGGTGATGCTTTTCTCCAACAATATTGATGAATATCCGCAGTTCCGGCTTCGGATGGCCCGGTTCTTGGGTACGGATAAGAATGAGTTTATCGACAACCAACGAGCCGAAGGCAATTTCTTTGACCTACTCGACGCAGGTATGGCTTTCTTCTTCAAGCACCTCAATCTCAGCGGAAAGATTACAAACCACAGTCTTCAGCGCGAAGAACGCCTTGAAGTGCCATATCACGCTTTACGCGAGGCATTGATCAATAGTCTGTGCCATCGTCAATGGGAGAAGCATAATCTGACAGGAAGTATCGCAATCTACGATGACCGCATAGAGATTGCCAACCCCGGCATATTCCCTCCTCAAATCTCACCCGAATCCATCAAGGAGCCGCATGAGTCATATCCCTACAATCTAAAGATTGCTGAAGCCCTGTATAAGTCAACTTATCTGGAAAGCTGGGGTTCCGGAGCCAAGCGTATAATGGATGCTTGCCGCGAACAAGGCGTAGATGAACCCACATGGCGTTGGGACGGAGGCTTTGTAATCGTAACCTTCAAACGACCGACAAGGAACGTGGCTTCCCAAGAAGCCATCAAATCGAGTGGCGGAGGAAACGGCATACAAACAGGCTATTCTGCCAAAGAAACTAAAGAAACCAAAGAAAATCCCAAAGAAACCAAAGAACTCCCCAAAGAAATTATTGACGCAATCAATAATCGCGATTTGACGGAAGTTCAATGCAATTTGCTGTCTCTGATTATAGCAATGCCCTCTATAACCTTGTCCAAGATGGCGGAAGAATTGAATCTGACCATAGATCAGGTGCGGACTTTGAGAAAAAAAATGGAAAATAAAGGTGTATTTCTTTGCCGTATAGGAGCCACAAAGAAAGGTTCCTGGGAAATAAAATTTGAATGACTATGACTATTGAACAACAAATAGACCAAGCGGTAGAAGACTTAAAAAGTATTTTGTGTCAATCCGCGAAATCTCGCCAAGAAGCCCAACGCATAAGCGACATATTAGACTCAATTGGCTATCAGCTTAAATCAGCAAATTCCACATTGACAGGAAACTTTTCCAAGGCAACCTTGGAAAGTATGGTTTCAAAGATGTATTCCGAGAAATCAAGGTTATAATGGTTGAATTGTTCACCATAGAATAATCTTCCACGGATTGATTGTTCCTGCAATCAGTCATCTGACTGATTGGCAGATCAGCAAGACTTTCTAACGGCAATCCTTTCGGTCATTCATCCATAAGGCTTGACACCCATCTGCTCATAAGTTCATTCAGTCATCTGTTCATACGTATGAACATCAATACGTTCAGATGTTCATACGTCAATACATCAATACGTTAGTACGTTCATACGTCAATACGTACTAACAGCATCTTTGCAATCAAGACTTCAATAAGCAACTATCTGTAACAATGCATATTAACCAAATTGCAATCTAAAAAGCATTATATATCGTGTATTGATATATCAACTATCTTTCGTTAAATCTTGTTCTTCCACATTGCAAGAACCTGGATTTTGCCACTATTGATGTTCCAAGCAATTGAAACAGTCGGCTATCCCGATTACAGCTGCCTTTTACGTATGTAGCCTATTGTTATTTGGTGCAATCAAGCCTTCTGATTTTATCAGTCGCAACGGAATCCGTCGGGATTCTGCAAGGTATGTTTTGAGCTGCACGAAACTGATTTTGCAGCTCAAAACCCTTGCAGAATATTGGTTGGTCTTACTCCAAAGTCGTAATCCCCGTTGCCGATTTCACACTCCGATTTTTCCCTTTTTGTTTTCATTATGATTGGCGGCGAAAAGAAAAAAGCCGACAAATCACATCGGACTTATCGGCTTCGGTATAACGGTTACATCGGTGCATAATTGATTTCACCGAGGGAGTTGATTGCGTCCTGTTTCAGACTGTCAACGACATGGAGATATCGCTCTGTCATCTTTATGGAGGTGTGTCCGAGAAGACTCGACACCGTTTTAATATTCGCTCCTTTGGTGAGGACGTTCACCGCGAAGCTGTGTCTCGCGCAATGCCATGTGATTTTCTTCCTGATGCCTGCCGCCTTTACCCATTTACGCAGATACAGGTTGCAGATGTTGTAATGCGGAACTGTGAATATCCGTTCATCATAGTTGTCGTTATCCGGCTCACCGATTAGACGGATAAGGGTGTCGTTCAACGGAACGATTACCCAGCTCCGGCTGCTGTGATCTTTTGTCTTTTGCTGCTGGAACCGCAATGTCTGGGTTGAGTAATCCACGTTGCGGTAGGTCAACTGGCTTGTGTCGCACCAACGCACCCCGGTGTATAAACCGAAGATGAACGCACGGTGAATTTCCGGCCTCTCGCCTTCAAAATGTGTCGCAACAAGCTGCTGTATTTCCTCCGGCAGAAGAATCTCTTTTTGCAACGTCATGTTGTCGTTCTTCAACACGAAGCCTCGGCACGGATTTTTCTTGATGAGGTCTTTGTCAACAGCCGCAGTAACCATACGCTTGAACATTCGGAAATAGATTTTCGGACCGTCGCCTGTTCCCTTCTCTTTCAGATACTCAACATAGGCAGCCACCATGTCAACCGTCAGTTGTGTCATCTTAAGATTATTCCTGTAGAGAGAATATCTCGACGTATCGGCAAGAAAGTTCTTGAACTTTTGCAGTCCGTGCCCGAGCGTTATGCGGGTGTATTTTGTCAGTGTCGGTGACTTGATGAACTCTTTGCAGAATTCAAGGAAATCCTCGTCCATGTCTTTTCGGAGACGATAGCCCTCCCTGTCCTCAAGGAAAGATTGCTCACGTTCAAAACGTATCTTTTCAGCAAGGGCAAGAGTATTCTTGTTCTGCATACGTTCCTGCTGGTTGCGGGGATGAAGCCAGATATACAGGTTGAGGTTCTCTTTCTTGCGGGAGTGTTTGATTTTGTATTTCGGTTTACCCGCCATCGCACCTTCGGCGTAAAACACCTGATTGCCGTCCTCGTCAAGTACGGGCGATTCAGTTCTGCCGAGATAATATTCAAGGTAGAGGCTGGCGCGACCGTCGCTCAGTTCCGACTGCCGGAGCTTGGGATTCTGTTTCTTGCGATTTTCTAATTTTGCCATGCAATTATAATTTTGCGCAAAGATAATCCGAGGTATAATAATCTGAAAATCGCCGTTTACAGATCTTAACATTTACCCGTTGACCACAGTCCATTATCGAGGGTACAAAAGGTGTACTTTTTAAGAAAATCGGGTCAAAAGCAGGAAAATTACCGCAATATTGATAATTGCTATTGCATTGATAACAAGTATAATTAGCTCATTTGACTTATCTCGACTTTTCCATCAAAGAAATCTGGAAAATTTCAATCACTGTCAAGAATGCGGCAAACGGTAGATGCCAATGTGGATATGTATATTCAGCCGGAGTCGGACTTCCCTGTCCATCTCGGCATATTTACACATATTCTGCGTGAGGCTTCTGCGAGTTTGCTCGTTCAACAGTGATGGGCAATTCCAGGGCCTCAGATAGTGGAACGAGCAAACAGTACGGCTCTCACGCTTTTCTTTTTTAATTCCATAACGCCGATGCAGAGAGCCCGGAGGCACCTGACATCAGTTATGAAGAAGATTCTTCTTTCTGCGGTAGTGATGATTGCTACCTTATTTGGCGCTAACGCGCAAACCGTATCTGCCGACTTTAGCTCGCTCGACAAACTCGTGGAAAAACTTGCCAAAGCCTGTGCAAAATCTCCCAAAGCCTGCGGGGAAGCAGATATCGACCTTTTCGTGGATGGTAATAAGAATGCCGCGCTTGGGGCTGTGGCATCTGCCGAAAAACTCCACACACTCTATTCCCGTCAGATAGGCGAGACTACAGATGGAGTGCAGGATGTAACCGTAACAAAACCGACTTTAAACGACTGGACAGAGCTTGCCACTACAATAGCGACACAAGCCGCCGGGATGACGGAACTCGGGGTAGCGGGAAAGAAAGCCGCCGACGCCGTAAAAGGAGCCGACAAGATGAAGGCTTTGAAGCTCTCAAAACCCGTGAAATGGGCCACCGACATTATGCCGGTCACCGGAGAAGCCCTCGCTGAAGAGACTAAAGCAATCGACCAGATCATCAAGCTTCTGAAATCAGAGAACAATTTATGATCACGGCGGTAAGAACCGTCTGTGCCGGCCTTATGATTGCCGCGGGAAGCCTCATGGCTTTTCCGCAGCAATCAGCCGACAACAGACCTGTGGTTGGTGTTGCAGAATTCACCTGTCAGGAGGATTCTCCTTATACCGGCCTCGTCACTGAAAAGGTTGTGGAGATGCTCACAAATACGCGCCGTTTTCGCGTCGTAGACCGTACGAGCATCGACAAGATCCATTCCGAACTCGAACTCCAGAAATCCGAAGCATTCCTCGACAGCAAAAATCGGGTGGAGCAGACATCGCTGTAGCTGCAGAAAAAATGATTACCGGCCATATCGTCAAAATTCCGGTATACCGCATAAAAAATCCCGATGGTTCTGTTCGCGGATTCAAGGCAAGCGTAGGATTTGAAATGAAAGTAGTCGACGTCGCCACCGGGCTGAGTAGCGAAGCGACAAGTTTTCAAGGGAAAGCAAGTCAGGAATGCATGAGTCCGGAAGCCGCAGTCAACATGGCGATGCAATCAATACAGACGGAGATCGCCGACTGGTTCCGAGATAATTTCCCGGTAACCTGCTCTGTCACTCGTATACTTGACAAAAAGACCGTTCTTGTTAATGCCGGATCGGAGCAAGGGATAAAACCGGGAGACAGGTTCAAGGCCGAAGCGGTCGAAATGATTGAAGGTCAACCCTATCACAAGACCTTGGGAGAGATAAAGGTCAAGACAGTCGCAGGCCCGAACTTCTCCGAATGTGAGGTGCCCGGGAAAACGATGGAAATGATCCGCACTAATTTCGACAATGCCGTTAAAGTAATCTGCGAATTCAAACAACCGAAGAAATGAAACGTCTTTTAATCCTTGCCCTTGCAACAATATTTTATGGCTGCATGGGTATGTTTGCCCAATACCAGGTAAACTGTATAGATTCCAATGGGGAAACAATGACTTTCCGAGTTGTCGGATATGGCAAGAATGCCAAACTGGCATCAAAAAATGCCGAGTTAAATGTGATCAAAGCGCTTATGTTTGAGGGAGTGCCAAACTCCCAGCAACATATCCCGATGGTAGCTGCCACTGAATCTGAGGTTAAAAAAGAGCACGGGAAAGCGCTGAATGATTTCTTTGATGCAGGATATCAAAGCGAAATCACCCGCTCCGTAATTGTAAGGAAATTCGGCAAGGATGCCAACAAACAGAAAAGCATTACTCTTGATGTGACGGTAAATATCCGTGCGCTCAGGAGCAAGCTTGAAAGAATCGGAATAATCAGAAAATTCGGCTTATGAAAAGTATATTTAAAATACGCATTATTCATCTTATGCTGTGCGCCTTGATTTTCCCTTTATTGTCTAATGCGGAACAGGCTACGGTGCAGCCTAAGATAATGGTTGTGCCGTTCACAAAGGAGGGCGAGGATATAAGAACCATTCTCGAAGAAGACGCCGACAAACGAATCGTGCTGACAAAGGTAAAGGAAGCCTTTGATTCGCGTGGATTCACGACAGTTGATTTTTTAGGTAAACTGAAATCTTCATCTGTCCAGTCGGGTATGAGCGATGAACAGCAGTCGGATCTGAAGTCAATGATCATAGGTTCATCAGGTGCAGACATATATGTCGATACCGAGATGATTATCAATCGTTCAGGCTCCGGGAATGCAGTAAAGGTGATAATCACCGCCTACGACATCAGCACGGGAGGTTCGCTTTCTAACAAGGTGGGCGACAGCGGCAAGTTCTATACCGAAGATTTCGGCAAACTCGGATCCAAGGCTATAGAGAGTTGCGCGGATGATTTCCTGAATGTCATGCAGACGAAATTCAATGATATGGTGAGCAACGGCAAATCGCTCAATATGACAATCGGCTTTGACGAGGGTTCTCAATATAATATGAACTCAGCAATCGGCGATGATATGCTCACACTCGCTGACCTCATAGAGATGTGGCTCGAAGAGAATGCCTATCAGGGGAATTTCCATGTGCAGGGCACTACTGCTACTAAAATGATTGTGGATGATGTCCGGATTCCTCTCAAAGATGCAAGAGGTAACAATTATACGGTTGCGGCATTCGGGCGCGAATTTCTCAAATTCGCACGAAAACACGGGCTGAAAATCACCCGAAATATTGTAAATAATGCACTTATCATAACTATTTCCTGATATGAAAAGAGAATTCGTGTCAAGAACTATTCTGCTTTATATTGCAATGGTGGGTGGATTCGGGCTGTCGCATGGTCAGGATCTGCCCATAGCGGCTGTGATCGACAATCGTTCGATTGAGGTCAGTCATATCGCGAAAAGCCTCGACTCTAAGCTGAACGATGCTCTGAATTCTGCCGGCATACATTCAGAAGGCGAAGAGGGACTATATTTAGTCGGCGAGCTGAATCCTGTTTCCGAAGAAACCGTGGAGACGGGAATGAGAAAAATCATAATCAAAAATTATGAACTTTCTGTAAGACTTGAGCACCCGCAACTGAATCTTAAATTCGGACAGACAACCATTCCGTTGAAAGGATCAGGCTATGACTCGACGAAGGCAGCTATGGACGCCGTCAGGCACCTAAATTCCTCCGCCTCGGGCTTGCAGAGTTTCATCTCGGAATCAGCAAAGAAAGCTCAGGAGTATTACGCCACACACATAGACGCGATTATCGACAAAGCGAATGTTCTAAGCAGAGCCGGCCAATATGATGAGGCTATAGCTTTGCTATGGGCTTGTCCCAACAGCACAGCCATCCATGTGAAAGTATATGATGCTTTAAAGAAAATATATCTCGCCAAAGAAGACCATGATTGCTCAATGCTGATGAAACAGGCTGAAAGTGCTTATGCACTTAAGAATTATGACGAGATGAAACGTATACTGGATTCAATCGACAGCAACAGTCGATGTGCCGCCTCTGCTTCGGAACTCGCAAGAAAGGCCGGAATTGAGATCCGCAATGAAGAGAAGGAAGCACTCGCCCGCGAAGAACGGGCACTCGAACGTGCCTACGCTTCGGAAGAGCACAACCGCCAGCGGGAGCACGAACTCGAGAAGCAGAAAATTGCCGCTATTTCCGGCATAGCCAAGGAATACCTGCGCAATCGACGCAACGTCTATCATTATTACGTGTATTAGTCCGATTCCTTTGCTCTCTATACATTGCGCAAAAGTCTATAGCATCAAATAATACACTCATCTGCTTAATTCCGAGCTTACCCTCCCCTTCCCTAATGCCCCTTCCTAAATGCCCCTTCCCGTCGATCGCGGAAAGGGGCATTTGATTAACAGTCTCCGTGTCGGGCATATCATAGAAACATCTGACATATACCTTTATATGAAACATTTTTGTAACTTTGCATTGGAGTTACATACGCAAAGCCCTATGAGCGAAGTTATTTTTGTGCCGATTTTGATGCGGAACGAAGGAGAATATTAATATATTCGTCTGAACGACAAGCCAAAAGCAGCCAAAAAGAACGAGCTTTAGCGTTCAAGATCTCATTAGTTACTTATATCGATTAATTTTTCTTAGCTACTTAGAGTATGAAAATAAGCAATCGCGTTAAACGGAATATATCTTTTACCTTGTTTGTGGTGGGCTTGTTTTGTATGGCGGCACGCTCGGTTGATGTATTGCAGAATCCGGCTTCCGCTAAGGCATGGTTTGAGTTTGCAAGCATTGCATTCCTGACATGGTGCATTTGTTTTGACAACTTCCTCTCTTATCGCCGAAGGATTAAAAACGGCATCCTATTCGGCTCTAAGTAGAAAATGTATCCGACTTAACAGTGTACGCAGAGCGTACATTATTTCCTTCCCTTAGACTCTGTTCCTTAAATTTTCAAATCGCTGGGGTCGCAGCGATTTGAAAATTTAAGGAACAGAGTCTAAGCTATTTAAAAAGCTTATAATGACTATCTTTACGAGTATAAAACAAAAGAAGCAAGCTATCCGATTCAAGTATATCGAGAGAATAAATTCATCAAAAACATGAAACGAATACGGAAAATCTATCTCATCAGTAAGAAAAAAGACATTCTCTTTCATTGCTTCGTTCCTCAATTTTGCTAATTTTGCGGCATCGGCAGTAACTTTTTTAAGTATTATCTGGCCTCTTTTTATATTATCACATGTAGTCCTTCGACATTTTGAGAAGATCGTGCAATAAAGCTAATAATTATGGCAATGACAGACAGTAAACCAGCATTTGTGAAACGTGATATCATTATTGCGGGCAAAGAGTATGCAAGACTCTTAAGCACATTGAAAGAACGTTTCTGTAGATCGCAAATAAAGGCAGCTGTCAAAGTCAACACAACAATGCTGGAATATTATTGGTCTATGGGCCGAGATATTTCAAGACTTCATGAAGCTGCCAAATGGGGAAGTGCATTCTTCGATTGCCTGAGTCTTGACCTCAAGACTGCTTTCCCCGGTCAGACCGGTTTTTCCGTCACTAATATCAAATACGCCAAACGCTGGTATGAGTTTTATAATCAAAGTGATATAATTCGTCAACGAGCCGTTGACGAATTTGATATGCCGGCTGACTTCGGTATGGTTCCATGGGGACATCATATAGACATCTTTACACATAGCAAATCCGTTGAAGAGGCACTTTTCTATATCGATGAAACTATAAGAAATGATTGGAGCCGTCCTGAACTTGATGCTGAAATAGATGATAATCTTTTCGGGAAGCGTGGGCATGCCCTTACAAACTTTGATGACAAGTTGCCTGCTCCATACAGTGGTCTCGCAAAAGCCATATTGAAAAGCCCTTATGATTTCAGATTCATCGATAAGAAAATAACTACAGAGAAAGAATTGGAAGATGAACTTGCGGCTAACATCACTCGATTTCTTCTTGAGTTAGGACAAGGATTCGCGTATATCGGTCGTCAGATAGAGTTGAAGATGCCGGGAGGCCAGACATTCATTCCCGATATGATTTTTTACCACACAAAGCTTAAATCATATATTGTATGTGAGCTTAAGGTCGTGCCGTTTATTCCAGACTTCGCAGGGAAACTGAATTTCTATGTTTCAGCGGTTGATGAACTGATGAAGCAATCTGATGACAACCCAACCATAGGATTATTAATTTGCAAATCAAAAGATGACACGGTGGTTGAATGGTCGTTCCGAGGCATGAACCAGCCACTTGGAATTGCAGAATATCAGCTTAAAGAATTCATTTCTGAGAAAGTAGCAAAGCTACTACCTTCCGAGGCCGAATTACAGAACGTCATAGACACCTACGATGAATTATCGAATGACTGAGGGAAAGGAGCTCATGCTGAATTTTGCTGTTAAACATCTGTTTCGGAGTTTGGCACTTCCGCTTGATACAAGGTTGCAAATGAATATCTTTGCGAATATAAAAAAACTAAACCCGACAGCTTGACAAGTCAGGGGCTACCGGGAATCAACACTGGAAAAGCAGTGCTTTCTTTTGATTAAAACAAATTTTGCCTCATAAGGATTGTAAAACAAGTGAAAGCCGCTGAATGAGTTAGACTCTATTCCTTAGTTTGTTATAATATATCCCTTGTCAGATGGTGTTACTTTGTATGATTTAAGTGCAAATCCGAGTTCAAGAGCTTTGTCGGACATCGGGACTCCGTTGCCGTTGATTATCTCGAAACGGCTTCCACAACTGGGACAGACTGCTTGAAAATCGTTATGATCAACCCTGAGAATGACATCTTTACGATGTTCGTAAGGGCAAGAAGCATCATAAGCGCAAACTTGTCCCATGGCGTTATGAACAAGAAGCACACCACCAAAACCCGTAAACGAATTTGCCGTATAAGGGAAACCCGAGGGCACTCCTTGCTCAACATTGAAATAACGGGTATCCAAGGGATAATAAGCCCCGAAGGTAGCCCACATAGATGCACCGGAAAGATTGATATAAACTGGCATTGGCGGGATGTTTGCAGATTCAACAACAACAAGACCATAAGTGTCGATATTGAATGTAATCTGCTTTGTTGTACCGTCATACAGTTTGAAAGTGTATGTAACAGTGAAACAATCATCGCCGATGCCGAAAGATTTGTCTTCAAGACGAGGCTTATTGGTTTCGTTAGGAAAATGATTGTTAACTACATCCTCTAAATCAGGCAGTACTATATCTCTGCAAATCTCGTCAGAGAGATTGACGACGGCATCAGAATAACCGGTATTTGGGTGTCTAACTGAGCAAAGGATATAGTATTTTCCTTTGATCTCCGTCAACAGTCCATTTCGATTTGGCGAATATTCAACATTCTCAAAATCGGAAGCCGATTTTATGACGCGCAGAGAGGCGTCATAGAGAGTAAATCCGAGATGATGATTAACCGAGAGAAGCATATTGTCGCCAATAGTCAAGAAGCCGTTCTTAATTTCCTTTTTGGATGAAGTAGTAAGGCTCTTGTCAAACTCATAGACATACCCAGGTCCAAAGCTGAAATCGACCTTGTCCATGTTTCTATACATGGCATAGTAGCCAACTACAATGTTATTACCTAAGAAGTCAAAGCAAGAAGGCAAATAGTTAACTGTTGCTTCTTGTCCATAGCCAGTGTTGACGCTGAGGGGCGCCGGTGCCTCAAAATATATACGTTTGATTTGTGAATCGTCGGAGTTTCGCAACGATATATAACCTTCATGGAGCGCGTAGTAAGTACCGTCTGGATTGAAGATTTTAGCCTTCGGCGCGGTTTCTAATTCCATCGGAGGCTCCGGCTCACGGTCTTTATCAGAGCATCCTGCGAATGAAATGGCAAGAAATGCGATAAGTATGTAGTGAAGGAATTTCATTTTTTATAGTATGTGAGGATTAGAATTTAATTGTCTTTCAGTGCGTCCTCCATTTTCTTATAGCACTTTTTGGGGACGTTGAAATAGCAGTTAGGCGTTCCGGGGATTCTCTGGAACTTAAAACCACAATGGTGCATTGCAAGAATGACCGTGCCGTTAGAAACATAGTTTATGCGGCCATGGGTTATTTTATTAAGCAGACGTTCCATCATGTGTTTCAAGCCATACGAAGAATAGTCTTCGTTAAATTTGTTGTAATGGCCTGATGGAGAACCAAACTTACACTTGATGATGTCCTGAGCGCACATGAGTTCTTCGAGATTGAAGTCTGCAAGGTTTACAAGATTCTTGCCGTCGGTCAATCCCCCAAAGGTAAGTCCTTTGAGAGCCTTATCATTGGCGAGATAGGCAAATTCGCGCAACCAAGCATCGGTGTCGTTTTGCCAAAAGTAATATAGATAATCTTTCTGTTCGTCCATGATTTGTAAAACTATAATTCCGGCATGCATAAAACCCTATTCAATATAAAGGATTTTAGCAGTTGATAATAAAACTGAAGATCTGAGTGCGTAGAAGCCTATGATGTTACTTCTTCACACACCCTGGAGGATTCAGATAGTCAGTGTCGAGAGTGCTATACATACATTAAATCCGCTGGCCCCATAAAAGAAGCGAGGTATGAAAAGTTGCTTTATTACCGGCCGCCGGCGGTGGAGCGGTCGGTGTTGGCATCGGCGTTGATGATTTTTTGAACGCCACGTTTCTGTCGGCCCCATTGGAGATTCCATGACACGGTCACAAAAGGCATGCACATGTCAAGTCGCATGTGCTGCTCGTTGGTATTCCATTTGCTGAGCGACTTGGAGCCCTGATCGTACTTGCCAAAGGGCATGATGATTCCGGCGCCGAACTGCCAGTCTTTCCAGTTGTAATCAAGCGCGATGACATTCAGGTCCTCGCCCCAGCTGATTTTCTCGCCCCACAGATCGCGCTGGGCATAACGGTATTCCCCACTGAGAACAAACCCCCAATGAGAAAGCTGCAACGAGGCGTTGCCGCTCCATCCGTTGTGGTTGATGGCATAGCCCGTGCCTTTCATCCGCTCCATGCGGTATTGCACATATCCGCTGAGAGTAAGCCATTCGGGGATAATCTCAATCTGAGGAGCAAGGAAGAAGGAGAGGTTCTTCAGTCCGCGACTGTTTTCGTAGGTAGTGATAAGACGTCCCTCGTTCCATTCCAGCAAAGGCGTGATGGCGTTGGGAGATGTGAAGGCACGTATGCCGAACGACGCGCTTACCCTCGGCAGGTTGAATCCGTAGCGGAACGTAAGCATATAGGAATTTGCTGTCTTCAGGTTTTGATTGCCGACCCTCCATTGAAAACCGTCGAGCTGTTGCGGCACTACATTCGTCTCGGCGAGAGACGGAGTGGATTGCCATGAGGTGAAGTTAAGCCGGAAATTATGATTCTGATTCGGCGAATAGGTAATCGTCGCTTTCGGCCTTACACTCCATGTGTGGTTGCCTCGGTCTGATTCTTTGAACAGGAAATCGGTATACTGCGCCCCTATTCCCGCTGTCGCTGTCCATTTGCCTAACCGTTGGAAATATTCTGCGAAGAAATAGACCTTGTCCTGACGTTGATGGAATATCTCGCCTCCGAGATTTTCGTATTCCGAACGGTTACGGTTGGCTGTGTAGGATATCCCGGCGGTGAAGCGGGAATTGCGCCAGTTCTTTATGTAGTCAGCTTCAATCGCGTATGCCTGATTCCTGTCTTTAATATTTGTATGGATGTCGGTCAGATATGCCGATGAGGATGGAAGCTGCTCGAGATAGTCGGAGAATGTGCGACCGAAATAGAACGAAGAACTGAAATCTATCACGAGCATCTGTTTACGCGCAAAATGCTGTTGAAGATATAACGAGAGAGATGGCGTTGTGCCTTTGTCGCCATGCGAATCCGTGAGCGATATGTCGTATGTCCCGTCGCTTAGTGAAAGCAGACCGTTGTAAAGAAACTTATCGGTGAAATCCTTATGCATCGAAAACTCTGCGAAAAACACGGTAGTGTCCGGTTTGATATAGTTGTATGATGCCCAGATATTTCCCATAGAGTTGTCCATTGTGCCTCCGCGCGATGTCTCCTTTCGGGTGAGCATGGAGCCATCGGGATATGTGAATGTTTCAGTATAATCGCGATGCGTTTTTATCTTATTTGTAAGCTTATAGTTTGCACCGACCTCAAACTGCGATTTGCCAAAATTGAATTTGGCGTCAGCCATATAGAATCCCCAAGCAGTGTTTAAAGCAGGACGCGCGTACAACTGCAATGATCCTCCAAGCGTTGGATTGGCCACGATAAAGTTAAGGACATAATTCGCATCCCCATATCTGAGTCCCGGATTATCCATCCACTCGACACGCTTGATGGTCTCCGGCAATAATGCCCGCACCTGATCGATGGTTGCGGTCCGCCCGTTTATCCGAACCTGAACAGACTGACCCGCGGCGGTGATACTCCCAAGGGCATCGCTCACCGATAGTGAGGGGATCATAAGATTGTTGAGAAGTTGCATACCGTTCTTGGAATTATCGACTGCACTTCTTGAAGGATGGTATACATCCATATCCGCTTTGCGGACTACTTTTGGCGCTTCAATTACAATCTCTTGCAATTCACGAACTGTTATTGTGTCGGATGTTTCCGTCTGAGCCATGGCGCCTACACAGCCAAGCAACGTGGAAACTATGATCAAAGTCTGTTTCATATTCTAATGACGGTCTGTTTTGAGACACAAAAATAAGACCATTTGTGACAACAGGCCTCAACAAATGTTGAAAAGTGTTGGCGAATCAATTACTTCTTTTTTCTTGGTAGAATTTTCTTCTCATCGGCTTTAAGTCGACGTTCAACTTTCTTCACATCTTCTGCGGGAGGCAACGTCTCCGGACGTATGCCTCTATCAAGAAGCATATTGCGGACGGCACTATTATTATCGACATGCTCACGCTCAATGCCGGTCTGACCGCGGAGATCCTTCTGTTGAACATTTACAGAAGTCATTTTGCGCGATAAGATAGCATGCATAGCGAGTCAGCATAATGTCATCTACTGACGCTTACCGCCTTTGCCTATCTCTATCATTTTGCTGACGTCAGCAAAATGATCAATAACTGTTTCTCCCGCATTAATTGCTGATTCTTTTGCTTTTTCTATGATAGATTGAAAGTTACGCCATTGCACATAACCCATTACCGGAGCAAGTTCTCTCGCGCTCCAACATTCTACGCCGTCATATTCGATGGCTATGGATTCAAAACTATTGAATAGCTCTTGTATCTCGGTTGCCTTCATTTAGACTCTGTTCTTAAATTTAAATATCGATCTGGGAGGAGAGGGTTAGGCGGAGCGTAGGTCGCTCTTCGCGCACCTTTTCGAGGATGGGCAACAGGTTAGTGTAGGCATGGGCGAGAATCACGAAGTTCAGCATCGTGAGATTATGCTCGTAGTCATATTCCACATAATACGTGGAGAGATGTACCCCCTCGCGCCTGAGAAGCGTTCGATAAGCGGAGATATCCGTAAGAATGCCCTCCACCGTGAAGCTGATCACCTTCGACTCCTGACCGAGCTTGCGGCGTTTCTCATATTGCTCGAAAGTGACGAGCGTCAGGATAATCAGCAATGTGGCACCGATCGATATCATATACATGCCGATCCCCACGGCCATGCCGATGATGGCCGTCATCCATATCCCGGCGGCCGTGGTAAGCCCGCGCACGGCACCTTTCATATGAATCATGGCGCCGCCGCCGAGAAAACCGATGCCGGTGATAACCTGCGCCGCGATACGGCCAGGGTCGCCGTTCTTCAAACCCAGGTATACCTGCGGCACATATATCGACAGGAGCATGGCCAGACATGCTCCCATCGAAATCAGCGCGAAAGTGCGGATGCCGGCAATCTGCCCCTTCCGTTTACGCTCGGCCCCCACCACCATGCCGAGCACCATGCTCAGCACGAGGCGGAAAAGGCTGTTTGTCATGTTTACCTCTAAGGAGGTGAAATTCTCTAAAGTCGTATTCAGTATTTCCTGCATTCCTGCAAATGGATATTACATATTTATTTAGCGCGTTTGCTGTCCCATACGAGGTAGCAGATCAGCAGTGCATAAGCCGCGCAACCGAGAATCTGAGATGTTCCGGCCGGTATCGGGCTCGTGTATTCGAAGCCTGCGAAGCGGGTGATGGCCGCGAAGACTCCGAAGAGGGCACCGCCGGCGATAAGTCCCGACGAGATGAGCGTTCCGCGGTCGCGGCGGGCATCGCTTACCTTCTTATCCTTCGAGCTATGAGCCACGAACCAGGATACAGCACCGCCCACAAGCATCGGCGTGTTGAGGAACAGCGGGATGAACATACCGAGACAGAAAGCGAGCGCAGGCACGCCGAGCCAATTGAGGATAAGGGCGAGGATCGCGCCCACCATATAGAGGATCCAGGGTGTGTCGCCACCCATCATTAGAGGTTCGATCACCTTTGCCATCGCATTGGCCTGAGGAGCAACCATAGCGTCATCGCCAGTGAAGCCATAAACCTGATTGAGCACGATAATCACGCCGCCCACGGTAGCCGCCGATACGAGAGTGCCGAGGAACTTCCAGCTCTCTTGCTTCTTGGGAGTGGAGCCGAGCCAATAGCCGATCTTGAGGTCGGTCACGAAACCGCCGGCCATCGAGAGAGCCGTGCAGACAACGCCGCCGATCACCATCGCGGCCACAATACCCTGCGTGCCGCTCAGGCCGATACCCACGAAGATTGCCGAAGCTATGATAAGGGTCATCAGCGTCATGCCCGAAACCGGGTTACTGCCCACAATCGCTATTGCATTGGCTGCCACTGTGGTGAAGAGGAAAGCAATGACGGTAACAACCACCCATGCCACGAGAGCCTGCCAGAGTGTATGGATCACGCCGAACCAGAAGAACAGAAGCACAGCCACAAGAGCGATGGCGATAAAGAACACCACATGCTTCATGGATATGTCGAGTTGCCAGCGCACGGGGCGTTCCGAAACGGCCGCGCCACCCTTGAATTCGCGTCCAGCCAGACCCACGGCCTGACGGATAACGGGCCACGACTTCACGATACCGATCACTCCGGCCATGGCGATACCGCCGATACCGATCATGCGGGCATAATCCTTGAAGATCATGTCGGGACTCATGGCCGTGAACTCAGGAGAGCCGTAGGTGCCTAAAAGGGGAATCACTATCCACCATACGAAAATCGAACCTGCAAAAATCACGAACGCATATTTGAGACCCACGATATAGCCGAGACCGAGAAGGGCCGCTCCCGTGTTGCAGCTGAGCACGAGCTTCGTTTTCTCGGCAATCGCCGTGCCCCAGGATGAGGCGGTGGTGGTTATCACCTCTGCCCACCATCCGAAGGTGGCTACCAGATAATCATAAATACCGCCGATGAGCGAGGCAATGATAAGAGTCTTTGCCTGTCCCCCCTCTTTGGCCGCCCCACCAGATGCCTGACCGGAAACGAGCACCTGCGTCGTAGCTGTTGCCTCCGGGAAGGGGTATTTGCCGTGCATATCCTTCACGAAATACTTGCGGAAGGGGATGAAGAAAAGGATACCGAGGATACCGCCGAGCAGTGAGCTCAGGAATACCTGATAGAACTGCACGGTGATGTCGGGATATTTCGCCTGAAGTATATAGAGGGCGGGAAGCGTGAAGATCGCGCCGGCCACAATCACTCCCGAGCAGGAGCCGATCGACTGTATGATCACGTTCTGCCCCAGGGAATTTTTCTTTTTCAAGGCATTGCTCACGCCCATAGCTATAATGGCGATAGGTATGGCTGCCTCAAACACCTGACCCACTTTCAGACCGAGGTAAGCCGCCGCGGCACTGAAGATTATAGCCATAAGCAAGCCCATTCCCACTGAATAGGGAGTCACCTCCTGCTGATCATGGGCAGGCTTCATCACCGGCACATACTCCTCGTCGGCGGCAAGCTCGCGGAAAGCGTTCTCCGGCAGCCCGGTGTCGGTGGTGTAGAATTCTTCGTTCTCTTTCATATTGTCGTTATTGTTTGTTGTTCGAGTAAGACGATGTTGTATGCAATACGCGAATTTAAGAAAAATTTTTCACATTTCCCTTAATAATCGAAGCAACCGGCACATATATCATAAAATCTACACCGTTGGTGAATTTATATCATCAGCCGATTAAACCTTTTCAGCATCGTTGTGTCATAACATAGGTTTGAATTGTGCCGTGTCGCTGAAAGAGGCGTGTGCCCCCGTGAGGGAAAGATGCCGACAAAAGCGCACAGAGACTAAATTTCTATAAGCCATAAAATGAGTGTAAGGAGTTTGATAACTCTCGGGATGATGGCAATCCCGATGATTGTATGTGCCAAAGGCACTGTTACAGGTAAAGTGGTCAACAAAGGGACGGGCGAACCGATGGACTTCGTGAATGTCCAGGTTTTCGAATCTTCCGGAAAGAAACCTCTACAGGTAGCTGCCGTTACCGATGAGAACGGTAATTTCACTATCACGATACCGCGCGACGGATCGTTTGTGATAAAGATCACCAACGTCGGCAGCGTGAATCAGGAACGCGCCGTGAAGATATCCGGTGCGCCTGTGGATTTAGGCACCATCAGTCTTGCCGACGACAGCAAGATGCTCAAAGAGGTGGTTGTGGAGGGCATCCGCAGCCAGATGCGCTTTGAGCTCGACCGCAAGGTCTTCACCGTCGACGCAAACATCGCGGCCGCCGGTCAGAGCGCCAGCGAACTGCTCGAATCGATACCCTCGGTAGAGGTGGACCAGGACGGCGAGGTGTCGCTTCGCGGCAACTCCTCTGTGACGATATGGATTAACGGCAAGGACTCCGGCCTCACGGCCGACAACCGCGCCCAGATCCTCGAGCAGATACCTGGCGAGAGCATCGACCGCATTGAGGTGATCACCAATCCTTCGGCCAAATATAGTCCTGAAGGAACCGCCGGCATCATCAATATAATCCTTAAGAAGGACCGTCATGCCGGATATTTCGGCAGCGCCGAGATCGGCGGAAATAGCCGCGGCAGCGG
>OHIN01000408.1_pt1 | contig 31375 bp, 27 predicted proteins | sample 1568261 | NCBI WGS metagenome assembly OHIN01 (sample SAMEA3879578, study PRJEB24766) | human gut metagenome | biome: human-associated habitat; feature: feces | place: USA | collected 1985/1987
AGAATAGACTTGCAACAATATGCTATAATTTGCCCAGAAACCGTACTTTTGGCTGCAAAGTAAAAATAGCAGAATATAAGAATAAATTACAATTGCCGATTTTTATGACTATGCGTGACATTATGATGGTTGAAATATAGGGTGTTAACTTTGTAATAATTGATGTAGTGAAGGAAATAGAACTAAACTGTCCCCTTTGTCAAGGACAAGCCTTCGCCTTGTGATTATTTTTCTTCCTGCCACGGCCAGTGCCTCTTACCAGCTTACATAAATCTGAGTAGCGTTGCAGGATATCGGTAAAGGTCTTGAATTCATAATGATCCATTTTCGTAAAATTATTTTTGAAAAGTTTACTGTACATAATCATCTGTGCCTGAGAGGCATTGTCTGTTTTCTTGAGTTCTTCAAAAGTACCAAGCATATCTTCAACCGGAGTAATCGGATCTCCGGTATCGGAATCCTTTTCATGAGTGTCTCTTAAATCTTTTGCGATTTTTGCAATATCATTTCCTAGCAGATTATTAAAATAATTGTCTTCATTAATGGAAGCGGCAACCAAGGTTTTCATATAATGGTCACTGTCAGGAATACCGTTATTTTGTAACCGGAGCCTGGTCTGCTCAATCATGGTATTCATATTTCGAATCTGCATTCCAGCTAGATTGTCAACATATATTTCAAAGTCGGAAAGGAAGTTCTCAAATTCTGGATGCTTTATCATTTCGCATATTAAACGCACATTCAGTTTGCCACTTTTTATTAAATCTATGGTGGTATCATCTAAGCCTAATCTTATCAAGCAAAGGATCTATGTCGCACGCATACTGTTTTAAGACACTTTCTTCTATATCCATATCCTTATATTTATCAGCATTAAGGATAATCTCTTTTGCATATGTGACTACTCTATTTGTATCTTTCTTCACTTCGTCAAGTGTTGGTAATTTTGTTATTCTTTCTGCTTCATCTGGTATAACAGATATATACTCTCTCCCATTTGAGACATAAAAGAATCTCTCTAATATTTTTGCTGTCTGATTTTTATTACATGGATTCAGATAATCCATATAGTCTGTTGTTTCTTCTGTAATAATAGTGCATACCTCCAATTCTAATTTAATGTAGGCATAATGCCATTTCTGACACTATGCCTGTCTATCCGTTTGATATGTAATCAGCATCTTCACTGATATATGTTTTAATAAAAGGGGATATGAAAATCCGTTCTGAACTGTAACTATTCGCTTCAATTTATACAAACAAAGCATCAAAAATTTTTTCCTTTAACTTTTTTTGACTTCATCATTTCCAACTGTTCCATTCTCCCCAATATGCTGGGAATTTGCTGGAGATTAGACATTTCATTTATATGAATATTTATTTTTCTTGACATTTAAGAAAATGACTGAATAATTAAATTAAAAAACCATAATTTTACAACAATCAAAATAAAACCAAATCAGAAAATAAATCAACTAAAACTAATTCAATACAACATTTTATTTTTATTACTTCTTTTAATATTTGTAACTGTCAACCTTACACCAATTTTCTGAAAGGTGGTGCTTCTTATGGGAGCAATTTTGGGAGTTGTTTTTGCACTGACTTTATCAGCTATGGTTATTATTAGCATTATAACCATTTTGCATAAATGCTTAAATGATAAACGACATGATGTAAAAATAAGGACAAAATACTTTGATATTGAGATAACTCAACATGATTAATGATATTAGGCAGCCGATAATCGGTTGCCTTTTTTTTATTTTCGTCATAATTACTTCAATTAATATGTATTCATAAATAACCTCTTTTTCTTCTATATATAAGACAGGAATGAGAAAGTGTCTCGTGAATTCATTTATCAGTCCAACCGGCTGACCTCTACTATATTGTTCTCTCTTTATGTTGACAATCTTTCATTGAGATCTTCATATAACTCTTTTGTGGCAGTTTCAATATCTACACCATCACTACAGTCAAGACTGTGCGAGGCGTCCTGCGGCCGGCATTTCAGATGGCTGTGGACGATGATGTCCTCGTCAAGAATCCATTCGGATTTGAGCTTGCCGGAGTGGTTGTGAATGATACAGTCACACGAGAAGCCGTCACGAAAGACCAGATGCGAAAGTTACTCAAATTTGTCCGGGATGATAATGTGTACTGCAAATACTACGAAGCATTCTACATCCTGTTTCACACAGGAATGCGAATCTCTGAATTTTGCGGACTCACCATTAAGGATATTGATTTGGAGAACAATATAGTTACCATCGACCATCAGCTTCAGCGGACATCAAAAATGGAATACATCATCGAATCCACCAAGACCAATGCCGGAACAAGGAAACTTCCTATTACAGAGGATGTAGCATATTGTTTCAGAGCAATCATCGAGGACAGACCAACACCAAAGACCGAGAAGTTTGTGGATGGTTATAGCGGATTCCTATATTTAGACAAGGACGGAATGCCGGAAGTGGCAATGCACTGGCAGCACCGATTTAACCATGCGGTGCAGAGGTATAACGACATCTACAAGGTACAGATGCCAAACATCATGCCTCATGTGTGCCGCCACACCTATTGCTCCAATATGGCGAAAGCCGGAATGAATCCGAAAACACTCCAGTACCTCATGGGGCATTCAGACATCGAAGTGACCATGAACACCTACACCCACCTTGGCTTGGAGGATGCTAAAGACGAGATGATTCGCATGGAAGAACTGAATGCTGCCAAAAGGGAACTGGAAAAGACTACAGGCGAGAAGCCTGTGACCCAGAAAATGTTCCGGGTGGTGTGATAATAAAGAATGAGAAAGGCGCTCTGCGATGCAGGGCGTTTTTTCTGTGGAGAATTGTTGACGGGTATGCTACAATGGTAATTGGATTATTGTGCCTGTTACATAATTTTAATGGTAGAAGTTGCCTTGTTTCAGAGATACATAGGAGGATCAATTATATGAGTAATTTGGGATGGTATCAAGTAATGACTACTGCCGCAAAAAAAGTAGGCGGACCTTTGAAACTTGCTGGATTGGTTTGGGGTAGTGGAATTGTTATAGGTGGTGGCACTGTTTTGGGTGGACAGGCTGTTGCAAAGAAAATTGGCAAGAAACTGGATGAAAAAAAGAGAGAAGCAGAGTCGGCGGTTATTTATAGAGTTCACACCGAAGGAAAGAGTAATGAAGGGCTTCTGTTTTCTGTAGATGATACATTCAAAGTACTTGAAATTGACGGAGATGCTGCGCTGATTGAAAAAATTGGCGATGAGAATAACCCGTATTTCGTATCAGGATGTTTTCTAGAAAGTATCTCGGACTATAAGCATAAAGCTTAACGATAAACAAGGAGGAAAAAGAATGAGTGATATAAAGAATTCAGTTTTACCTGAAATTATTGAACCAATATCTAATGCTATTCAACAAAATATTCCAGAAACGGCAAAGCAAACAGATGGAGCTTTGTCTACTGTTGTCGGGTTTTTCAATAATGTGGTTTTATATCCTGTAAAAAAAGCCAATTTGACATTTAAATATAAATTAGAAGCATTTGAAGATGATTTGAAAGAGAAAATAAAGGATATTCCTGAAGAAAATCTTCAAGTTCCTCCTGTTAAAATTGCGGGACCTGTCTTAGAGGCGTTGAGATATGCGTATGATGAAGAAGAATTAAGAGAAATGTATGAAGAAATGTTGGCAAAGGCAATGGATAATCGAAAAGTTCATCAGGTCCACCGCTCTTATGTGGATGCGGTTAAGCAAATGGAACCGTTAGATGCACAGGTTTTGCGTAGAATATATGATTATAATGAAGTTACGACTTTTCATGTAAGGTTATATAAATCTGGAAGTCAGCAATATTATCTTAATGCAATGCCGTATCATTATAATGACATATTATGTGATCTTGGAGATCCATTTCAAATTTCAGCCTCAATCAGTAATTTAATTAGATTGGGTTTATTGATTTCTACCGCTGGTTTTTTAAAAGAAGGTGTAGCAGAGCGAATTGAAAAAGAACCATACATACAGGAAAGATTTGGAATTTATAATCAGCTACAAGGTGGTGTAACAATCTCGGTGCCCATTGATTGTGAAATTATTTCACTTGATAGTTATGGAAGGTATTTTGTTGATGTATGTATGTCCAAGAAAAAGTTAGGGAGCAATACCGATTAAGTGTGTTTTGTTTGTATGAAGTTGGTAATGTAACGTTCCTTTATATGAGACAAAATGAAAATTTACGGTAGTAAAACACCGTGATTTTTACTACCATTTTACTACTACAGCCTGCCGTAACTTGCTCCATTTTGCACTGTTTTGGGAAATCTGTGACAGAGTAACGCTGTTACGCCCCGAAAACAGGCGGGATAAATCGGAGCAAATCGGGGCAGAATAGTTCATTTTAGGAGGATTTACATTTTGATAAAAGTATTATTTATCTGCCACGGCAACATCTGCCGCAGCACCATGGCCCAAAGCATCTTCACCCATCTGGTCCACAGACAGCACCTCGATGCTGTTTTCGAGATAGATTCAGCTGCGACCAGCCGTGAGGAAATAGGCAATCCGCCGCACTACGGCACCAAAAACAAACTATACGAGGAGCATATTCCTCTAATTCCACACCGCGCGAGACAGATGACACGCGATGATTATTTGTACTATGACCTTTTGATTGGAATGGACACAGCAAATATCAGGAATATGACAAGGATTGCAGGTGGCAGTGACAGTCAGCAGAAGATATTTAAGATGCTGTCATTTGCTGATTACGGGACAAATCATAAGCTTACAGCAGCGCGCGATGTTGCAGATCCATGGTATACAGGTGATTTTGATGCGACCTTTGATGATGTAATCAGTGGATGCCGAGGCTTGTTAGAATACATAAAAGAGGTGTATAATCTATAGCTATAGCAATTAAAAGAGAATAATAGTAGCAGTTACGGTGCTGAACACAGCTGTGATAATTAATTTCAGGAGGCACAAATGCAATTACAGAATGGAAGACCGACAGATACCACAGGCAGACTGGATAAAGAAATTCGTACATACGATTTTTTGGACAAACTGGGAATCGAATATCAGAGAATAGACCACGAAGCGGCATTTACGATGGAGGTTTGTGAGGAGATTGACAAGACACTCGGCGCGACAATCTGCAAGAATCTTTTTCTGTGCAACCGCCAGAAAACTGATTTTTACCTGCTAATGATACCGGGAGACAAGACCTTTAAGACAAAAGAGCTCTCGCATCAGATAGGCAGTGCGAGACTTTCGTTTGCAAGTCCGCAGGATATGGAAAAATATCTGGATATCACACCGGGCTCAGTCAGTGTGATGGGACTGATGAACGACCATGACAATGCGGTCAGACTTTTGGTGGATGAGGATGTGCTAAAAGGTGAGTGGGTTGGATGTCATCCATGCATAAATACCTCCAGCCTCAGGATAAAGACAAAGGACATGTTTGGCCCGGTGATAAAGGCCATGCATCATGATATGACAGTGGTAAAATTAACAGGTGAAGCATAGTAAAGCCTGGCAGAACGTAAGGAGAACCAATGGTAAAAGCAGTATTATTTGATATGGACGGAACACTCATAGATACGGAGAAATATTATCGTATTTTCTGGCCGATGGCACTTAAGCAATTCGGCTACGACATGACGGATGAGCAGGCGCTTTCAATGCGAAGCCTCGGGCAGCCGTATGCACCGCAGCATCTTAAGGATATGTTTCATGATCCGGATATGGATTATAATAAAATCAGGGCATATAGGAGAAAAATCATGGAGGAGCATCTGGAAAAGGTGGGTATTGAGCTTAAGCCCGGTGCAATTGAGATACTTACATATTTGAAGGAAAAAGGCATTCACAGAGCAATTTCCACAGCGAATGATATAGAAAGAGCTGAGAAATATCTTAAAAAGATAGGGCTCTACGGATATTTTGACAAGATCATCTGTGCACCTATGGTGGAGCATGGAAAGCCGGCACCTGATGTGTATGAGTTTGCATGCAGCGAGCTTAAGCTGGCACCTGAGGAGTGCATGGCGGTAGAGGATTCGCCAAATGGTGTCAAAAGTGCATATTCTGCAGGCTGTAAGGTTGTCATGGTGCCGGATTTGACACAGCCTGATGAGGAGCTGAAAAAGATGCTTTTTGCCTGTGTTGACAGGATAGATGAGATTAAAAGTATAGTATAATCACAGCATATATAAGTCGTGGAGGCATGATGGGCACAGGAAATGATTTACCGGGAATTTCATTAAAAGACGAGCAGAGACAGCTTCAAAATATCATAGGGATTGCACAGGATAATCTGGACCGTGCAAAGGAATCGGTAAAAAAGCTGACAGATGATTTAGAGGATTTAAGAGATGTCTACGAGGCGCAGGACAAGGAGGGACTTGCCCTGTGGAACAATGCGACAGCGCAGCTTCATGAGAACGAGAGAAATATCGTAAGATGTGAAAAGGCGCGGAAAAAGCCGTATTTTGGCAGAATAGATTTTAAGGATCCGCGTCAGAAGTCACAGGAGTCCTACTATATAGGCAGAGTCGGTATTGCAAAGAATGCATCGGAGCCTGTGGTCATTGACTGGAGAGCACCGATTGCATCCGTATATTATGAGAGCAGTCTTGGACCATGTAAGTACACGGTGAGCTCAGAGGGTACTTTTGAGATTGATTTAAACAGAAAGCGCACCTATGAGATTGCAGAGGATAAGCTCATCGACTTTTTTGATTCAGATGTCGTAGCAAATGATGAGCTTCTGACAAAGTATCTGGCTAAGAATAAAAAGGCAGTGCTCGGAGAGATTATCGCGACAATCCAAAAGGAGCAAAACCTTATTATCCGCCGTTCGCCAAAGACGAATATCATTGTGCAGGGAGTTGCAGGCTCAGGAAAGACAACGGTTGCAATGCACAGGATATCGTACATTTTATATAATTATGCTGATGATTTCAGACCGGAGGATTTCTACATTATAGGCAGTAACCACATTTTGTTGAACTATATTACAAGCGTGCTTCCGGAGCTTGATGTGTACGGCATAAAACAGATGACTATGGAGCAGCTTTTTACAAGGCTTTTGTACGAGGATTGGGATAACAAAAAGTACAGCATACATGAAGTCAGCAAAAATGACAGTAGAAACAGTATAAAGGGCAGTAAAGAATGGTTTGAAGCTCTTGAAAAATTCTGCTGGGATTACGAGGAAAAGTGTATTCCAAGAGATGAGGTCTACATGGAAAAAACAGGCAATCTGCTTGTGGGAAAGGTGCTGATAGACACTTATCTGCATGATAATCCGCTTCTTTCCATGCAGAGTAAAATCCTCATGTTAAATGAGATAATTTACTCGAAGTATGAAAATGAGGTTCTCGGTAAGGAAGTGAAGTTCCCTGCAAAGGAGCGCAGGGAGCTTGATAAAAAATACAAAACCTATTTCGGTAAGGATGACTGGAAAGGCTCTGTGTATGATTTTTACAGGGATTTTCTGCTTAGTCAGAAGGAGAAGGAATATGATATAGATATTCCAAAGGACTCATTTGATGTGTATGATCTGGCAGCGCTTGCGTATATTTATAAGCGCATCAAGGAGACAGATCCGGTTCGTGAGGCGAGTCATGTGGTTATTGATGAGGCACAGGATTTTGGCATGATGGCATACTGCTGTCTGCATTACTGCCTCAGAAACTGCACATACACTATCATGGGCGATACCTCGCAGAATATACATTTTGAGTATGGCTTAAATGACTGGGAGGACTTGAAAAAGCTGATACTCACAGGCACATATGACGCATTCGGTCTGCTTCGAAAGAGCTACAGAAACACTGTTGAGATTTCAGAATTTGCAACAGAGATACTGCGCCATGGAGATTTTGCAATCTATCCGGTGGAGCCTATTATCAGGCATGGAAACGCAGTGCGCATAGAGGAGTATGCCAATGTGCGCTCACTGATTTCGGCATCGGTTGACACGATAAAAGGCTGGCAGAGTGAAGGTTATGAGACGATAGCTGTCGTGTGCCGTGATGAGGCAGAGGCTCTCAAGGTGTCTGCTGAGCTTAAAAAACATATAGAAATAGCAGATGATGATATTGAAACTGCACAGTTTGGTGCAGGAGTCATGGTACTTCCGGTTGCGTATACAAAGGGACTTGAGTTTGATGCTGTATTGCTGTTTGACCCATCAGAGAGAAAATATCCGGCTGATGATAGTCATGTGAAGCTTTTGTACGTTGCGGCTACCCGTGCACTTCATGAGCTTGCTGTATTCCACCGGGGCAGGCTGACACCGCTTATTGCAGACCCTGCTCCTTCCCACAGTCATCAGAAGGAGTTTTCTGCAGAGCCGCTTACCAAGGCAAAGGAATATGAAAAGCAGCAACTGACAGAAAAAGAGATAGAAGAGCAAAAGCGTGTTGATGGCAGACGCGATATGGATGAAAGAGAGTATTTTGGTCCGTCGCGCATTGTATTAAAGCCTGAGCAGGTGACAAATAAGGCTGAAAATGAGAAGCTTGATTTATCTGCATTTGTAAAAAAAGACAGGGAAAATCAAACACAATGTACTGCTACAGATATGGCAAATAAAATTAAGATTAAGGAAGTAAGTAAGGCTGCAAAAAAGAGCAGCCTACCTCTCAATCCCTCCCCATACGCATACGGCTCAATTCCGGACAACGATATACTTCATGTAAAGGGACATTCAAAGGGCAAGTTTGCGGTAAAATGGCTCAAAAAAGGTAAAGCGCATGTTGAAATCGCCACAGCGGACGGAATACTTTATGTGATACCAATAACACCGGAGATAGTACGCGTAATCTTTGTAAAAGGAATTGGAGTGAAGCCGCAAAAAACCTATTGGAAGCAAAAGGCCGATACAGCCTTCAAATGGGTGGCAAAGGAATCCAAATCGCTTATTGAAATTCAAACGGAGAAGCTGATACTTAGGATAGAAAAGAAAAACGGAGCCATACAGTATTTTGATGCCGACAGAAATCTTCTTGTAAGTGAAAATGCCGCAGAGCCAAGGCTTTTAAATAATGGCGAGTGCTACACATTTTTTGACTGGGACAAATCGGAAAAGTTCAAATCCAAGGGAATACTTGCAACAGACCTTACTGATTTGACAAACAAAGCCAGATATATTTCGTTCGGAGGCAGACAGCAGAGGCTGCCGCTTGTCGTGTCAAACAAGGGATATGGAATCGCTGCTGCATCAAGCCGCACAGCACTCTTTTGCAATATAAAGATGTACGGACAGTATATCTTTGTAGACGGTGACACTCAAAGCGACTATTATTTTATAGGTGCAGGCAGTGTAGGCCATACACTTGAGCTGTACGGCACATTATAAAATGCAAGTTGCCCAAAGCAAAATTATCTGATAAAATATCGGCATGAGTATATACGGAGGATAACAGATGAAATTCAGGACAGAAAACGAGTTTACACATTTCAAATTTTCGGATGTGCATGTGAGCGATATCATGATGAGCTTTGGCACCTTCAAAATATGCCTTGACAACGTAATCATAAAGGCAGATAATTCTAAAAACAGAGATATCCGTGATATGAGGACAAACGGCCTTATATTAAAGCTTTCAGATGCAAATATTATTTCATTCATACGCGAGGGCTTTAAGACATATGATGCCGATGGCAACCTAAAGAGCACCACGGCTGACGAGGAGATAGAGGAGACAGATTATATCGACACCTTCAACAATTTTCTTGACGGATACGCATATTTAATCGAGAAGGAGAATGAAAATTATACCTTCGTATTCGATGGAACAGATGAGCGCTCGTACACCTTGATTGTATCGGCATCAAAAGACGAGTGCGAGTGGGACAGATTTATGAATATTGAGGCATAGAGTATGCCATGGTGCATTTTTAGACAAGTCCAAGATGCACCATGGCATTTTTAAGCCCGTCCTCTTTGATATCGTCTGTCACTATATCGGCAACAGCCTTGACTTCATCGCTGGAATTGCCCATGGCAACACCGACATCACAGTAGCGCAGCATATCAAAATCATTCTGGCCATCGCCAAAGCCTATTGTATCAGCCTGACTCATGTGAAGAAACTCTACCACATCACGTATGCCGGTTGCCTTGTTGACACCGCGCAATGTAATCTCACCGCTGTAAGGTTCAGGCTCTTTAAAGCTGCTCAGGGTTACTACAAATTCATCGCCGAGGAGCTTTCTTAAATCATCAATGTGGTAGTTGCAATTGCAGTAGATGGTGCTTTCAACATCGGCGTATCGATTAGAAAAGCTTGATAATTCATCATCAATCACGATATCCTTAAATGTCGGGTTGTCCTGTATCACATGCATGTCAAACTGCTTTGAGAATGCTGATACGAATTTGTCGGCCCACTTGTGGTTGGTGATGCTTTTATCCTTTGTCTGGAAGATAAGTCCTGTGTTGTTGTCGCCAACAGTGTCAAGAACCTTCTGTAACAGATTCTGCCCATAGACATGATGTGCAATTACCTTATCACCCACAGTGACATAGCCGCCGGCAGCAGCCACCACGCCGTCAAAATCAAAGGCTTTTAGTGATGGATAAATCTGATTGTAACTACGTCCTGTGCAAAGAAAAATCATGTGACCGTTTTGTTTTGCGTTTATCAGAGCATCAGCGGTTGATGGGCTCATGGTGCTCTTGCCGAAATCAACGAGAGTGCCGTCTATATCAAAAAATAATAGTTTTTTCATTAAATGTTACCTGCCTCATTATTATTAATTACATATACCAGATATACTCTACAATACGAATTCAATAAAGGCAATAGGGAATAGCCTAAATTTATTTAATAATTGTTGCAAAAGAAGGCTCTGTTATAACCACAATTAAGAAAAACTATAATATATTCCTATACTTTATTTTCTTAAGTTTTGATTATGATGGGTTGAAATAATAAGTTTATTGTGTTATAACGTTAAACAACAAAAGAACAATAAATGCGTTGAAGGAGACTTGGATCACCAGACACCGACAGGAATACAGCGTCACCGACTGAGAGCGCTGTTTGGAAGAGCTGATTGCAGGAACACTACCGGAGCAGATCTGTTGAACGATTGATATGGTTTATTGCATAGATAGGTTTATCGTATGTGAATTAAGCTTTTTATATATCAAAAGTAGGCAGATACGATTCATCCACGTTACGGATAAGAGTGGAGAAACAGGAACAGTCCTTTTTCTCAAAGCGGGTGGTACCGCGGAATATTTTTAGAATTTTCGCCCCGGAGCATTTCATTAATTTGATATGCTCCGGGGCTTTTTGGCGTATATAGCCCAGTTTCGACAGAGGCACATAACGTAAGTTTACTTACAGTTATGTGTATCTGTCTGAAACGCTAACGTAAATGAGCAAGTAGCACGATAGTGCGAATTGCGAATTTGCGTAGAATTGCGGGAGTGCGCAGCACGTAGCAATTCGTGGGCTATATACAATATTAAATAAATTTATATTCCGTCCCGCTTAAAAAATCAAAGGAGCACAAAAATATGGAATTCTTAACAGGAGCAGTTCAAAAGGAAGACCTCGGTATCGCAGAAATTCTTGCAGGCGACTACGAGGGCAAAAACATCAAAGTAAAGGGTGCGATTCACACCATAAGAGATATGGGTGAGGTTGCATTCATCGTCTTAAGACGCAGGGACGGACTTATACAGTGTGTATACGAGCCGGGCAAATCCCAGTTTAGCGTCGATGATCTAAAGGAAGCAGATACCGTGGAGGTATGCGGCACATACAAGAGTGATGACCGTTCTCCAAACGGCTTCGAGCTTCGTCTTGACACTATCACAATTTTATCTGAGCCGGCGGAGCCTATGCCGCTTCAGATTAACAAATGGAAACTGAATACTTCGCTTGAGGCAAAGCTCAATAACAGGGCAGTGGCACTCAGAAATCCAAGAGAGCGTGCTACGTTCCGTATACAGGAGGGCATCACAAGGGGCTTTAGGGATTTCCTTTATAATAATGGATTTACAGAGATTCATACGCCAAAGCTTGGTGCAAAGTCAGCCGAGGGAGGCGCCAACCTCTTCAAGCTTGAATATTTCCACAGACCGGCTATATTACAGCAGAGCCCGCAGTTTTACAAGCAGATGATGGTAGGTGTCTTTGACAGGGTATTTGAGACTGCACCTGTTTTCAGAGCAGAAAAGCACAATACAAAGAGACATCTGAATGAGTATACATCACTCGATTTCGAGATGGGCTACATTGACGGCTTCGAGGATATCATGGAGATGGAGACCGGTTTTTTGCAGTACACCATGGAGCTTTTAAAGACCTCATACGCCAAGGAGCTTGAGCTTTTAAAGATTAAGCTGCCTGATGTGACAAGCATACCAAGAGTCAGATTTGACGAGGCAAAGCAGCGTGTCGCAGAAAAATATAACAGACAGTTCAGAAACCCATTCGACTTAGAGCCGGAGGAGGAGGTACTTATCGGACAGTACTTCAAGGAAGAGTATGGCAGTGATTTTGTATTTGTCACACATTATCCTTCAAAGAAGAGACCGTTCTATGCCATGGATGATCCGGCAGACGAGACATACACCTTAAGCTTTGACCTGCTTTTCAGAGGTCTTGAGATCACAACAGGCGGCCAGCGAATCCACGACTACAACAAGCTTATGGAAAAAATCGCAAAGCGTGGCATGGAGACAGAGGGTATGGAGAGCTATCTTTCAGCCTTTAAGCACGGCATGCCGCCACATGGAGGTCTTGGAATAGGACTTGAGAGACTTACAATGCAGCTTATCGGAGAGGACAATGTGCGTGAGGCAACACTGTTTCCTCGTGATCTCAGCAGATTGGAGCCATAGGTCACAGCTTCTGGGGTTGTGGCGGGTGCGCATGCAGGCCTTGAGGTGGCATGTGTGTATATATTTTGTTCAGAAAATTTTTAAGCTTGTTCCGACATTTCCTGCGGATAGGTTATTGTCAGGAGGTATGCTGTGAGGTATTACAGGCTGTGAGCGTCGGAACTGTTAAAAATTTGTCTTCACAATATATATACACCAATGCGTTGCAGGGTGTTTAGCGCACCCGGATGCAAGTTTTGGCAGTCCCAGATATGCAGGATTCAATTATGGCGGCTGCGCTTTAAGGCTTAGAAGTGGCATGTGTGTATAATCCCAAGTAGAAATTAAAATATCAGGAAAGAGAGAAAGGATATCGTATGAATCATTTAGGAACGAGAGAGATAGCCACAGAGCGGCTTACTCTTCGAAGATTTGAAATAGAAGATGCCGAGAACATGTTTTACAACTGGGCGAATGACCCGGAAGTGACAAAATACCTTACATGGCCGGCGCATGAGAGTGTTGATACTACAGAGACTATTTTAAAAGAATGGATATCTAAGTATGACGAAAAAGATTTTTATCAGTGGGCTATTGAGCTTAATGATCTCGAGCAGCCTATCGGAACTATAAGTGCAATTAAAACCGATGAGAGAGTTGAGTCGGTTGAAATCGGTTATTGTATCGGAAAGCGTTTTTGGAATAACGGTTATATGACAGAGGCACTCACAGCTATCATCAGATTTTTCATTAATGAGGTTGGTGCCGGACGTGTATGGGCCAGACATGATACTGAAAATCCAAATTCCGGCAAGGTGATGGCTGCGGCAGGCATGGATTATGAAGGTACTTTACGTCATGCAGGTTTCAACAATCAGGGGATATGCGATGAAGCGGTATATGCAAAGGTCAGAAGTGCTGCACTTGACGAGGAGCCTGAGGATGAGACTCCTGAGCAGCAGGCTGTTACCACAAAGGTGATGGGCGAGGACGGAGTCATGAGAAACGTAATCTCTGACGAGACTATGGAGTATGTCGGAATCCTTGCAAAGCTTGAGCTTTCACCAGAGGAGGCAGAGGCTGCCAAGAAGGATATGGCAGATATGCTTGATTATATCGACAAGCTTGAGGAGCTTGATACTTCGGGAATTGAGCCAATGAGCCACGTATTCCCTGTAAACAATGTATTCAGAGATGATGTTGTCACAAACGGTGACGGAAGTGAAGCAACACTTGCCAACGCACCGGTCAAGAAGGACGGCGGATTCAAGGTACCAAAGACAATCGGCGAATAACGGCAAGGAGGAGAAAAATGGATTTAATGTCTTTAACTGCCGTGGAACTCGGCAAGAAAATACAGGCAAAGGAAGTTACAGTGGAAGAGGCTGTAAAGGCTGCCATTGCTTCTATAAAAGCAAAAGAAGAAAAGATAAACAGTTTTGTCACAATAGACGAAGAGGGTGCACTTAAAAAAGCAGCAGAGGTTCAGGCAAAAATTGATGCGGGAGAGCTAAAAGGAGCGCTTGCGGGTGTGCCTGTAGCCATAAAGGATAACATGTGTACAGAAGGGCTTCTCACCACATGTTCATCAAAGATACTCTACAATTTCATCCCGACCTACACAGCGGAGGCTGTTAAGCGCCTTGAGGATGCAGGCTGTGTTATTGTGGGAAAAACCAACATGGATGAGTTTGCCATGGGAAGCACCACGGAGACATCTGCCTTTGGAGCAACAAAAAACCCATGGAATACAGAGCACGTACCGGGCGGTTCATCAGGCGGAAGCTGTGCAGCAGTTGCAGCAGAGGAGGTACCGTTTGCACTCGGTTCAGATACAGGCGGATCAATCAGACAGCCAAGCTCCTTCTGTGGTGTGACAGGAATCAAGCCAACCTACGGCACAGTTTCACGATATGGACTCATTGCCTATGGCTCATCGCTTGACCAGATTGGACCTATCGCAAAGGATGTCACAGACTGTGCTACTATACTTGAGGCAATCGCTTCATATGATACGAAGGATTCGACATCAGTAAACAGAGACGATTTAAAGTTTACAGAGGCGCTTGTCGATGACGTAAAGGGTATGAAGATTGGTATTCCAAAGGATTATCTCGGGGATGGACTTGACCCGGAGGTAAAATCGGCAATCCTTGCAGCGGCAGATGAATTAAAGAAAAAAGGTGCTGTTGTGGAGGAATTTGACCTCGGACTTGTAGAGTATGCCATCCCGGCTTACTATGTAATCGCCTGCGCAGAGGCAAGCTCAAACCTTGCCAGATTCGACGGTGTCAAATACGGATACCGTACAAAAGAGTACACAGACCTTCACAACATGTACAAGAAATCGCGTTCTGAGGGCTTTGGACCTGAGGTAAAGAGAAGAATCATGCTCGGCTCCTTTGTGCTCTCATCAGGATATTATGATGCATATTACTTGAAGGCATTAAGGGTAAAAGCACTTATCAAAAAAGCCTTTGATGATGCCTTTGCCAAATATGATGTGATACTCGGACCGGCAGCACCAACCACAGCTCCAAAGCTGGGAGAGAGCTTAAGTGATCCAATCCAGATGTACCTCGGTGATATCTACACCATATCTGTAAATCTTGCAGGTCTTCCGGGAATATCGCTTCCGTGCGGCATGGACAAAAACGGACTTCCAATCGGATTACAGCTCATCGGAGACTGCTTTAAGGAGAAGAATATCATCCGCGCAGCCTACAGCTTTGAAAAAACAAGAGAACTTAAGCGCAGCACTATCGCGGAGAAATACAGTAACAAAAATACAGCAGATACCAATAAATCTGCCGGTGCACAGTAGGAAGGAGGCAAAAAGGATATGAAAAACTATGAGACAGTCATCGGACTTGAGGTCCATGTAGAGTTAGCTACAAAAACAAAGATCTTTTGCGCCTGCTCCACAGCTTTCGGAGGCGCACCAAACACACATACATGTCCTGTCTGCACAGGACAGCCGGGCTCACTTCCTGTTTTAAACAAGCAGGTTGTAGAGTACGCAGTGGCAGTAGGACTTGCCACCAACTGTACCATCACACAGTACAGTAAATTTGACAGAAAGAACTATTTTTATCCGGATAACCCACAGAACTATCAGATATCACAGCTTTATCTGCCAATCTGCCGCAACGGTTCAGTGGAGATTGAGACAGCAAACGGAAAGAAAAACGTCAGAATCCATGAAATCCACATGGAGGAGGATGCCGGAAAGCTCGTACATGACGAGTGGGAGGACGTATCTATCGTAGATTACAACCGTTCCGGAGTACCTCTTATAGAGATAGTATCAGAGCCTGATATGCGCTCCGCTGAGGAGGTTATCGCATACCTTGAGACTCTGCGTCAGACCATCCAGTACCTCGGAGCATCTGACTGTAAATTGAATGAGGGCTCAATGCGTGCCGATGTCAACATCTCAGTAAGAGAGGTGGGCGCAAAGAAGTTTGGTACACGTACTGAGATGAAAAACCTTAACTCCTTCAAGGCTATCGCACATGCCATCGAGGGCGAGCGTGAGCGTCAGATAGAGCTTCTTGAGATGGGCAGAAAGGTAGTACAGGAGACACGTAGATGGGATGACAACAAGGAATCATCACATGCCATGCGTTCAAAAGAGGATGCACAGGACTACAGATATTTCCCGGAGCCTGACCTCGTGCCAATCGTCGTATCCGATGAATGGATTGCACAGATAAAGGCAAAGCAGCCTGAGCTTCGTCCACAGAAGCTTGCACGCTACAAGAAGGAATACGACATCCCTGAGTATGATGCAAAGATTCTCACAGAGTCAAAGCATATGGCAGACATATTTGAGGCTGCCACAAAGCTCTGCGGCAAGCCGAAGAAGGTTTCAAACTGGCTGATGGTTGAGACAATGCGACTGTTAAAGGATAACGATATGGATGCAGATGAGATAAACTTCTCACCTGTAAACCTTGCAAAGCTTGTAGATCTGGTAGATGCAGGCACAATCAACTCATCTGTTGCCAAGGAAGTATTTGAGAAAATATTCTCGGATGATATCGACCCTGAGCAGTATGTCGAGGAGAACGGTCTTAAGAGCATGAATGATGAGGGTGAGCTTAAAGCCACAATCCAGGCTGTAATCGATGCAAATCCACAGGCAGTGGAGGATTATCACAATGGCAAGAAGAAAGCCATCGGAGCACTTGTAGGTCAGACCATGAAGGCCACAAAGGGCAAGGCAAATCCTGCTGTTGTCAATAAGCTTCTTATGGAGCTGTTATGATAGATATTAAGAAAATGGAACCGACAGGTCTTTTGATCTATCGGTTCTTTTTTTTAAAAGCGCCTCAGCTTGCTTGCACGCATTTATTCAGTAGTGTATAATAGTTAAATGGCTGATAAAGCAGCTAAATGATACAAAGGCGGTAATTCACCTATGAATAATGATGATTTCAAGGAAGTACCTGACAATATTCAGGATAATAAGGAAGATAATACAAATAACATAGATAATACAAACGATAACAAGTCAAACGACTACGAGGATGTCTGCTATATCTGCCGCAGACCGGAGAGCGTGGCAGGAAAGATGATACATATCCAGCCGAACCTGTGCATCTGCAACGATTGTATGCAAAAGACCTTTGACTCCATGAGCAACGGTAATTTTGGCAATTTCGGAAATCTGGGTAATATAAGCAATATGGATTTTGGCAATATGCCCAATATCAGCATGATAAATTTGTCAGATCTGACAGGAGGCATACCAAACAGCCAGAAGCTTAAGAAGAAAAAACCAAAGGAAGAGAAAAAGGTCGAGCCGATTCTTGACATTCACTCAATTCCTGCACCGCATAGGATCAAGGCAAGTCTTGATGACTATGTGGTAGGTCAGGAGCATGCAAAGAAGGTCATGTCGGTTGCAGTATATAACCACTACAAGCGCGTCATGGCTGACAATAAGCACAAGGCAGAGGAACAGAAGACCGGTACAAAGCAGGCTTCAAATAAATATGATGGTGTGGAGATTGAGAAATCAAATATGCTCATGATCGGACCTACAGGTTCAGGAAAGACATATCTCGTAAAGACTCTTGCAAAGCTTTTAGATGTGCCACTTGCCATAACAGATGCCACATCACTTACTGAGGCCGGATATATCGGTGACGATATCGAAAGTGTGGTAAGTAAGCTTCTTGCGGCTGCAGATAATGACGTGGAGAGAGCTGAGCACGGTATCATTTTTATAGATGAGATAGACAAGCTTGCAAAGAAGAGAAATGCCAACCAGCGTGATGTGAGTGGAGAGTCCGTGCAGCAGGGTATGCTTAAGCTTTTAGAGGGCTCAGAGGTTGAGGTGCCGGTTGGTGCCAGCAGCAAGAATGCCATGGTTCCAATGACCACAGTTGACACGAGAAATATTCTCTTTATCTGCGGAGGTGCTTTCCCGGGGCTTGAGGATATCATAAAGGAGCGCCTGAACAAGGAGGCTTCTATAGGCTTCAAGGCTGATTTGAAGGACAAGTATGATGGGGATGAGAACCTGCTCATGCAGGCCACTGTTGATGATATCCGTAAATTCGGAATGATTCCTGAGTTTATCGGACGACTTCCTATCATGTTCTCACTTGAGGCGCTCACCGAGGATATGCTTGTAAAGATATTGAAGGAGCCAAAGAATGCCATAATCAAGCAGTATCAGAAGCTTCTTGAGATGGATGAGGTAAGGCTTGAGTTCGACGATGATGCACTCTATGCCATCGCCAAGATGGCAAAGGAGAAGAAGGTCGGAGCCAGAGCTCTTCGTGCGATTATAGAGGATTTCATGCTCGATATCATGTATGAGATACCAAAGGATGACAATATCGGCACGGTTACAATCACTAAGGACTATGTGGAGAAGAAGGGCGGCCCGCTCATTCAGATGAGAGGTACACCTGAGCTTGCAGACAGTCAGCACGTTTAATTGTTAAATGATTATGAAATTGTGAATTGGCTGTAAATGATGCAACCAGGCTATGCGTAATGAATCTATGTGTAGTCTGTAATGATTTATAAACGTTCATATATCAAGAGGAATTGGAAAAATGAAAATTATCCACTGTGCAGACCTGCATCTGGATTCGAAGATGACCTCGAATCTGTCAAAGGAGCAGGCAAAAGAGAGAAAAATGGAAATACTGCGTACATATTCAAGGATGATAGAGTACGCCAAAAATAATGATGTAAAGGCGATTATCATAGCAGGCGATTTATTTGACACGAGAAATGTGTCAGCGACTGCCAGAAATTTGGTAAAGGATTCGATTACGTCAAATCCGGATATCGATTTCTATTATCTTAAGGGTAATCACGACTCGGACAATTTCATATCGAAGCTCGATGAAATCCCTGACAACCTTAAGCTTTTTTCTAATCAGTGGACCTCATACAGCTATGGAAATATCACAATAACAGGTCTTGAGATAGACAAGTCTAACCAGGCTGCCATGTACAATTCTCTTGTGCTCGACAATGACAATTACAACGTTGTCACTCTCCACGGACAGCTCGGTGATGAGATTTCAACAGGCGACCTTAAGAATAAGGGCATTGATTATCTCGCACTCGGTCATGTGCATGAGTATCAGAGCGGACAGCTTGACAACCGTGGCATGTACTGCTACAGCGGCTGCTTAGAGGGAAGAGGCTTTGATGAATGTGGACAAAAGGGCTTTGTGTTGCTTGATATAGATGATGAGAAGCTCACGGCAGGCTTTAGCTTTGTACCGTTTGCGTACAGAAGCCTCTACACGCTGTATGTGGATGTGACAGGAGCCATGACCACACAGGATGTGGCTGTGAAGATGGAAAAGGCCATTTCGGACAGTGAATATTCATCGAGAAGCATGGTAAAGTTCGTGCTTGTAGGTGAGGTGGACGTGGATTGTGAGATAAACACAGATTTCCTCAAGGATATGTTCGAGGAATATTTCTACTATGAAAAGGTGTATGATGAGACAAGACTTCTCATCAATTACAGTGAATACGAAAAGGATGCATCACTTAAGGGTGAGTTCATACGGATGGTGCTTGGCTCAGATATGACCGAGGAGCAGAAGTCTGAGGTCATCAGGTGTGGTATATCGGCGCTTAGCGGGGAGGAGATTTAGAAATTGAAGTTAATAGCTTGTCACATAAACAACTTCGGAAAGCTGTCCGATCTTAATATCAATTTCAATGATGGAGTCAATGTCATAAACCAGCCAAACGGCTGGGGAAAGAGTACACTTGCGGCTTTTTTGAAGGCTATGCTGTACGGCTTTGATACGAAAAAGGAGCCGGGCGCCTTTGAGAGGGAAAGAAAGCTCTATAAGCCATGGCAGGGCGGCACTTATGGTGGAGAGCTTGATTTTGAGGCCGATGGAGTGGAGTACAGACTTGTAAGGACCTTTGGCCTCACAGAAAAGCAGGATGATTTTCACTTATACAGGCTTGCAACCATGGTTGAGTGTGATGATTTTTCACCACTGCTTGGAGAGGAGCTTTTTGACCTCGACCGCAGCTCGTTCAAGAGAACGATATACATAGCACAGGCAGACTGCATGTTTTCGTCATCAGACAGCATCAGCGCAAAGCTTGGCAATATGGCGGAAAATACAAATGACATCAACAACTTCGAGTCGGCGACAGCGGACATTAAGGACATGATGAACAAGATGTCACCAAACCGTATCACAGGCTCCATCAAAAAGCGTGTAAATACACTCACAGCCTTGGAACAGGAGCTTAAGAAGTATCAGGCAGCGGATGAGGCGGCAGCACAGCTTTCACAGAAAATAGATGAGAAAACTGCCCAGAAGAAGGAGCTTACCGGTATCAGAGCCGAGTACGGCAGGGCGCTTCAGGTGGCATCTGAGGACAGCAGAAAGCAGGCACTTCGTGAAAACTACGAGCAGCTTTGTGCTGTTGCAAAGGAGAAAGAGAGCATTTACAATGCTGCAATGGCAGTCTTTGGAGACAAAGCACCGGATGAGGCAGAGCTTTTGGAAAAGACAAAGCAGGCCGGAGAGCTTGAAAGCTTAAAGGCTGTAGAAGATAATCTGAGCTTTACGCCTGAGGAGGAGCAGTATTTAGATACACTTTCAGGTATATTTAAGGATGGTGTGCCATCTGATGATGGTCTTGATGAGATGCAAAAGAAGATAGCAAACATCCAGAGCGTCAAGAATGAGTACAGCCATATGGAGCTCAAGCTCTCGCAGATGACCTCACTTGCAAAGATGGCAGATGATGAGGAGGAGCCGGAGACACCTGAGAAGACTAAGCTTGTACCTGCAGGCATTGTGCTTATGGTTATAGGTCTTTTGGCAGCGGCTGTTGCTACGGTATTCAGTCTGAATGAGAAGTACAATGTGAAGGAAATCATGTTTCCTGTGGTAGGCATAGCTGGAGTCACTATGGCGCTTTGCGGTGTTGTCATGATGGTCTATGGAATCCGTATGAACAACAAAAAGCAGAGAGCATACATCAGGCTTATGGCTGAGCGTGAGGAAAATATAAAGCAGAAGGAGATACCGATTCAGGAATTAAAGGAGCAGCTTGAGCAGATTCAAAGCGGCATTACATCAATGGAGCATGAGGTATCGCAGTTTTTTGACAGCTTTTCGATTGAAGCAGATGAATCGCAGTATCAGGAGAAGCTTTATGAGCTTCGCACAAAGGCTCATGACTACAGCCGTTTCAACGAGCAGATAGGAAAGCGCGCCAAGACAAAGGCTGACTATGAGAAGGCAAAGGCTTCGCTTGATGAGTATTTAAGTCTCTATGGATATGACAGTGCTGCAGAATATACACAGGCACTTTCACAGATGAAAAAGCAGCTCGCAGAGGCCGGCTTTGCAAAGGAAAATATGGACAGTGCTCTTCAGAAGAAAGCGCAGTTTGAGAATGACAACGATATGGACAAGCTTCTTGCACCAAATGAGTGTCCGTATACACTTGATGAGCTCAATGAGATGATTTCAAAGGTGGAAGGCAGCCTCGATGAAATCAGGGCATCCTTAGTGCAGTACGGCAGACAGATGGATGATCTGCAGGAGCAGCTTGATATGAGGGATGAAAAGGAGCAGGAGTATCGCAACTGCAAGCAGATACAGGCTGAGGAAAAGCATAAGTACGAGATACTTGGGCTTACATCAGACTATCTGACCAGGGCAAGGGAGCAGTTTACTGCCAGATACATGGCACCTATTTCCAATGGATTCCAGAAGTACTTCGGTATCCTGACAGAAAATACAGACAGAGACTGGCAGGTGGATGCCAATATTTCAATAAGGATGAAGGAGCAGGGACAGCTTCGCGATGTGAGAACCATGTCGGCAGGCTACAAGGACCTGATAGGCATATGTATGCGTTTTGCGCTTGTGGATGCGATGTATCCGGGCGAGAAGCCGTTCCTCATACTTGACGATCCGTTTGTGAATCTGGATGATGAGAAGCTTGCTCGAGGCAGAAGGCTGCTTGCGGTGCTTTCGCAGGATTACCAGGTGATCTATTTTACATGTCATGGAAGCCGCGAGTAAATTTTGGTCGAAGCTTTGTTTATATTAGATAAATATGGTAGCATATTTTTATTTATAGAATATAATTATATGAGGGTCAAAATATCTTTTGACCCTCATATCTAAATATTATATCATATGAGGTAAAATATGCAGTTCATAGTATCAAAAAAGGAGTTCATTCCACCGGTAATAGCTCCTGATATCATAGAGACATTGGGCGATGATTACGAGATATGGACATATGAGGATTACGAAAGACTCCCACCACTTCTGGTGGGAGTTTATTCGTATTCGGCTATTCCAAAGTGTCTTGCTCCTTTATCCACGCAGGGACTTGTAAAGAGCGGTGTGTTCAGACTTCAAAGGGAGTTTGTTCCGGGACTATACGGAAATGGTGTGTATGTGGTGGTTATTGACACAGGTGTGAATTATGCGCAGGAGGCTTTTATGACACCTGAGGGTAAGACGAAGATTGCAGTGCTCTGGGATCAGAATACGGATACGGTTTATTCTGAGGATGAGATAAATGCTGCTATTTTATCGGAAAATCCATATGAGAGCATACCGGGTGATGAGGATGGGCATGGTACGTTTGTGGCGAGCGTGATATGTGGCAATGACAGACCGCAGGATGATTTTGCAGGTGTGGCACCACAGGCTAAGCTTATTGTCGTGAAGCTGAAAAGGGCACCTCAAAAGCTGTATGATTTCTACTTTATTCCGGATCGTAAAATAGTGTACTCGGAGGTTGATGTGATGAGAGCAGTGCATTTTGCAGATGAGTTTGCAGGTCAAAAGGGAGCACCGGCTGTCTTTTGCATGGCGCTTGGCTGCAATAACGGAAGCCACACGGGAGCTGAGGATCTTTCAGAGTATCTGGACTATATCACGGCAAAAAGAGGCAGGGCTGTGGTTGCGGCAGCGGGCAATGAGGCGAACAGCAGGCATCATTATAAAGGGCGCATAACAGATACAGTCGATGATATTGAGATAAATGTTGAGCAGGATATGGATGGGTTTTATCTGGAATGCTGGGCACTTTCACCTGAGCTATTTACGCTTTCTGTCATATCACCGAGTGGTCAGTCGAATCCGGCAGGGGTACCAATGCGAATAGACAGCGGTGAATACTCATTTCTGCTTGAAGGAACACAGGTGACTATTGACTACAGGCAGACCGGCAGACAGACGAGGGATTTGCTTATATTTATCCGCTTTGAAAAGGTGGTGAAGGGAGTGTGGACCATCAGGGTATTTCCACTTAGTACTATTGGAGGTGTTTTTAATATGTGGCTTCCGATGACAGGACTTCTTGATGCTGATGTGAGCTTTATTGTCTCGGAGCCTGATACCACGCTGACCATGCCTTCGGATGCTAAGCTTGTGATAACGGCGGGAGGCTATAATTCCCTAAATGATGCAATACTTTTAGAGTCGGGAAGGGGCTTTGACGCAGACGGTGGAATAAAGCCGGATCTCGTAGCACCGGCTGTGGATGTCACAGGGGCAAATCTAAGAGGAATGCATATAGCACTAAGTGGCACATCGGCGGCTGCTGCAATCACTGCAGCGGTGGCGGCTCTCATCATGGAGTGGATGATAGTGAGAGGCAATGTTTTGCTCGCAAACGGAGTGGATATAAAAAATGTCATGGTAAGAAACTGCCGCAGAAAAGAAAAAACTGACTACCCAAATAAAATTTTTGGCTACGGATTCATGAATGGGTTTGCCAATTTCTAAGAAAACGGATATAATATATTCTAAAAGATAAAAAGGAAGGGTGAATGGATGACAAAAAGCAATAATTTATTAGCGGATTACGCTGCAAAAAAACAGGATATCTGTATTAAAAATGACACAATTTCAGATAGTCTTTTCAGGGAATATGGTGTCAACAGAGGACTTAGGGATGTAAACGGAAAGGGAGTTCTGACAGGTCTTACGAATATTTCGGAGATTGTTTCATTTAAAACGGGCGAGGATGGCAGCAGCGTGCCATGTGACGGACAATTGTGGTACAGAGGCTACAATGTAAAGACACTTACAAATAACTTAAGGCCCGGAGAGTTTGGTTTTGAAAAAATTGCTTATCTGCTGCTTTTCGGGCAGCTGCCATCTGAGAGTGAATTGGCTGAGTTTACAGAGGTTTTAGGAAGAAGCAGAACCCTTCCTACCAACTTTACGAGGGATGTCATTATGAAGGCTCCGTCAAAGGATATCATGAATTCCATGACGAGAAGTATACTGACACTGGCGTCATATGATCCTCTTGTAGCAAAGGCTGGCATCGACAACAATATCAGACAGTGCTTATCACTTGTTGCAATATTCCCGATGCTTGCAGTTTACGGTTATCATGCGTATAATCATTATGAAAATGATCAGAGCATGTATATTCACAGGCCGGATCCAAAGCTTTCGACAGCTGAAAACTTCCTTAGGATGCTCAGAGCTGACAATCAATATACAGAGCTTGAAGCAAGGGTGCTTGATATGGCACTTATTCTTCATATGGAGCACGGCGGTGGAAACAACTCTACATTTACCACCCGTGTGGTTACATCGGCAGGTACAGATACATACTCTGCTATCGCGGCAGCCATGTCATCCCTTAAGGGACCAAAGCACGGCGGTGCCAATATCAAGGTGATGGAGATGATGCGGGACATCCGTTCGCATGTGAAGCACTGGGATGATGAGGATGAGGTGAGAGCATACCTCAGGAAAATGATGGATGGTGAGGTGTTTGACCACAAGGGACTCATCTATGGAATGGGACATGCGGTGTATTCACTTTCTGACCCGCGAGAGCGTATATTCAGAGGCTATGTGGAGAAGCTTTCGGTGGCAAAGAATAGAGATAATGAGATGAATCTCTATAATACAATAGAGAAGGTGGCTCCTGAGATTATCGCTGAAAAGCGTCATATCTTTAAGGGTGTTTCTCCGAATGTCGATTTCTACAGCGGCTTTGTTTATGAGATGCTTGGTATTCCTATGGAGCTTTACACACCTCTTTTTGCCATTGCGCGAATCGTTGGCTGGAGTGCCCACAGGCTTGAGGAGATTGTCGGCATGAACAAGATTATCCGTCCGGCTTACAAGAGTGTCATGAAAGAGATAGAGTAACGAGAGGATGTTACAGTCTATCGTTCATATATCAAAAATACGATATGTTGGGGATTGGACATATTAAAAGAATCGAGGTATTATACAAATGAGTTTTACAAAGGTAAAAAAGGGCGTCTGTGCAGCAAAGGGCTTTGTTGCAAACGGATTAAACTGTGGATTAAACAGTGACAAAAACAAAAATGACCTGGCTTTAGTTTATTCAGAAACACAGTGTCAGGCAGCGGCTGTTTACACAACAAACAAGGTGAAGGGCGCGCCTATTCAGGTGACAAAGGCACACCTTGAGGCATCAGGACATACGGCAAAGGCTGTTATTGCCAACAGCAAAAACGCCAACACCTGCAATGCTGACGGAGTAGAGAAGGCTCAGAGAATGTGCGAGCTTGCAGCAGCAGAGCTTTCGATTGATCCAAACGAGGTTATCGTGGCATCTACAGGAGTTATTGGCCAGGTGCTTCCTATTGAGCCTATCGAGAGCCATATAAAGGAGCTTGCAAAGGGACTTTCGGCAGACGGCAACGACAAGGCTGTAAACGCTATCATGACTACAGATACCGTTCCAAAGCAGTATGCGGTAAAGTTCATGCTTGGAGACAGTGAGTGTACAGTAGGCGGTATGGCAAAGGGAAGTGGCATGATTCACCCGAACATGGCTACTACCTTAAACTTTATCACATCAGATGTTGCCATCTCATCGGAGCTCATCCAGAAGGCCCTGAGCGAGATTGTAAAGGTTACCTACAACTGCTTAAGCATTGACGGCGATACCTCTACCAATGATATGGTAAGCATCATGGCAAACGGCCTTGCAGGAAACACACCTATTACTACAGAGAATGATGATTATCAGATCTTTAAGGATGCACTGTACGAGGTGCTTTCAAATCTTACAAGAATGCTTGCAAAGGATGGAGAGGGTGCTTCAAAGCTGTTAGAGTGCACATGCGCAGGTGCGCCTGATCTTGATACAGCAATTATTGTGGCAAAGAGCGTTATCCGTTCACCGCTTTTAAAGTGTGCTATGTTTGGCGAGGATGCCAACTGGGGACGAATCCTTTGTGCTATAGGCTATGCGGAGGCTGATTTTGATATAGACAAGGTGGAGCTTCACCTGCGCTCAACAGCAGGAAGCATCAAGGTGTGCGAGAATGGTGCCGGAGTTGACTTCTCAGAGGAGGAGGCAGCAAAAATACTGCATGAGGACGAGATTTACATCGACATAGATTTACACCAGGGAGATGTGTCAGCTAAGGCATGGGGCTGTGATCTTACATATGATTATGTAAAAATTAACGGAGATTACAGATCTTAATCTTGACAAGTAATATTGATTAATGATATTATTTTTCTAAAGTAATTAATTAAAAAAGTAAAGCGAACGAGGGCGTTCAGATATTAGGTTATCTGCGCCCTCTTTTTTGTTGGAAAAATCACATTTACAAAAGAGAGGTTAGGAGGCGTACATTGACTAAGAAGGCATTGGATATGATTGATGAAAAAATAGTAGAGCTGCTGCAGGAAAATGCACGTATAGCGATAAAGGAGATAGCGGCACAGGTGTTTTTGTCATCACCGGCTGTAACAGCCAGAATAGAGAGATTGGAGAGCAAGGGAATCATAAAGGGCTATCATGCCGCTGTTGATTCGGTTAATCTGGGCTATAAGATAAAGGCCTTTGTCAATCTGGATCTGGAGCCTGTACAAAAGGAAGAGTTTTATCCGTTTATTGAGAGCGTGGAGAATGTCATAGAGTGCAATTGTGTGACAGGAGAGTATTCTATGCTCATAGAGGTGGAGTTTTTGAATACGGAGGAGCTTGATGACTTTATCAACACTCTGCAGAAATTCGGCAAGACAAGTACACAGATAGTTTTTTCCACTCCTGTTGAGCACAGAGGCCTGCCTGTACATTCAGGTTTTGATGCATAGGATGATATGAGAGTCAAAAGATATTTTGCATGATTGAATGAAGTGTGCTAAAATAGTTTGCAAAAATACTGACTGTTAAACATGATTTTGGATGCTTTGAATAGTCAGATATATTGATTACGGCAGGAGGATAATATGAGTAAGAAATTAGGCTTCATAGGTTGTGGAAACATGGGAAAGGCAATGATACACGGAGTGCTTGCAGCAGGCAAGGCACAGGCAAGCGATATTCTTGCATCTGCAAAGACCGAAAGCTCCAGAGAAAAGAATGCAGCAGAGCTTGGAATCAGGCTGACAGCGGACAATAAGAGCGTAGCAGAGTTTGCAGATATTCTGTTTTTAGCAGTAAAGCCACAGTATTATGAGGAGGTTATTGCAGAGATAAAGGACACTGTTAGTGACGATGAAATTATTGTTTCGATTGCACCGGGCAAGTCACTTTCGTGGTTTGACGAGATGTTTGGAAAGAGCTTAAAGGTTATACGTACCATGCCAAATACACCTGCCATGGTTGGTGAGGGCATGATGGGAGTCTGTGCAAATGAAAGAGTATCGCAGGCTGAGCTTGATACAGTGCTTGATTTGTGCTCGGGCTTTTCAAGGGCTGAGGTGATAGACGAGAAGCTCATGGATGTAGTGACAGCGGTCAGCGGAAGCTCACCGGCATATGTGTTTATGTTTATCGAGGCCATGGCAGATGCAGCTGTAGCAGGCGGCATGCCAAGGAGCCAGGCATATACATTTGCAGCCCAGGCAGTGCTTGGAAGCGCAAAAATGGTTCTCGAGACAGGAAAGCATCCGGGCGAGCTCAAGGATATGGTGTGCTCACCTGCCGGAACCACTATCCAGGCTGTGCGTGTACTTGAGGAAAAGGGCATGAGAAGCAGTGTTTTTGAAGCTATGATGAAATGCCTTGATATCTCCCGCAAAATGTAGTAGAATTATTGCATTGAGTTAAAGGAGAAAAGCAATGAGTCAGGCAAAGGTTGATAAATATAAGAATGAAAAGGCAAATCGTAAAAAGACAAATGCCAGAAATAAAGTAAAGCGTGTTATAGCACGAATTGTTGCAGCTGCGGCTGTAATCGCATTGGTAGGCTGGGGCGGTTACTCCGGATATCAGTACTATGAGAAGAGTCGTCCGGTGAACTGCTATTACGCAGATATCAGTGCAGTCAGTGATTATCTACAGGGATTATCTACAGACAGTGAGCAGTAGATTATATTTTTGATACATAACATATATTTTACGATTTATATGATTAAGTTAAAATACCTCGCAGGTTACTGCGAGGTATTTTCAGTTTTTGAAGAATCCCCGGGCTCTTTTTGTGATTCAGATACAGTCTTTGCATTTTCTTCGGTATTTGAGCTGTCAGAGTTTTTTGCTTTGGAGAGTGTGTTATCAATTGCGTCGAGCAGCACTTTGGAGGTGTACTGACTTGTGTTTGCGTAGGAAATATTATCGGTGGACTGATTTTGCACAATCTGCGATACGAGCTCGTTCATCGCAGGCTCAACAAGCGGATACATGGTTTCCACCGAATCAGTCATGTTTTCAAGGCTTATGGAGTTAATGTTATTACTGTCCACCGCCACAGACACATCGATAGCTGCCCCACCCAGCGCTACAGATGTATTGTACACACCCGGTGTATACATGCCGGTTTCTTCGACTGCAGGCTTTGGCTCATCACCTGAAAAGAAATATGTAGCAGCGAAAATTATCAGAAGAAGCAGTATGCCAAGGAGCACTCCGGTGAGAATGACATGCTTCATTTTTACAACGACGATTTTTGTTTTTGCACTCATATGCGCCTCCTGTGGTTGTTTTATATATAATATGTGTGGGGACGCGGAAATATGACAGATATTCCTGTCTATAACGAAAAAGAGATATCCATCAAGGATATCTCTTTTTGTTATAAGAGCGATAGACGGGCGCAAGACGTCCGGGGGACGTCTGTTCTGCGCCGACCGTTTCACGGCTTCCGGGGGATCCTGAAATCCTTATGCAAATGTATAAGCTATACTAGGTACATAATCAATGATGCATCCGTTGATAAAAACCAACACAATTTAGGAGAAATTAAAGGTTGAGAACTAAAACAACTATCACTTTCCAGGAATTGATATGCAGGATGCCTTAGAGTGTTTAAACAAACGCAAATTTTCTTAACCAAATAAGTGGTTAATTAACCAAACCGTGCCAAGGCTAGGTAAAGAAAAAACCTTGTAAACACTGGGTTTACAAGGCTTTCCGTAAAGAGCGATAGACGGGGCTCGAACCCGCGGTCTCGACCTTGGCAAGGTCGCGCGTTACCAACTACGCCACTATCGCATTTGTTATGTTTGTGAGCTCTCTTGTGTCGAGCACGTGTTATATAATACACGATAGAGGAGCATCTGTCAACAGTTATTTTGAAATTTTTTTAAGTTTTTTAGATAACCTTATAATAGAAGAAGCGCAGAACATGACACCTAATCAGGTGAAGGGAATTATGGTCTAAGCTATGCGGCAAAGCATATGATAGACAGTCCGCTTTGCTGGCAGATTACACTCTCGGCGGAAGAATGTGAGCGCTCGATGCTTGCGATGGATGCTGTGAAGCGATTATACTTCTGAATATTTGACTTAGAGAAAGGATTTGTGTTATCATTTTAATGACTTAATATTACTTATTGGTGACTTTTATAGTCATAGTTTTTGCCTGTTGACACAAAACTAATGTAAACCTATTTAAGAAATAAGTAATTCCTTTGGTTATTGAAACAAGTAAGACATCTGTCTATTTCACTTTTAAAGAAAGAAGGTCGTTCTATGAAAAAAATAAGCAAATTAATAAGCCTTATACTTTGTCTATCGTTACTTTGCCCAACAGTTGCTTATGCTGCGGAAACAAAGCAAACCACGGATTCACCAAATATGAAAGATATTCTTATTGATTCAACAGATGACCATTTTATCGTTGTATCAATTCCTGAATCTGAGGCAGAATCGTATCAAAAGCGATTAGAGTCAGACCCTGAATTTCGTGAAAATGAAATTCAGCAAGCCCTTGGTGGTACTTCGGCTGATTCACGTGCATTACCTCCTGGGCATATTGAATATCAAAGTTATATGTACAAAAGAGATATTAAGGCAGCTGTTGATGCTGCATCTGGCTCTGGAACATTTGATAAATGGCTTACAGGTCTTGGGTGGACTGTTACTGCAGCTAGCATTGCAAAGTTAATCAAATTGTCAAAAAGGGATAATATTTTTATGTTGTCCGCAGATATACTTAGGACATTGGCTCAATGGGCTCAGCAGGAACGAGAAGCGTGGTGGAAAGAAGCCTATAAGGACATCATTAATGGAACAATCTCAGCTGTACGTTATACCATTGTACAGAATACTACAGAATATCCTAAAATATGGCGAGTTTTCGAACGTATATAATTGAGGGATTGATATGGATAATAATAAGATTCAAAAAATTTTCCACTATATAATAGTTCTTTGGCTCGTGATTCTTTGGGCTATTATGATGTTTTGTCCTGAGCACATAGATACTATGAATTTTAAAATATTTTTTTCTATTTCACTTGCTTGTAGCATGATTTACTCTTTCTGTAGAGAGAAATACTTTCCTATGCAAACAGTCAGTAAAACAGAAAAATATGTTTCTATCATTTTAATAATACTGCTTTTTTTAAGGTTTCTGTTTTTGAAAAATTAAGTTATAGAAATACTTCTGTCTACAGTTGAAGCGGCTATCCTTTGAGATAGCCGCTTTTTTCGTAAAAAATCATTTATCATTATCTTTGTTCAGCCTATGAGAAAAATTCTCATTGGCGTTTTATTTTGATTCATCACTTTTACGTTCGTTTCAAAATTCACTCAAACAGATATGAAAAGTCATCAATATTGTA
>OHIN01000429.1_pt1 | contig 30529 bp, 23 predicted proteins | sample 1568261 | NCBI WGS metagenome assembly OHIN01 (sample SAMEA3879578, study PRJEB24766) | human gut metagenome | biome: human-associated habitat; feature: feces | place: USA | collected 1985/1987
TTGCCGACACCCTCTGTCTGGCTATTTTCATGTATGGAGGATAACTGCCTATGGCAAAAAACAAAACAGAGATTCATGTTACAACGGTGTTTGACGGGGAACTGGACGCCACTGATGTGTTCGTCAGCCTGATTTCCCAGAAATACGGAAAGACAAATACAAAAGAATATCTTGCTAAAAAGAAAGATTTGAAGTATAATGAAGATGAGGTTCAAAAGAGCCAGATACCGTCTGGATTGTGTGGGTAAATGGCTATGATGAACGAAATGGAATACAGAACAATCGGTTCAGCACTTGCCGGGGGCTATCGTGCGGCGGTCTATTGCAGGCTGTCAAAGGACGATGACCTGCAAGGCGAAAGTGCCAGTATCGCAAACCAGCGTGATATGCTGGAAAAATACTGCGAAAAGCAGGGATGGGAGGTTGTGGCAGTCTATCAGGACGATGGCTTCACAGGTCTTAATATGGAGCGTCCTGATTTACAGAGAATGTTGAGAGCCATTGAGCGCAGGCAAATCAACCTTGTCATCACGAAAGACCTCAGCCGACTGGGGCGTAACTATCTGCAAACCGGGCATTTGATTGAGGACTTTTTCCCAAGAAACGGTGTCCGCTATATCGCCATGAATGACGGTATCGACACCCTGCGGGATAACAACGACATCGCCCCGTTCAAGAATATCCTGAACGAGATGTACAGCAAGGATATTTCCAAGAAAGTCCATTCCTCTTATCTTCTGAAAGCGCAGAAAGGACAGTTTACCGGGTGTCTTGCCCCGTTTGGGTATCGGAAAGACCCGGAGGACAAAAACCATCTGCTCATTGACGAGGAAACCGCCCCGATTGTGCGGCTGATTTTCGGATATGCCCTGAACGGTCATGGTCCGAACTATATCCGCAGACGGCTGGAGGAAGAAAAAATCCCCTGCCCCACATGGTGGAACCGGGAACGGGGGCTTCGCAATACCCGCACCAAATGGGAAAAGAAAGACCCGGAAAACGGGCGGTATATGTGGGACTTCTCCGTTATCAAAGACCTTTTGATGAATCCCGTCTACACCGGGGCGATTGCTTCCCAGAAAAAGGACTACCGTTTCAAAATCGGCACGATTGGGGAAAAGAAGCCGGAGGACTGGATTGTGGTGGAGGGACAGCATGAACCGCTGATTGACCGCATGAGCTTTGACATTGTGCAGAACAAGCTGAAATCCCGCCAGCGTCCGGGGCAGACCAATGAAATCAGCCTGTTTGCCGGACTGATAAAATGCGGCGAGTGTGGGAAGTCGCTGACGGTACGCTACACAAACGCAAAACATCCCCAGCAGATTTATTCCTGCAAGACCTACAATGCCTTTGGAAAGAACCACTGCACCCAGCACCGGATTGATTATGACACCCTTTACAGCCATGTGCTGCGGAAAATCCGGGAATGTGCCAGAGCTGCCCTGATGGACGGGGAAGCGGTTGCCGACCGCCTGACCAATACCTGTGAAGCCGAGCAGCGGGAACAGCGGGAAGCAATGGAACGCTCCCTTACAAGGGACGAGGAACGGATTGAGGTTCTGGACAAAATGGTAATGCGGCTTTATGAGGATATGATTGCAGGGCGTATCAGTGAGCAGAATTTCAACACCATGCTGGAAAAGACACAGACCGAGCAGACGGAGCTTAAAACAAAAGTGTCCGAGGGCAGAAAGCGGCTGTCCGATGAAGTCCAGCTTGCCAATGACGCAAAACAATGGGTGGAAGCCATTCAGGAATATGCCAACATCACAGAGTTGGACGCAGCCACCCTCAACCGCTTAATCAAAGAAATCGTCGTGCATGAGCGCATTGACGAAGATAAAACAAGACACATTTCTATCGAAATTCATTTTAATCTCAAACCCATCCCGGAGGTGGAACAGGTCACTGCCTGACCTGTCCCGCCGGGACGGTTCTCTTAAAAACACCATATAGATTTTTTGTACGCCGCCCGCCATCGAGCAGAGTTTTACACCTAATTGGGGATAAAACAGCTAATGCCTGATCTATCTCATTCCAATATGTGTATGCACGATACGCATAATAATTATTGTTTTCCATCACTAAATAATGCTGCTGCACAAACCAGTCCACATCCGGCAGGTCACGGTATAATCCTCTCCACTTTTCCAGCTTATTTTCCGGATCGGAAATTTTTATATTATATTTCTTTCTGGCTTTTTTCCCAAGCCACACAAGAAAACGGATAATTTTCTCGTCTTTATATTCATTGTCAATTACGATTTTTTCCCAAATTGACAAACTTTTTAAAGATGAACTCCACCGATCATACATTACAAGAATCCAGCCATCCTGTTGTAACTGTTCAACGGTAATACCGATATGTTCCTGTTTCTCATTGTATTCATCATAAAGAAGCTTCAGATTTTCCTTAGAGTAAAAGTCCCCACATATTTCTGCATCTCTATAAAAATCTTTTAATATATCTGGCAGCGGAAAATCAGTTGTTTTCTTCCTCTCTATTTTCTGCCCCTTTTCCAATGTACATAATGAAATCTTATCTAATATATGCTCACTATCCCATATTGATAATTTATCCATGGTTTTATCCCCCAACGCTTTGTGGCCCCTCAAATATTCCTTATTATACACTCTTTTCACACTTTCATGAGCCACTTTTTCTATGATTTTACATTTTTATGTGGGACTTTTTCATTATTTATCACATTTTTATGAGCCACTTTCTCTGGCTAAAGCATTATTTTTAATTAAATCACATCACTTTCTGCACAATCTGCTCATCCTCATTTTGAATTTCATTTGTATTATCTGCCTTCCCATGCTTGATAAATAATGTCCGAAATATCAGTATAAATATATAAAGGAGATTTAGGCTTGACAGAATAGGAAGGAATATCAAATGGAATACACAACATTAAATAACGGCGTAAAAATGCCAATGTTAGGTTACGGAGTTTATCAGACACCGCCGGAAGATACGGAGCGCTGCGTCTTAGATGCGATCTCGATTGGCTACCGCAACATTGATACGGCACAGGCATATAAAGCAGGGAACCTTACATGGAACGATGTGAAGATATCCGTCACACGATAGGCGTGAAAGAATTATATGACCAACGGAAAGAAACGATAGAACGGATATTTGGAACAGCAAAAGAGAACCATGGATTTCGTTATACGCAGATGAAAGGAAAAGCTCGAATGGAATTAAAAGTCGGGCTTACATTTACGTGCATGAATCTGAAAAAGCTGGCAGAAATGCTCCACAAGAGAGCACTCAAAAAACACTGTTTTTGTGACTTTGGGAGAAAAAATGAAAAAAAGCATGTCTGCCCCAGAATATTTATTCTGAAACAAACATGCTTTTTATTCATAAGATTCAAATGTCCGCCAAGCGTCCATCCTTTGATTGAACCAAATCTACAAACTATTTTGATTTAATGAAATGATCAGTCCGAAATCCTGTTCAGTGTGAAATCATCCACTGTTCCCCAGCTGCCCACGTTACACTGGAACCGTACCCCAATCTTAACCGTTCCATCCGTAACCTTAATCTCCTTAATCGTCGGATTCTGCCAGTCATTGTAGGTGGTCAGCATAAACGGAGCCGTCTGCCCGCCATCTGCTGTCACTGCATACAGTTCCATGGACGCATCCGATGACATATCTCCGCCCTGTGAAAATACAGACAACTGATACGTTCCATTCTCCAGACCGGTCACTTCCTGCTCAATGGAAAACTCCATATCCGAATCCCCGGACCAGAAGTGAAATGCGGTCTCACCGGAATGTGCATCATCCGCTTTTACCTGATAATCAGTCGGATCGGCTTCCCCTTCATAAGAGACTTTCCACATTGAACGGTTTTTATCTTCAAAACCTGGATTGACCGCATAATTTACCATTTCCACTTCCACATGCGCGGTAACAGTGGTTCCCTCTTCCAATGCCCCTTCGATCTCATAACTGCCGGCTTTCGTGGTATCGATTGCCTTCATCTGTGTCTCATTCCAGCTTACAGATTGTTTTTTATTCTGTGAACGGTCATTGTATACAACATCAATACTCTCCGGCAGAACCAGATCTTCGCCTACATTGCAGGAGACGTAAACATCCGGGATATAGTCAACTGCAAGCGGCGCTGTTGCGCCATATTTTAAATACTTAAATACATTCAAAGAAGCCAGTGGGTGTCCGGTAAAATCAAACATTGCCTGATTGTCCCAGGAACAGCCCCCATAGTATAACCCTGCATCATCCGGGTCATACTCAGCCGAATAACTGCTTGCCCAGCCGCTTCCGTATTTCTCCCACAGAGCGGAATTATCCGCATCGGCTGATCCGACAGGGATCCATGTGCCTTCCCAGTAAAAGACACCTTCCACTCCGGCCTCATTTGCGGCTGCACAGATATCACGGATCACTGTTGCCTGACTCTGTACCGTTGCACCGTAACCGTCTGTCAGGTCATCGGTTCCTTTCAGGCTGTTGCCAAAACCGTCTCCATCCTCAGATGTATAACAGTAAGAAGTCTCTGCAATATATACTTCTTTTCCGTACTTATCCTCGATCAGTTTTGCTGCGTTCTGCATATTTTCGTTGGTTCCGTCCCAGAACGGATAGAAGGAAAGACCAAACATATCATAGTCCACACCGGCATCTTTTAAATTTGCTGCCATCATATCGATCTGGTCATTATCCTCAATGTTCGTATAATGTACGGCAACTTTAATGTCTTTTCCATAAGACTCCGCCACTTCTCTCACTGCTTTACTTCCGGAATTTAAAAGCTGCATCACGGCATCCACATCTGTTTCCCCGGACATACCGTTATTGATCTCATTTCCGATCTGCACCATCCCGACATCCACACCGGCATCTAACAGCTTTCCAAGGCTCTCTGTCGTATAATCATAGAGTGCATCACTCTTTTCATCGACTATCATACCTTCCCATGCCTTCGGTGCATGCTGTCTTTTCGGATCTGCCCAGAAATCTGAATAGTGAAAATCAATGCAGACCTTCATTCCGTATCTGGCTGCACGCACACCAAGTTTCATGGCAGTCGTCAGATCATTGTTTCCGCCGCCATAGCCATTGCCGTTCTCGTCATACGGATCATTCCATACACGCAGGCGGATATAATTGACTCCGGACTGTGCAAGTGTCTCAAACACATCCTGCTCTTTTCCATCGTAGCCATAATACACAGCCCCGCTGTTTTCCACAGAAAGAACTGCGGATGCATCCATGCCTCGGATAAAGTCATCCGAAATATCCGCAACCGGTTGCACGAAAATATCAGACTCCTCCGGTCCGTCCGGTAGCGTGAATGTTGTAACTTCTCCCACCGGCTCAATCACATCTTCCGATGTATCGTTCTCCTGTACTTCTGTCTGTGTTTCTGATTCCTGCTGTGCCTCTGATACATCCGCTGTCCGGGTTTCACTCTGTGCTTCTGTTGTTAAAGAAACGTCTTCTGTCTTTGTCCCTGTCGTTCCGGCAGAATCCCCACATCCTGCCAGAAGAACAGTTCCAAGACTTACGCTGACACATGCCGCCAGTAGTTTTCTGTAAACCTGTTTTTTCATAATGTTCACCTTTTCTGTGTGTGAAAAAATTTTTTCACACTCCCCTCCATAAATTTGTTCTTTTTTCCACGATTTCTCTATATTCTTAAGGTACCTGCGGCTGACTGCTTCAGCAACATTCTTCCTCTCCAATATAGCGCAATCGGTTGCGCTTTTTTATTTTATAACTTTGCTGTCTTAACGTCAACCTGAGCATGCATTTTTGTGACATTTTTCCCATATTATGGTATAATTTTTGTTCGGCTAAATTACTTTTAATCTGATTACAGGGGAATGAAATTATGAATCTGCAACCAAAAATATTATCCAACGCTTTTTTGATCAACGGGTACACTCCCGCTGTAGATATGATTCTCGTGATCTTATGTATATTACTTTTACTGCTTCTCCGGGAGACATTTATCCGCCGCAGCAGACTTTTTCTGCTTTTTCGCACCTGCATCGCGCTTTTGCTGATTGCAGCCTTCAGCAATTCCTGCTTTTACTATACTGTACTGTATTTCGACAGTGATACCACTTTATGTATTCTGCGTGCAATATATCATTCAAGCCTGCTGCTCATTTTTTGTCTGTATGCGGCTTATTTAAAGATTTTGATTGGTATTCCGGGAAAAACAGGACATATCATGAATATTTTCCTATATTTCTTATATATCATTTTTGCCATTGTGGATGCACTGTCACCTGTATTGGGTTACAGTTTCTACCGGGACAGCTCAGGTGCATGGCATGATAACCTTTATTTAAAACCGTTTACGATTGCTTACGGGATTTATATGGCGTTTATTTTTTTCCTGTTACTTTACTATCATAAACGCATTCCAACAAGTTTATTCCATATGCTCGTGATCGTACAGTTCATCTGTGTTTTTCTCGTCTGTGCAGAAAACTATTTTGGCAGCAATACCTTCCTTGCCATCACCTTTCTCCTGCCGATCATGGTAATCCTTTATATGGTACATGGAAGTTCTTACAGTATCAAGACAGGGGCCCTGAATGCAGATTCCCTAAACGAATATTTAAACCAGCAGGCGTCAATTCAAAATTCTACTTATTATATGTGTCTCCGTTTCGACACTGATTCCGAATATGTGATGCCGGATGAGCTTGGCAAACTTTTTTTCAACTTCTGGAACGGCTACTTTAAAAACGGACTCCTCTTCCACCCATCTACAGATTTTTTTGTTCTTGCAATTGATGTCAGTGACATCCGGAATGCAGATAAAATCGCACAGGATATGATCCAGAATGACTTTAAACGCCATTTTGAAACTTATAAACTGCCTTATAAGATCGTTATGTTCAATCATCTGGATTTCTGTGAAAACTTAGAGCAGTTTTACGAACTTTTTAACTTCTTTGCAGAACCGATGGAACTAAATAATTTCCGCTCCTGCGACACCGCCGATTATAAAAGTTTTCATGATATGAAATATCTCTCGGCGCAGTTAAAAGATATTGCAGAAAACGGTTCCCTTGATGACGAAAGAGTTCTTGTATACTGCCAGCCGGTCCGCAACGTAAATGCCGGCAATTATGACACCGCAGAAGCACTGATGCGTCTGAACCTAAAGGACACCGGCATGGTATATCCAAACCGGTTTATTCCGCTCGCTGAAAAGAATGGCTATATCCATAAATTAAGCATGATCATTTTAAATAAGACCTGCCGTGCGATCCGGGAATTTCAGGATGAAGGTTACCAGCTCTCCCGTGTTTCCGTAAATTTTTCCATTTCAGAGCTCTCCAGCAAAAATTTTATGGAAGAGTTCCGGCAGATCGTAGAAAGAAACGGTGTTGATTTTCATACCATCGCAGTGGAACTGACCGAGAGCCGCAACGATACCGAATACGAACTCGTTCTTGACCGTGTAATGCAGTTTAAATCCCTCGGTGTATGTACTTACCTCGACGATTTTGGAACCGGATATTCTAATTTTGACCGGATTCTTAGCTTAAAACTGGATGTTGTAAAATTTGACCGCAGCCTTCTTCTGATGGCAAATAAGGATGAAAATTCCCAGTTTATCCTGAACTACTTTTCCACTGCTTTTAAAAAACTCGGGTACAAAGTACTCTATGAGGGTGTAGAAACCGATGAGCAGGAGACCATCTGTGTGAACAGTCACGCGGACTATCTGCAGGGATTCAAATTTTCAAAACCAATCCCGATTGAAGAACTGAAAAACTTTCTTTCTCCGATACAGGAATAACTTCATTTCTCCTGTATAGCAAGGTTGTTACCGTATTTTTTTACAAACCAAAATGTTTTCTTTGCAAATCACTTGACATCATTATCTGATAAAAGTATAATCTTTTCTAAATCATATCAGAATAGTATGAATTAAGAAAACAAGATGGAGATTATGAAAAAAGGAAAGGGACAAGTTTTATGAAGAAAAAAGTGATTTCAATTTTACTGACAGCCGTTTTAGCAACAGGAATGGCAGCATGCGGTTCTAACAGCAATACAGCAGGTAATTCTGCAAATAATACAGCTGACAATGCACAGAACACAGCTGAAACTTCAACAGAATCCACAGGTTCTGCTGATTCTGCTGAAAAACCTGTATTAACTGTCGGCATGGAGGGAACTTATGCTCCATACACCTACCACGATGAAAATGGTACTTTAACCGGTTTTGAGGTTGATATGGCAAATGCAATCGGTGAAAAGATGGGCTATGATGTCCAGTTTGTTGAGACAGAGTGGGATTCCATCACTGCTGCACTTGATGCCGGCAACTTTGACGTTGTCATGAACCAGGTTACGATCACAGATGAGAGAAAAGAAAAATTCGATTTTTCCACCCCTTACATTTATTCCAAACCAGTGCTGATCGTAGCTGCTGACAATACTGATATCAATTCCTTCGAAGACATCAATGGTAAAAAAGCTGCAGAAGGTCTTACCTCAAACTTCAGCGATATTGCAAGAAGCTACGGCGCAGAGATCGTCGGACAGGATAAATTTGCACTTGCCATGGAATGTGTATTAAGTGGGGAAGCCGATTGTGCGATCAACGACGAATTAACTTACACATACTGGAAACAGCAGAAAGGCGGCGAGGACTCCACCAAGATCGTTGCTGAATCTGATAATGTCAATTCCAGTGCCATTATGGTGAAAAAAGGCAATGACGAGCTGATTGAAAAACTCAATTCTGCCATTGATGAATTATTAGCGGACGGAACCGTCAAAGAAATTTCCGAAAAATATTTTGGCATGGACGTATCACAGCCATAATTTTGTTACAGGAGAAAAATCATGGGATCATATGCATACCTGACAGCGGGTATTATTACAGCAAGACAAGCGGAACTGATGAAAAATGCATTCTGGTCAATGCTAAGACAGGGCCTGCTTTACACGATTCCCCTGACGCTCGTATCCTTTGCGATCGGCGTCATCATTGCCGTGCTGTGTGCGCTTTTCATTATCAACAAAATACCGGTATTAAAACAGATCGCCGGAATCTATATCTGGGTATTCCGCGGAACCCCTCTGCTGGTACAGTTATTTATCATGTACTGGGGTATCTGTAATCCCCTTGGCATCAACAAGTGGGTTGCCTGTATCTCGGCACTCTCCTTAAATGTAGGTGCCTACTCCGCAGAGACGATCCGCGCGGCAATCCTTTCCATCAATAAAGGTCAGTGGGAGGCAGGCTATTCCCTCGGAATGAGTTACCAGCAAACATTCCGCCGTATCATCATTCCGCAGGCTGCTACCGTATCCATACCACCGCTTTTTAACACCTTTATCGGTCTTGTCAAGGATACTTCCCTTGCATCTACGATCATGATCGGTGAGATGTTCCGTAAAGCACAGGAAGCCGCAGCAAGCTCACTCGAATACCTTTGGATCTATATCGAAGTTGCACTCATTTACCTTCTTTTCTGTACGCTGTTGACCGGACTGCAGAAATGGATCGAGAAAAAACTGCGTGTCGGAAAGTAGAGGTATCATATGTATTCTTTAGATAACATTTATAAATCATTTGACAATAATCAGGTCTTAAAAGGTGTCTCCTTAGAGATTCCGAAAAATAAAACCACCGTCCTGATCGGGCCATCCGGTTCCGGCAAGACAACATTGCTGCGCTGTATTAATCTGCTTGAGATCCCGGATAGCGGAACCGTTACTTTAAACGGTTCTTCCATGTCCTTTCAAGAGGGACAGAAAGTAAAGTACAGCGGCAGCGAGATCCGGAATATCCGCATGAAAACCGGTATGGTATTCCAGAACTTTCAGCTTTTTCCTCACAAAACGGTGCTGGAAAATATTATGGAAGGTCCTATCACCGTCTTAAAGAAAGACCGAAGTGAATGCGAAAAAGAAGCGTTATCTCTTTTAGAGAAAGTCGGTTTATCCGATAAGCGCGACGCTTATCCGGGACAGCTCTCCGGCGGCCAGCAGCAGAGAATCGCCATCGCAAGGGCACTCGCCATGAAACCGGAACTACTTCTTTTTGATGAGCCTACCAGCGCCTTAGACCCGGAACTTGAAGTGGAAGTTTTAAATATCATCCGCAGACTGGTTGACGAGAAACAGACCATCGTGATCATTACACACAAGATGTCTTTCGCAAGAGAAGTGGCAGATAAAGTTGTTTTCTTCGATGAGGGAAAAATCTTAAAAGAGGGAACTTACACCGAACTTGAGCAGAGTAACATTCCAAGGATCACACAGTTCTTAAATATGTTGAACTAAACAATAGACCGCCTCACAGGAAACCTGTTGTCATGAATAAGTAAAAAATCCGTGCAGGATCAGTTTTGATCCGCACGGATTTTTTGCTGTCAGCCTTATCTACGCTCCAGATAATCATTATTATGATAAATCTTTTTATTTTCCACAGCGCACTGCATTTGAAGCAGTTCCTTTCACCGATGTTTTTCCGGCATTTTTTACGGCTCTTACTTTATAGTAATATGTTTTTCCTTTCTTCGCTTTACCGTCTGTGTAAGAAACAATAGTGCCCTTTTTCAGCGTCTTTATCTTTTGATATTTTCCTTTTTTGGATGTTGCACGGTAGATCTCGTATCCATCTGCACCTTTTACCTTCTTCCAGGTTAATTTTACCTTGGACTTCACACGTTTTGCCTTAACCGCAGTCACCTTCTGCGGGCTGGTCGCAGCCTTGATCACATTGGAGTACTTTCCGGTTACCGTCTTTTTACCGCTTTTCCTGTATGCACGCACTTTATACTGATAAACCGTTGCTGTTTTGAGCTTTTTATCCGTATAGGTATTAGTTTTTACCGTTGCAACCTTCTGATATTTTTTCGTTGATTTGTTATAACGGTATACCTGATAACCATCTGCTTTCTTTACTTTTTTCCATGTTAAGCGGATGGAAGTCTCCGTTGCCCTGGACTGTTTGAAGCCGGAAACCTTTGCAACTGTCGTTTTATCTGTATTACCCGGTTTCTCTGTATCTCCCGGTTTCTCTGTATTTCCCGGTTTTTCTGTATCTCCCGGTTTCTCTGTATCTCCCGGTTTCTCTGTATCTCCCGGTTTCTCCGTATCTCCCGGTTTCTGTCCTCCGGACACGAGTGACTGATCTGTCAGTACATATCCACCTTCTGTCATATTTAACTTTGATTCATCCACATTTACAAAGCGGATATCATCAAAAACAATTTTCGACTGGATATCAACCCCATTTCCGTCTTCTGAAATGCTGTTACACCAGATTGCAAACTTCGTAACATTCTTTGGATCAAAAGTTCCATTCTGTTTACCCTTTAATTTGTTAAATGGGATCGTAACATATTTTGCCTCTGTCGTCTTTACAAAGTCAGTCAGAAATACTTCGAAATCCTCTCCGCCGGAAACAAGCTGAACTACCAGTTTCTGTCCTTTTCCATCCGGTTTTACCCACATGCTGACCGCATTGTATTCGCTGTAATCGTTTGTGCTTAAACCTTTCATACGTCCGGTCCATACTTCCGGTCCACTCGTCTTAAGCTGATAAGTAAATGCACCTCCGTAAACACCTTCTGCTTTATGATCCTTATCTAATACAAAGGAAGAACTGCAGTTTGCTGCTGAATTTTCTGTAAAAGTTCCATTCAGGTAGTCATTGTCATCATAGTATAATTCAAAATTTTCAATGACATTCTTTGCAAGTGTTTCCTTTTCTTTTCCAAAACTGATATAGGAAACAGTCACAAGTGTTTTGCCATCTGCCACAAGGCTGATCTTACCGGTATCCGTTGTTCCAAGTGCACTCAGAATATCCGCAGACAGCACACCTTCGTAAGCACCGGATTCTTCCGTTTTCTCTGCCGTGATCGTTTTTTCTGTATTTGTATCCGGGTTTGTCAGCACAAAACTTACACTCTGTGCATTTCTCACATTTGCTTTTAAAGTAAATGCACTTGTGATTGCCATCTTAGAGAAAACATTGGCAAAATAACCTGCTGCATTTCCCTGATTTACATTTCTTACTTCTTTCTGGTCTGCATTTCCGTAAAAGTTTGTTCCATTCGCAAAAACAGAAGATTTTTCATTGTAGAATTCAATAAACTCGTTGATCAGTTCCTGTCCGTGGGTATCATCATATTTATATGGGACATAAAAGTTGGTGTCTCCAAAATTTGCCCACAGTAAGAAGTACGGCATTCCGGTGTCAACTGCCACCTGATTAACCTGTTTGTACCAGTTGTGTCCTGCGATCGGATTTCCTTTTACTAAAATTCCTTCATTATCCGATCCATCGGCCTTCATCACCCTTACACCGGTTTCGGAAATTGCAGCTACTTTTCCTTTTGCGTCTGCAATATTCTTTACCACCTGACAGGTTTTCTTTAAATTGTCCACAAACTCGCCGGAATATTCTGCCGGATAAGTATTGTAATCATCATAGTAATCAAATGCAACGATATCCACACAGTCATCGCCCGGATAGCGGTCCATATACTCTTCCTCTGAAGTTAACGGACCATTTGGGGAATATACATAAATAAAGTTGTGTACTCCCTTTGATGCCAGATAATCCTGTGTGTACTGGAACAGCGCACGGTATGTCTCTTTATCGGTTGTCGCAGCACCCCACCAGAACCATCCGCCTGTATTTTCATGGAATGGACGGAATAAAACAGGAATATCGCCAAGTCCGTTTGCGTAATCTGCAATGATATCAAGATAGGTTGTAAACTGCGCATTGTATTTTCCACCCGGAAGTACTTCTGCGGAGCAGTTATTGCTCAGGTCTTTTGCCTCCGAAAAATCACACTGTGAAAAATCATATTTTCTCGCCGCATCCGGTGTTGCAATGATTTTTTCATTGCTCATATTCGGCATATGGGTGGATAATGTAATGATTGCACCCTCTGTAGCTGCTGCCTTGCTGATCTCGATAGATTTCTGAACTGCATCATCTACGTTATCAATTCCAAGTTCCACGCCTGTCAGTGCCAGCGAATCGATTCCGACCAGACCACTAATACTTCCGGTCACGTCCTTTGTATCCGAATAGACACCGTCTCTGGTTGAAACATGCTTGCTTGTGTCATTCTGATGTCCGAATAATACCTGGTCAGCAGCATCCAGTCCTTTTAAATATGCATATAACGCTTTTGCTGAACCTGATGCATTCACATCCGAAAGTGTTACTTCTTCCGGCATACTGGACGTATCTGCAAGCACAGCCTCTCCTGCCGTCTCTGTGATCTCCGTATAATCGCCCGCTGCATTATACTGGGATAAAGTCAGGTTATCCAGATATACGCTTCCCAAAAAGGCAGTGCTCACACCAACTGTTCCAATCATCAGATCCGTGATCTTTGCAGTGTTTGGTGAGAATTTGACAGTGACCACTGCTTTCTTATATCCGTCACCGAGATCTGACGTTTCGATCTTTGCTTCTTTGTTGATGATCTCCACATCATCTGCTCCGTTTTTTGCAAAAATCTTTGCCTTAAAAGAACCGTCAAAAGCTTCCGGATAGATCATTTCATAGCTTAAAACATTATAAGCCGATACATCGAGTCCTTCTGCAAACGACTTTTTAATCTTTGCCTCACTCCATGTAAAACCTTCACAACCGGTATAATCGAGATCTGCCTTTAACATTTTGCTTCCCTGAAATTCAGCTACACTGATTCCTACCGCATTGTCGTACTGCCAGCCGCCTTCCTGCTCCCAGCCTGCACTGCTTCCTGTCTCTGCAGATTCAAAATCATCGATCACACTCGGATCTTTTGCAGGCAGTTCCGGCTGCGCTTCTGCCACACCGCTTAATGTAACATTGGAAAATGTACATGTTCCTGAAAAGCCCTGACCAATCAGTCGGAAATATACACCTTTTAAATCATCTGCATCCTTATCCTCAAACTTGATCGTAATCGTTGTTTTATGTGTATCTTCTGAAAAACTGCTCTGCTGTAAATACGGGATATCCTGACTGTCTGTCCATGTCCACTCACTTCCCAGCTTCACGATACCCTGAACCTTTAAGTAACTTTCCCCGGTACCCAATGATGCGTACGCCTCATCATCCAGTGTAATATCTGCCTTCATTGTGAAATCTTTCGTTGTCACACAATCTGCAATACTTTCATCATAAGTGATCATTGGCGGATTATCCCAATCCTCTGTTGCAAGATCCAGTTTGTCTTTTGTTACTGTGTTTGTCCCGGTATAAAACACACTCGCTTCTGCCGCATAGACATACTCGTATCCCCCTGCAAAATTGCCGCTTGAAAACGCAACTGCAGCCGCTAAAAGAGCGGCTGCAAGTCGTTTTCCCATAAAACGTTTTCTCATAAACTTACCCCCAATACATTTATTAGCTTTATGCACTTTGTCTTTTAATTATATGTTACTTTAAAAAACATTGTCAATTAAGCTTATATTAGTTTGTAAATTTTCAGAGTTTTTACTTAATTTTTGCTTTTTTAAGTTGTTTTATGAGATTAAAATTGTATACTTTTACTTTATAAATTCAGATAATAAATTTTACTCTAACTCAATCCAGTCCAACTTCAGTTCCGGTGTCACATACTCTGCTTTCAGTTCATAATACCCCGGCATAAATTTCACACGGCACATCCGCTGTGTCAGGAAACGCTCTCCGGTTCCACCTGTCTGGACGGTTGCCATCAGTTCTCCATTCAGATACAGATTGGCAGCTCCCTGTGCTAATCCTTCCACCGGGAAACAGAAATGTGCATTAACGTTTAAAATGCTTTCTTTTTCCACATAAAGGACTGTGTTTTCAAACTTTCCTGCCTCGATCCGGTTTCCGCTCTGCAGTGCACAGACCTGCTTTCCGTCTGTATTTACTGCTTCTTTTGCAGTAACTGTAAGCAGTGGATCAAAATCTTTTAACGGACGTTTCATCACAGGTGTTCCAAGCAGGAAACGGCAGATGTTTTTCGCACAGCGCTGTAACTCTCCAACAGTGAGTTTTCCCGCCTCCAGCGCTTCTACGGTATCATCGCCCGCTGCGTTGATGGCAGCACCATTATTGTTGACTACCATGTATAAGTCATTCTGTGCACGAACCATGAATGAGGTGTATCTGCGGTCTGCCTCCCCGCCGTTTACAACGTCATTCATCTTTGCCCACCAGTCTGTCATAACAATTCCCTGATATCCCCACTCGCCACGCAGGATCGTCGTATTTAAGTCATAATTGGATGCCGTCCAGTGTCCGTTGACCGGGTTGTAAGAGGTCATGATCGAATTTGCATTTCCCTCTTTCACGGCAATCTCAAAGCCTTTCAGATAGATTTCACGGAGTGCCCGCTCAGATACAACGGAGTTTACATTATGTCTTTCCGTCTCCTGATTATTCGCTGCAAAATGTTTCACGGTCGCAGAAGAACCGGCACTTCGGATTCCCCTTGTCATTGCCGCCGCAAACTGTCCTGTCACAAGCGGATCTTCACTGAAATACTCAAAGTTACGTCCATTTAATGGATAGCGGTGGATATTGATTCCCGGTCCAAGCAGGGTGTCGATCTCGTTTCCAACTAATTCCCTGCCTTCCATCTGATATAATTCTTCCATCATTGGAATATTAAAGGAACATGCAAGGAGTGTTCCGATCGGGAGCTGTGTTGCCTTTAATCCGCTCTCCATACGGATGCCGGACGGGCCATCGGATGCGCAGGCAATCGGGATGCCATAACCATGCAGGCTGTCGCTGACACCGCCAAATGCGGATGCTGTACCCGGTGTTACCTTCGGGCTGCTCATTCCCTCGCCGCGGACGATCACGGCTAACTCCTCGTTGGTAAACTGTGCTACAAATGCGTCCAATTCTTCTTCCACACTGCTGCCATTTTTGATATTCTCTGCAACCGCCTGTAAGGTAATTCCTTTATTTCCGGTCTGTGGCAGTTCTTTTGGCAGACGGCTTTTGATCCGCTCTGCCAGATCAACCATCTGCTGTGGTGCTTTTTCATATGCACGGGCAAACACCCCGTCCTCCTTTTGTCTGCCTGTCTTAAGACGCAAAAATTCTTTTGTCGGCGCAAGCGCCTCCTCCAACTCCTCTGTGACGATACAGGAAGAAACCTCATAACCGCCTTTTCCGTCCACATTGGCTTTTTCTGTGCATCTGACGCTGTTTCCAACATAGATCTTATACAGACCTTCCTCTAAGACATAGCAGGACTTATGACCAGTCACACCGCTGTCGTCATAGGAAGCAAACCGGCTTACCGGAATGGTAAGTTCAAGTACTTCCTCCTCGCCCGGAGCAAGCAGTTTTGTCTTTGCAAATCCGCACAATACCTTTGCCGGTTTTCCAAGCTGTCCCTGTGGGGCGGACACATAAACCTGTGCAGCCTCTTTTCCGGCTGCTGCCCCGGTATTTTTCACACGGATACTGAGTGCGATCTTTGCATCTTTTCCATTTCCTGTACTCTCCGCTTTTACCGTCTCCATGGAAATTTCCGTATAAGATAAACCGAAACCAAACTCATACATTACTTTTTCCGGTGCGAATGTCTCAAAATAACGGTAGCCGACATAGATATCTTCCGCATAAATATTTTCTGTCTTACTTCCAAAATGGTCTGCTGCCGGGTAATCAGAAAGTTTCTCCGCGATCGTATCCGTCAGTTTTCCGGATGGTGTCACTCTGCCCGATAACAGATCTGCAACGGCGTTCGCGCCTTCCATACCACCCTGCCAGATGTAAAGAATCGCTTTGATGTGATCCTGATATGCCGCATCTTTCGTCCAGCTCATATCAATGATGTTAGACACATTTAAAAGCACTGCCACTTCGTTAAAATATTTTGTTACAACACGAAGATTTTCTTTTTCCCGTTTTGTCAGAAGATAACTGCCTTCCGTGTCCTCGTAATCTTTATCCTCGCCGGCAGTTCTACCGATCAGAAAAACAGCTTTCTTAGATTTTTCTGCTGCGCGGCATGCGATCTCTTCCGTGATCTCCATCTCTTCCTGATGCCACGGCTCTGCCGCCCATCCACCGCCTCCATTGTCAAACGGATGCTCCTTTAACCATTCTTTATAGGTTTCTACCAGTTCCTCATTTACAGGAAAAGCATTATTTTCTTTGATTCCGTCTAAAATATTTTTGACATACGGCACATTGACCGCCCCGCCTGAACCGGTTCCACTCCGGTAATACTCAATCTGGCTTCTCCCGAAAATAGAAACTGTCTCATCCTTTTTGACCGGAAGCATATGCCCCTCATTCTTTAAAAGCACGGCTCCCTCTGCTGCTGCCTCTCTACAGTATGCTGCCAGTTCCGGCAGCGGAACACCGATTCCACTGTTACCCATGATAATCCTCCATTTTAATCTCCATTCTTGCGCTGTCTTTCAATGAAAACAACGTTTTCATTTGCATCTCAAGTTTGTGCGTAAGCACAAATCTTGCGTGTGAAAATCTTATTTTTCACACTATATATCTGTTGTTATCTTTTCAGCCTGTCATTGTTTTTGTCCATGATTGTTTTTCGCCTGATTTCAGTCAATTTTCAGTATTAATCCTAAAATACGCTTTGCGCAGATCTCCATCTCTTCTCTTGTCAGTACTCCTGCCTCTTTCGCGCGGAGCAGGCTCTCCGGGAATCCACATGCCATCTTGATGTCATTTCCTGCTTTTACTTCTTTATAATGCTCGCCGCTTGTCCACCAGTCGGTCGTGACCATGCCCTGATAGTTCCACTCGCCTCTTAAGATGTCCTCTAAAAGTTCACGGTTCTCAGAGGTTCTGTGTCCGTTTACGATATTGTAAGATGACATGATGCACCACGGATCTGCCTCTTTTACAATGATCTCAAATGCCTTTAGATAAATCTCCCTTGCTGCCCGCTCGGACACTCTGGAATCGCTTTCCTTACGGTTCGTCTCCTTATTGTTGCAGGCGAAATGTTTGACCGTTGCAGCGATATGTTTTGACTGGATTCCCTTTACCATTGCAGAAGCCATTTTTCCGGTCAGATATGGGTCTTCCGAATAATACTCGAAGTTTCTTCCGCAAAGCGGACTTCTGTGGATATTGACCGCAGGCGTCAGCCAGACGGCAATGTTATTTTCCTTCACCTCAGCGGCACCTGCTGCACCAACCTGATATAACACATCCGGGTTCCAGGTACATGCTAAAAGTGTCGCACACGGCCACGCCGTCGTAACTACGCCGCATTTTTTCTCAATGCGGAGTCCGGCAGGTCCGTCCGCCGTCATAATATTCGGGATTCCATACTCCGGCATATTTCCAAATCCAAATGTATTTGCCACACCGGTATTCGGCTGTCCGCCTAAAATATGCGCAAGTTCCTCATCCGTCATCTGTGTCACAAATTCATCCAGCGTGATCTTTCCTTCTGCAACTTCCATAAAAATATGTGCGTCTTTCTTATACGGCTGTGACCAGATCTGATGTCCCGGCAGTGCGCGGACAGCCGGTGAAAATCCATCGCTTTCCTCCCTCGGAACACGTTTGATTGCGGAGTAATCCGGATCATTCGGTTCGGACTGCGGCAGTTTTTCAAAACTTCCATCGGAGAGCATGCGCTCCGCAAGTGAAGTCGGAACCAGTTTTGCGGTAAGCTGCTCTGTTACGGTATCCTCTGGCATTGTAAAACAAAATACCTGCTCTGTTTCCCGCACGGACGTGCCAAGATAAAACTGATACTTACCTTTTTCCAGCACATAGGCAGATTTCTGAATTTTTCCCAGATCATCATAGGATGCAAGCTGTGCCACCGGTGCCTCTAACGTCAGAAGCTGCGTTTCTCCCTGTGCTAACAGTCGTGTTTTTTCAAATGCTGCAAGGACTCTCTTTGCCTTTCCAAGTACGCCCTGCGGTGCCTGCGCATATAACTGCATGACTTCTTTTCCCGGATATTTTCCGGTGTTGGTCACATTGACACTCACGCGGATCACACCCTGTTTTTCTTCCGCAGATACTAACGCACGCTCGAAAGTCGTGTAGGAAAGACCGTAGCCAAACGGATAATTGACGGCTTTATCACCCCCCGGTATTGTCTCAAAATAGCGGTAGCCGACGTAGATATCTTCTTTATAATCGACATATTTTACCGATTCATGGAATGTCTCCGATGACGGATAGTCTTCCAGTTTCTTTGCAAACGTGTCGGAAAGTTTTCCGGATGGGCTGCCGATGCCGCACAGAAGCTCTGCTGCTGCGCTTCCGCCTTCCATACCCCCCTGCCATGCCATCAGCACCGCCTGAATTTTTTCATTTTCTGCAAACCAGTCCGTATCGACCATGCCGCCGGCATTCATAACGACTGCCACCTTCGGGAACAACTGCTGCACCTGTTCTACCATCGCGCGCTCTTCCTTCGTCAGGTAAAAGTCTCCGTCCGGAAAAATGCGCTCTGCCTTTTCCAGCAGCGGATCTGTCTGTACCGACTCATCCATCTCCTTATCATAAGAACTCTTTCTGTCCCAGCCTTCCCCGGAAAAACGGCTGATGCAGATCACTGCCGTGTCCGTGTACGCTCTCGCTTTTTTTGCAGTTTCTTCCGGAAACGCAGGCTCTACTGTCATTCCTGGTTCTGCTCCTGCCTCGTACTGTTTTTCTACCTCTTTACGGTAATAATCAGAGAGTGCCTCATACACTTCTACTTTTTCCGGCAGCTTCTTGAATCCCTCATACAAATTTGTCGTATAAGCAACGGTTACATCTCCGCTTCCGCCACCACCCTTGACATAGTCAAAACTGCCTTTTCCAAACAGGGCGAGTTTGGTGCCTGCCTGAAATGGGAGAAGGCTTTCATTGTTCTTTAGAAGAACCATGCCTTCTTTGGCGGCTTCTTTTGACAGGGTGATGTGTGCTTTTGAGGCGGTGACTTTGGTGCCGTCAGCTCCGAGAGGGAGGTTGGGTTGATAAAGTGATCTTTGCCATTTTTCCATGATTGTGAGCTCCTTTTTGAAATATTTGGTGGGTGGGCGTTGGAGGCAAAACTCCTCTTTAGGCTGTGAGCGTTGGGGCAAAACTCCTCTTTAGGCTGTGAGCGTTGGAGGCAAAACTCTTCCGAAGGCTGTGAGCGTTGTGAGGGGGACGCAGGTTGTTGGGGAGTTTTGCCTCCAACGGGTTCAGGTTATTGATGAGTTTTGTTTCCAACGGCTTTAGGTTCCTGATGGGTTTTGTTTCCAACGACGCTAGGTTCCTGATGAGTTTTGCTTCCAACTACGTCCACTTTCTGATAAACGTGTTTACTTCTTTCCAAATAAGTTGTCTTTCTTACAACTCTCTACGTCTCTGATTATTTATCATTTTCTATGTTCTTATCATACTTACCCCACACCTTAATTTCAAGGCAGATAATGACTTGTATTTCGGTCGATATTGACTTATTATGAATTCAGCAACAACGTCCGCTTCACTGTATCGTCCGGCGGTTTTCGCACGCCTTTCCAAAAGGCTTCCACCCCGGCACCGGTCAGGCTGCAGGAAGGCTCGCCAAAACTATACGAAAGGAACCCCACCACCATGACCACCCACGAAATCATCACCTCCAAACCCAAACTCCCCGTCTACTTCGACATCTACCAGTCCGACAACCAGCTCGTGCCCAGCCACTGGCACGCACACGTTGAGATTTTATACATCTCCTCCGGTTCCATGCATGTCATCTGCCGCGAGGAATCCTTCCTGCTGCACACAGGCGATATCTTTCTGGTGAATTCCGGTGACATCCATTACACCCGCACGATCGGCAGAACGGAAACCTACCTGCTGCAGATCCCGTTTGACTTCTTTAACCAGATGCTTCCCGGTTTTGCCTCCATCCGTTTTCAGGAATACTTTTCTGCGGAAAAATATAAAAATGACCCCGTATTCTGCGAAATGCGGGATCACTTACTGACCATGGGTTACTTATATAAAAATGAAAAAAATGGCTACCAGTTTTTATTTGGCAGCCACCTTCATCATTTTCTTTATATACTTTATACTTCTTACGTCCTGCCACAGTCACAGAGTACCGTCTCGCAGGATACCAAAACGCTCACAAGGCTGAAAGATATCATAACTTATGTGGAAAGGCATTATATGGAACCGCTCTCCCTCTCGGATATCTCAGACCGTTTTGCACTCAATCCGGAATACTTCTGCCGTTTCTTTAAGAAAAACATGGGATTCACCTTCTTAGAATACGTCAACATGGTACGGCTTTCCCATATTTATTCTGACCTCATGCAGACCGGCGACAGCATTACACAGATCATGGAACGCCACGGTTTTATCAACTATAAGGTATTCAACCGTATGTTCAAAGAAGTATACGGCTGTCTGCCCTCGAAAGTCCGCCATCAGTAGCCGACAAGCTGTCTACATGCAAAGATTCAGACAGCAGACAAGCACTGTCCGCCCTCAAAATTCCGTCATTAATAGCCGATCGGTTTATCCTTGCTTCCCACCTTAAGACGTGCCATAGCACGCGCTAATGAGGCTTTGGAGCGATGATACTCTTCAATGCTCTGTTTCTGGCGAAGCTGTTCTTCCGCACGCTCTTTTGCTTCCTGCGCACGTCTTACATCGATCTCCTCCGGTGATTCACAGGTGTCTACAATGACTGTTGCACGGTTGTTGATGATCTGCGCAAACCCGGTTCCCGTAACACCGTAGATCGTGTTTCCGTTTTCCTCTAAGATACGGATCTCTCCGACCTCCACGGCAAACACCATATTTTCATGGTGCGCCTGGATCGCCTTTAAACCATCATGGAGCGGCAGGACTACCTGTGCACATCTTCCATCGTAAAATACCTTATCACAGGCAATTACTTTTAAGCTAAATGTATTCATGTTCCTCCCTCCTAGCTGGCGGAACCGGTATTACCCATTGTCTTTGCCCGCTCAATGACATCCTCGATCGTTCCTACGTTAAAGAAAGCAGCTTCCGGATATTCATCCATCTCACCGTCAACGATCGCCTTAAATCCGCGTACGGTGTCTTTTAACGGCACATATTTGCCCGGTACACCGGTAAAGTTCTCTGCAACGTGGAACGGCTGGGATAAGAACTTCTGGATCTTTCTTGCACGGTAAACAACAAGTTTATCCTCCTCGGAAAGCTCTTCCATACCAAGAATTGCAATGATATCCTGTAACTCTGTGTATTTCTGAAGGATCTCCTGAACACGTCTTGCTGTCTCATAATGCTCTTTTCCGACAACATCCTCCTCGAGGATACGGGAGTTTGACTCCAACGGATCAACTGCCGGATAAATACCCTGCTCTACGATCTTTCTGGAAAGAACGGTCGTTGCATCCAGATGTGCGAATGTCGTTGCAGGCGCCGGGTCAGTTAAGTCGTCTGCAGGCACATAGACTGCCTGTACGGAAGTAACGGAACCGTTTTTGGTTGATGCGATACGTTCCTGTAATTCACCCATCTCAGTTGCTAAAGTCGGCTGATAACCAACGGCTGACGGCATACGTCCTAACAGAGCGGATACCTCAGAACCAGCCTGTGTAAAACGGAAAATATTATCAATGAATAAAAGCACGTTCTGATGCTCCTCATCACGGAAATATTCTGCCATGGTAAGTCCTGTCTCAGCAACACGCATACGTGCTCCTGGCGGCTCGTTCATCTGACCAAACACTAAGGCTGTCTTTTCGAGTACGCCGGATTCTTTCATCTCGGACCAGAGGTCATTACCCTCTCTTGAACGCTCTCCGACACCGGTAAAAATGGAATATCCGCCGTGCTCGGTTGCAATGTTACGGATCAGCTCCTGGATCAATACCGTTTTACCAACACCGGCACCACCGAACAGACCGATCTTACCACCTTTTGCATACGGTGCTAAAAGGTCGATGACCTTGATTCCTGTTTCAAGTACCTCAACGACCGGACTCTGATCCTCGAAAGATGGCGGATCTCTATGGATACACCAGTGTTTCTCTCCCTCTAAAGTCTTGCCGCCGTCTAAGGTATCTCCTAATACATTGAACAGACGCCCCAATGTGCCCTGTCCGACCGGAACCGTAATGCCGCTTCCCGTAGCAACAACTTCCATGTCCTTGTGAAGTCCCTCACTGGCAGCTAACATAATACAACGTACTGTGTTATTGCCGATGTGCTGTGCAACTTCCATGACACAGCGTTTTCCGCCGTTGTCTACTTCAAGCGCATCTTTGATAAACGGAAGGTCATTATCTTCAAATTCAACGTCTACTACAGGTCCCATAACCTGCACGATTTTTCCTGTTTTCATTCCGCTTTCACATCCCCTTCCTATTTTTTCTTCTTTTTCTTCTGTGCCTTCGCACCGCCGATTACCTCTGTGATCTGCTGGGTAATCGCAGCCTGACGCACACGATTGTATTCAATGGACAAAGTCTGCAGCATCTCTTTTGCACTGTCTGTTGCCGCCTGCATCGCCATCATTCGTGAATTGTGCTCACTGGCAAATGACTCCACGAGTGCACCGTAAATAAATCCGTTGACATAGTTCGGCACAACATGCTCTAAAATATCCTGCATGGTCGTATCTGCCTTGATCTCCTCCTGATAAATATCAACAGGAGCTTTCCCCATGAAATCCTCTTTTACCAGTGGAAGCAGTTTCATCATTTCCGCTTCCATGGAAAATGAATTCTCCATTTTCGTATAAATGATGTATACCTCATCCAATTCGTTGTTATTGTATAACTCCAGAATACGTTCTGTGATAACTCTGGCTCTGTGCAGGGAAGGATTTTGCACCGTATATTTAAACTCGGTATCTACCTCTAACCCTTCCTTGGTAAAATACTGTCTTCCAAGCTCTCCGACGACGAACAGTTTGTTGTTTTCACCCTGCTCAAACAGTTCATGCGCCATTTTAATGACGTTATGGTTGTACGCACCTGCCAGTCCCTTATCTGCAGTGATCACAATGTATCCCCTGCGTTTTTTGTCGTCCGGAATCTCCTCGTGCTGGTCAAAATACCGGCTCTTAGCATCCGGAATATGACGGAGCAGTCGTGAGATTGCAGACTGTAACGCATAGAAATACGGCTCTGTATTTTCGAGCTTCTGCTTTGCACTTCTTAACTTTGCAGAGGAAATCATATACATGGCACTCGTAATCTTCATCGTATCCTGAATACTTTTCATTCGTTTCTGAATTTCCTTGGTATTTGCCATGCTCTATCACCTGCTCTTAAATTCTTTGACTGCCTCTACGATCTTTTCTGTAATCCCATCATCCAGCACTTTTTTCTCGTTGATGGCATCAACGACATCTTTATGCTCGATTTTAAAGAAATCCAGTAATCTTCCCTGGAACTCTTTCATCTGTTTGATATCCACATCCAAAAGCAGACGTTTGTTTGCTGCAACCAGTGTAATTACCTGATCTGCGAGGCTCATCGGATGGCAGAGCGGCTGTTTTAAGAGCTCCATCAGTCCTTTACCATACTGTAACTGCTCTTTCGTCATATCATCCAGATCGGAGCTGAACTGTGTAAACACTTCCATCTCACGGTACTGCGCCAGATCGATACGGATCGTACCGGATGCTTTTTTCATTGCCTTTGTCTGTGCCGCACCACCTACACGGGATACGGAAAGACCTACGTTGACCGCCGGTCTCATACCGGAGTTGAACAGATCACTCTCTAAGAAAATCTGACCATCTGTAATGGAAATAACGTTCGTAGGAATATAAGCGGAAACATCGCCTGCCTGTGTCTCGATGATCGGCAGTGCGGTAATGGAACCTCCGCCTAACTCGTCGTTTAACTTACTGGAACGCTCTAATAATCTTGAATGTAAATAGAATACGTCTCCCGGATATGCCTCTCGTCCCGGTGAACGCTCTAAAAGTAATGACAGTGCACGGTATGCCACTGCATGTTTGGAGAGATCATCATATACGATCAGGACATCTTTTCCTTTGTACATGAAGTACTCTGCAAGTGCTGTTCCTGCATACGGAGCGATATACTGTAAGGATGCAGATTCACTCGCTGTCGAGGAAAGCACGATGGAATAATCCATGGCACCGTTCTTTGTCAGTGTATTCACCAATTTTGCAACCGTAGATGCCTTCTGACCGATTGCAACGTAAATGCAGACAACATCTTTGCCTTTCTGGTTTAAGATGGTATCTACTGCGATCGATGTTTTACCGGTCTGACGGTCACCGATGATCAGCTCACGCTGTCCACGTCCGATTGGGAACATGGAGTCGATCGCAAGGATACCTGTCTCCATTGGCTGTTTTACGGACTGTCTGTCTACGATACCCGGTGCTTCCTGCTCGATGGCACGGTAATCATCTGCTTTGATCTCACCTTTTCCATCGATCGGGGCTCCAAGGGCATTGATAATTCTTCCAAGGTAAGCATCACCTACCGGAATACCTGCTTTTTTCTTAGTTCTGGTTACTTTCGTTCCCTCTTTGATCTCTGTGTCTTTACCAAAAATAATACAGCCTACCTGATCACGTTTGATATCCTGTACCATTCCGCGGACACCGTTCTCAAAGATAACGATCTCACCATACATCGCATGCTCAATACCATAAATCGTTGCGATACCATCACCGACCCAGATGACAGTTCCGACTTCCTGGTCTTTGCTTACCATGTCATAGTTCTCTATTTCTGTTTTCAGGATAGATATAATCTCTTCTGAACTGATAGAACCCACGTTATCACCTCCACGCTAATCTTCTCTCTAACCGATTTAAGCGCCCTTTCATGCTGTAATCTTCTTCTATATCTCCTACCCGCAGTACAAATCCACCGATCAGTTCCGGCTTCTTTTCCAATGCAAGCGCAACTTTATCTTTCTGATATTTCTTTGCAAGATATGCCTTCATCTGTGCCACTTCATCCTCTGTCGGCTCTAAGACATACTCCAGTTTTGCCTGAAGGATACCATTTTTCTCCGCTTCCACTACATCATATGCGGCAAAAATTTCCTCAAGGAGATCTGCCTCACCGTAATCGCAAACCACCTTCAGAAAATTTTTCATTGATTCCGGAAAAATCCGGTCGATCAGCTTATGTTTGTCCTGTTTTGACACAACCGGGCTTTTTAAACTCTTCGGCAGATCCTGGGTCAGAGAAAGAATCTCTTTTGTCTCATCAACAGCTTCTCTTGTCACACCAAGTTCTAAGAGAACCGTTGCATAATTATTTGCTGTCTGCGTCATTCACACCACCTGCTTTTGTCAAAAACTGTTGATACAGTAACCGGTTATTCTCGTTCGTACTTGCCTCACCAAGTACTTTTCCTGCTGCTGCCACTGCAAGAACTGCAATCTGTGACTGAAGATCCTGCACAGTTTTGTCACGTTCGAGTTCCACGGTCTTATGGGCATTCTCGATGATCTTTTCTGCTTCCGCATCTGCCACATTGATTCTGTTCTCATACTCTGCCTGTGCACTCTTACGAGTTTTCTCAAGCAGTTCTGCAGATTCCTCATGCGCCTGTGCAAGCATTCCCTCATACTGTTTCTTTAAGTCTCCCGCTTCTGCCTTTAATTTGTTGGCATCTGCGATCTGACCTTCGATCATCTGCTTACGCTGCTCCATAACATTCGTGACAGGACCAATTAAAAACTTACGAAGTCCCAGATACAGAACGATCAGGTTAATGATGGTAAAGACGACGTTCCAATCTATTCTTAATAATTGCATTCTCTACCAGACCCTTTCCTTAACCTAAGAATAAGATAATTAAAATTGCAACAACCATACCGAAAATTGCAGTACCTTCGGCAAGTGCACAACCAAGTAATAATGCTTTTGTAATCTTTCCGTCTGCTTCCGGCTGTCTTGCGATAGCGTCTGTTGCCTTAGATGTTGCAAGACCGATACCGATACCTGCTCCAATACCTGTTAATGCTGCGATTCCTGCTCCAATTGCGATTAATGATGTCATGATAAATTTCTCCTTTTTTGTTTTTACTTTTTTTACTCGATGCTTTCCTTAATAAATAAGGATGTTAAAAATACAAATACATACGCCTGAATGAATCCATCAAACAAGTCAAAATAAAGACTGAGTGGAACCGGTACTAAAAGCGGTGCCACGATCTTGATCAGCTCCATAATGACGAATGCCCCTAAAATGTTACCAAAAAGTCGCATACACAATGATAATGGACGGATAAATATCTCCAATATATTCATTGGTAACATAATTGGAATCGGTTCGGCGAAACTCTTCAGAAAACCTTTCATTCCTTTTGCACGTACTCCCGAATACTCGATCAGTACAATGCTCATCAATGCAAGCGCACCGGTAACACCGACATCCTTTGTCGGGGATTTCAGTCCAAACAGTCCGATCATATTAGCAACTGCAATATAAATTCCTACTGTCATTAAATAAGGAATATAACGTTTTCCTTCCTCTCCAAGCAAATCGTAAAAGAAGTTATGCAGTCCACCAACAACTGTCTCCACTGCCAGCTGACGTTTTCCTACGTTCTCTACACGCAGGTTTCTTCCTAAGAAAAATGCTGCTACCAAAAGAACTGCCATAATGATCCATGTCACTACCACTGATTCGGCAATCGGAATACCTCCAAATACCGGAATCGTGAATGCTGTCTCACAATTAAGTTCTTCCATCAGCGCTTTCGATAATTCCTCCGTATTCTCACTTCCCTTCTTTCCTACACTTTGCTGTATTTTATTTAAAAATTTTCCACTTGTCAATTTTTTGTCAAAGCCAAATTTTCCATTCCCATTTTGGTAATTTTATATAAATTCTATTAATGGTTTTTGTAAGTTTTTTTATGTTTTGGGAATTGAATATTTCATTTGTTTATAATTATTTTATTTTTACATTGAATTGCTTCCAAAATATAGGATAAAATACCTAAAAAAGTTTACATCTCTTATGCAATATCTTTTACGGTTCTTTAATAAATTACATATTGCGCTGCATTCCGCTATATCCCTCCCCCCAAATCACTCAAAAATTTTTCTGATCATTTATCTCAACAACTTCTCTATTGATTCTCAACCGACTATTGTCACTCGTAATTTATACTCGCACATTGATTCATCACATCATATACTAAAATAAATAGCTTATTGTACTGGAGACTTTCAATGAACACAGAGACCAGAGGAACACTTTCCCGGCGGGGTAATATTTCACAGATCACAAATGCTTTCGTGGAGGAGGTCAATGCTTTTTCCAACACTTCCACCGGATATATCATCGTATCTTATGCAGCCTCGCCCGGACAGCAATCCGACAACATCCAGATGCTCCGTTTAAATATCAACCGGAACACTGTCATCCTCGATTCATCCGGTCAGGTCATATCCCTGTCGGAAATCCGCCCGCAAACATGGATCAATGCAGTTTTCTCTTCTGCAATGACACGGAGTATCCCTCCACAGGCAAATGCATTTCTGATCATGGTACAGAGACGGCGCCCTCAAATTGAAATTGCAACCTCGATCGGCAGGATTGCAAGTATCGACGCCGCAAATGGCTTTTTGTACACCGGCAATCCAAACGACATCAACAGCCAGGTCCGCTACGTCGTCTCAAATTCCACCTTCTCCGATCCATCCGGCCGCCCGATCACACTTTCATCCCTCCGCCCCAGCCAGCGCGTCCGCATTACACATGCAACCACACAGACCGCAAGCATCCCACCTCAGACAATAGCGTTTCATGTGCAGTTATTGTAACCGAATCTTTACCAGGACTTCACACTTTTTTCAAAAATTTACCACAATTCCATCATGAACTTCGTTTACTATAAATAATGTCAAAAGGAAATAAACCTTTTTCACATAAAACAGTTTCTTTTTTTTCATAACAAAGCCAGTAAAACATCCCCCGTTTTACTGGCTCCTCCTTTTTTATTCACTGAACAAGAAGCAATCCATAAAGGGTATGGTAAATGTTCAAAATGTTTTTAAACCACTTCAAAAATTACAAAAAAATAGCGGAAAGCCTTAGTTCTACTGGCTTTTCGCTGTATTTTAGTTAATGAGACATCAGGGATTCGAACCTAAGTCTCGATGTTCAAATACTGATAGAAAGGGCATTTGCAACACATCATCTACTTAGTGTAATCATTCTGTCAAATGCTTGCTTTCCACAAAGAAAGTTTGCTTGCTAACACTTGACGGAATCACATATTCTATATAATGAATTCAGAGGTTGTTAGACACATTTGTTCTAACAACCTCTTGTTTAATCTCATCCTATTTCTTTATGAATACTTGCTTTACATATGAATTCTGTCCAAATACATATGTACCATCATTGTAAACTGTATATGGACACACCTTAACATAATATCTTTTTCCCTTTGCTAATTTTTTTATTGTATAAGTTGTCGTTGGTGAATATACAGTTTTTACTCCCTTTTTAAATTTGTAATTTGTAGAATATTGGATTCTATAACCAATCGCATTTACTGCTGATTTACACTTAACTGTCATTTGACCCTTTTTGTTATTTTTTAAAGAGCTAATAGTTCCTTTAGATAATTTAATCTGTTTTTCTGCTTGGATTTTGAAAGAATATACTGTACTTATTTCTGTACCACCTTTTGTAATATCTAAATAGTATATTCCTTTCGGCAAAGTCCTGCTCTGACTAGTTTTGAATTTTCCTGTCGCTACATTACTTTCATATTGCAAATCATTACCATTCAGTACAATTTTTCCATCTGAATTATATATACACATCCCATAATTTGTAGTGGAATCTACTGTTGCACTTAAAGTAACATGTGACTTTTTAGAAATACTAAATTTGTAATATCTGTGTGTAGTATACCATGGTGAAGGACTTGTTATTGTTCCATTATAAACTTCCTCCAACTCATAATCTTCTGCCTCATCCGTCATTGCTGCATTTACTTTTATGCTTTTAAACATAAACATACAGCAAACGCATAAAAGTATCATTAACAAACTTTTTGTCCATTTTTTATTCATGGCAAACTCCTCCTTTTTTATTTCTATTTTACCATATTTTTTTAATCATTCAACTTTATGGAATAATATTTTTATCCCCATCTATAATATAACATATCAATTACGATATCCCGATAGCAACTATCTGTTTCCTAATAGGGAAAATACTTCACCTATCACAAATAGAGCTGTCTATCTTGTTTATCAAGGTATTTGTCAAAAATTAGGTATAAAAAGCGAAAAAGGTATCATTAAAGATCCTCATTCCTTTAGAAGAAATGTTTCCACCTCCCTTGTTAATTCAAAAGGTGGTAATCTTCTAATTGCATCTGCATTATTAGGACATAGTCCAACCGTCGCAGAAAAGAATTACTTAACGGGAATCGACTTGAATCAAGCTCAAGCTGTAGCCAACCAAAGATACTTGCTAAATTAAACAAAGTGTAATCAATTTTTTTAATGTACAAAAATAAGAAGTGTTGATTTTTCAACACTTCCAATCTTTTAGCTAATGAGACATCGGGGATTCGAACCCCGGACAACTTGATTAAAAGTCAAGTGC
>OHIN01000477.1_pt1 | contig 28674 bp, 28 predicted proteins | sample 1568261 | NCBI WGS metagenome assembly OHIN01 (sample SAMEA3879578, study PRJEB24766) | human gut metagenome | biome: human-associated habitat; feature: feces | place: USA | collected 1985/1987
TGCACGTCGAGCTGCCTGCTCCTCAGCAGACGAAGGCTTTGCCTGAGAACCCGAACCTGATCGAGATCGAGTAAAACGCCGGTCGTGTGCGCCAAAGCACAACGCACATAAGATGCCCCCGGAGAGCTGTAACAAGCCCTCCGGGGGCTTTTTTGTGGGGCGGAAACATGGTATAATAGAAAAGAACGAGAGAGAAGAGGGTGCGATGAAACAAGAAAAAGCCTATTATCACCTGCCCGGTTTGTTTGAGTTTTACGAGCTGTACCGGGAGTTCCTGCCCCTGTACCGGGGGCATCGGAAATATTTCTATGACTGGTGCAGCATTGGCTCCATCTACGGGGCACCGGCCGACTGCATCTGGGGCGGGGGACGCACCGGCTTTGGCGGGCACGACCCCAGAGAGGTCCTTGCACTGATGCAGGAGTATGGTATCTCGGCCCGACTGACCTTCAGCAACTCCCTTCTCCGGGAGGAGCATCTTTCGGACCGGAAATGCAATGCGCTCTGCGCCCTCTTTGCACAGAGCGGCGGGGTGGAGAATGGCGTCATCCTCCATTCGGAGCTGCTGCTGGATTACCTGAGGACGCACTACCCGCAGCTTTACCTCGTCTCCTCCACGACCAAGGTGCTGACGGATTTCCGACAGCTCCGGGACGAGACGGCCCGGGAGGAATTTCGCTATGTGGTGCCGGATTTCCGGCTGAACAAGGCCTTTGCACAGCTGGACAGCCTGACGCAGCCCCAGAAGGACAAGGTGGAGTTTCTCTGCAACGAGTGCTGCTGGGTCGGATGCCGGGACCGGAAGCGCTGCTACGAGAATGTCAGCCGCAAAAATCTCGGTGAGGACTGCCCCGACCATATCTGCACTGCCCCGGGCGCGGGGGAGGGCTACCGTTTCTCGAAGGCGATGGAGAACCCCAGCTTTATCGGCGTGGAGGACATCCGAAAGACCTTCCTTCCGATGGGATTTTCCAACTTCAAGATCGAGGGACGGGGCCTCGGCAGCGCCTTGGTGTTGGAATTTTTGCTCTATTATATGGTAAAGCCGGAGTACCAGCTGCACGTCCGGGAAGCCATCTATCTGGACAGCATGCTCGACCTATTCTGAGCGGCCCGGCCTCCGTTTCGAAAGCATCTTGACAAAGCTGGGCGGAGTTGTAATAATAGAGAGACAGTTATATCAAACAAACTGCCGTAAGGAGAAAACAATTATGGAAGCATTGGAATGCATCAAGACCCGGCGCAGCGTCCGCCGCTTTACCGAAGAGCCTGTTACCCCGGAGCAGGTGGCCGAAGTGGTGGCCGCTGCCGCTTATGCCCCCAGCTGGAAAAATACCCAGATCGCCCGCTATATTCTCGTGGAAAATGCGCAGAAGCGTGAGAAAATCGCCAGCGATTGTGTGCTGGATTTCACCTATAACGCCAACACGCTTTCCCATGCCCCCGCACTGGTTGCGCTGACAATGGTGACGGGACGCTCTGGTTTTGAGCGGGACGGCAGCTATTCCAGCCCGCTCGAAGGCCACTGGCAGTCCTTTGACGCCGGTATTGCCGCACAGACCTTCTGCCTTGCCGCGCACGCACTGGGCCTCGGGACGGTCATCATGGGCATCTATGACCCGGACAAGGTGGCAAAGGTGCTCTCCGTGCCCGAAGGACAGACAGTGGCTGCGCTCATTGCCATCGGTCATCCTGCACAGGATCCCGCCGCACCTGCCCGCAAGAGCGTGGAAGAACTGCTGAGCGTACAGTAAATGAGATGGGTCCGGCATTCTGGACACCTGCCACAAAGTAGATAACATCACCCCGGTTTCCCCTTTTGAAAGGCAGAAGCCGGGGTGATGTTATTCTATTTCTGACCAAACCCAACGGGCAGGTTACCGGAGCCGCCCGTTGGGTTTGCTGCATCTGGCAAAACAGCAAAATTATGATAGGATTTCTCCGTCAGTAAAGCCCCGGTGGACGCTTGATCGTCTACTAATTCTACTAAAATTGAATCTGTGGTTGTTTTTTTGAGGCAAATTGGACAATAAATCACAAAAAGATTGACAATATCGACCAAAATTTTCTAGAGGGGGGGGGTAGAATAGTGTCAAAACCCCTTGCGTACAAGGTAACACAATGGTAAAATAAACTTATAAATAGTTTTAGGATGTCGAACGCACGGTATCTCCCACGAGCGAATGAGAGATACCCCTTAATTGCGGAAGGGGTGATAGGTGTGGCATTTCGACGATTTGGACATCATCCGAGAACAGGCAAAGGTGCGCTAACTGGGATGGGACGGCGCGAGGAAAAGGTGCTTGATGGAAGAATTGCAAACAAAATGACCCTTGGCGAAGCAGTCGTCAGGGGCGTTTTGCGTGCCCTGACGTATGGGGGCGCTGCGTATCGATGCCAAAAAGTGACTGCAAGTGCCTCTGCCGTTGAAGCTGGATAAGAGGACGTACAGTTGGAATCGTGTGTGAGATTACATAGTGTGAGTGAGGAGAAAAAATGAGCGTAGAGGTAACTGGAATCAATAAGCCGGCTGAAATTGACCGAAAGGAAAATCTGAGGGAGCATCAGCTCTATTGGATCGGGCGTCGGACGCAGGATGTGATCTTGTCGTCGCTGGCATTGGTGGCGCTGTCGCCGGTCATGCTGGCTACGGCCATTGCAATCGTGGTGGATGACCCTTCTGCTGGTCCGATTTTCTCGCAGGAGCGTATTGGACGAAACGGTAAGCCGTTTAAGTTCTACAAGTTCCGCTCCATGTGCCCCAACGCAGAGGCAAAATTGGACGATCTGCTGGAACAGAACGAGATGGACGGCCCTGTGTTCAAAATCAAGGATGACCCCCGCATTACCCGCGTGGGCAAGTTTATCCGCAAGACCAGCCTCGACGAGCTGCCGCAGCTGTGGAACATCCTGAAGGGCGATATGAGCATCGTTGGCCCCCGCCCGGCACTTCCCCGCGAGGTGGAGCAGTACGGCGACTACGAAAAGCAGCGCCTGTATGTGACACCCGGCTTGAGCTGCTATTGGCAGATCGCTCCGCACCGCAACGACCTCTCTTTTGAGGAGTGGATGGATCTGGACGTGAAGTATGTCAAGGAGCGCAGCTTCTGGGTGGATTGGAAGATCATTTTTAAAACATTTAAGGTGTGTTTGCTGGGACGTGGGGAGTAATGTCTACCTCAAACTTTCAGTGGCGGCATGATGGTCTACGGTGGCGTAAAAAGCACACAAAATATAACTGGTTTTATAGGGTAGACCTGTCTTGATGGAGATACGGTTGCTAGGTTAAGAGGTTATGACAATAAAGGTCAGCACTTTAGGGGGATAGAGAAGTAGTCGGTAGGATTATGACGATAAGACACAGCACTTTGATAATGACGGCAGATTGTTGTTCATATTGCAATAAGAGTGAGATATGAACTTGTGCGGTTTTAACAAAGTGAGTTGGTGTGAAGGTGTCTGCTATAAGATTTCAGTTGGACGGGAACCGACGAAGTGGACCGTGACAGGTCTACATGAAAGATTCAGTGGTGGTTGGAGGATTACCACAGTTGTGGGAAATAGATGATGAACGCACTGTTTGATATAGATAAAGCCCGCCGGTGCACTGCATCGGCGGTTAGATATAAAAACTTGTGAGAGGAATATAGCGGAATGTCAAATAAGAAGAATCTCCTGATCTATGCTCATTACTATATTCCAGATACTGCGTCAACGGGGCAGATCCTCCGTGAACTGGCGGAGGGTATGCTGGATAAGTTCAACATCACGGTCATTTGCGTGGTGCCCAGTTACTTGGGAACTATTGAAGATAAGTACAAAACGCAGAAGTATTACGAAGAAGAAATCAACGGTGTGAAAGTGCTAAGAATCCGGGTCCCGGAGTTCAGCAAGACCAATAAGGAGAGCCGTGTGAAAAACATTGTCTCCTATTTCTTTGGAGCAATGGGGGCGACTTTTAAGGTTGGCAAGATGGACTATGTGTTTTCCATTTCTCAGCCTCCGATTCTGGGCGGTCTGCTGGGCGTCTGGGGCAAGTGGATGAAACACGCCAAGTACATTTACAACATCCAAGACTTCAACCCGGAGCAGGTTTTGGCTGTTGGATACACCAAAAGCAAGTTCATTACCGATGCCATGATGTGGTTCGATAAGTTCAGCTGCAAGCGCAGTGACCTTGTGATCACAGTCGGCCGCGATCTGGTGGAGACGGTGGAGAACCGTTTCAAGGGTAAGAAAGTCCCGAAAACCGTTATGATCAACAACTGGATCGATGAGAACGAAATCTATCCGCTGGATGAGAATAACGAAAAAGTTCTGGCCTTCAAAAAGAAATACGGTCTGGATGGCAAGTTCGTCATCATGTATTCCGGCAACATCGGCCTGTACTATGACCTTGAGAATTTGATGAAAGTTGTGGAGAGAATCAAGCCGGGTACTAAGACTGCCGACGGCCGAGAGGTCGTATTCGCATTTGTTGGTGCGGGCTCCGTGCTGGACAAATTGGTGCTCTATGTAAAGCAGCATCACATGGACAATGTGGTTTTCATTCCGTATCAGGATAAAGCCGACCTGATTTATAGCCTGAATGCTGGTGACGTTCACTGGTGTGTGAATGCGAAAGGCATTAAAGGCGTGAGTTGCCCATCGAAGGCATACGGAATAATGGCGGCAGCTAAGCCCATTTTAGGGGTGCTCGAATCTGGTTCCGAGGTTCGTTGCCTTATTGAGGATACAAACGGTGGTCTCTGCTGTGAGCCGGGTGAGTATGACAAGGTTGAGAAAAACATTCGATGGTTCATTGAAAATGCTGAAAATAGTGAGCTGAAGGCGATGGGAGCCAGAGGCCGTGAAAATCTGGAAAAGAATCTGACCAGAAATGTGTCAGTGAAAAAATACGCAGAAGAAATTCTGAAACTGTAAAGGAGGCGAGAGGTATGAACAGTAACTGGTTTAAGCTGGTTATGAAGATGACAAAAGTTGAATATGGAAAGAACCTCTTGCTGAAGGGTGTGCCGATTATCTTCAACAAAGGTGGTGCCAAGCTGAAGATTGGTGAGAATGTCACGATTAAGAGCAGTTTCCTTAGTAATCTGGTTGGTCTTTACAGCCGGACGATCATTGTCACGCGCGCTCCAGGAGCAGAGATTGAAATCGGCAATAACGTAGGGATAAGTGGAGCAACAATTTACGCCCGGAAGAAAATCACGATTGGTGAGAACACCTGCATCGGCGGCAATTGCAAGATTCTGGACAACGATTTCCATCCTATCGAAGCAGAGATAAGAAACAAGCTACTACGAGATGAAAATGGTGGTGACAGTGATCTGGTTCCGAGCCGAGAGATTAAGATTGGAAAGAATTGCTTCATCGGGTGCAATAGTATCATCCTGAAAGGCACTGTGTTGGGGGATGGTTGTGTTGTCGGTGCCGGTGCTGTGGTCGCTGGAAAGTTTGAGAATAACTGTGTGATTGCGGGAAACCCGGCGAAGGTTATTAAGAGGTTGGAGGGCAAGGTGCAATGAAATACTTTGTACTTCTTACAGGTTTGATTTTGGCGTGTTATCTGCTGGGCTTTATCAAGAAGCCGGAAAAATACCAGTGGATCTGGTTCATGCTTTTACATTAGGAATGATAAAACCATCAATAATAAGCGTTTTTATATTCGCAGTAGTCACATATGTACTCGCTTATATCTTACATATAGGGATGAGGAAAGTGAAAAATGACAGATTTAACAGTAGTTATACTAACAAAAAATGAAGAAAAGAATCTTCGGAAGTGTGTGGAATCCTTTCGTGGAGTTGCTAAGAGATTCGTTATCGTAGATAGCTTCAGTACGGATGGAACAGAAGAATTATGCAAGGAACTGAACTCGGAACTTCAGAGCATTGGTTCTAGTTTGGATTTCTACCAGAACAAGTGGATTTCCTATGCGGATCAGCTAAACTGGGGACTTCAAAATACGTGTATTGATACAGAGTGGTCTATGCGCATGGATGCAGATGAAGAAATTATGGAAGATTTGGCAACGGAAATTGATGAGAAGCTCCCGAATGTCAAGGCACCAGTGAATGGTATTATCCTTCGACGCAGAGTTTATTTTATGGGGCGCTGGATTAAGCATGGTGGTCGCTATCCAGAGTTACTACTCCGTATTTTCCGTACAGGCAAGGCATCCTGCGAGATGAAAATCATGGATGAACACATGATCCTGTCAGAGGGGACAACTGTTGAGTTCAAGCATGATCTGATTGACAACAATCAGAAAGATTTGGAATGGTGGACAGCAAAACACAACTGGTACAGCAATCGGGAAGTTTTGGATCACCAGATGACACTTGAGAATGAAATGGATGAAAGTCTGGAACAGGATGGCACATCGTCCGGACAGGCAAAAATGAAGCGCGTGGTAAAGAATAGTGGTTATTACAGATTACCGAAGTTCTTTCGAGCACATTTGTACTTTATCTATCGGTATTACATAAAACTGGGATTTCTCGATGGCCCTGAAGGAAAGATATTCCACTTCTTGCAGGCATATTGGTATCGCTTCTTAGTGGATGCGAAGATTTATGAATGTGAGAAAAAGGGTACAAAAATGAAACCACAGGGAGACTTGAAAGCGTAGAGGGAGAATATAAGATGAGAGTAAAGATATTGGCATTTGCGGATTTTCCGTCACCATATCGTGTAGAAGTATTTAAAGGTCTTGCAAAAGAGTATGATCTGTTTGTTGTTTTTGATAAAATGTCGGATCAAAACAGAAATGCGGCATGGTTTTGTAAGGATACAGGGTTAAATTCAATATCTTTGCTGGAAGAATCGGGACGAGTACAGTTTGAAAAAGAACTGAAGAAAATAAAAAAATATGATTTGGTGTTGGCATATGACTACCACATTAAAAATGCTATCAAATTGGAATTGGCGTGTATTAAAAATAGAGTCCCGTACATAATGAATTTGGATGGCGCATTTATACGTAAGAACTTTTTGAAAAATTTGATTAAGAGATATTTGGTTACGCATGCATCCGGGTATTTTGCGAGTGGAAGTCATGCGGCGGAATACTTTAAGTATTTCGGAGCGGATGAAAGCAAAATATATTATCATCCGTTTACTTCTCTTCATGAAGATGAAGTTTTAAAGAAACCTCTTTCGAAGAATGAAAAAGATACATACAAAGGGAAGTTGAAATTGGGATCTAAAAAAGTGGTGTTGACGATTGGCCAGTTTATACACCGAAAAGGTTTTGATGTTCTTCTCGAAGCATGGACCCAGGAATTAGATGAGAACTATACGCTAGTAATTGTAGGCGGTGGCGAAGAGGAAAACCAGTATAAAGAGTATATTTCCAAGCACAACTTGAAGAATGTTCATCTTGCTGGATTTAAACAGAAAAAGGAAATTTTTGAATACTATAAGGCGGCCGACCTTTTTGTTCTTCCAACACGAGAGGATATTTGGGGTCTCGTTGTAAATGAGGCAATGGCAATGGGCCTTCCAGTGGTATCAACGGATATGTGCGTAGCAGCAGCAGAATTAATCGAAGATAGCGTAAATGGCTATATTGTTCCAGTAAATGATAGCAAAGAATTGGCAGAGGCAATGAAGAAAATGCTTAAAGTTAATGGAAAAGTTATTGGAGAAAACAATATCAAAAAAATAAGTAATTACACATATGAGAATGTAATTGAAAGTCATATAAAAGCAATTGAATCGGTATGCAAAAATAATACTGTATTATGATATGATGGGAGAAAACATGACACCAAAATTTAGTATATTAATAGTGACATTAAATGCCGCCTCAGAAATACAAAAAACCATACAGTCAGTTAAAGACCAGACATACTCTAATTATGAAGTCGTTGTAAAAGATGGAGAATCAAAAGATGGCACGCTCTCTTATGTGCCTCAAGATGTACATTATAAAGTTTGTTCAAAAAAAGATAAAAGTGTTTATGATGGAATGAATCAAGCAATCAGTATGGCAAAAGGCGACTATATTATTTTTCTTAATGCTGGGGATACATTTTATGATGAAAATGTATTAAAAAATGTAGCTGATTATATTGAAAATAATCATATAAAGAATGAATGCGTTCTATATGGAGATTATAGTCGAAAAGATAAACTTGTTCAGGTTCAAAAGAAAAAATTAGACAATTTCTATTTGTACAGAAGACCATTGTGCCATCAATCTATATTCTATAGCCGAGAGATTTTTAAAGCAGATATTCGATATGATATAAATTATAAAATAAGTGCCGATCATGATTTGACACTTAAACTTTGGAAAAATAAGGTGCCATTTTATCATGTGGGAACAGTTATTTGTACTTATATGGGCGATGGTATTTCTGAGACATCCATCGGACTAAAAACAGCGAAACATGAAAAGGCAGAGATAGTAAAAAAATATTACTCGTCTAGGCAAAGAGTTATCTATAACTTTATAATTGCGTGTAGCTTTAGTTCGGCTCGAGCATGGATGGTATCAAATAGGTCACCTGAATTTGTTAGAAATGGATATCGAAAGATTAGAAATATTTTGACTAAATAAGGGAGGCGAAGCCATGTATTATATATATCCTAAATTATCAGAAAAAGACTGCTTGATATTCCGTTTGGGTGGTGCAGGTTTGGGTAATATATTGTTTACATACGCAAGGGCAGTAGTTTATACAAAGAAACATAAAAATGCTAGAATGATTTGGCCAACATGGTTCAGTTTAAAATTTGGCCCAATTTTACGGTGTGAATCAGACAAAAGATTTTATAATGACTTATTTGTTAATAAATCCGAGTATATTGGTGGATTGAAAAAAGCATATTTTCTATTAATAAAAAAACATATTAAAGAACAAGAAATATCAAAAAATCTCAAAGCTGACGATTGTATAGTTGAATTTGAGGGGTTTGAAAACTGTTTTGAGGAAATAATAAATGACAGCAATATAGTATACGAAGATATTGTTAGAAATTTGAATCCGAAATACAAAGCGGCACTTTCGTTTGATGGGAAAAAATCTATTTGTATGCATGTACGATTGGGAGATTTTGCAAGAGTGTCATGGGAAGAAGTAAAAAGTGGAAAACATTGTAGTGCAATTCCAATAGAATGGTATGTGTGTATGGGAATGGCACTCAGACAGATTATAGGAAAAAAGACGAAAATATATGTTTTTTCTGATGGAACAGACGAAGAATTGAAACCATTATTACAGTTAGAAAATGTAGAAAGAATTACATTTGGGTCGGCAATTGCAGATATATTGGCTTTAGCTAATTCAGGAATTTTTGTTGCTTCGGGATCTTCTTTCTCGATGTGGGCAAGGTATTTAGGTAGAATGACGGCAGTAATGTTTCCTAATCAAGTAAAGCAGAAAATTTTACAGTCGTATGATCAGGGAAAGGAAATTGTGGCATTTGATAAAATATCTTTGGAGGATGCCCAGTTTATTAAGAAATATTGGAACCAAAAAGAATCCAGTGAATTGGTAAATAGAGATTCTTTTTAAGGTTTGGAGCTATTATCAATTGAAATATTGCTATACTTTCTTTATGAAAACAGTATGAATTATAGCACTCGATAACGATTATATTTGTCAACTTAGGCTTTTAAGATGCTCTATCAATAAGGAATACTGACAAATTTGCTTTTATACTTATACAGATAAAATATATGGAGAAGAGGATAAAGGAGACAATGACAAAGAAAAAGGTACTTATCGCTTATGGTGGTATGGTTGTAGGAGGAAGTACGACAGCATTGTTGTCGATGCTTAAAGAATGGAATTTTGAAAAGTATGATGTGGATTTAATTTTATATGATAGAGGTTTTCCATTTGAAAAAGATATTCCAAACCAAGTGCATATACTTAATGGAAGAAGAAGCATGCCAAATGGTTATATGCAAAGATTAAAGAAAGGAATCCAATATGTATTGTCTCCATATTGGATAAAAAAAGAATGGTACGCACTTAAATATAAAGATAGAAGAGCAGGGTTGTATGCAATTGGGCAATTTAAGGTAAAAAAGCTTTCACGTAGATTGAAAAAACAATATGATATTGCAATAGGTTATCTTGAAGACTGGTCAGACGAATTTATTGCTTACAATGTTGAGGCAGCGCAAAAGATAATGTGGATACATTTGGATTTTGCAAATGTGCAATATATTAATAAATCGCTGACAGAAAGGTATTTATCAAAGGCAGATAAAATAGTTTGTGTTTCAGTGGAATGCTTGAAAAATTTTAACAAGCTTTTTCCTGATTTGTCATCGAGGAGTGTTTATTTACCTAATATTAATTCATCAGAGTATATTAAGGAGAAGTCTTTGGAAGAACTTAATGATAATGATTTAATGCACATGAAAAATTGTAAGAAGTTTAAGATTATTTCTGTGTGTAGGCTATCAATTTATCATAAGGGAATAGATCGTATGGTTTGGGCGGCAGCATCAATGAAAAAGTCAGGATTGATTTTTGAATGGTATGTACTTGGAGATGGATTTGAAAGATTAAAAATAGAGGAAATAATTAGAGATAACGGTGTTGAGGATTGTTTTTTCTTGCTCGGGGCAAAAATGAATCCGTATCCTTTTATAAAACAGGCAGATGTGTTCTGTCTTCCATCGCGATATGAAGGAAAACCAATAGTGGTCACGGAAACAATGATGTTAGGGATTCCTCCAATAGTTACAGAATATGCATCTGCAAAGGAGCAAATAGAAAATAATATAGACGGAATTATAGTGCAAAACTCAGATGACTCAATTGCGGGCGTATTAGAGTATGTTTGTAAAAACGAAGAGATTCTAAATGCTTTAAAAACACAATTAGGGGCGAGAGAGTACTCTAATAAAGAGGATATTGAGAAGGTTTATGCACTTCTTAAATAATTAAGAGTTTATGTAGTTAGTATATAACAGATGAAAGATGCGGTGTTGAGTTTGATGGAAGGTATGAAATTAATCAAAAAAGCGATATGTAAGGTTAAGAATAAAATAGTTAAATGGAAGTGTCAGATTTGTAAAAGGGTTTCAATTGGAAAAGCACCGACTTTTGATGGAAAAATGAAAATAATGGTTGAACCCTCATCTAGTATTGTTATCGGTGATCGGTTGCATATTAGAGGGCCATTTTATTTAAAGGCTTTGATGGGGGGGAAGATTGAAATAGGAGATGAGTGCTTTTTTAATCATAATTGTTCTATTACGTGTATAAATAAGGTAAAAATTGGATCGCATTGCAAGTTTGGTAATAATTTAGTGATTGTGGATCACGATCATAATTTTAAACATCAAACCAATGATGAATATGTTTCTGATCCTATTCAAATTGGAAATAACGTATGGATTGGTGCTAATGTTACAATACTAAAAGGTATTTCGATCGGAGATAATTGTGTAATAGCAGCGGGATCTATTGTGCGAAAAAATATCCCTATAAATACAGTTCTGTACCAAGAGAGAAAAGATATTATGAAGTCTGTATAGAATTTGCATATGAAATTTTTGTATATATTTCAAAGAATATAGTTTGGGAATTTAAATTATGAGAAAGGGGCGTTTATATGGATGCTATGATTTCAATAATTGTTCCAGTGTATAATGTGGAATTGTATTTAAATACATGTCTTGATTCTATTCGTGCTCAAACCTATAGGAATTTTGAAGTTGTTTTAGTCGATGATGGGTCTACTGATTCATGTGGAAAAATTTGTGATGAATATTCTAATCGAGATGATAGATTCAAAGTTATTCACAAAAAAAACGGTGGGTTAATGTCGGCTTGGAAAAAGGGTTTGGAATATGCAAAAGCAAATCTTATTATGTTTATAGATAGTGATGACTGGGTTGAAAAAAATACATTGGAGATTTTTTATAATGAATATTTGAAAACGAAAGCGGAGGTTATTTGTTGCTCGTTTTTTCATTCATTCGAAAATAAAGATATACCCGATGATCATACAGTGAAACCTGGATTTTATAATAAAAAAAGAATAGAAAATGAGATATTTCCTGTGCTTATAAATGATGGAAAGCCATTAAGCAGGGGAGTTCGAATTTGTCGATGGGCAAAACTAATAAATAAAGAATTGTTGGTAAACAATTTATTCTGGACAGACGATCAAATTACGATAGGCGAAGATCTTAATATTATGTTTCCCATTATATTGGAAACAAGTTCTATAGATATTCTATCTAAACAGTATCTATATCATTATAGGTCAAACGATACATCTATTATGAAAAAGGTATCACCAGAAATGTTTAGCAAAGTTGAACTATTCTATGAAAAAGAAATGCAAATTGCAAATTTTTATAAAAAAAAATTATGACTTTACAAATCAGATAACGATGGATTTTTGCGACTTAAGCATGAATATTTTTATAAAAGAATATAAGCATCATAATTCATTTGAAAATTTTGAAAAGGCGAAAAGTTCAAAGTACTCCAGAATTTTGAAAAAAAATTTAAATGTGTTTAGATACAAAAAAAGTGAAAGGGTTATGGCCATTGCATTGAAATCAAATAATGCAGTTTCTTCTCTTTTAATACAATTATTAAAATTGTGGAATAGGAGGAACTAGTAAATGTGGCTTATAACTAGTGCATTAGGCTCGACAGGCTCGTTGATTGTTATTTTATCTGAAATTTTAATTGTATTCTTGGCTTTTGGAGTTAAAGAAAAGTATTTAAAATATTTATTTTGTTTGTCAGTTGTCTATTTGGCATGGTTGGCTTACCATTTTGAACCAACTAGCGGAAATGATTTGTTATATCATTTTAGAATGATTGAGTTTGCAAAAAATGCTGGCTGGGCAGGATTAGTAGTGCACTATCAATTCGCTTCTAATCCCGCTTTATATGTTATTTATTATTTCATCAGCAAACTACCTTCTGTTCATTGGCTGCCGGTATTGGTAGTGTTTATTGTTTATGGGGTGATGTTTTATATTGCATATGATTCTCAGATTGTATTTCAAGCTTTTAATAGAGAAGGGAAAAAAATATACAGCGTAGGCATAGCAATTGCTTATATGGTTTTTACTATGCACTATACTTATATCATTAGTGGTGTCAAAAATAATATAGCATTTACTATCTTTGTGCTGGCTACATACTTAGAATTAGTGAAAAAGAAAAATCCAATATTGTGTTGGGGATTAATTATTATTGCACTCCTGATACATCCATCAATAGGATTGCTTATAGTGGTGAGACTTATTGCGTATTCTGTAAAACGATGGAATAATAACTTATGGCTTATTATTTTACTATTGTTTCCAACTATATTATATCAGTTTTTGGGAAATGTGGATCAAACAAATTCCGAATTTATAAATAATACACTTGGAAAAGTGGCAATGTATATATTTGATGCCGAAGAAACAAATTCCGGTTTTTTCCCAATTCTTTGGATTCGCTTCTTGATGGCGGGGCTTTTAATATGGAAAAATGGTATGTGGGATAGACGAGAGTCAGAGGACGGAATTGTAGAATACGAAAATAATGGAATATATTATTGTGGATTACCAATGCAATATAGGCATGTTGTAACATGCACATGGATATTAACATTGTCCATGTTTAATAAATATATTATGTTTTATCGCTTGAATGAAGTACTATGCTACTTATGTGTTCCATTGGTTTATACTTGCTATTATCGAAGCCAAAGAAAAATAAGTTTAAACTTTTCTGTAAGGAATGTTTTTAAATTACTTGTAACAGGTTCACTAATAGTACTGATTTTGTATTGGATAATAGGAGGTCTTGCTTCAGTAGCAAATTTTACTTGGTAAGAGGAGAAATTAAATGAGTCGTACAAGAAATTCATTGATAAATATCAGTACAAATGTTATAGGTCAAATTGTTCAAATGTTGCTGCAGTTTATTTCTAGGACAATATTTGTGCGCTTCTTGAGTGAACAATATCTGGGAATTAATGGATTATTTGGAAATATACTTAACCTGTTATCTCTGACAGAACTTGGATTTGGAACGGCGATTATTTATAGTTTATATAAGCCCATTGCTGAGAATGATGAAAAGCATATCACGCAATTAATGAATATGTATAGGTGTATATATTCGGTTGTAGCATTTGCAATCCTTGGTATTGGGCTCTTGTTGGTTCCTTTTTTGGATTATTTTATCGCTGGTGAAAATACGATTCCTAATTTGAGGCTGTTATATGTATTGTATTTGCTAAATACGGTATTTTCGTATTTTTTGATTTATAAAAGATCCTTAATAGAGGCTGATCAAAAACAGTACATATGTACGATTTATCAAAAAATTTTTTCCATTATCCAAAATATAGTTCAAATATTTGTGCTTTTTGCAACTCATAACTATATTCTATATTTATTGGTCATGATTTTTTGCAATATAATGACAAATATCTGTATTTCTATGAAAGCGGATCATATGTATCCGTGGTTAAAACAGGATGATAAATCATTGCCTGATAAAACAGAGAGAATGGCAATATACAAAAATACGCTTGCTATGTCTATGCACAAACTTGGTACAGTATGTGTAAATAGCACCGACAATATCCTTATGTCTGCGTTAGTAAGTCTTGGGAGCGTTGGCATATATTCTAATTATACGTTAATTACTGGAAATGTATCATTGTTTGCAGGTCTGATATATAATTCTCTGACAGCAAGTATTGGCAATCTGGGAGCAGATTGTGAAAAACAAAAATTATATGATACATACAGAACACTGAATTTCTTTTGCTTTATAATTACGAGTTTTTGCACGCTGTGTCTTTTTAGTTTGTTGAATCCATTTTTGGTGGTTTGGCTTGGCGAAAAATATATTTTTAATATCAGTGTAGTGGCAATTATTACGCTGAACTATTATTTGTCAGGTATGAGACAAATGACTTTAAAATTTAGAGATGCATTGGGGATATTTTGGTATGATAGATACAAGGCTGTAGCGGAAGCTATTATTAATCTTGTGTGTTCATTTGTTTTAACCAAAATGTACGGAATTATAGGTGTATTTATAGGAACAACATTATGTAATGTATGTGTTAACTTATGGGTTGAACCACATATTTTATATAAATATGGATTTCAACGATCTAGTAAAGCGTATTATTGGGAATATGGAAGATATACATTATTTACTTTAGTACTCGCGGTTGTTTTGTATGCGATGAATCAAATTTTGACAGGAACTGGATTGACTTTGTTTTGCGGTAAAGTATTTTTGACAGTTTCCATTTATATTATAGCTTTTGTGCTTGTATTCTCGAGGAATAAACAGTTTAAAAACTTGTTGTCAATATTACTGAAGATGATAAATAAAAAACGGTAGTATTCACAAGTGAGGAGCAAGCCGATGGCTTCAAAGGAATTTGCGTCAGATGGGAATGGATCACGTCTATAGTGATGCTGTTATGAGTTGGTCTTGGTTAGACAAATACGGTGAACTGCTCGAAGCGGACACAAGAGATAAAAAAGATTTATTTCAGTCTATTAGTGGTCAGCTTGAAATTGTTGGATTGTCACCTGCAAACGATGAGCATCTTTTTATGATGATTAATAACAATCCTAATATCAGGTCAGTAGTTTATTACTATTTGAAGGATGATGACAAAATTGAACTGCCGCATCACATTAAGAAGCCTACAACATTCAAGAAGGTCACAAAACTGTGGGAATCGATGAAGTGATGTAGGTAAAGGAAAGGAGCAGCTTATGAATCAAGAACTATTCAACCCACAATCTTCTTCCGTAAGCTCATCTCGAATCCTTTATACTCCATCAACTTTTGCAAGAACGTCTCTTTTACACCTACAAGAAGTAGGCTCCCTGCAGGCAATCCATCCACATACATCTACCCGAACAGACCTTGTGTCATTTCTATGCTTTGTGGTCTTATCTGGAAAGGGCAAACTGAAATACGAGGGGGTGGACTATGAACTGGGAGCAGGCGACTGCGTGTTCATTGACTGCCGAAAGGCCTATAGCCATTCTACATTTGATAATCTCTGGTCGCTTCAATGGTGCCACTTCTATGCACCATCCCTTCCGGCTGTGTATGAGAAATACAAGGAGCGTGGTGGTCGGCCTGTGTTCCACCCGGCGGATATTGAACCGTTCACTACACTTCTGACGGATATCTACGATTTAGCATCATCTTCCGATTACATACGAGATATGCGGATCAATGAAAAGCTGGGAACGTTACTCACCTTATTGATGGAGCAGTCCTGGCATCCGGAGACCGTAACGGTGAGCCGGAAGAGAATGGAATTGGCAGCTGTAAAGGAGTATCTGGACGAGCATTATACGGAGAAGCTTACATTGGATGATTTGGCAGAGAAGTTCTTCATCAACAAGTTCTATCTGTCCAAAATCTTCAAAGAGGCTTACGGAACGACGGTCAATAACTATCTGATCTCAAAACGGATTACCAGAGCCAAGCAGCTGCTTCGCTTCACAGATATGACTGTGGATGAAGTTGGTGTTACGGTCGGCATGGGAGATGCAAACTATTTTAGTCGGATGTTCCGAAAAGTAGAAGGAATCAGTCCAAGAGAATATCGGAAACAGTGGTGAACACAGGGGAGAACACCCTGTGTTATCCTAAAAAAGCATATAGTTTGAAACGAAAATAAAGAAAGAAGCGCAACAATGGATACAAGACGAACGAAGCCAATAATACTCACAGTCCCAGTCTTTGAAGACTTCAGAGGATATCTTGCCGTGCCATACGACCAATCTATAAATTTTACTGTTCGACAGATCAACCAGGGATACAGCAAGAAAGCGTTCACGCTGCGTGGTATGCATTTTCAGGAAGGGGAACACGCACAGGCGAAGCCGGTGTCCTGCCTGCATGGTTCGATTTTCAATGTGGCTGTGGATCTGCGCCCGGGGGAAACCTATGGTCATGCTTACAGTGCAGTGCTGTCTTTTGAAAATCGAAAGCAGATGCTGATTCCCAGAGGTTTTGCGCATGGATACCTGACATTGGAAGATGATACCTTGATGCAGTGGTGTGTAGATAATGATTTCTGCGGTGAAACTGCCAAGGCTGTGCGGTATGATTCGAGTTTTGTCTGGGAAGGTGAGTCGTGGCCGGAAGCTGAGTATATAATATCGGAAAAAGATCGGAATGCTGTAAGATTTGAGAATTTTTGTGGGAGATAAAAGACCATATAAACCAAGAAAACCCGGTGCCGGCCGGAAACCGTTGAAGCCGAGCTATGATGCGGTAGCTATCCTGCAGGAACAGATGGAAGCGGCTGTGGCTCTCTATACCAATAATTCCCTTCAGACAATCGCAGACATACTATCTCTCAATCCCATCAAGGTGCGAAAGCTATTGATCACAGCCGGTGTTTATGAATCAGAAATTGCAGATGCGGTGAATTCTGCTTTTGAGGAAAAACAGGGGATGCCTTATAAAGAAGCATTGGAAGCGGTGGCAGCAGAACTGAATGTGTCAAAAGCATCTGTGACTTCTTACTTACCTTATAAGAAAGGCGTGTATTCAGAGAAAACTGTGAGAGGGAGCAGATCAGCGTTGTGGCAGAGGGACTTCGACGAATGCGGCAGAGGAAGAAAGCAGTTGAAGCGTTGCAGAGCTGTCATGATGAACAGCATCTCTGGAAGTGTGTGGTTGCTTTTCAAGGATACCGGTTCAAGACGATATCCGGATTGCCGTTTTCCTATAAGATCAAGACCAGGCGGAATGGGGAACTGACCAAAGAATTGTGGATCGATCGTCGAGAAGGTAGCAAGAGCCTGACGTGGAGTTCGATACTGCTGGCTTTTGAAAAAACGGAGGGAAAGCCGCTGGTAAAGCGACCAAAGGCACTGGGAGATATCCGTGGCGTGGCCTATATTTATGGGATGTTCTATAGGTTTGGTCTGATTGAGGTGTCAGTGAAACAGGACGAGCCAAGAAGCGATCCGACCAGCTGATTGACAAAAACCAATATTGTGCTAATAGAACACTGCTTCAGCACTTCAGGTAAGCTGCCAAAATCCATAAAATATAATTGTACGATAAAATATACTCAATACATCAAAAGATAAATCGTTTCTTAGAGAGGAATAAAACACATGAAAAAAGCACTGATTACTGGCATCACCGGTCAGGACGGCTCTTATCTGGCAGAGTTTCTGCTGGAGAAGGGCTATGAGGTCCACGGCATCGTCCGCCGCGCTTCCATCTCCAACACCGCTCGTATCGACCACCTGATCGAGAAGAACGCGATCACCCTGCACGACGGCGACCTGTCCGATTCCTCCGGCCTGATCCGTCTGGTGGGCGAAATCAAGCCAGACGAAATTTACAATCTGGCTGCACAGAGCCATGTTCAGGTCTCCTTTGATGCTCCTGAATACTCCGGCGATGTGGACGCACTGGGCGTTCTGCGTGTGCTGGAGGCTGTCCGCGTCTGCGGCCTGACCAAGACCTGCAAGGTGTATCAGGCTTCCACCTCTGAGCTGTACGGCAAGGTCGAGGAAGTTCCTCAGCGCGAGACCACCCCGTTCCACCCCTACTCTCCGTATGCTGTGGCCAAGCAGTACGGCTTCTGGATGGTCAAGGAGTACCGCGATGCTTACGGGATGTTCGCTGTCAACGGCATCCTGTTCAACCATGAGTCTGAGCGCCGTGGCGAGAACTTTGTCACCCGTAAGATCACGCTGGCAGCCGGTCGTATCGCCGAGGGCCTGCAGGATCATCTGGAGCTGGGCAACATGGACTCCCTGCGCGACTGGGGCTATGCCAAGGATTACGTTGAGTGCATGTGGCTGATCATGCAGCAGGAGAAACCGGACGACTTCGTCATTGCTACCGGCGTGCAGCACACTGTCCGCGACTTCACCGAGAAGGCCTTTGCCGCCAACGGCATCACCATCCGCTGGGAGGGCACCGGCATCGACGAGAAGGGCTATGATGCAGCTACTGGTAAGATGCTGGTCTGCGTGAATCCTCAGTGGTTCCGCCCCACCGATGTGGACAACCTGTGGGGCGACCCCACCAAGGCTAAGACCGTTCTGGGCTGGAATCCGCAGTCCACTACTTATGAGCAGCTGGTGGAGATCATGGCCAAGCACGACCGTGAGCGTGCAAAGCGCGAAAAGGCACTGAAGAACGTCTGATGCAGGCAAAGAATCTCTGCTTTTATCTGTCAGATCACGGTTTCGGGCACATCGCCCGGAATATTCCGCTGATTGCAGAAGCGGTGCGCAGAACCGATGGGTATGTTTATGTGGTGTGCGGGGAGCGGCATCTGGAATTTGCAAAAGCCAATCTGCTGGAGCTCCTTACGCCGGAGCAGTCTTCCCGCATCCGGTATCGTGCTGAACATACCGACATTGGGTTGATCCTTCAACAAGGTACGCTGCTGGTCGATACGGCTGCGCTGACCGATGCCTGTGCGCAGTATCTGGCCGAACTGTCGGAACGAGCAAAACGGGAAGCTGACTGGTTACGTCAACACGATGTTGCCGCTGCCCTTTGCGATATGCCCCTTTGGTCGATTTCAGCCTGTGAGCAGGCCGGTGTGCCGCTGCTCTATGTGGGCAACTTCACATGGACAGAGCTGTACCGGGAGTTTTTACCGGAATATATCTGGAAAGCCTATGCCGCAGAGTACCGGAAGATACGGCACGGGATGCTCTATGCGCTGCATAACCCGGAAATGCTGGAATTTCTGTCTCAGGCAGAACTGAGCGAAACCTCGCTGGTAGCGCGTCCCTTCCACCCGGACGAAATTCGGGCAATTCGTGCGCGTCATACCTGCCCGATCGTGTTTGTGGCCTTGGGAATGTCGGCACAGTTCACACAGCCTGTCTCGGTAGAAGGTGTGGAAGCTCATTTCTACGTCACAGAGGGTGTTCCGCTGACGGGAAGCAATGTGACGGTGATTCCGTATTCTACGCTGCACACGCAGGACTATGTGGCAGCAGCAGATTACGTTGTTACCAAGGCGGGCTGGGGCACGGTGGCCGAATGCCTGCTGGCGCAAAAGCCAATGGCTCTGTTTGCGCGCGACAGCGTGCTGGAAGACCGCACGACCATCCGCTTGCTGGAACAGAAAAAGCTGGCGATAAAAGTTACCTACGAGCAGCTGACGGAAATGTCAGACCTACTCGAACAAATGAAACAGATCACCTATCCGGCAGCGCCGGAATATCACAACGCAGCGGCCGAAATTGTTTCAAAGCTGCTGACGCTGACTGAATAAAGGAGCGTCTTATTATGATGGAAAAGAATGCTAAGATTTATGTCGCAGGTCATCGCGGCATGGTGGGCTCTGCAATCGTTCGTGAGTTGCAGCGTCAGGGCTACACCAACATCATCACCCGCACCCACAAGGAGCTGGACCTGACCCGTCAGGATGCTGTGGAAGAGTTCTTCGCACAGGAGAAGCCGGAGTATGTGTTCCTTGCTGCTGCCAAGGTCGGCGGCATCGTGGCCAATCAGGAAGCACTGGCCGATTTCATGTATGACAACATGACGCTGGAGATGAATGCCATCCACTCGGCATGGAAGAACGGCTGCAAGAAGTTGGAATTCCTCGGCTCTTCCTGCATTTATCCCCGCATGGCTCCTCAGCCCATGAAGGAAAACTGCCTGTTGACCAGTGAGCTGGAAAAGACCAACGAGGCCTATGCACTGGCTAAGATCTCCGGTCTGAAGTACTGCGAGTTCCTGAACCGTCAGTACGGCACCGACTACATCAGCGTCATGCCCACCAACCTCTATGGCCCCAACGACAACTACCACCCCACCCACAGCCATGTGGTCCCGGCGCTGATCCGTCGTTTCCATGAGGCCAAGGAACAGAATCTGCCCAGCGTTACCTGCTGGGGCGATGGCTCTCCGCTGCGTGAGTTCCTGTATGTGGACGATCTGGCAAACCTGTGCGTTTTCCTGATGAACAACTACTCTGGCAACGAGACCGTCAACGCCGGCACCGGCAAGGAGCTGACCATCAAGGAGCTGACCGAGCTGGTCGCCAAGGTCGTGGGCTATACTGGCGAGATCAAGTGGGACACCACCAAGCCCAACGGTACGCCCCGCAAGCTGCTGGATGTGTCCAAGGCCACCAATCTGGGCTGGACCTACAAGACCGAGCTGGAAGACGGCCTGCGCCTGTCCTATGAGGACTTCCTGAACAACCCGATGCGTGCAGAGCGCTAAAATAAACGATTTGAAAAGGTCGTGTGTCCGTGCAGGGCCACGGCCTTTTTTGCTAGACGACAGGAGAGAATAGTATGAATCTGGTGTTATTGTCCGGCGGTTCCGGCCAGCGTCTGTGGCCGCTTTCCAATGATATTCGTTCCAAACAGTTCATCAAGATCTTCCATCGGGAAGACGGCGAACTGGAATCCATGGTGCAGCGTGTCTACCGTCAGATCAAGGCGGTCGATGCGGATGCAACCGTCACCATTGCTACTTCCAAATCGCAGGTTTCGACTATCCACAATCAGCTGGGCGAGGAAGTGGGCATCAGCGTGGAGCCTTGCCGCCGGGATACCTTCCCGGCCATCGCTCTGGCAGCAGCTTACCTGAAGGACGTACAGGGCGTCGGCGAGGAAGAATCCGTGGTGGTCTGCCCGGTAGACCCCTATGTGGAGAATGACTACTTTGAGGCGCTGAAAGCACTGGGCGATCGTGCCGCTGTCAGCAGCGCAAATCTGGTCCTGATGGGCATTGAGCCGACCTACCCCAGCGAGAAATACGGCTACATCATCCCCGTCGGCAAAGAGCAGGTCAGTAAGGTGTCCATGTTCAAGGAAAAGCCGACGCAGGAAGTGGCAAAGGACTACATTGCAAAGGGAGCGCTCTGGAACGGCGGCGTGTTCGCCTTCAAACTGGGCTATGTGCTGAACCGTGCCCATGAGCTGATCGATTTCGTGGACTATGATGACCTGTTCAATAAATACGATACCCTGAACAAGATCAGCTTCGACTATGCTGTGGTGGAGCACGAGCCGGAAATTGAGGTCATGCGCTTCGCAGGCACTTGGAAGGACCTTGGCACTTGGAACACCCTGACCGAGGCAATGGACAGCCACGCGGTGGGCGAGGCACTGTTTAACGAGAAGTGCGAGAACGTCCATGTGGTCAACGAGCTGGATGTGCCCATCCTCTGCATGGGCCTGAAGGATGTGGTAGTCTCTGCCAGCCCGGAAGGCATTCTGGTCTCGGATAAGGAGCAGTCCAGTTACATCAAGCCCTACGTCAACACGCTCGACCATCGTGTCATGTTTGCTGAAAAATCGTGGGGCAGCTTTAAGGTCATCGACATTGATAAGGCTTCCATGACCATCAAGGTGACTTTGAATGCAGGCCATCAGATGAACTACCACAGCCATCAGCACCGGGACGAGGTCTGGACGGTCATTGCAGGCAAGGGCAAGACCATTGTGGACGGTATGGAGCAGAATGTGAAGGCGGGCGACGTCATCACCATGTCCGCAGGCTGCCGCCATACTGTGATTGCCGAGACCGAGCTGAAGCTCATCGAAGTGCAGCTGGGTGAAGCCATCGACGTCCACGACAAGCAAAAGTTCGAGCTGGAATATTGAGACACCGCAGGAGGCAGTTATGCAAAACAAGAACAAGCCTCTTTTGCTCCGACCGTCCGGCAAGGATTATCTCTGGGGCGGCAGCCGTTTGAACGATGAATTTGAAAAAAACATCGACCTGACCCCGCTGGCAGAGACGTGGGAGTGCTCCACCCACCCCGATGGCCCCAGCTATGTGGTGGGCGGCGCATTTGATGGTCAGGAGCTGGCAGAGGTGCTGAGAGCGCACCCGGAGTATCTGGGGGAGCGCCACAAGGGCGAGAACACGCTGCCGATCCTTATCAAATTCATCGATGCCAAGAAAGATTTGTCGGTGCAGGTACACCCCACCGATGCCTATGCGCAGGAGCGTGAAAACGGACAGCTGGGCAAGACCGAGATGTGGTATGTGCTGGATGCCAGCAAGGACGCAAAGCTCGTGTATGGCCTGAAACGGGAACGTACCGAACAGCAGATGCGGGACGCTATCGCCAAAGGAACCCTGATGAAGGACTTGCAGTGGGTTCCGGTCAAGAAGGACGACCTGTTTTTTATTGAAGCTGGTACCATCCATGCCATCGGTGCGGGTGCGCTGGTGGCCGAAATTCAGGAAAACTCCAACCTGACCTACCGCCTGTACGATTATGACCGTGTGGGCAAGGACGGCAAAAAGCGGGAGCTGCACATCGACAAGGCGCTGAATGTAGCGAACCTGAAGAGCAGCGCAGAGCCGAAGCAGCCCCTTCGGGTGCTGAAATACCGGCAGGGCATTGCCTCTGAGCTGCTGACCCGCTGCAAGTATTTTGAAGTGTACCGGATGATCGTCAACACCGAGCGGCGGCAGAAGGTGCACTACCGGGCGGATGAGATCGCCTTCCGGGTGCTGCTCTGCGTCAACGGCTGCGGCACGATCTCCTATGAGGGCGGCAATCTCCCGTTCTATAAGGGAGACTGCATCTTCGTCCCGGCGGATTCCGAGGTGCTGACCATTCATGGACAGGCACAATTTCTGGATGTGAGAGGGTAAACGATATGGATATTAAAAAGGAATACGAACGCTGGCTGGCGAATGCCACCGCCGATGCCGATGTTGTGGCAGAGCTGAAAACGCTGGACGATGCCAAAATCGAAGACGCATTCTATCGTGACCTCGCCTTTGGCACGGGCGGTCTGCGCGGCGTCATCGGCGCAGGCACCAACCGGATGAACGTCTACACGGTGGCAAAGGCTTCGCAGGGTCTGGCGGACTATTTGAAAAAGAACTTTGAAACTCCGTCTGTGGCCATCGGTTACGACAGCCGCATCAAGAGCGATGTGTTTGCAAAAGTCGCCGCCGGGGTGTTTGCGGCCAACGGCGTCAAGGTCAACATCTGGCCTGTCCTGATGCCTGTCCCTACCGTGTCCTTTGCGACCCGCTATCTGCACACCTCTGCCGGTGTCATGGTGACGGCGTCCCACAACCCCAGCAAATACAACGGCTACAAGGTCTACGGCGCGGACGGCTGCCAGATCACCACCGAGGCCGCAGCGGAAATTCTGGCTGAGATCGAGAAGCTGGATATTTTCGCAGACGTCAAGACCAGTGATTTTGAAGCAGGTGTGGCAGACGGCAGCATCCAGTACATACCGGACGAGGTCTATACCGCATTCGTGGAGCAGGTCAAGAATCAGTCTGTTCTGTTTGGCGAAGAGGTCAACAAGAACGTAGCCATCGTGTACAGCCCGCTGAACGGCACCGGCTTGAAGCCTGTGACCCGCACCCTGAAGGAGATGGGCTACACCAACATCACGGTGGTCAAGGAGCAGGAGCAGCCGGACGGGAAGTTCCCGACCTGCCCGTACCCCAACCCGGAGATCAAAGAGGCTATGGCACTGGGCATGGAGTATGCCAAAAAGTGCAACGCCGACCTGCTGCTGGCGACTGACCCCGACTGTGACCGTGTGGGCATCGCCGTCAAGAACAAGGCAGGGGAGTACGAGCTGCTGACCGGCAACCAGACGGGTATGCTGCTGCTGGATTATATTTGCAGCCAGCGCGTCAAGCACGGTAAGATGCCCGCCGACCCGGTCATGGTCAAGACCATCGTCACTATGGACATGGGCGAGCAGATCGCTGCCCATTACGGACTGCGCACCATCAACGTGCTGACCGGCTTCAAGTTCATCGGTGAGCAGATCAAGTTCTTCGAGCAGACCGGCAGCAACAATTATGTATTCGGTCTGGAAGAGAGCTACGGCTGTCTGGCAGGTACTCATGCAAGAGATAAGGATGCAGTTGCAGCAGTGATGGCGCTTTGTGAAGTGGCGGCGTACTGCAGACATCAGGGGATTACGCTTTGTGATCAGATGGAGAATCTTTTTCAAAAATATGGATATTACCAGGAAGGGCTTTGTACAGTGACGCTGAAAGGGCAGGAAGGTGCAAAGAAGATCCAGTCCATGATGGAACAAATTCGGGAAAATATACCGGAAAAGGTCGGCGGATTGAAGGTGATGAGGTTTCGAGACTACAGAGAAGATATCGTAAAGGATTGTGTGACAGGAGTACAGACAGTCACAGGGCTTCCGAGATCGAATGTGCTTTACTTTGAATTGGAGAATGAAGCATGGTGCTGTATTCGTCCGTCAGGGACAGAACCCAAAATCAAATTTTATATCGGTGTAAAAGGAACCAGTGATGCAGAGGCCGGAGAAAAGCGAAAGGTGCTGACAAAGGCAGTGGAGTCACTGGCAGAGTAAATGTATCAGGCAGAGAAATAGAAAAGCAGAGGGCACAGGAGGAATTATATATGGGATTTTCTGACAATTTTGTCTGGGGTGCAGCTACCAGCGCTTATCAGATTGAGGGCGGTGTGAAAGGAACAGGCAAGGGAATGCATATTTGGGATGTGTATACAAAAGAATCCGGAAAGGTATATGGTGGGCATACGGGAGAGACCGCATGCGATCATTATCACCGTTTTCGCGAGGATGTACGAATTATGAAAGAAATCGGATTGAAGGCATACCGGTTTTCTATTGACTGGGCACGTGTTCTGCCCGAGGGGACAGGAAGAGTAAATGAGGAAGGAATACGGTTTTACAGCAATCTGATCGATGCTCTTATAGAGAATAATATTGAACCTTATATTACGTTGTATCACTGGGAACTGCCATATGAACTGTACAAAAAGGGCGGCTGGATGAACAGAGATATTGCGGAGTGGTTCGGAGAGTACGCCGGACTGGTGGCAGAGCGCTTCAGTGACAGAGTAACCCATTTCTTTACATTAAATGAACCCCAGTGTTTTGTAGGACTTGGTTTTCTGACGGGGGTACACGCGCCTGGATTGAAGTGCCCTGTACGGGATACCTTTGAAATGGCACATAATGCGCTGCGTGCGCACGGCAGAGCAGTTCAGATGTTAAGGCAGCACGCAAAACAGCCATTGACTATAGGTTATGCTCCGACCAGCGGCATCATTTATCCGGCTTCCGACCGTCCGGAGGATATTGAAGCTGCCAGAAAGAAATATTTCTCCATGCCGGAAGATGATTCGAACTGGACATGGAATGTGGCATGGTGGTCAGATCCGGTTCTTCTTGGAAAGTATCCGGAGGAGGGGCTGAAAAAATATGAGAAATATCTTCCGAAGATCACGGAGGAGGATATGCGTCTTATTTCTGAGCCGATCGATGTGTACGGGCAGAATATTTATAATGGAAGAGCATTCCGCATGGGCGCAGATGGAAATCCTGAGGAGGTCGGGCGTGTGCCGGGAGCTGGTAAAACTGCGGTCAACTGGCCGGTAACACCGGAGTGTCTGTATTGGGGGCCTAAATTTCTTTATGAGAGATATAAGAAACCTATATATATTACAGAGAACGGAATGGCATGTCATGATATTGTGTCATTGGATCAGAGAGTACATGATCCGAACAGGATTGATTTCCTTGCCAGATATCTGCATGAGTTGAAGCGCGCCGCAGAAGAGATTGATCTGCGCGGATATTTCCAGTGGTCGCTCATGGACAATTTTGAGTGGGAAAAAGGCTATGCGGAGCGGTTTGGTATCGTATATGTTGATTTTGAAACACAGGAGAGAATTTTAAAAGATTCAGCATACTGGTACAGGGACGTCATTCAAACAAATGGAAGGGATCTTTAAAAGAGGAGTGAGAGTATGAGCGTTTTAAAACTGAAGCCGAGCTGTAAGGATTATTTGTGGGGCGGACACAGGCTTGTGGAAGAATATGGAAAAGAGTATGACGGAGAAATACTTGCGGAGACATGGGAATTGTCCTGTCATCCGGACGGTCCTTCCACGATTGTAAATGGTGCATATGCAGGTAAAACATTGGAGGAGTACATAGAGGCGGAAGGGAAAGAAGTGTTAGGAACAAACTGCAGGAGGTTTCGTGATTTTCCAATTTTGACTAAATTTATTGATGCAAAGCAGGATTTATCTATCCAGGTTCATCCGGATAACAGATATGCCCTTAAAAATGAAGGGCAATATGGAAAAACAGAAATGTGGTATGTAGTAGATGCCGGAAAAGAAGCGTTTCTTTATTATGGATTTAAAAAAGAAGTCAGCAAAGAAGAATTTGCAAGAAGGATCCGGGAGGACACACTTTTGGAAGTGCTCAATGCAGTACCGGTACAAAAAGGAGATGTTTTGTTCATAGAGTCGGGTACGATTCATGCAATCGGAAAGGATATTCTGATTGCAGAGATTCAGCAGAATTCCAATGTAACTTATCGGGTTTATGATTACGGGAGAGTGGGAAAAGATGGGAAAAAGCGCGATTTGCATATAGAGAAGGCAATCGCTGTTACCAACCGGGTGCCTCTGATCAAAAGCAGGAGCAGTTATCCCCATGTGGCAGACTGCGATTATTTTACAGTAGACAAGTTGAATCTGGATGGCCGGATGATGTGCAGGGTGGAAGGCACTGTTTCAGAGGAATCTTTTGTCAGCATACTGATCCTTGACGGAGAGGGAGTTGTCTCATGTGGAAATAAAGTGTCTTATCAGAAAGGAGACAGTTTGTTTCTTCCTGCGGGAAGCGGAGCATATGTAATAGAAGGAAGTTGTGATGCGCTGATCACAACAATCCGTGCAAAGGCGGCACCGGTGCGGATAGGTATTGACATTGGCGGAACAGACACAAAAATCGGGCTTGTGGATGTGCACAACAAGCTGCTTGATTCTGTATGCATTCCGACAAAAGCAGAGCGTCCGGCAGATGAAGTAATTCGTACAGTGGCAGAAACCGCACTTTCTATTCTGGATAAGAACGGGATTGCCATGGAACAATGTGTTGGCGTTGGAATCGGTGTTCCCGGAACCGTAGACCGTAAGAAAGGAATCGTCCGCTATTCTAATAATATTCGTTGGGAAGACGTGCCGCTGGTAAAGGAGATGTCAACCTATCTTCCGATTCCGGTGGAAATTGCAAATGATGCGGATTGTGCAGCGTTAGGGGAGACAATAGCAGGAGCAGGAAAAGAGTGCAGTGATGTGGTTATGATCACACTGGGAACCGGTGTTGGAGGCGGAGTCGTTCTGGATGGCGAGATTTATGAGGGCAGAGGAATCGGAGGAAGTGAACTGGGTCATATGGTGATTGTGGAAAATGGAGAACCTTGTACCTGTGGGCGGCGAGGATGCCTGGAGGCATATGCATCCGCAACTGCACTGAAAAGAGAGGCAAAACGCGCGTCTAAAAAAGAGTTGATCCCATCAGAAATCTTTGCTCTGGCAAAGCAGGGAGATCCGGCCATGAAAGAAGTAGTAGAGATCTATATCCGCAGGCTTGGTCTTGGAATCGTAAATATTGTGAATATCTTTCGACCGCAGCTTGTGTTGCTGGGCGGAGGAATTTCCGGACAGGGAGAGTCTCTTCTTGTACCACTTCGCAGAATTTTAAGAGAAGAATGTTTTGGCGGAGAAAGGGGAGATGTTCCGGAGATTGAAGAGGCTGTGCTTGGAAATAATGCGGGTATAATAGGTGCGGCAGGCTTGCTGTAGGATCATTTTTAAGGGAAAGATATTTTGACGGGAAATATGTGAATGAGCGATCCGGATAAAATAGTCCAGCGGTGTGATGTCAAG
>OHIN01000503.1_pt1 | contig 27886 bp, 20 predicted proteins | sample 1568261 | NCBI WGS metagenome assembly OHIN01 (sample SAMEA3879578, study PRJEB24766) | human gut metagenome | biome: human-associated habitat; feature: feces | place: USA | collected 1985/1987
AGAAGAAATCTCACCGAGTTCCACATGATATCTGTGGTAAGGCGGCTGTAACAGCACGATACCGTATTTTGTGTCGAGATATTTTTCGACGGATTCCATTGCCTTTAAGCAGCAGCCTTCCTCTAAACCGATCTCGGCTATAACACAGAAGCCCTGTGGCTCAATAAAGATCTTACCATCTTCGCATTCTTTTGAACCGATCTTATTTTTGTAATGATCGTAAGCACGCAGATACCATTCGCCATCCCAGCCGGCATCCATAACGGTTTTTTCCATCTCTGCGATTGCTTTCTCTGCAAGTTCTGCTTCCTCCGTCATGCCCTGATGGCGGCAGATTGCAGCATAATCTTTTCCGTAGCGTACAAACATACCTGCGATAAATACGGATTCAGCATTCGGGCCTTCGGAAGGACCAAAAGTCTGGAAAGATTCACCCGGCTCAGTCGAGAAGCAGTTTAAGTTGAGACAGTCGTTCCAGTCGGCACGTCCGATCAGCGGTAAATTGTGCGGTCCCAGATGTTCCATTGTATAATGGAAGGAACGGCGCAAATGCTCCATGAAAGTGGTTGCTTTGGAAGCATCGCTGTCATATGGTGTCATCTCGTCGAGAATTGTGTAATCGCCGGTCTCTTTGATATAAGCTGCAGTTGCGGCGATCAGCCATAACGGATCATCGTTAAAGCCGCTTCCGATGTCAGAGTTACCTTTTTTGGTGAGCGGCTGATACTGATGATAAGCACTTCCGTCCTCGAACTGGGTAGCTGCGATATCTAAGATACGCTCTCTCGCACGGTCCGGGATCAGATGTACGAAACCGAGCAGATCCTGACAGGAATCACGGAATCCCATGCCACGGCCGATACCGGACTCAAAGTAAGATGCGGAACGGCTCATGTTAAAGGTAACCATACACTGATACTGGTGCCAGATGTTTACCATACGGTCTAATTTCTCCTCACTGGAAGAAATGGTAAAATGGGACAGCAGTTCGTTCCAGTAATCTTTTAATTTGACGAGTGCTGCGTCTGCTTTTTCTGCGGTATCAAAACGGGAGAGAAGTTCATCGGCACGTTTGCGGTTGATGACTCCATCCTCAGCACGTCCAACCCATTTTTCCTCTATCGGATTCTCAACATAACCAAGTACGAAAACGTAGGTCTTTGTCTCGCCCGGAGCAAGAGATACTTCAAGGTGGTGGGAACCGATCGGTGCCCAGCCGCTTGCAACAGAATTCTTTGAAGTTCCGTTTACAACAACTTCCGGAGCAGAGTTTTCACCGTAAGCGCCTAAGAACGAGTCACGGTCTGTATCAAAACCGGCGATCGGAGCGTTGACAGCGTAAACAGCGTAATGATTTCTGCGCTCTCTGTATTCGGTCTTATGATAAAGAGCAGAACCGTGGATCTCAACCTCACCGGTGGAGAAGTTACGCTGGAAGTTGGTCATATCGTCCATTGCATTCCACAGACAGAACTCTACATATGAGAAAACAGAAAAATTACGGGTTTCATTGCTCTCATTGGTAAGGGAGAGTTTGCCGACTTCACATGTCTCACCGACCGGAACAAAAGAGGTAAGCTCTGCGGTCAGTTTATTTTTGGTTCCTTTAAATACGGAATAACCCATACCATGACGACAGCTGTAAGCGTCCAGTTCTGTTTTGGAAGGCATCCAGCCCGGATTCCAGATCGTGTCACCATCTTTAATATAGTAGTAATGTCCATTGGAATCGAGCGGTACATTATTATAGCGGTATCTGGTCAGGCGGAGTAACTTTGCATCTTTGTAGAAACTGTAACCGCCGCAGGTGTTTGAGATCAGAGAAAAGAAGTTCTCGGAACCAAGGTAGTTGATCCATGGCAGTGGTGTTTTTGGAGATGTGATGACATATTCTTTGTTGGTGTCATCGAAATAACCGAATTTCATAATAAAATCCTCCATATACATAAATATTGATAAGTAACGATTTCGAAAACGATTAAGTTTTCATTCTTTAATAAAAAGTATATATTCAGAAAGAATAAAAATCAATATAAAATATTGAAAAACAAGTAAATATAGCAGATTAGACAAAAAAACATACTTTTATGGATGAAAGCGACAATGGCTATTTTCTGATGAATAATTAAAGTATTTTACGAAAACGTATAAGAAGTAGATACAAAGTACTAAGATTACAGATAATTGGTCTAATATTTAATGTAAAAATGCACAAAAACTACTGCAAAAAAGTGTAAAAAGCGACGAATCACCAAAAATCAGTTGCAATTTGCTTATGGATGACATATAGTAAAAGTACGAAAACGATTAAGAAATATTTCAGAAACAGGATTTCGTTTTCGAAGAGAAGCTGGAGGTTTCCATGGTATCATTAAAAACGATTGCAGAGAAATGTGGAGTATCTACTGCCACCGTAAGCAAGGCTTTAAATGACCAGAGAGATATCAGCGAAGAGACAAAGAGCCGTGTCAGAAAGACAGCAGAAGCACTTGGGTATTTTCCAAATGCGGCGGCGAGAGCTCTAAAGACAAACCGTTCCTATAATATAGGAGTTCTCTTTGAAGAAGAGGCGGGAAGCGGTTTGACACATGAGTATTTTTCCGGAGTGCTGAATGGATTAAAAGTTCAGTCGGAGAAACAGGGATATGACATTACATTTATCAATACCTGTTTTGAAAATCGCAAGATGTCCTATTATGAACATTGCAGATACCGGAATTTTGAAGGAGTTGCAATCGTCTGTGCCGATTTCAATGACCCGGATGTCTTAGAACTGATGAATAGTGACCTGCCGGTCGTTACGATTGATTATGTACATCATAACTGTACGGCAGTCAGTTCCAACAATATTCAGGGTATTGAAGATCTTGTAAAATACATATACGGGCAGGGACATCGGAAAATTGCATATATTCATGGGCAGCAGGCTTCTTACGTTACGAAAGACCGGCTGGCAAGTTTCTACCGGACGGTGGATGAACTTGGTCTGAAGATTCCGGATGAATACATCCGGACAGCAGATTACTTAGAGACCAGGGAGGCAGCAAAACAGACAAAAGAGCTGCTCAATTTAGAAGATCCGCCAACCTGTATCATTTATCCGGATGACACCTCTTTAATAGGAGGAAGGAATGTCATCATAGAGATGGGGCTTCGGATCCCGATGGATATTTCGATTGCGGGATATGACGGAACGAGGATGTCACAGTTATTACATCCACAGCTTACGACGATCAGACAGGACACAGAGCTGATCGGGAGTGAGGCAGCCAAGCGGCTGATTGGCTCCATTGAGAAACCGAGAACAACTCTCGTAGAGAGAGTCGTTATAGAAGGGATCTTAGTTGCAGGTAAATCTGTTGGACGCATTTAAATGTAGTTGCAGCTACATGCGGACGATATTTTTACAGAAATGTATACAAAAGATTCCAGACTATCTGCTTTCAAAGCAGAAAAACAACAAAAACAATGGTCAAAAGACCACATATTAAGGAGGAGGGTTTTCTATGAAGAAGAAAATCGTTAGCACATTATTATGTACAGCAATGCTTGTAACCATGATGGCAGGATGCGGCGGTAATAACGCAGCAAACACCAGCACAAACAGTGGAAACAGCAGCTCGGCAGATACGGGCAGCAGTGACGCCGCAGCCACAGATGAGGCAGCTCCGGCTACCGAAGCTGCAGCTTCAGATGCGAGTGCTTCCGATGAAGGAAAAGTACTTAACATCTACTGCTGGAACGAAGAGTTCAAGAGCCGTGTTACAGATCATTATCCTGGATATACAGAGGTGGATGCAACCACAGGTACGATCGGTGATGTAACTGTAAAATGGAACATTACACCGAATGATGACAATGCATATCAGAACAACCTGGACGCAACCTTATTAAAACAGGCCGATGCAGCAGCAGATGACAAGATTGATATCTTTTTAGTAGAAGCTGATTATGCATTAAAATATGTAGATACCGACTACACAATGGCAGTATCAGATCTTGGAATTACTGATTCAGATCTTTCCAAACAGTATCAGTACACCAAAGATGTTGTTACCGATTCCAACGGTGTATTAAAAGGTGTTTCATGGCAGGGCTGTCCTGGCGTATTATTCTATAACAGAGATGCAGCAAAAGCAGTATTAGGATCTGATGATCCTTCAGAAGTTCAGAACTATGTAAAAGACTGGGATACATTCAATGATACAGCAAAGAAGATGAAAGATGCAGGCTACACCATCACATCTTCCGCAAACGATACTTACCGTGTATATTCCAACAACGTTACTTCCAAATGGGTTGTTGATGGCAAGATCAATATTGATGACAACATTATGAAATGGGTGGATGATTCCAAAGAGCTTGTAGATGCAGGCGAGACAGGAACGTATGATATGTGGAGTGATGACTGGAAGAAAGGCTTCTATCCGGAAGGAAATGTATTCTGCTACTTTGGACCTGCATGGTTAGTAAACTTCTCAATGGCAGCAGATACCGAAGGCAGTATCGGTTACAACGGCGGCTGGGGTGCAACCGAAGGACCACAGGGCTTTTTCTGGGGTGGTACATGGATCTGTGCAGCAACAGGAACGGATAACCAGAGTCTTGTAAAAGATATCTTGCTTCAGATGACAACCAATGATGATGTTATGAGAGAGATCATCGAGAAAGATGATGACTTTGTAAACAATCAGGATGTAATCGTTGAGATGGCAGACAGCTCTTACGCAAGTAAAATCTTAGGCGGACAGAATCCGCTTGGTATTTATAATGAGGGTGTATCCAAACTTGATTTAAGTAATCTTTCTTCATACGATCAGGGATGCAACGAAGAATTTCAGCATGCAATGAAGAACTATTTTGAAGGAAGTGCAACGAAAGAAGAGGCATTAGACTTGTTTTACAAATCAGTTTTAGAGAAATATCCGGAATTAACATATTAAGAAGATGAATGATCTAAAAATAACAATGGAAAGCACGCTCTGCGGATATTCTGTTGTTATGAATGAAAAGCTGCGCCTGCCGGAATGCAATAAGGAAGGCAGGTGCGGTTTATTCAGGTTAAAATGCCAAGCGCAGAGCTGACAGCATGTTTACACAGGATAAAGGTGAAGGATGCTGTGAGCTCTGTGGATGAAAATAATACACTCTGAAAAAGGAGGTCAGATTATCATGAAAAAAAGTAGTGGAAAGGTAGTAAGGTACAATAAATGGGGGTATATCTTTTTGATTCCATTTATTGTAGTATACGTTATTTTTCAGCTGATCCCATTAGTCAGCACTATTTACAACAGTTTCTTTGAAAACTATATGTCAGGACTGACACAGGTCGGACCAAAGTTTGTCGGGCTTGCAAACTATCAAAAACTCTTTTCTGATGGAGATATCTGGGTTTATACAAAAAATACTATGGTATTATGGATCATGTGTTTCGTGCCGCAGATCATTTTATCACTGGTACTTGGCGCCTGGTTCTCCGATGTACGTCTTAAATTAAAAGGAACCCGTTTCTTTAAAACAGTCGTATATCTGCCAAACCTGATCATGGCATCTGCATTTTCCATGTTGTTCTTTACATTGTTCTCCGATGGAGGACCGATCAACTCAATGCTGATGCAGATTGGATTTATAGATACACCGTATAAGTTTTTATCCAATGCGGGAAGTGCAAGGGGACTGATCGCACTGATGAACTGCCTGATGTGGTTTGGTAATACGACGATCCTTCTGATGGCAGGAATGATGGGTATTGATACTTCTTTATTTGAGGCAGCGGAAGTTGATGGTGCAACTTCTTCTCAGGTATTCTGGCAGATCACATTGCCATTGTTACGTCCGATTCTTGTATATGTGGTTATTACATCTCTGATCGGTGGTTTACAGTTATTCGATGTACCGCAGATCTTAACCAATGGAACCGGTGACCCGATGCGTTCTACCATGACGCTGATCATGTTCTTAAATAAACATCTCTACAGCAAGAACTATGGTATGGCTGGTGCATTGTCAGTTGTTCTGTTTATCATTACAGGTATCTTAAGCCTGGTAGTATTTAAGATAACCGGCAATGATAAGAGGAAGGGGTGAAGATCATGAATGAAAATCGTAATCTGAAAAAAGGTGTAGGAATTCATGCAAGAAGACTGATCGCATATATCGTACTGATCATTGTTTCCATATTGTGTCTGTTCTGGTTTTATGTACTGTTTATCAATGCAACCAGATCAAACGGTGAGTTACAGTCAGGTTTTACGCTGGTTCCGAGCAGCCATCTGTGGGAAAACTGGAAGAATTTGAGAAATGGAACGCTTCCGGTATGGAACGGTATGTTCAACAGTCTGATCGTTTCTTCGCTCAGTGCAGTACTCAGCGTATATTTTTCAACGATGACAGCTTATGCGATCCATGCATATGATTTCAAACTGAAAAAATACATTTATCCGTTTATTTTGATGATCATGATGATTCCGACACAGGTAACTGCACTTGGATTTATCAAACTTGTTTCCAACATGAACTTAGAGGATTCCTTTATACCTCTGATCGTGCCGACGATTGCGGCTCCGGTTACATTTTTCTATATGAAACAGTATATGGAGAGTACACTGCCGTTGTCACTGATCGAGGCAGCACGTATCGATGGTTCCGGTGAATTCCGTACCTTCAATGCAATTGTAATGCCACTGATGAAACCGGCAATTGCTGTGCAGATGATCTTCACATTCGTAAGCAGCTGGAACAACTACTTCACACCGGCATTGATCTTACATGATGACAAGAAAAAAACACTGCCTATCTTAATCGCACAGCTGCGTGCGGCTGACTGGCTCAAGTTTGATATGGGGCAGGTATATGTGATGATCGCATTTTCCATCTTCCCGGTTATCATTGTATATCTGATCTTATCCAAACACATCGTACAGGGTGTTGCACTTGGAAGCGTAAAGGGTTAATAAACGGATTGCTGTACTACATAAAAATGAGACTGCCATATGGGTGGTCTCATTTTTTAACTCTTATTTTTGATGAAAATCTTTGACAATGTCACTGGTAAATAAGCCGGTTGTGTGCTATACTATTATCTATGATTAGTAGAAATAAAGGATCGGATGTGTTGGGGTACATGGGTGCAGACAAGAACGGACAGGCTGGATCTTTGTAAAATACACATAGAAATGGAGAGGAATATGACAGAGACAGGATTATGGATTTTTCTGATTTGTTTACTTGTAGTAGTCATCATAGCGACTGTGGTTGCAGTAGTGTCAGCAGTATCAGGTGCTACGGCAGCGATCGTGGATGATGAGGAATCAGAGGAAGAGTAGGAATACAGCAGGTATAAGAGAAAAGCCTCTTGTCAGTTTTGTATAGGTGTATAGCTGACAGGGGCTTTTTTGTGCACAGGATTCTGCCTTAATCAGCAATCTAAAAAAATATAAACTGGTACGAAAGTCTTGCAATCCATTTTGAAACAGGTAAACTAAATATATTGTGGCAAAATATTTGCTGCCAGGTGTTTATTACAAATGTCTTGCGTATTCAGGTGGAGGGACAAAAGAGAGTGTTGTCAAAATTAAGTGTGAAGAAACCGTATACTGTGATCGTAGGCGTGATCTTAGTCATTGTGTTAGGAGCCGTATCCCTAACCAAAATGACCACAGATCTACTGCCGGATATGAGTCTGCCATATGCCTTAGTCATTACGACGGATATGGGGGCAAGCCCGGAGAAAGTGGAATCCGATGTGACAGCACCTGTCGAGGCATCCATGGCGACGACTTCGAGCATCAAAAATGTGAGTTCTGCCTCCTACGATAATTATTCGATGGTGATCTTAGAGTATGAGCAGAATGCCAATATGGATTCGGTCATTATCGAGATCCAGCAGAAATTAGACCAGTTAGAGGGCAGTTTTCCGGATGGTGCCGGGAAGCCGATGATCATGCAGATCGACCCGGATATGATGCCTGTAATGGTGGCATCTGCCGATGTGGAAGGCATGACGCAGTCAGAGATTTCGGATTATGTGGAAAATGAACTTTCGCCGGTGCTTGAGAGTATCGACGGTGTGGCATCTGTTTCTACAACCGGAACTGTGGAAGAGAACATTCATGTCACATTAGATCAGGATAAAATCGATGCACTGAATCAGAAGATCCAGAGTAAGATCGAGGAACAGTTTACTGAACCGCAGGAACAGCTCGATCAGGCTGCCGAGCAGGTGGAGAGTGGACGCAGGCAGATGGAAAGCGGAAAAGATCAGCTTGCAAACCAGCTTGGACAGGCAGAAAATGAAGTGATCAATGGTAAGTCACAGGCGTTTGTGGCAGAATCAGATCTGAGTCAGAATTATACAGTATTGAAAGCGACCGATGAGCTGATAAAGCGGGCAATCCCGGAACTCCAGAGTATTTATGAACAGGGAATGGGATTAAAAGCAGACATTGAACAGGCACAAAAAGAAGCCCAGATGAACAGTGACGATGGAAGCAGACGTATAGAAGAACTTTTAGAGGAGGCGAAGATTTCCGGAGATCAGGAACAGATCAATCAGATCCTTGCGATGACCGGGGAAAATCAGGAGAGCATTGCGGAAGCAGGAAAACGTCTGGAATTATTACAGGAAGAACTGTTAGAACTGAATACATCCTTAAATCAGCAGTGGGCAGATCAGTTAGCAGCGTTAAATGTGAGTCTTAGTTCGATCGATGATATTCCGCAGGTGATTACGCAGCTGTCACAAAAACAGGTTGAGATCCAAACAGCAATGGCAGCTCTGCAGACTGCACAGGAACAGGTTACAGATGGAAAAACTACCTTAGATGATGCGTATGTAACGTTAAACCGGATGGAGATCGACGGGATCTTAGAGATGAGTGAAGCGTCTGCACAGCTTGCGGTCGGGGAAGTCCGGTTAGAGCAGGGACAGGAAAAATTAGACGAGTCAAAGCAGAGCGCGCTTGATTCTGCAGATCTGAATCAGATTTTGTCGGTGGAAACATTAGGCGGAATATTGACAGCACAGAATTTTTCCATGCCGGCTGGCTATGTCAATGAAGATAAGAAACAATATCTGGTGCGTGTCGGGGACAAAGTTTCGTCGGTGGAGAAACTAAAAGATCTTGTGCTTGTGGATGTAGGACTGGATGGAATCGAGCCAATCCGCTTATCGGATGTTGCAGAAACAGAAGTGGTGGACGATACGGGAGATTCCTATTCCAAGGTAAACGGAAATCCTGCGATTATGCTTTCCATTGAGAAGCAGACCGGGTACTCTACCGGGGATGTAACAAAACGGATCAAAACCAGATTTGAATCACTGGAAAAAGAAAATGACAAACTTCACATGACGATTTTGATGAATCAGGGAGTTTACATTGATACCATTGTGGAGTCAGTCATGGAAAATATGATTGTAGGTGCAATTCTTGCCGTACTTATTCTGATTCTGTTTTTAAAGGATATCAAACCGACTCTGGTGATCGCATGCTCTATTCCACTCAGCGTGGTTTTTGCAATCGTTTTGATGTATTTTACCGGAATATCGTTAAATATCATTTCATTGTCCGGTCTTGCGCTTGGCGTCGGCATGCTTGTAGATAATTCGATTGTCGTGATCGAAAATATTTACCGGCTCAGGAATCAGGGATTATCGATCCGGAAGGCAGCAGTTGAAGGAGCAGGACAGGTGGCAGGAGCTATTTTTGCATCCACGCTCACAACGGTCTGTGTGTTTGCGCCGATCATTTTTACGGAGGGTATCACAAGGCAGCTGTTTGTGGATATTGCACTCACGATCGCCTATACGTTAGCGGCAAGTCTGATTGTGGCGCTGACGTTTGTACCGATGATGGCATCCGGTGCGCTGAAGAATACCAGGGAAATCAAACATCCGTGGTTTGACCGCATTTTAGATGGATATGAAAAAGTTCTGCGTGTGGCACTGCGGTTTAAACCGATCGTACTGATCTGTGTGGTAGTTTTTCTGGTGGCAAGTGTGACGCTTTCCGTTTCCAAAGGATTTACCTTTATGGACATGAATATGGAGACAGAGCAGCTCACGGTCACGGTTTCAGCGAAAGAGGATGAAAAGCTGACATTTGAGGAACTGACGGAGCGCGCGGATGAGGTTGTGGATAAGATCTCTGGCATCTCCGGTGTGGATTCGATCGGAGCCATGGCAGGCGGCGGTGGAATCATGTCGATGGGCGGCAGTACGGACAGTGTGACCATGTACGTGCTCATCGATGATTCCGGGGCGACTGGCAGTGAGATCACTGCCTCGATACAGGCGCTTACAGCGGATCTTGACTGCGACGTGAATACGGACAGCTCTGCGTCGGATATGAGTTCCTTTTTCGGAAGCGGTATTTCCGTGCGGGTCAGCGGAAAAGATTTAGATAAGCTGCAGAAACTCGCAGGGCAGATCGCAGAAGTCGTGGAAAAGACGGAGGGCACTGTAGATGTGGACGATGGTCTTGGAGATACGACACCGTCTTTCACGGTAAAAGTGGACAAAGAAAAAGCTGCAAAATATGGCATGACAACAGCGCAGGTGTATCAGCTTGTCTATAAACAGCTTGCATCGAATACGTCATCCACAACGATCTCGACGGATTTAAAAGACTATAAAGTATATGTGCAGAGTGGGGAACAGGCGGATGTCACGCCAGGGGATATCCGTAAGCTGACATTTCCTTATACAGACCGTATCAGCGGAGAGACAACAGATATTCCCCTGAAAGATATCGCAGAGTTTGAGGAAGGTGAGTCCTTAAATGTGATAAACAGAAGCTCGCAGACGCGCTATATCAGCGTGACAGCCGGTGTGGATGAAGATCACAATGTGACGCTGGTAAGTAACCAGATCCAGAAAGGATTAGATAAGATCAAGCTGCCGGATGGATATGAGATCTCCATGACCGGGGAGGATGAGACGATCCGGGATGCGATGAACCAATTGTATCTGATGCTGATCTTAGCGGTGGTATTTATTTATCTTATCATGGTTGCACAGTTCCAGTCATTTTTGTCGCCTTTTATTATTATGTTCACGATTCCGCTTGCATTTACGGGAGGTTTCTTTGCTCTGTTTGTGACAGACAATGAAGTCGGCGTGGTATCCATGATCGGATTTGTCATGTTAGCGGGTGTCATCGTCAATAACGGAATCGTGTTAGTCGATTATATCAATCAGCTGAGAAGAGAGGGCATGGATAAAAAGGAGGCGATTGTCACAGCCGGAAGAACGAGACTGCGCCCGATCTTAATGACGGCACTGACCACGATCCTTGCAATGTCCACGATGGCGATGGGACTTGGAAGCGGTTCGGAGATGATGCAGCCGATGGCGATCGTGACAGAGGGCGGTATGCTATATGGAACGCTGCTGACACTGATCGTGGTGCCATGTATCTATGATCTGTTTACGAGGAATAAGAGTATGGTGGAGGAAGAGATCTAAAAAAACAGTTGACAAACCCCGCGTCCCCTCGTATGATAAAAACAGCAAAAAACAAAGGTTGTGAGAAAGAGGAGTACACATAAACTCTTTGCAGAGAGGGAAGTTCACCGGCTGAAAGACATCCCAGAGAAAGATATGTGGAAGGTAGCTTTTGAACCGGAATGCTGAGAAAGCATAGCTGTATGACAGGATATAAGAACAGGCATTGCAGATATGCACAGGTATTCACGACTCATCCACGTTACAGGATGACCGGTCAGATATGGAACTGGCTGGACATGAGCACCAACAAAGGTGGTACCGCGATCATATTCGCCCTTTGTATTCCGTATGGAATACGAAGGGCTTTTTTTAATTCATAGGAAATTATGTCCTGTGAATCAAAACCGCCTATCTATCAGAACTAAAAAAGGAGAACAGATTATGTGTCAGAATTGCAGTAAAGAATTAGCAAAGACCTACGATCCAAAAAGCATTGAAGACCGTTTATACAAAAAATGGGAAGACAACGGCTATTTCCACGCCGAAGTTGACCGCAGCAAAAAGCCGTTTACCATCGTGATGCCGCCGCCAAACATCACAGGACAGCTTCACATGGGACATGCTCTCGACAACACCATGCAGGATATTTTAACACGTTATAAGAGAATGCAGGGTTACAACGCATTATGGCAGCCGGGTACAGACCACGCTTCCATCGCAACAGAAGTGAAAGTAATCGAGAACCTGAAAAAACAGGGCATCGACAAGCGTGATCTTGGAAGAGAAGGATTCTTAGAAAAATGCTGGGAGTGGCGTGACGAGTACGGCAGCCGCATCATCAACCAGTTAAAGAAAATGGGATCTTCCGCAGACTGGGAGAGAGAGCGTTTTACGATGGACAAGGGCTGCTCTGAGGCAGTACTTGAGGTATTTGTAAAATTATATGAAAAAGGGCTGATCTACAAAGGTTCCCGTATCGTCAACTGGTGTCCGGTATGTAAGACTTCCATCTCAGATGCCGAGGTAGAGCACGAAGAGCAGGACGGATTCTTCTGGCACATCAACTATCCGGTTGTCGGCGAAGAGGGAAGATTTGTTGAGATCGCAACGACAAGACCGGAGACATTGTTTGGTGATACCGCAGTTGCAGTGAACCCGGACGACGACCGCTACAAAGACATCGTCGGAAAGATGTTAAAACTTCCGATGACAGACCGCGAGATCCCGGTGATCGCAGACGCTTATGTTGACAAAGAGTTCGGAACCGGATGTGTAAAGATCACACCGGCACATGACCCGAACGACTTTGAGGTTGGAAAACGTCACAACTTAGAGGAGATCACCGTCATCAACGACGATGCAACAATGAACCATTATGCCGGAAAATATGAGGGCATGGACCGCTACGAGTGCAGAAAAGCACTGGTGGAGGATCTTGAAAAACAGGGACTGCTTGTAAAAGTAGAGCCGCATTCCCACAACGTAGGAACCCATGACCGCTGCGGCACAACCGTTGAGCCGATGGTAAAACAGCAGTGGTTTGTAAAGATGGATGAACTGATCAAACCGGCTGTGGAAGCAGTGAAAAACGGAGACATCCAGTTACTTCCAAAACGTATGGAGAAAACATACTTTAACTGGACTGACAATATCCGTGACTGGTGTATTTCCAGACAGCTCTGGTGGGGACACCGCATCCCGGCTTATTACTGCCCGGACTGCGGTGAGATGGTGGTAGCAAAGGCTGCACCGGAGAAATGTCCGAAATGCGGATGTGATCACATGGAGCAGGATCCGGATACTTTAGATACCTGGTTCTCATCCGCACTCTGGCCGTTCTCCACATTAGGCTGGCCGGATAAGACAGAAGATCTGGATTACTTCTATCCGACCGATGTACTTGTAACCGGATACGATATCATTTTCTTCTGGGTCATCCGTATGATTTTCTCCGGCTATGAGCAGATGGGCAAAGCACCGTTCCATACCGTATTGTTCCACGGACTGGTTCGTGATTCCCAGGGACGCAAGATGAGTAAATCTTTAGGAAACGGTATTGATCCGCTCGAAGTAATCGATAAATACGGCGCAGATGCACTCCGCCTGACACTGATCACCGGAAATGCACCGGGAAATGATATGCGTTTCTACTGGGAGCGTGTTGAGGCATCCAGAAATTTTGCCAACAAAGTATGGAATGCATCCCGTTTCATCATGATGAACCTTGAGGGAAGCGAGATCAAGGAGCCGTCACTGGGTGAGTTAAAACCGGCAGATAAGTGGATCTTATCCAAGGTAAACACACTTGCAAAAGACGTGACAGAAAATATGGATAAGTACGAGATGGGAATCGCCGTACAGAAAGTTTATGATTTCATCTGGGATGAATTCTGTGACTGGTACATTGAGATCACTAAGACCCGTACTTATAATAAAGAAAATGATCCGGCATCTGCAAACGCAGCATTCTGGACATTAAAGACCGTACTGACAGAGGCATTAAAACTGCTTCATCCGTTCATGCCGTTTATCACAGAAGAGATTTTCTGCACACTGCATCCGGAAGAAGACACGATCATGCTTGCAAAATGGCCGGAGTACCGTGCTGACTGGAATTTCCCGGCAGAGGAAGAAATGTTAGAGCACTGCAAGGATCTGGTAAAAGGTGTCCGTAATGTGCGCACAGAGATGGATGTTCCGCCATCAAGAAAAGCGAAAATCTTTATTGTTGCTGAAGATGCCGCTTTGCGTGATTCCTTTGAACTGACCAAAGAGGCTTATGCAAACCTTGCCGGAGCAAGTGAGGTCATGGTGCAGCAGGATAAGACAGGCATCGGGGAGGATGCAGTATCTGTTGTGATCCCTGGCGCTACACTGTATCTGCCATTAGAAGATCTGGTTGATTTCGAGAAGGAAAAAGAGCGTCTGTTAAAAGAGCAGGCACGTTTAGAGAAAGAGCTTGCACGTTCTAAGGGAATGCTTTCGAATGAAAAATTCTTAAGCAAAGCACCGGAAGCAAAAGTGCAGGAAGAGAAGGACAAACTTGCCGGATACGAACAGATGATGGAGCAGGTCAAAGAACGTTTGGCACAGATGTCAAAATAATTGCAAGATAATGAGCGCAAGAACGGCGAATTGTATCATGTGCTGATTTTGCACATGATATAATAAGACTGCCGAGCGAAGCTCGTGTAGATCATGATCATGAAGCATTGCTTCATGATATAATAAGAAGGAGCTATGCACGATGGGTATCATCTTTACTGGTCAGCCGGTAAAGTGGTGCCTGCCTTGTATAGCTCTTTTTGGTAAAATAGCACCAAAAAGGATGCGTTGTGTTAAAGAATTTACTTGAAAAAGCATAAAAATACTAGTATTATATAAGATAAGGAATATTCTACGTTACTATATATACATACATCAGAAAGAATTGGGGAGCACGCCTATGGTAACAGAAGAAAAACCAATCGTACGGATGACGGCAGATAGCATGGAAGCGTATGTTATGCTTATAACACCAGACGATGGGGGAGAATATACAATTGAATCATTGCAGAAAGCATTGGATGACAGAGGTGTCAAGTACGGAATAGATGAAGCAGCGTTGACGGAGCTGATTGATGAAAAAAAATATGGTGTGGAGACGTTAGTTGCGCAGGGAACAGAGCCGGTAGACGGAAAAGACGGTTATTATGATTACAATTTTAACTGCAACTTTGATAAAAAACCGTTGATGCGGCCGGATGGAACCGTGGATTACTGGTCTGTAAAGTCGATAGAGTCTGTGGTGCAGGATCAGGTGATCGCGGAGTACCATCCTTGTGTGGAGGGAATGGACGGCAAGACAGTCACTGGAAAGCCGATACCTGCAAAGCGGGGAAGAGAACAGCTTCCACTGAAAGGAAAAGGATTTGAACGCAAGGATGATAATACCTATGTTGCGCTGATGAGTGGTAAGATCGAGACACAGAATGACAGGGTTGTGATCCTTCCGGTACATGAATTGTCCGGCAATGCAGATCTTTCCAGTGGCAACATTGATTTTCATGGTGATGTTGTGATCCACGGAAGCGTGGAAAGCGGCGTTATAGTAAAAGCAAGCGGTACGATCACAGTGGATGGAATCGTCGAGGCATGTACTTTAGAGGCAGGGAAAGATATTATTTTAAGAAGTGGAATGCTCGGTGGAAATAAGGCATCAGTAAAGACAAAAGGCAGTATTACCGCAAAGTTTTTTGAATTTACCCGTATTGAATGTGCAGGCGATATCCGTGCAGATGTGTTGATGGATTGTCAGGTACAGTGCTTTGGAAAGATCATCATGAATGGAAAACGCGGAAGCATCATCGGTGGCCTTACACATGGAGTGTGTGGAATCGAGGTTACGACATTAGGAAATGATGCCGAGAAAAAGACCGTTATTATGGCTGGTGCAAGTCCGGAAGGATATGCAAAACTCAGACAGTTAGAAAAGACGATTCAGGAGTTGAGTCAGGGATTGGCACAGATTGAAGAGGGGCTGCGCAAGTTTGAAGAGCTGGAAAAAGCGCGTGGAGTCAGCTACAAAGACGATCCGAGGCGAGTGACATTGCTCCGTATCAAGATCCGTGATACTGCGACATTAGCACACAGCAAAGAAGAGGCAAAGCAGCTGCGCAATCTGATCGAGAGTGCGAGCGGTGCATGTGTTACCGTTTTGCGGGGGACTTATCCGGGAGCTGTGATCCAGATCGAGGATACCAAGCTGCTTGTACAGAATTATGTAAAAGCAGCTGAGTTTTACAAGCTGCAGGATAAGATCAAGACGAGAGAATGCTCATAAAACTGCTGTCGAATATGGCAGAAGTTTTACGAAAAACTTAATATAAATTTACTTGATTATTGTCACCACTATATTATAATATAGTGGTGATTCTTTTTGCCCTTAATTATGTGGTGGAGAGAAGAATCTTAAAATAGATGTTTGCCATAAACAAATGGCAGAAAAGGACAGGTCGATTATGATTAATTTTGAAGAAGAATTAAAGAATTTTAAACCGAGCTTAGAGGTAGAAGAGGCAGAACAGGCAATATATAATCATGAATTAACAGATATGACAGATGTTTTAAAAGAGATGATGCAGGAGTTAAAACATAATATGTAAGACATCTTTTGGAAAAGTCGAATGTAAATTCATGAAGTGAGGGAAAGAATGAAGTGCTATAATTGTGGAGCAAAGCTTGGAAGGGAAAATATCTGCCCTGAATGCGGCGTAAATGTAAAAATATATAAAAAAATTGTCATGGCATCCAATGAATATTACAATGATGCACTGGCAAAGGCGAGTGTCCGTGATCTTTCAGGAGCAATAGAAAGCTTGAAAACAAGCCTGAAATTCAATAAATTAAATATAGATGCAAGAAATCTGCTGGGACTCATCTACTTTGAGATGGGCGAAGTGGTGGAGGCATTGACAGAGTGGGTCATCAGTAAGAACTATCAGCCTGCTGAGAATGCCGCAAGCCGTTATCTGGATGAAATACAGAATAACAGATCAAGACTTGAGACAATCAATCAGACCATTAAAAAATACAATCAGGCGTTATTGTACTGCAGACAGGACAGCCGTGATCTTGCGATTATCCAGTTGAAAAAGGTACTGTCACTGAACCCGAAATTAGTCAGTGGACATCAGCTTTTAGCATTGCTCTATATTCAGGAGGGCAAATATGATCTTGCCAAGAAGTCTTTGCGCAACGCCGGAAAGATTGATGCAAATAACACGATCACACTTCGTTATTTAAAAGAAGTGAATGCAGGATTAAAGGAGAATACGCCGGGTAAGAAACAGAAGGAGGAACAGATTTCCTACCAGAGCGGCAATGAGACGATTATCCAGCCGAAGTATTTAAAGGACAATTCCGCAATGAGTACGATTCTTAATATGGTCATCGGTATCGCAATCGGTGCGGCAATTACCGGATTTCTGGTTGTACCGGGTGTGCGCCGTCAGGTGCAGAATGATGCCAAAGCGCAGGTGCTCGATGCGAATAACACTGTTTCGTCCAAGAATCAGGAGATCAGTACACTGCAGAAGCAGATTGATGATCTGACGAGCCAGATCACTGAGGTCAAGGACAGCGCAGAAGGTTCCGAGAATAAGATCAGCACATATGACCAGTTATTATCCGCATATGCATCCTATTCGGGTGGAGATATTGAGGCAGCAGGCAATGCGCTTGGCAATGTCAATGAGGAATACTTAAGTGACAGCGCAAAGAGTGTTTATGAGACGATTAATGCGCAGGTCAATGCTGATTATCTGGAGTCCTTATATAATCAGGGATACAGCGATTATAACAGTCAGAAATTTGAGGAATCCATCACCAGCTTGCAAAAAGTTGTGGACATGGAGGAAACCTACAAAGATGGATATGCACTGTACTATTTAGCACAGGCTTACCGTAAGAATAATGATCTTGAAACGGCAAAGACTTACTATCAGAAGATCGTAGAACTGTATCCGGGTACAGAGCGCGCGGCGAATGCACAGAATTACATCAATATTGAAGAGTAAAAATCATTATAAAAATTAAATAAAGATGATACAAAAGACGTCTAAGTGATATTAGACGTCTTTTTTTATTCATAGGGTATTGAAAGCAAAAGGTGACTTTTAAACCAATTAAAAAAGTAACAGGAAAGGAGCATTTATGGAAGAAAAGTATCAGTTAAAAGAAGGATGTCTGACGATACAGATGCCAAAAGAGTTAGATCATCATGAGGCGGGCAGGCTTAAGATGGAGGCAGATTTTCTGATCGGGGCATATCATGTCAGACGGCTTGTGTTTGATTTTCGGGAAACAGAGTTTATGGACAGTTCCGGGATCGGTGTGATCATTGGAAGATGCAAGAGCATGGGGTTTTCCGGCGGCGAAGTGGCAGCAACCAATATGAATGAGCGCGTAAAAAAGATTTTTATGGTGTCAGGCCTGCAAAAGCTGATCCGGGTCGATACGGTATAAAAATAGACACATGTAATTGGCTTGGAAATGGGCCAGGCAGGGAATATCCGCCAGGAAAAGATGAAATCAGCGAATTTACGCGAACAGTTGAAATAGACCAGACAAGGGAATGTCCGGTAAGAGAAATGGGATATGTGGGATTTTGGAAGAAAATAAGAATAAAAAGAGGAAATGGAGAATCGATATGCAGGCAGATCAGATTAATGAAAACGAAATGAAACTGGAATTTGATGCGCGGTCCGTGAATGAAGGATTTGCCAGAATGGCGGTGGCTGCGTTTGTGGCGGAATTAAACCCGACACTGGATGAGATTTCTGACATTAAGACAGCAGTTTCAGAGGCAGTAACAAATGCGATCATCCACGGGTATGACAGTCCGGAGGAGAAGGTGGAGGTGTCCTGTAAACTGTGCGGAAACCATGCAGAGATCACAGTGAAAGATCATGGTCACGGGATTGCGGATGTACAAAAAGCCATGGAACCTTTTTTTACGACGAGACCGGAACTGGAGCGTTCCGGCATGGGATTTGCTTTTATGGAAGCATTTATGGATGAAGTCGAGGTGCATTCAGCACCCGGAAAAGGAACAACTGTTACGATGAAAAAAAAGATCGGTGCAGGGATGGGCGTCTGATATGGAGGGTTTTAAGGAACTGATGCAGCAGGCACATGGAGGAGATAAAGGTGCAAGGGATACGCTGATTGCAGGAAATCTGGGACTGGTACATACTATCGCAAACCGGTTTGAACACCGGGGACATGAGAGGGAAGAATTGTTTCAGATTGGATGTATTGGATTGATGAAGGCGGTTGATAAATTTGATCTTTCGTTAAATCTTGCATTTTCCACTTATGCAGTTCCGGTGATCATGGGGGAAATCCGCAGATTTTTAAGAGATGACGGTATGATAAAAGTAAGCCGGACATTAAAAGAAAACGCTTATAAGGCAGGGAGGGCAAAGGAAGAACTGTGGGGGGAACTTGGAAGAGAACCGGGATTGCTTGAGATCGCAGAGCGGACAGGGGTGAGCAGCGGTGAAATCATTATGGCAATGGAGTCGGCAAGAGATGTGGAATCCATCTATCAGCCGGTCTATGAGAAAGACGGGGACGAGTTACTGATGGTCGATCAGTTGTGTGAAAAGGAAGAAAACGGAAGGGATGAACCGGAAAAAGAGGCAGTATTAAACCGGATGGTGATCGAGCAGCTCATGGAACTGCTGGATGAGCGGGAACAGAATCTCATCCGGTGCCGTTATTTTGAAAACAGGACACAGAGTGAAACGGCAAAAGAACTGGGGATGACACAGGTGCAGGTCAGCAGGCTTGAAAAAAAGATCCTGTTGTGTCTCAGAAAAAATTTAGGATCGTGTGATTCGTGATGTATCCGGTTGATTTTCCCAGATAAACATGTTAAATTTTATAAAATGCACAGGATTGTGTGCAGCAAAGCTGTGTAAAGTGGAAAACAGCATGAAAAAATAAGAATTTTGTGAAAAATAAGACTTTTGTACAAAAGAGAGGATTGACATGAAATACGAAAATTACATATTTGATTTATATGGAACTCTGGTGGATATCCACACAGATGAAGAAAAAACGGAACTCTGGGAGAAACTGGCGCAGTTTTACGGTTATTATGGTGCGGTTTATACTGCAGAGGAACTGAAAAACGCGTATGCGTGCCTCACGGGGCAGAAAGAGGATGCATTGCGGCAGGAGATGGGATCTGATGCAGCCATGAAAAAAGACGATGCACATGAAGCACATCCAGAGATCGAGATCGAGGAGGTTTTTCTTGCATTGTTTCAGAAAAAAGGGGTACAGGCAGACATAGAACTTGCCATTCATGCTGGACAGTTTTTCCGGATCCTTTCCACAGAATATATCAGACTTTATGACGGGGCAAAGGAACTTCTTGCGGCATTGCGTGAAACAGGAAAAAAAGTATATCTGCTTTCGAATGCACAGCGTATTTTTACGGCGTATGAATTGAAACTTTTGGGACTGGAGCCTTATTTTGATGATATCTTTCTGTCATCCTCGTGCAAAGTGAAAAAGCCGGATACGCGTTTCTTTCATCTTTTGCTGGATAAACATCACATTTTGCCGGAAGAGAGTATTATGATCGGAAACGATGCGGTCAGTGATATCAAAGGAGCAAAAGAGGTCGGACTGCATACATTCTACATTCATTCAAATATTTCACCGGACACAGAGAAGAAACCGGACGCAGATCATGTGCTGATGCAGATGGATCTGGCAAAAGTGCGGCAGATCCTGATTTCTGATTAATGTGACAGAAAAAAATGCCGATACATTTATAAAGGAATCGATTTTCACGGATGCAATAAATGGGGAATGAGTTTATGAATTTATCGATCAATGCAAACGGTTTTTCAAATGTACAGAATACAGCGGCAGGGCACAAAGCAGAGCAGGCAAATAAACAGGGAAAAAGCGCATTTTTTGCGGGAAGTCCGGTACTGACAACAAAAAATCAGATCGAACAGCGAAAAAAGATGGCACAGAAAAGTGCCTTAAAACTGGTGAAAGATGCGTGGGATAACGACCAGGCTGTGGAAAAAACGGTCGCATCGCAAAGACAACGCTATGCGGAATTAGACGCACAGCGGACGGAGGCAAAGAAGGCACTTGCCGGTTATGAAGACCAGGAAAAAACATTGAAGGAACAGTGCAACGTAGCAGATGATTCCAAAGAACAGCAGGATTTAAACCTGTTGGAAAAGAGACAGGAATACAGGCGCGGTGTGGGTGAGAAACTGACTAGGGATGAGTGGAAAAAGTTAAATGAGATCGATAAGCAGCCACTCACAGAGTACCAGAAACGGGCACTTGAGATCCATGCCCAGGCGGTAGAAGAAAAGGTTACGATCCGCGATACAACCAGTGGAATGCAGGCTGCCGTCGGCAATGTGAAGCGTATTATGATCGAAAAATTAAAGACGCATGGAATGGTGGATGCGAAAAATGCTGCCGATGTTATCATGGATGCTGCAAACGATGATGTGGTCTCCATGCTTGTCTCTGATGTGAAAGATGGCATTGATGAGAAGATGGAAGAGGCAAAAGAGGATGCAAAGGATGTCGCAGACGAAAAAGAAAAGCGTCAGGAACGTTTAGATGCCTTAGAGGAAAAACGTGCGGTAGAAAAAGCTCTGATCGAGGGCACCAAAGAGGCTGTGGACCGTGCAAAGGAAAAACAGCAGAGACATGAGGCACCGGATATGAAGTTAGATGAGATGCTGACACTCACGACAGAACATAAGCAGATGAACGGTGTGGAGCAGGGACTTGATGACATTAAAAGCAGCATGAAGGTTTTAGAGGCAGATTTAAAAGGAATCAAGGTTGACAAGGAGGTCTAGTACCGGTTATGGCAAAATACGAAAAAACAGAACGTCTCGAAAAAGTACCGATGGAGTATTTGTGGGAGGGACTTGTTTTATCAGATAATCTTTACAATTATAATGGAAGCGTACTTTTAGTGCCAAGCGGAGAAGTTATCACGAAAAGCAAACTTGATAAACTGATCAATTTCAGTGATGGCAACAATTATATTACAACATTCCGCGGATCTTATGAGTATATCATGAAGGGAAAAGACCGTCCGGCTGAAATACAGCAGAAAATGTTGGAAAACAGGACCGGGTATACAGAACTGCGCAAAGGCATCGACCATGTGCTTCAGATGAGTAAAAATGCGATGTTTGTCAATCATGCTGAAGTGGAAGGCATGATGGAGAAAGTATATGGCAGAATGGTATCCGTGGATGCCGGGGAGATTTTCCAGTGTATTACCGTGCCAAGACCGGTTGACGAGGCATTACAGAGACATTCCCTAAACGTTGCACTTTTAAACGGGATCATGGGACAGTGGTTAGGACTCGATGAAAAAGATATCCGTAGTCTGATTTTAACAGGTGTGCTTCATGATATCGGAAAGACGAAGATCCCGGAAGAAATATTAAATGCACCGCGGAAACTGACACCGGAAGAATTTGAGGTTATGAAAAGACATCCGCTATATTCTTTTGAACTGCTTGGGGATGATATCAGCGAGGATGTACGCTATGCGGTACGCTGGCATCATGAAAAGCTGGATGGAAAAGGTTATCCGGACGGCTTAAAGGCAGAATCTATTTCTTATTTTGCAAGGATTACAACGATTTCTGATATTTATGATGCGATGCTTTCTGCACGCAGTTACAAAAAAGAGAAGATTCCGTTTGATGTACTGCAATGGTTTGTAACCGAGGGCAGCAAAGGAATTGACCAGAATCTTCTCAATATATTTATCAAAAATATGGTAAAAGTATACAGACAACAGCAGGTCATCATGTCAGACGGCAGGGAAGGGTGCGTGGAATATATCCCATTAAACGATATGGATCATCCGATCGTTTCTGTCGGAGAAGAAGTGAGACAGGTGGATGAAGCCTGGTACTGCGTACATATGGTTTAAGATTCTAAAGGATTTTCGCAGAGGGTAAAATGATTGCGCTCCGTTGTAAGGAGACCCTCCCGCTGCATTTTTGAGAGTTCTGCAGAAAGTGCACTGCGGTCTACATTCAGGTAGTCTGCGAGCTGCTGTCTGTTAAACGGAATTGTAAAATCAAGACTGTTTGCGGCAGCAGACTGCGCAGACAGATAAGAGAGCAGCCGCCCGCGGATTGACTTTGGTGTGGTGTGGAAGATTCTGCGCGAAAGCAGCAGATTTTTCCGTGCCGAAATAAAAAACAAATTGTGGATCAGGCGGTTGTGATGTGTGCAGCTGTTTGTGCAGGTGGTAAGCAGCCGTCCTATATTTAAAAATAACACTTCGGTCTTTGCAGCCGCAGAGACCACATTGACCATCAGAGGTTCTTTTGACAGACTCGCATAAGTTTCGGCGAAGAAAAAGCCGGGAGTTATGTCATCTAGTACACTGTGATTTCCCCAGACATCATCACTTTCAATCTGAACATTTCCGGAGAGCACCAGTCCCATCGAATGTACGCATTCTCCGGCATGATAGATGATCTCACCTTTTCCGTAGCTTCTTGTGACTGCACCGAGGCAGGAGAGCATTTCTTTGATTTCTTCCGGCGATTCGCCCGAAAACAGCATTGTCTGACTTAAAAACTGATAATCCATAAAAGAAAACCTTCTTTTTTCAAAAATTTTTAAAAATGTTGTTATGACAACATACTTTTGAAAAAAATTCTAGTATAGTGTACGAGTAATGTCAAGGGCCCAGATGACAGGATGAGTAGCCTGAATCTGTGAACAGAACGAAAGAAAAAGAAAATGGAAGCGGAAAACAGGAGGAATTCATATGGTACGCAGAGTGATCCAGATAGACGAAGAAAAATGTAACGGTTGTGGAATTTGTGCGGAGGCATGCCACGAGGGCGCGATCGGCATCGTGGACGGAAAGGCAAAACTGCTTCGTGATGATTATTGTGACGGACTTGGCGACTGTCTGCCAAACTGTCCGGTCGGAGCGATCTCTTTTATCGAGCGTGAGGCAGCAGCTTATGATGAGGCAGCCGTACAGGAAAATAAAAAGAAACAAATGCAGGCGATGGGACAGGCACCGGTTGGCGGATGCCCGGGTTCAAGAATGCGCCAGCTTGAAAGAAAACCTGCAGAAGAAAATCAGAATGCAGGTTCACCGGTCAGTTCCCAATTGCGTCAGTGGCCGGTACAGATCAAACTTGCACCGGTCAATGCGCCTTATTTTGACGGGGCAAAACTTCTGATCGCGGCAGACTGTACCGCATACGCATACGGCAGTTTCCACCAGGATTTTATCCGTGGAAAAGTGACACTGATCGGATGCCCGAAATTAGATGACGTGGATTACAGTGAGAAGCTGACGGAGATCATCAGAAATAATGATATCAAGAGCGTGACGGTCGTTCGAATGGAAGTGCCTTGCTGTGGCGGACTGGAACATGCAGCAGTGACCGCATTAAAGAACAGTGGAAAATTCATTCCATGGAATGTTGTAACGATCTCAATTGACGGAAAAATTTTAGATTAAAAAGAAGGATAGTAGAAGGGAGAATCATATGTTTTGTTTTCAGTGTGAGCAGACAGCGGGATGCAGTGGATGTACAGGGGCAGCCGGCGTGTGTGGAAAGAAAAGCGTGACAGCGGATTTACAGGATGAACTGACAGGAGCACTTGTGGGACTTGCACATGCCTGCATGAATAATCCAAAGACAGAGCAGACAGACCGCATTATAATAGAAGGTTTATTCACAACGATCACGAATGTGAATTTTAATGATGAGACACTGCGTGAGATGATCGCCCGTGTCCGGGAAGAAAAAGGAAGAGTGGTGCCGGGATGTGCAGCCTGCATGTCACCGTGCGGCAATACCAGCGATTATGATATGAAGCGGATGTGGGAGGCAGATGAGGATATCCGTTCCTTAAAATCCCTGATCTTATTCGGAATCCGCGGTATGGCAGCATACGCTTATCATGCCATGGTACTCGGCTATACAAATGAGAAAGTAAACGACTTTTTCTACCGTGCATTATTTGCAGTCGGAGAAGATTTCGAGATGGAAGATCTGCTTCCACTCGTGCTTGAGACAGGAAAAGTAAACCTTACCTGCATGGAAATGTTAGACCGTGCCAACACAGAAACTTTTGGAACCCCGGTACCGACGGAAGTTCCTCTGATGGTGGAAAAGGGACCGTTTATCGTCATTACCGGTCATGACCTTTATGACTTAAAACTGTTGTTAGAGCAGACAAAAGATAAGGGAATCAACATTTATACCCACGGCGAGATGCTGCCGGCACATGCCTACCCGGAATTAAAGAAATACCCACATTTAAAAGGCAACTTTGGTACTGCATGGCAGAATCAGCAGAAGGAGTTTGCAAATATCCCTGCACCGGTTCTTTATACGACAAACTGTCTGATGCCGGTCAAAGAGAGTTATGCGGACCGCGTGTTTACAACGGAGGTAGTATCTTATCCTGAAATGGTTCACATTGGAGAGGATAAGGATTTTACACCGGTCATCAAAAAAGCGTTAGAGCTTGGCGGTTACAAAGAGGATACTGCATTTACCGGAATCAACGGTGGAACAAAGGTTATGACAGGATTTGGACACGGAACGGTACTCGGCGTGGCAGATCAGGTGATCGCAGCCGTAAAATCCGGTGATATCCGCCATTTCTTCCTGGTAGGAGGCTGTGATGGCGCCCGTGTGGGAAGAAATTATTATACAGAGTTTGTAAAACAGACGCCAAAGGATACCATGATCTTAACACTTGCATGTGGAAAATACCGCTTTAACGATCTTGATCTTGGAACGATCGGCGGATTGCCAAGAATCCTTGATATGGGACAGTGTAACGATGCTTACAGTGCGATCCGTGTTGCAGTAGCACTTGCCGAGGCATTTGAATGTGGAGTCAATGAACTGCCGCTTTCCATGGTTCTTTCCTGGTATGAGCAGAAAGCAGTCTGTATTTTACTGACACTGCTCCACCTTGGTATCAAAAATATAAAACTCGGACCGACACTGCCGGCATTTATCTCACCGAATATTTTAAATTATCTGGTAGAAAATTACGGCATTGCACCGATTACGACACCGGAAGCAGATTTAGCAGAGATCCTTGGATAAATCAATAAAATGAATGTTTTGGGTTCCTTTCTGTCGCCCTGAATGAAAAAAAACAGTGTTTTGATGCTGCAAATCGAAAGAAAATACTGTATATTGTCGAATTTTGAGTTATAATAGATAATAAGTTTGTATTCAGGCTTGTCAGGAATGAGAATATTGTTTTTATAAAAAAGCACGAAATGGGGAATGGTATGGAAAGAATCTGGAATTTTTTTGAAAATATGAATGAATATGTTTATGTTGCAGATGCGGATACCCATGAACTGGTTTATATGAATAAAAAGATGAGAGATACTTATGGGATACATTCAAAAGAAGAACTTGCCGGCAAAAAATGTTATGAATTGCTTCAGAATTCAAGCCTGCCCTGTACGATCTGCAATAATGATGAACTGCAGGAGGGACAGTTTAAGGAGTGGCGGTATTTTAACCCGCTTTTAAATAAATACTTTAAAATTAAGGATACTGTTGTGGAGGACAATGGCAGACGATATAGAATAGAGATTGCTCTGAATATAAGTTCTCAGGAACATCAGAAAAATGTGGTACGCCGCTACGAAAAACTGGAAAAAATCGTTAATGAGGGACTGCGTCTTGCCCTTGGAACATCTTCTGCGGATAAATCGCTGGACATCATTCTGGAATATATAGGAAAGGCATTAGATGGAGAGAGAACATATATTTTTGAGCATAATGAGAATGGGTACGATGACAACACTTACGAGTGGGTTGCAAATGGAATCAAGCCGGAGAAAGATAATTTACAGAACCTTCCACCAGAATTATGTGCCAACTGGTATCGGAATTTTCAAGAAGATAAAAACATTGTAATTGAAAATCTGGAGAACATCAGAGAGGAAGATTCGGAACAGTATAAGAATCTGAAACGTCAGGATATCCATTCACTGGTGGTTGTTCCACTTTATTGGGAGAAAAAGATCATTGGATTTTACGGAGTGGATAATCCACCGGCAGAATCATTAGATTATGTTTCCGATATGCTTCATATCATGGGATCTTTTATTGTTTCCTCCATTCGGAGAAGAAATCTGCTCCGTCAGTTAGAACGCATGAGTTATCGTGACCAGCTCACTCAGTTTGGCAATCGTTATGCGGTCGACTGGTTTGTGGAGCATGAGTGGAATGGGGAACAGATCGGTGTAGTGTACTGCGATATCACAGGGCTGAAAAAGGTCAATGATGAGCAGGGGCATGAAGCCGGAGATCGGTTGATCATCAGGGCATGTGAGTGCTTAGCGGGTGTATTTAAGGGGTATGGTCTGTATCGGATCGGCGGCGATGAATTTTTAGTACTTTGTCTTGGAATTGAGGAAAAAGACCTGAGGGAACACGTTGAGAAACTGCGCATGGATATGAAAGAACATCAGGTTACAATGGCGGTTGGCATGATATGGAAAGAACACGGTCCTAAGGATATTGATCTGCTTTTAAACGAATCGGAGCGCCTGATGTATGAGGATAAAGACCGGTATTATAAGGAACACGGATTGAAACGGCGCAGATAAATCCTTGTATTGCAGAATTAAATGTTATATTTCCTTCATGCTGGTCTCCTTCTGTTTATTCCCGGTAAATCTGTGCAAACCGGAAATTTCTGATGAATAACATGGTGCAGGATCGTTTTCGATTATTATATTTTACTGTGAGATTGTGATATTAGCAATAGTGAAATGGGGCAGAGAAGAGTTGAAAAGGCAGACGGATAAGAAACAAAGATAAAATAGTAAAAATAGAATAGAACAAAGAAAGAATATGG
>OHIN01000513.1_pt1 | contig 27458 bp, 24 predicted proteins | sample 1568261 | NCBI WGS metagenome assembly OHIN01 (sample SAMEA3879578, study PRJEB24766) | human gut metagenome | biome: human-associated habitat; feature: feces | place: USA | collected 1985/1987
AATACCAAAGAATTTCTTTTTTTCAGGCCTTTTTTTGTGATTTTGACGGAGCCCTGTCCATGATAAAATTCTCACTCCTCTGTTCCGCTCCTTTTATGGAAAAATTCGACTTTTTTAACAAAGAAGCATACATTTTAGATCACAAAAGTCTTCAAAAACACAGCGCCGAAACCATGCAAAAAATTCTTAAATAACTTTTGATTTTCACGGGAACCAACTATCTTTAGCAATTTTCATATTTATGCGAAATCCGCAGGCTATCATCCCCCTACATTCACAGATTTTCTTTGCCGGTTAGCTTATCCCGAAACCGAGATTGGACAGTTAAAAGGCGGATAGAAGGAAAGGCTTGCTTTTCTCCTTAACAGGAAAGCTGTAGGTGGTCATGCAAAAATCCCCAGGTCTTTTTTCGACCTGGGGATTTTCTTTCTTTTTACTATAACGTTTTCGCCAAAAAATCTTGAAGCCTGGGATTCTTGGGGTGGGCAAAAAACTCCTCCGGCGGAGCCTGTTCCGTGATTACTCCGTTATCCATAAATAGAACTCGGGTAGCCACTTCTCTGGCAAAGCCCATTTCGTGGGTAACGCAGACCATGGTCATGCCTTCCCTTGCCAGTTCTTTCATCAGCTCCAGCACCTCGCCTACCATCTCAGGATCCAGCGCAGAGGTAGGCTCGTCAAACAGCATCACATCCGGATTCATAGCCAAGGCGCGAATAATCGCGATTCTCTGCTTCTGGCCTCCGGAAAGCTGGTTAGGATAGGAATCCGCTTTTTCCTCTAAGCCAATGCGCTTCAGCAAACGCATAGCATTTTCGCCGGCCTCTTCTTCGGTTTGCAGCTTCAGGGTTGTAGGCGCCAGAGTAATATTTTTCTTCACCGTCAGATGAGGGAACAAATTAAAATGCTGAAAAACCATCCCCATTTTCTGACGCACCTTATCAATGTCGGTTTTCGGAGCGGTGATATTATTGCCTTCTACCCATACCTCGCCTTCCGTGGGAGTCTCCAATAGATTCAAGCAGCGCAGAAAGGTAGATTTTCCGGAACCGGAAGGACCGATTACGACGACGCATTCCCCTTTTTCAATCGTTACATCGATTCCTTTTAACACGGTGAGATCACCAAAATTTTTCTTCAGATTTTTAACGGTTATCACTTTGACGCAGCCTCCTTTCCATGTATTGCAAAGCCTTTGTCATAATCTTAACAATGATATAATAAATTAAGGCAATCGCAATGAGCGGTAAAAATGTTTCATAAGTTCTTGATATGATAAAGTCGGATGCTTTTGTAAGATCCGCAATTGCTACATAACCGACGATGGATGTCTCTTTTACGAGAGTGATCATTTCATTTCCAAGGGCAGGCAGAATATTTTTGATCGCCTGCGGAAGAATGATATAGCGCATCGTCTGACGGTAAGTAAAGCCAAGAGAACGTCCGCCTTCCATCTGACCGGGATCTACGGCAAGAATACCGGCGCGGATATTTTCAGCGACATAAGCACCGCTGTTGATTCCAAAAGTAAGGATTGCAGCGACGATTCCCAGTTTGTTTTGGAAAATCACCATATAAATGATAAGCAGCTGTACCATAACCGGCGTACCACGCAGTATATCAATATATACATTTGCAACATGGGAGAGGAATGTTTTTTTCTTTTTGCGAACCTCTGTCAATTTCATCAAAGCGACAAGGAAACCGAGTACGATGCCAAGCAGTGCTGCCGCAAAGGAAATTCCTAATGTGACACAAAGACCTTTTCCTAAAAGGGCATAGCCTTTGGTATCAATAAATACATACTTAAATTTATTGAACAGATTGACAAAGAAATTGTCGGATTTTACGCTGGCACCATTGGTATTTCCATTGATATATTCTTCAAAGATCTGATCAAAGGTACCATTTTCCTTGATTTTTTTCAATCCTTCATTGATGTCATTTAACAGTTTCGTATTGCCTTTCTGTACAGCGATTCCATATACTTCACTGGCTTCTGAATCCTGCACGCATTTCAGGCTGTCCTCGTTCAGTGAAACAAAGCGTTCCGCCGGTGCCTTGTCGATCACGACCGCATCGACACCGCCGTTTTTTAACTCAATGATCGCGTCGGAACCTTTTTTAAAACGTTTTACGGTAGAATCTGTAAGGACAGAGTCATCGGTTCCCGGAGTTACCATCAGATCTCCGGTGGTTCCTTCCTGAACGGCGATCTTTTTGCCTTCCAGATCTTTCATGGCAGTTACCGGACTGTCTTTGGAAACGACGATACACTGTGTCGCTTCATAGTACCCATCGGAAAAATCGACGGATTGTTTTCGGTCTTCGGTAATTGTCATACCGGCAGCGACGGCATCAAGCCCGCCGGTTTTCAGAGAAGCGGTGAGAGATTTGAATTCCATATTGGTAAATTCAACGTCATATCCCATTTCTTCTCCGATGGCTTTCATGACTGCGACATCAAAGCCGGCAATCTCGCCATTTTCGTCAATGTACTCAAAGGGAGGAAATTCTGCATTGGTTCCTACATGGATCACAGAATTCGCCGCCTTCTTTTCCTGTCCACATGCCGTAAAGACAAGCATACTGAGTACGAGAAAAAGACTGAGCAATCCTATTTTTCGTTTTTGTTTCATTTTTTAAAACTCCTTTTCCTGGGCTGGTTTAAATTTCTGCTCACAATACAGACAACGGTAAATACGATGTTTCCGATCTGTCAATTTAAAGCGGTGTGGAAGTTCCTGCTCGATGGAAGTAATACATCTCGGATTTTTGCATTTGATAATATTTGTAACCATCTCAGGAAGTGTAAGAGTACGTTTTTGTACAATCTTATCATTTTCAATCATATTGATCGTGATATTGTCATCTAACACACCAAGGATATCAAGATCTACGCAGAGAGGTCCTTCGATCTTAATGATATCTTTTTTTCCCATTTTATTGCTTTTTGCATTTTTGATAATGGCTACACTGCAGTCAAGTTTTTCCAGATTCAGGTAATGATAAATCTGCATCGCATGACCTGCCTTAATATGATCAATGACAACTCCCTGATTCAATCCACCAATATTTAACATAATTACGTTCTCCTTTCTTTAGGCAAGCTCCAATAACCGAAGTATCAAAGCCATGCGGATGTAAACAGCAAATTTTGCCTGTTTGAAGTATACGGCGCGCGGATCGTCATCCACTTCCGTGGCAATTTCATTGACACGTGGGAGAGGGTGAAGTACGAGCATATCTTCCGGTGCCATCGCCATTTTCGCCTTGTCGAGGATAAAACTGTCGCGCAGTCGGATATAATCTTCTTCATTAAAGAAACGTTCTTTCTGTACACGGGTCATATACAGAATGTCGAGATCTCCGATGACCGAATCCAGATCGGGAACTTCCTGAAATGGAATATTGTTTTCTTCCAATGTTTCTTTTCTCAGATAATCCGGGATGCGAAGCTCCGGAGGAGAGATGAGGACAAATTCAATACCCGGATAACGTACCATCGCACCGATCAGGGAATGAACGGTTCGTCCAAATTTCAGGTCTCCGCAAAAACCAATTTTCAAATGGTCGAGACGACCCTTCAGATTTTTGATCGTAAGAAGATCGGTCAATGTCTGAGTCGGATGATTGTGTCCACCGTCCCCGGCATTGATCACCGGAATAGAAGAGTGCATGGACGCTACAAGCGGCGCACCTTCTTTGGGATGACGCATCGCACAGATGTCCGCATACGAAGAGATGACACGGATCGTATCGGATACGCTTTCGCCTTTGGAAGCTGAACTTGAATCAGCAGAAGAAAAACCAAGAACACTGCCACCCAGATTTAACATCGCTGCTTCAAAACTAAGTCTGGTTCGTGTGCTTGGTTCATAAAAACAAGTTGCTAATTTTTTTCCTTTACAGATTTCTGCATATTCTTCCGGATGTTTCATGATTTTCTGAGCCAGTGCGATCAAATCATCAATTTCATCTACAGATAAATCCAATGCATTCATTATGTGTCGCATAAGTACCTCCCTTGTCGGTTGCATATTTTTATCCATTGTACAACAATTTATAAGAAAAAACAATAATATATTTGCAAAAATCTGCATTTAGAAGTATAATACTAAATTGGGGTAATCATTTTGACACAAGCCCCCGTTTTGAAAGGAGAGAAACCAAATGGTAAAATTACACGAACAGGGAGCTTACCTGGTAAATGGAACCGATCTGATTCCAGACAGCGCAGAAGCTCTTTCCGCAGTAAAAAGTAAGACAGGTGTGGATACAACACAGGCAGAAGCAGCCAAAGGGACAATGGCATATCGGATCTTAAAAGCCCATAACACATCCGATAATATGGAACAGTTGAAAATTAAATTTGACAAATTAACATCCCACGATATTACTTTTGTAGGTATTTTGCAGACCGCCAGAGCATCGGGACTGGAAAAATTCCCAGTGCCTTATGTATTGACAAACTGCCATAACAGTTTATGTGCAGTAGGGGGAACCATCAATGAAGACGATCATGTATTTGGTCTTTCCTGTGCAAAAAAATACGGTGGAATCTATGTACCACCTCATCAGGCAGTCATTCACCAGTTTGCCCGCGAAATGCTTGCCGGCGGCGGTAAAATGATTCTTGGCTCCGACAGCCATACCCGTTATGGTGCCCTTGGTACGATGGCAATGGGTGAAGGTGGTCCGGAGATCGTAAAACAGCTTTTGGAACAGACGTATGATATTCCTATGCCGGGTGTCGTAGCCATCCATCTTACCGGAAAACCGGAAAAGGGTGTCGGTCCTCAGGATATCGCACTGGCAATTATCGGTGCTGTATTTGAAAATGGTTATGTTAATAATAAAGTAATGGAATTTATCGGCGATGGAATTGACAACCTGAGCGTAGATTACCGTATCGGCGTTGACGTTATGACAACAGAGACAACCTGTCTGTCTTCCATCTGGAGAACCGATGATAAAGTAAAAGAATTTTACGACATTCACGGCAGAAGTGAAGATTTCGCTGAGATCAAGCCGGAGCAGGTCGCTTACTATGACGGCGTGGTAGAAGTAGATCTTTCTACGATCAAACCAATGATCGCGATGCCATTCCATCCAAGTAATGTATATTCCATCGAGGAATTGAACAACAACCTGGAAGATATTTTACGTGATGTAGAGAAAAAGGCACTTGTCAGCCTTGACAATAATAAAGACATTAACTTTACCTTGACAGACAAGATCCACAATGGAAAATTGTACGTAGAGCAGGGTGTTATCGCAGGATGCGCCGGCGGTGGATTTGAAAACATCTGCGACGCAGCGGATATTCTCCGCGGCAAATACATCGGTTCGGATGAGTTCTCACTGAGTGTATATCCAGCCAGCCAGCCGATCTTTATGGAATTGGTAAAAAATGGTGCTATTGCAGATCTTATGGAGACAGGTGCTACCGTACGTACCGCTTTCTGCGGACCATGTTTTGGTGCCGGCGATGTGCCTAGCAACAAAGGACTCAGCATCCGTCATTCGACACGTAACTTCCCGAACCGTGAAGGTTCTAAGGTTACGAACGGACAGATTGCTTCCGTTGCTCTTATGGATGCCCGTTCTATCGCAGCAACCGCCGCAAACAAAGGATATCTTACGGCAGCAACTGACGTGGATGTCAACTTTACAAAACCAAAATATTTCTTTGATAAAAAGATTTATGAAAATCGTGTATACAATGGTGTCGGAAAAGCCGATCCATCGGTTGAGATCAAATTTGGTCCAAACATCGTAGACTGGCCGGAAATGTTCCCGCTTACCGACAATGTGCTTTTGAAAACGGTTTCGATGATCCATGACCCGGTTACTACAACGGACGAATTGATCCCATCCGGAGAAACTTCTTCTTACCGTTCCAATCCGCTTGGACTTGCCGAATTTACTCTTTCCCGTAAAGATCCGGCATACGTTGGAAAAGCAAAAGAAGTACAGAAGGCTGAGAAAGCCCGCCTTGCCGGAGAAGACATCTACGCCGTAGATCCACAGCTCAAAGACGTATATGAGACAATTCAGAAATCCTTCGATGTAAAACCGGAAGAAACGGAGATCGGAAGTGTCATCTTTGCCGTAAAACCGGGAGATGGTTCCGCTCGTGAGCAGGCAGCCAGCTGTCAGAGAGTTCTCGGCGGTATGGCAAATATCGCACGTGAATATGCGACAAAACGTTATCGTTCCAACTTGATCAACTGGGGAATGCTTCCATTTATTTTTGATGGCGACCTTCCATTTGATAAAGATGACTACATCCTTGTCAAAGACGTGAAAGATGCCATTGCCAATAAAAAAGACAGCGTAAAAGCTTACGTTGTAAACAAAGGCATGAAAGAGATGGAATTCAAACTTGGCAGATTGACGGATGATGAGAGAGAGATCATCTTGAAAGGCTGTCTGATCAACTATAATAAGAAATAGGATGAATTATAGCATATAATTACAGGACGGCAAATCTAAAAACACACTTTAGGTTTGCCGTTTTTATCTATAGTGAGGAGTGAGTTATTATGAAAAACCCAAAACACATTTTTTCCCTATGCCTGTTACTGGCAAGCCTGATCCTGACGGGATGTGCAGATTCCGCACAAAATCCAAAATCTTCCGAAGAGGCCACCACATCCGCAATTAGTACCACCTCTTCAGCAATTAACGCGTCATCCTCTGCGATGCAGCCGGTGGATCCGTTATCGATAGAAGGGCAGTTAAAAACCATCGCCGAAGCAAAAGATAAGATTGTGACTTATGATCAATATATGGATAGCTATCATTACGCCGTGACGGATCTCGATCAAAACGGACGGCTGGAATTGATTATAGCAACTGAAATGAATGGAACGGGTCATATTACCCATAACTGGTACTACGAGATCAGCAAAGATGGTTCAAAATTGAAAAAATGCAAAGGAAAAGCCTTCGGAAAAGAAGGGCATGACATTTTAGATGCCATACACACGGTCTATATTGATCAACAAGAGCATAATTACTACTATAGAGTGTATGGCATAACCCATGTATCTGGCGGCGAAAATTATGAGTCACTCGGATTTCTGCAATTGAAAAATGGTACATTTACCGATAATTACCTTGCAGGAGGCTCTCATATTGTTTCTAAAAAAGGAAAAGGAAAATTAAAAAACAGTTACTACAAGCTAACACAAAATGGCAATAAGAAAACCGCAAAAATAACGAAAAAGCAATACTCTGATATCGATTCTTTGATGAAAGAAAAATATGGAAAACTAAAAAAAGAATCCGTTGCGATTCAATGGTTTTCTTATCAACAGCCAATGTCTGAAGTCACAGAATCGCAGTTTCTGCATAAATTGCAAAAATCTCAGGAAAATTTTGCAATTAGCAAAAAAGTAAAACACTTTCAGGAATATAACGGGTATGATTTTCTGAAAAACCTGAAAAATATTGACTGGGAAGAACAACAGTATAATATGTGTCCGGAAGATTATACCATGCTTGCCAAATATTTACCTATGTTGAAAAATGAGCAGAAAATTCACTTTCCGGATGGAACAGAACAGACTTTGGACGAATATCTGACAGGGAAGGAAGATATTTATCATCAGGTCCAGTTGGTTGATCTGACTGGGGACGGAATCAAAGAATTAATACTTTCTCTTGATGAATATGTTATTTTCTCCTATCAAAACGGGGAATATGCTGCATTTTTATCCAGTGAGGCGGCATTTGAACTTAAACCCGGTGGTTATTTTTGCTATGATATTGATAATGAAGCTGATCAGGTTTATACCGAATTTACCAGCAAATTACAGTACAAAGAGGGAAAACTGCAGGAAGTTATCGTTGCAAAAGGGGAACGTGACTATAAAAATGATACCGATACTTACCATATCAATGGGTTGCTTGCCTCTGAAGATACCTACTGTGACTGGCAGGATGAGGAACTGCATCCGAACAATGAGCCGTATGAGGTGTATAAGTATGTACTTGAGGAGAAAGAAGAGTAGGGGAGCTAAATTTTATTGGCGAAGTAGATACTTTTGTTTGTCACAGAAACTTTACATTTTGTTCGGTTGTTTGTTTGTGCAGACTAATATATAATAATATCATAAAATATTCATCGCCACCTGTAAGGCGAATCATAAAAGCACAGGAACAAAATATTAGAAAGATTCCTTTTTGAAAGGGATCTTTTTTCTTATACGGAGGGATATATATGACACAAGAACATTTTTATTTTTTAAAAGACGAATATTGTGAAAAGTACGGAACATATGGTGTGATGAAAAATAAGGAAAATATCGATGGTCAAGAACATAAACGACCTTGTTTTTATGCAATAAAAGATAGGATAGATGATATTTATTGGATGATTCCTATTTCATCTCAAATAACAAAATATCAAAATGGTTTGAATCAAAAACTGCAAAAATATCCTGTCTATGACGGATTGGAATTTGGATATGTCCGCGGCAGATACGCCGCATTTTTGCTTCAAAATCTGTGTCCGGTGACGGAAGAGTATATCGCTGAAGAATACATAGGTAGGAACACCAATAAACCGGTTATAGTAAATAGCAATGCTATTAAAAACAAAATAAGGAAAAAGGCAAACAAATTAATCCAATTAACAAAACAAGGTAAAAAAGTAACGATAACAAATGCTTCTGAAATATATAGGGATTTACTAGAGGATAACTAACATATTAAAAAATTTTGTTCGGTTGTTTGTTGTTGTGATACTAAAATATTTTTGAAATTGACTTGAAAACACCGAAATGAGTGTTATAATATAAATAAAAGGGGGATTTGCCATGATATTAGTAGATAAAGAAATAAAACAACGTGGGAAAGACATTGTTATCGAAGGTTATGATGAAAACAATGTAAACTCTGTTTCTTATGATGTAACTCTTGAATGCATCATAACAAATGATGCGGAAAAGGAGTCTTATATATTACAACCGAGTGAAACTATTTTTGTCCGAACCAAAGAAATGATACATATGCCTGACGATTTAATGGGGCGAATTGGTGAGAAAAATTCAAAGATGCGTCTTGGAATTCAAGTAAGTGGTCCTCACTATTTTCCCGGTCATAAGACATACATGTTTTTACGTGTTTCCAATATATCACCGAATCGAATAAAACTTGACAAAGGAGACAAGATTGCTCAAATCTTTTTTGAACAATTAAAAGAAGTCCCTCAAAAAACATATAATCTTCAAGAAAATGCTTCTTTTAATAATGAAGAGAAATATCGAGGATTTGCTGGTTATCAGGACGAATATGAGCGGAAAATTTTAAAAATTGAGCAGCAAAAAGAAGAATTAGAAGAAAAAGAAAGTAAAATATATGCCAATATTATGACAATAATGGGTGTATTTGTTGCGGTCTTTTCTATGATAATGGTAAACTTCACTAATATAAATGCAGAAACAGCAAATTTGAAATTTCTTGTAATGCTTAACCTTTCATTAGGTATTGTGGTTGTGTTGTTTGTCGGGTTAATGCTTATTTTTTTAAATAAAGCAAAAAGCAAAAACTTTTTAGTTGCTTACATAATATTTATGCTTATTTTAGTAATAGCATTATTGGTATTGGCTGGCGTTGGAGGATTTTGAAAAATATTTTCATTTTAAAAGTTTTTTGAATTAATGGAGGAATACAAATGTGTTGGCGTATGGTACGAAGTTTTTTGCCAATTGGACAAGGGGCGTTTTATTGCGAGTGCCTTCATTTTCTTGGTAAAACCCACAATATAGTTTATGATTGTGGGTCAAAAACAAATATACAGATTTTAAAGGAACAAATAAAAACTACATTTGAAAAAGATGAAAAGATAGATGCCATATTTTTATCTCATTTACATGAAGATCATATAAATGGTATTCCGTTTTTGCTTGAGCATTGTTGTGTTAACAAAATAATTTTCCCTATAATAGATAATGAATCAAAAAGATTACTTGAAATTAATTTTCAAATAAAAAAAGCAGCTAAATTTACGTTAGAATTTTTAGTTTCTCCGAATAAAGCTATCAAAAATGTTATGAATAATAATAGAATTGATAGAAATATGCCTGAACTTATCGGAATCTATCCTCCCAATCAAGATAATTTAATTAAGGATATAAATGGTAATTTGCCAAATATTAATATCGTTAATTCAGGTGAAAATATAGTTGATAAAATTGTAGATGATTACAATTGGGCTAACTATTTTGAATGGATGTATATACCGTTCAATTTTAAACAAACTGAACAAATCGTACTATTGAAAGATAATTTAAAAAAAGAGTTTAAATGCGAAATTAATGGAGACGAATTAGAAGAAAAGTGGAAGAATGGGAACAAGAATGACCAAAATAAGATAATAAATGCATATGGAAATATACCAGGCGATTTTAATTCAAATTCCATGACATTATTTTCAGGAACAGCATATGATTATTTCCAACAACACCTACTAAATTATAAATATTGTAAATGCAATTATTGTAATTACAACAATTTTGATAAAAAAGCAGGTTGTTTATATACTGGCGATTATAATGCATCTGGAAGAAATAACTGGAAAGAACTACAAAAAGCATATTCTAAATATTGGGACAAGATTGGATGTATTCAAATACCGCATCACGGTTCAAAATATAATTTTAATGATAAATTTCTTGATTATAACTGTTTTTTTGTGATTTCAGCTGGCTATAGCAATAAATATAAGCATCCACATTCAGAAGTTATCAAAAAATTTCTATTAAGAGATATTAAACCAAATCTTGTTACAGAACAACAGGGAAGTGCGTTTTACACATTAATACAACTCATCCGATAAATCCAAAAGAAAATATTAGAGGCAGCCCCTCAAAGACTGCCTCTTTCTCTTATCTTATCCACTTTTATTTACATCCCTACATCGGATTTGCCACGCGGATTCCATTGACCTCCACCTCGTCACTGCATTCAATGACGATACAAGGTACACCATCGATAATCTGCGTATTGACAAGGTCGGTTCGGTCCGGGTTTACCTGAATGGTGACATTCGGAGTTCGCACTTCAAATTTGCGGAGATTGGCGATGTTATCTGCGACCAGTTTCTGATCTTCCCCAATATTTTCCGTAAATTTTTCTTCAAAAACATCGATTTTTTCTTCCGAAACTCCACACGAGGAGAGGATCTTTTTCACATCTTCTTTGTCCAGTTCGAGCGGTTCCGGATTTTCCCTGTTTTCCTCGATCATTTCATTTAAGTTTTCATGCAGATTTTTCACCATCTCGTAATCGCACGTTGTTCCGAGAGACTCCTCCACCAAAGCATGGAACGTTTCTTTTTGCTCCTTAGCAGGAATTGGAAATGTACAGCCGAGAAGATTGTAGGAAAAATCGATATCGACTTCATCCGCATTTTTAGCATAATAAAGCAGGCTGTGGATGTCTGTGTTTCGGTCATTGAAGGCAGGGAAAAGAAAACCGTTTGCCGGCGCCTGTACGATCCAGTCGCGGTCACAGTCCTCAATACTGTTATTTTCCGGATTGTAGCAGAGCCCGGCCTTGGATAATTTTACGGGACATATACTGCAAAGGATAAAATTATATACATAATCGGATGCATCTTCGTTTTCGATTCCATCCGCTGTGATTGACGGAATATCGTAAGCGGTATGGATCAGAACGATAAGATAATTTCCGGTATATTCGTACGTTTTGATCACCATATCATAGAATTCATCCAAAAGGGCGTCGTCTTGCAGACCACTGTCTACGAGCTTCATCATAAATTTCTGTTTGCCATCGTCATTGGTTTCTTCTTCCATAGGAAATTCCATATTCATAAGATTTTTGCCAAGCGTACCGGACATCGTTTTTCGAAAAATATCCACGTATTTAAACATTTCTTCTTCGGGAAGAGAGTAAAATGCCTCTTTTAACTCGACACGCTTATTTTTTTCGCCATCTACATAGCATCCACAGATCCTTGTGATGCCATTGTCGTCTTTTTTAAATATTTTCTTTATTTCCGTAACTTCTGTTTTATTCATCTTTATTCTCCATTTCTATTATCGTTGGATCCCTAATATTACACGAAATGATTATATCATATTTTTCAGAAATGTGGTACAATGTTTTTTAATAAACAAGAAAGAAGGTATACGTATGTCACTCAATGATACTCCCTCTGCCAATCGAATCCACATCGGATTTTTTGGCTGCCGCAATGCCGGAAAATCCAGTGTTGTCAATGCGATAACCGGGCAGGAACTGGCAGTCGTGTCAGATGTCCTCGGAACGACGACGGATCCGGTGCAAAAAGCGATGGAACTTCTTCCGTTAGGACCGGTTATGATCATTGATACTCCCGGCTTCGATGATGTCGGCGAATTGGGCGAAAAACGAATCCAAAAAACAAAACAGATCTTAAACCGAACCGATATTGCCGTCCTTGTCGTTGATGCAAAAAAGGGATTCACAGCGACAGACAAGCTGCTGCTTGCATTAATTCAGGAAAAAGAACTGCCCTATCTGATTATTTATAATAAATCCGATCTTTTGGAGAAAATTCCGAAAGAAGAGGAGCATAGTATCTATATTAGTGCTTTGGAAAAAATTGGTATTCAGGAGTGTAAGGAAAAACTTGCTCATCAGATTCCGACAGAGGATATGACACTTCAGATCGTGGGAGATCTTTTGTGCCCGGGAGACCTTGCTGTGCTTGTCATTCCGATTGATTCCGCTGCGCCAAAAGGCCGTCTGATCCTGCCACAGCAGCAGGTGATACGCGATATTCTGGAGGCGGGCGCTGCCGCAGTGACGGTAAGAAATACAGAACTTGCCAAAACGTTACAAAAATTGGAAGGTAAAGTCCGCATGGTGATCACGGACAGTCAGGCATTTGAAGAGGTCGCAGCCATTGTGCCAAAAGAGATTCCATTGACTTCGTTTTCTATTTTAATGGCGCGTTTTAAAGGGTATCTGGAAACCGCTGTCAAAGGAATTCAAGCGGTAGATTCACTAAAAGACGGAGACCGCATCCTCGTTTCGGAAGGCTGTACGCATCACCGCCAGTGCGAAGATATCGGTACTGTAAAACTGCCAAACTGGCTTTTAAAATATACCGGGAAAGATCTGAAATTTGAATGGAGTTCCGGCCGGGAGTTTAAGGAAGATCTATCTCCTTATGCGATGGTCATCCATTGTGGAGGCTGCATGCTCAATGAGAGAGAAGTGAAGTATCGTATGAAATGTGCTGTTGACCAAGGCATTCCATTTACGAACTATGGAATTGCCATAGCGTATATGAAAGGGATTTTACAGCGGAGTATTGAGCCGATTCCTAATCTTCCTCAATAACGTGGATCTCAAGATAATCAAATTCGATGCCGTCGATAAAATTATCGCTGCGAAAGCGGGTTTTGTCGACGCGTTTGAATTCTTCGATATTGTGTTCCAGCCAGATTGGTTTGGAAAGATCAAATTCATAGCACACTTCTTCCAGTGCTGCAAATACTTTTTTAGTCCGGGACATCTCAGGGGAATCATTTTCCACGACCATGTCCCGGATCATTCGATTGCTTTTAAATTCTTTTGCCCATAAACGAAACATCTGTTAATTTCCTTCCTTTTTTCATTTCCGTATCCATACTTTTTACTGATTATACTTTGATTTTTCGAAAAAGTAAAGAATTATTTGACTTTACTGTCATTTTCTTATAAAATTATATTGTATGCATAAATGGATTTTTATGCATTCAGGTAAGGAGAAAGGTTGGCGAATAAACTATGTTAGAACAAGAAGTTGACACCTCTTTGTTAAATCAGATATATATACCGGCAGATGCAGGACACGTATTCATCGATCAGGAGACCGAATTTCGACAGATGATGATGATGTACAGTTGTGCGATCAAAGAGATTAAAACCAAATTACAAGTATTAAATGATGAATTATCCATAAAAAGACAGAGAAATCCAATTGAATTTATCAAAACCCGTGTAAAACAGCCGGACAGCATTGCAAGTAAACTTCGTAGAAAAGGCTATCCCGTCACGGTACAATCGGTATTTGAAAATCTTTCGGATGTGGCAGGGGTTCGTGTCATCTGTGCTTTTATTGATGACATTTACAAAGTGGCAGACATGCTTACTGCGCAGGATGACATTGAATTGATCAAACGCAAAGATTATATTAAAAATCCGAAGATGAATGGTTACCGCAGTCTTCACTTAATCATTGAAGTTCCGGTCTTTTTCTCGGATCACAAAGAGCAGATTCGCGTGGAAGTGCAGATTCGAACGATCGCGATGGACTTCTGGGCAAGCCTGGAGCACCAGCTGAAATATAAAAAAGATATTGATGATGCGGAAAGTATTATGTATGAACTGCGCGCCTGTGCTGACGTAATCAATCGGACCGATTACCATATGCAGTCCCTGCGTGACCGTATCGTGGAAAATTTATAAAAAAACTATTAGGAGGTTGCTATGAGCATTCGAATTGATGGAAAACAGATTTCCGCACAGATAAAAGACGAATTAAAAGAAAGAGTAGAAAAAGAAAACCTTGAGGTAACCCTGGCTGTAATCCAGGTAGGAAATGATCCGGCCTCGACCGTTTATGTCGGAAACAAGAAAAAAGCATGTGAATATATCGGGATTCGTTCTCTGGCTTACGAATTGCCGGAAGAAACACCGGAAGAAGAACTTTTGCAATTGATCAAAGAGTTAAATGACCGAGACGATGTCAATGGCATTCTGGTACAGCTTCCATTGCCGGCGCATATGGACGAAGACAAGGTAATTCAGACGATTTCACCGAAAAAAGATGTCGATGGTTTTCATCCACAGAGTGTCGGTGCCCTTAGTATCGGACAGCCGGGATTTGTTTCCTGTACACCAGCTGGTGTAATTCAGTTATTAAAACGTACCGGGGTCGAAATCGATGGAAAAGAATGTGTGATCGTCGGACGAAGCAATATTGTCGGAAAACCGATGGCACTTTTGATGCTTCGTGAAAATGCAACCGTTACGGTTTGTCATTCCCATACCAAAGATCTGAAAGAAGTAACGAAACGGGCAGACATTTTGATCGTTGCGATTGGAAAACCAAAATTTATCACCAAAGAATATGTCAAAGACGGCGCTGTTGTTATTGACGTCGGAATCCACCGCGGTGCAGACGGCAAACTTTGCGGAGATGTGGATTATGATGACGTAGCTCCGATTACGCATGCCATTACTCCGGTACCTGGCGGCGTCGGTCCGATGACGATCGCCATGCTTATGAATAACTGCGTAGAAGCGAAAGGATTACAAGAATGATGCACATTTATTTTGTCTCTTTAGGTTGTGACAAAAATCTGGTTGACAGTGAAAAAATGCTTGCCCTTCTTACCAAAGAAGGCTATGAATTGACCGATGAGCCGGAACAGGCAGAGATCATCGTCGTCAATACGTGTGCGTTTATCCATGATGCCAAACAGGAGAGTATCGAAACTCTGTTAGAACTGGCAGAATACAAAAAGACAGGAAAATGTAAAGTGCTGATTGCTTCCGGATGCCTTGCGGAACGTTATCAGGATACCATTTTGGAAGAAATGCCGGAAATTGACGGCGTGATCGGAACGACTGCCTACGATGATATCGCTGTCGTTGTAAAAAAAGCACTCGGGGGCGAACATGCGGCGCTGACAAAAGAACTGGATTATCTCCCAGTTCACCTGACAGACCGCGTTACCTCCGGTATGTCGCATGTTGGCTATTTAAAGATCAGCGAAGGCTGCAACAAAAATTGTACGTATTGTATTATTCCATCCATGAGAGGCCATTATCGAAGTGTACCGATGGAAGATTTGATTGAAGAAGCCGAAAAACTTGCGGAAAAAGGAATCCGGGAATTGATTTTGGTAGCACAGGAGACTACATTATACGGTGTAGATCTCTATCATGAAAAAAAACTTCCGGAACTGCTCCGGCGTTTGTCCGAGATTCGCGATATTGAGTGGATCCGTGTTTTGTACTGTTATCCCGAAGAGATTACGGTTGAACTGGCACAGGAACTCCGCGAAAATCCAAAGGTATGCCATTATCTGGATCTTCCGATCCAGCACTGCAATGACGAGGTCCTGAAACGTATGGGACGCCGGACGACAAAAGCAGAATTGATAGAAAAGATAAAAATGCTCCGTAAAGAGATTCCGGATATTGCCCTACGAACCACGCTCATCAGCGGATTTCCGGGCGAAACGAATGAACAGCATGAAGAATGTATCGAATTCGTGCGGGAGATGAAATTTGACCGCCTTGGTGTCTTTCCGTATTCGGAAGAAGAGGGCACAAAAGCAGCAGATTATCCGGAACAGATTGATATGGAAATTCGCCGCCAGTGGGCAGACGAGATCATGGAAGCCCAGCAGGAAGTGATCTTTGCTCAAAACGAAACGCTGGTCGGAAAAACTTACAAAGCGATCGTAGACGGCTATCTGCCACAGGATAATGTGTATGTTGCCCGAACGTACCGCGATACTCCGGAAATTGACGGATGTATCTTCTTTCAGGTACCGTATGAGATTGTATCCGGCACGATCGTAACTCTTTTGGTCACAGATGCAAAAGGCTACGATCTGATTGGTGAAATATGTAGTGAGGAGGATGATGAATGAATAACATACCGAACAAATTAACCATGATTCGTGTGATTTTAATTCCATTCTTTATCGTATTTATGTTATGGGACGCTGTTCCCTATGGCGAGTATATTGCCGCAGCAGTATTTATTCTCGCCTGCATTACAGATTTTTTTGACGGGTATCTAGCCAGAAAATACAACGAAACGACGACCTTTGGGAAATTTATGGATCCGTTGGCAGACAAACTGCTTGTCTGTTCCGCTTTGATCTGTTTTGCCGCCGATCCGGAATGTGTGATGCCGGCCTGGGCAGTCATTGTTATTATCGCCCGCGAATTTATTATCAGCGGATTCCGACTGATTGCCGTAGAAAAGGGCGTTGTCATCGCTGCCAATTATTGGGGAAAAGTGAAAACGGTGGTACAGATGGTTATGTCCATCGTACTTATCCTTGATTTTTCTTTTTCCGGTGCAGAACTTCTGGAATGGATATTGATCTGGGCAGCGGTTGTGCTGACTGTCATTTCACTACTGGATTATATTTATAAAAACCGTGCCGTATTAAGCGATACGGAAAACAGGTAAAAGGATGGCGATATCGATGGAAACACTGGAACAATGGCTTGTCAAAGAATTGACAAAAAGAAATGCTACGATAACAACTGCAGAGTCATGTACGGGAGGTTTGATCTCCGGGCGCATTGTAAACGCCAGTGGAGCTTCCGGCGTGTTTCACCAGGCATTTGTAACCTATTCCAATGAGGCAAAAAAATCCCTTCTTGGGGTAAAAGAAGAGACATTGGATACCGTAGGTGCTGTCAGCGAAGAAACTGCCAGACAGATGGCGGTAGGGGCAGCAAAAGCCGCAAAGGCCGACGTGGCACTAAGTGCTACGGGAATTGCAGGACCGGATGGTGGAACCGACGAAAAACCGGTTGGACTGGTCTATCTCGGTTGTTATTGTATGGGAAACACTTACGTGGAACGACATGTTTTTAAGGGAGACCGCAACGAAGTACGCAATGCAGCCGTTGAAGCCGCATTGACTCTTGCAAAAAAAGCATTGAAGGAGTGAATCCAATGAAGCATTGGTTCTCTTTAGCGTGTATTTTGCTGGTGGCATTATGTTTGTCTTCTTGTTCGATGATTCCGTTTGAGGATACGTCCGATATGGATTTGACGCAGGAAGAGATTGATTCGGTGCAGGATACGACTCCTGCCGCAATCGCAACTCCCAAAAAGCGCAATATAAAGACGATTTCAATCTATACGGTCGATACCGTCAATGAAGAACTTATGCCGATTTCTGTTCCTTTATACGATAATGAAGTAACTCCGGCATTTGTTACCGACGAGGTGATAAATAATCTGGAAGATACGATAAAAGTAACCGAACTTACGGTAGAACGGCGACAACTCTTTGTAACACTGGATTCTCACTATGCTCCGGTAAAGAATTGTTCGAAAAAATACGAGACCCTTGTGTTAGACTGTCTGGCAAACAGCCTTTTAGACAATCTTTCTTATGTAGATGATGTGATTTTCCGTTGTGACACGGGAGCCTATCATTCTGCAAACTACGATTTTGAGGAAAATGAGGTCTATCGCTCCAAATAAACGGAAAGCAGGAACGAAATATTGAAAAAATATGATGTGATCGTAGTCGGCGGCGGTGCTGCCGGCATGATGGCCGCGATTGCGGCAGCCAAAGAAGGCGCAAAGACCGCCTTACTTGAAAAGAACGAAAAACTAGGAAAAAAAATATATATTACCGGAAAAGGACGCTGCAATCTCACGAACGCCTGTGAGACAGAAGAGTTCTTTTCTGCCGTCAATACCAATGCCAAATTTATGTATAGCAGTCTCTATACATTGACAAATTTTCAAACGATAGAATTGTTTCAGGAGTGGGGGCTTTCTACAAAAGTAGAGCGCGGAAATCGTGTATTTCCGGTTTCTGATAAATCTTCCGACGTCATTCAATGTCTGGGAAAAGAGTGTAAACGAAGCGGCGTTGACATTCATCTGAACACCCCATGCCAGCAGATTTTATATGACCATGACACAGCATGTGCTGTGCGGACTGCCGATGAATTGTGGCAGGCAGACAGTATTATTCTGGCAACCGGCGGACTTTCATACCCGTCTACCGGTTCTACCGGCGATGGCATCCGGTTCGCAAAGAAATCCGGCCACCGCATCGTTTCCTGCCGCCCGGCACTGGTTCCGATGAATGTAAAAGAATCCGATGCCATGCAGATGCAGGGACTTTCTATGAAAAATGTAGAAATGTCGTTTTATGTAGAAAAAGAGAATGGAAAAAAGCAGAAGATTTACCGCGATTTTGGGGAAATGATGTTTACCCATTTTGGTATCACCGGTCCGATCGTTCTTTCCGCTTCTCACGAAGTAGGAAAAAGGTTGGAAAATGACAAGATTTATGCTATACTGGATTGTAAGCCTGCGTTGTCTGAAGAAAAATTAGATAAACGTCTGGTGCGGGACTTTGAAGAAAGCCCGAATACTTCTTTGAAAAACTGCCTTGGGAAACTGCTTCCGAAAAGCATGATTCCTGTCGTGTTAAAACGTACTTCGCTGAATGGCGGGGCGGCAGTAAATCAAATTACCAAAACAGAAAGACACCGCCTTGTGTCGGAGATCAAAGGGATGCGTTTTACGATTCCGTCGCTGCGTGACTGGAAGGAAGCGATCATCACCTCCGGCGGCGTATCTGTCAAAGACATTGATCCTTCTACGATGGAGAGCAAAAAAATCAAAAATTTGTATTTTGCCGGAGAAATGATCGATGTCGATGCGATGACAGGCGGCTACAATTTACCGATTGCCTGGTCCACCGGTTATCTTGCCGGAAGATCCGCAGCTGAAAAATCAAAAGAAAGAAAGGAATAAAGGAGTTATGAATATCGCTCTCGACGGCCCGGCAGGAGCAGGGAAAAGTTCAATCGCCAAATTGGTGGCAAAAAAATTATCATTTGTTTACTTGGATACCGGTGCAATGTACCGTACCATCGCACTGTATGTATTGAAAAACCAAATTGCGCCATCCGACGAAGCGGCAGTTGTCGCCAGACTGGATGACATTGAGATCACATTGTCCCACGAAAACGGAGAACAGCAGATTTTTCTGAACGGAGAAAACGTTTCGAAAGAAATCCGTAAGGAAGAGGTAGGAAAGACGGCTTCCACTGTGGCAAAATATGGAAAAGTCCGTGAAAAACTGGTTTCTCTGCAGCAAAAGATTGCTTCCGAAAATGACGTCATCATGGATGGAAGAGATATTGGAACGGTCGTACTTCCGAATGCAGAAGTTAAAATCTATCTGACCGCCAGTTCAAGAGTACGTGCGGAGCGCCGATATAAAGAATTGCAGGAAAAAGGAGAGACCTGTGATCTGGATCAGATTGAAAAAGACATCATTCTCCGTGATGAGCAGGATATGAATCGTGAAATTTCACCACTTCGTCAGGCGGACGATGCGGTTTTGGTGGATTCTTCCGATATGTCCATCGAAGAAGTGGTAAATTGTCTGATCGACATTGTTGAAAAAGCAAAATAAAAAATGTAACGCAGGAGAGATTATGAACGTATCACTTGCCAAAACAGCCGGCTTTTGTTTCGGTGTTAAGCGTGCCGTCGACATGGCATACACCGAAGCAGCAAAAGGAAAACCGGTTTATACCTTGGGACCGATCATTCACAATGAAGAGGTAGTTGCGGATCTGAAGCAGAAAGGAGTTCTTTCTCTGAGCGAAGAAGAACTTTTTTCCGGGAAATATCCCCTTGAGAATGCTACTGTCATCATTCGTTCCCACGGGATATCCAAAAAAATTTACACAAAATTAGAAAATTTGAGTGCCAATATCGTGGATTGTACCTGCCCGTTTGTAAAAAAAATTCATACAACAGTTGAAAAATATGCAGAAAAAGGGTATGATATTGTCATTATAGGCAGCAAAGCACATACGGAGGTGCAGGGTATCCTCGGATGGTGCGAAGGGCACGGAAAAGCCCTTGAAACCGAGGAAGAAGCGCTGAATTTCACCTTAGATGATACGACAAAAAAAGTGTGTATTGTCGCCCAAACGACATTTAATTACAAAAAATTTAAAGATTTAGTTGAAATTCTTTCAAAAAAAGGTTATGATATAATTGCTGTGAATACTATATGCAATGCCACCGCTGAGAGACAAAAAGAAGCTGAGGAGTTAGCAGCTGTTTCGGATGCGATGATTGTTATAGGCGGGAAAAACAGTTCAAATTCCAGAAAGTTATTTGAAATCAGTAAAAATCAGTGTGAAAACACTTATTTTATACAGACATTAGAAGATTTGGATCTGGAGCAGATTCAATTTTCGTCAAGCCTAGGTATTACTGCAGGGGCATCCACCCCAAAAAACATTATTCAGGAGGTTCTAGAGGCATGTCAGAAGAAAGAAGTTTTGAGGAATTATTAAAAGAGGAATCATCAGTAACAATCCATAATGGTGCGATTGTAGAAGGGACAGTTATCAGCGTTAATGAGAATGAAATTATCTTGAATATCAGATATAAAGCAGATGGTATCTTGACAAAAAGCGAATACAGCAATAATCCAGATGTTGATTTGACAAAAGAAGTTAAAGTTGATGATAAGCTCACTGTAAAGGTTCTGAAAGTAAATGACGGAGAAGGTCAGGTTCTTCTTACTTACAAGAGATTACAGCAGGATAAGATGAACAAAGTGTTTGAAGAAGCGATGGAAAGCGGCGAAGTTCTGAAAGGAACCGTAACAGCAGCATTGAAAGGCGGCTTGAGTGTTTCTTATGGAGAAGGTCGTGTATTCATCCCGGCTAGTCTTGTATCCGACGTATATGAGAAAGATCTTTCTAAATATGAAGGTCAGGAGATTGAGTTTGTTCTTACTGAGGTGAATCCTCGCAAGAGAAGAATCATCGGCGACCGTAAACAACTCATCGTTACACAGAAGAAAGAGGCTCAGGAAGCACTTCTTGCTCGTATCAAAGTAGGTATGATGGTAGAAGGTACCGTAAAGAACCTTACCGATTTTGGTGCATTTATCGATCTCGGCGGAGCAGACGGTCTTCTTCACATCTCTGAAATGAGCTGGGGACGTGTAGACGATCCTAAGAAAATGTTCAAAGTTGGCGACAAAGTAGAAGTTATGATCAAAGACATTTCCGGTACAAAGATTGCCCTTACGATGAAATTGGATTCCAACAATCCATGGAAAAACGCATCTGAGAAATATGAAAAGGGACAGGTTGTTACAGGAAAAGTTGCCCGTATGACAGATTTTGGTGCGTTTGTTGAATTGGAAGAGGGAATTGATGCCCTTCTTCATGTATCCCAGATCTCCATCGATCATGTAGAAAAACCATCTGACGTATTGAGCGTTGGACAGGAAGTTACTGCAAAAATCGTTGACTTCAATGAAGAAGCAAAGAAAATCAGCTTGAGCATCAAAGCTCTTGAGATTGAAAAACAGAACGAGGATGCTGCGGAAGAAGATGCAGAATAATAAATTCGAATGAGGTTTTGAATAGGTATGCTAGATGAGTATGAAGGATTTAAAAAAGATTTTTTGCTATTATCCGGAATTGACTTAAACTCTTACAAAGAAACTCAGATGAAACGGCGGATTCTCAGTTTTATGGGAAGACATCGGTGTGAAAACTTAGTGGCGTTTTTTCAGTTGTTAAAAAGAGACCGCGAAGTATATAATGCATTTATTACATATCTTACAATAAATGTGTCCGAGTTTTATCGTAATCCGGTCCAGTGGAAAACATTGGAAAGCATTGTCATTCCGCACATTATGAAACATTCCGGATCCGGTATCCGTGTGTGGAGTGCCGCTTGCTCTACGGGAGATGAACCGTATTCTCTGGCAATGGTTCTCAGTGAGTTCTATCCATTGGAACGCATCGAGATTATCGCTACCGATATGGATAAAGAAGTGTTAGACAAGGCCAGACAGGGTTGTTATCATGAAAAGAGTTTGAAATCGCTTCCGGAAAAGTATCAAAAAAGATTTTTTGAAAAAACGGACTCCGGATATTATCAGGTGTCTGATTCTTTGAAACGATGTATTACCTTTCGAGAACATAATCTGTTAAAAGATACGTATCCCGGAAACCTTGATTTGGTTGTGTGCAGAAACGTTCTGATTTATTTTACTGAAGAGGCAAAAGATCGAATATACAAAGGCATTTCGCAATCATTAAAAAAAGATGGTGTGCTTTTTGTAGGAAGTACCGAGCAGATTATAGGTTCGGATGTTTATGGTTTGGAAACCTTTCAATCATTTTTTTATAAAAAAATTTGATGGATGCTAGAAGCCACCCTTGTTTTTAGGGTGGCTTTCTATCCGAATAAAGCTAGTTAAAGGAGAATTCAAATGGAAAAAGTTGTTATTGCATTGGATGCAATGGGCGGAGATTACGCACCGGAGCAGACAGTAAAAGGCGCTGTGGAAGCGGTCAATTCAAGTGATGAGATCCGTGTTATCCTTGTAGGAAAACAGGACATGATTGCAAAAGAACTTGAAAAATACGAATATGCCAAAGAGGACATTGAAGTAGTGCATGCCTCTGAAATCATAGATATGGGAGATGTCCCAACCGTTGCGATCAAAGATAAAAAGGATTCTTCTTTAGTTGTTGCCATGAGACTGGTGCGGGAAGGCAAAGCCGATGCACTTGTTTCTGCGGGAAGCACCGGAGCAGTATTGGTAGGCGGTCAGCTTGTCGTCGGTCGTCTGAAAGGAATCAAACGTCCTCCATTGGCTCCGTTTATCCCTACTACAAAGGGATTTTCGCTTTTGATCGACTGTGGTGCCAACGTAGATGCCAGACCGGAACATTTGGTGCAATTTGCACAGATGGGTTCCATTTACTATGAAAATGTTATGGGCAAAAAAAATCCTACGGTTGCTCTGTTAAATATCGGAACAGAAGAAGAAAAGGGAAATCAGCTTGTAAAAGATACCAAACCATTGATGAAAGAGTGTAAAAATATCAATTACATCGGCAGCGTGGAGGCGCGCGAACTGGTAAGCGGTGCAGCGGATGTCATCGTCTGCGAGGCGTTTGTCGGAAATGTCGTATTGAAATTCTTTGAGGGATTGGCACTGACATTATTTGGAAGTTTAAAAGAAGGATTGATGTCCAGTACGCGAACAAAACTTGGCGCACTTCTTGTAAAGCCGGCTTTGAAAGGACTGAAAAACCAGTTTGACACAAGCAGTCAGGGCGGTGCTCCTTTGCTCGGCTTAAAAGGACTCGTAGTAAAAGCACATGGAAATTCCAGCAGCAAGGAAATTGAAATTGCATTAAAGCAGTGCATCTCCTTTAAAAAGCAGAAAATAAACGAAAAAATCAAAGAAAGTATATGTGATTAAAATGACGAAAAATGATCTCTCAAAATTTGAGGAAAAAATCGGTTATCGGTTTCAGAAGAAAGATTTGCTGCAAAATGCATTGACACACAGTTCTTATGCCAACGAAAAGCATCTGCCTTATGAGAAAAACAATGAACGTCTCGAGTTTTTAGGCGATGCAGTACTCGAACTTGTCAGCAGTGATTTTATCTTTCACGAACAGGCGACTGCGATGGAAGGAAAAATGAGTAAATTTCGCGCAAGTCTTGTGTGTGAAAGGAGTCTGGCACAGAGTGCCAGAGAAATTGACCTTGGTTCCTATCTGTTTTTAGGAAAAGGTGAAGCGGCGACAGGCGGTGCCGGACGGGACTCCATTTTGTCCGATGCATTTGAAGCCGTGATCGGTGCTATTTATCTCGATGCCGGAATGAAAGAGGCTTCGCGGTTTATTCACCAGTATGTTCTTTCGGACATTGAACACAAAACGCTCTTTTATGACAGCAAAACCATTTTGCAGGAAACGGTACAGAGTCATGGGACCAATACGCTTTCTTACCATTTACTGGAAGAAAAGGGACCGGATCACTGCAAAGAATTTGTGATCTCCTGTTGTCTTGGTGACCGTCAGCTTGGTGTGGGAACCGGCCGCAGTAAAAAACTAGCAGAGCAGGAAGCTGCCTATCAGGCCATATTAGCATTAAGAAATAAATAAGGAATGGTATAACGGAATGTACTTAAAAAGTATTGAAGTGCATGGATTTAAATCCTTTGCCAATAAATTAGTATTTGAATTTCATAATGGAATTACCGGAATCGTCGGACCAAACGGAAGCGGTAAAAGTAATGTTGCCGATGCCGTCCGCTGGGTTCTCGGCGAGCAGAGTGCAAAACAGCTTCGTGGTGCCAGCATGCAGGATGTCATCTTTGCCGGAACCGAACTTCGTAAGCCACAGAGTTATGCCTATGTGGCACTGACGATTTCCAACGAAGACCACAAACTGAACGTTCCGTATGAGGAAGTAAAAGTAGCGCGCCGTGTTTATCGTTCCGGAGAAAGCGAATATCTGATCAATGGGGCAGCCTGCCGTTTAAAAGACATTCAGGAATTGTTCTTCGATACCGGTATCGGAAAAGAAGGATATTCCATCATCGGACAGGGACAGATTGACAAAATTCTCAGTGGTAAGCCGGAAGAGCGCCGTGAATTGTTCGACGAAGCAGCCGGAATCGTGAAATACAAAAAGCGAAAGGCCACAGCAGAAAAGAATCTGGAAGTAGAACGCCAGAATCTCGTTCGTGTCAACGATATTTTGACCGAATTGGAAAAACAAGTCGGCCCATTGGAAAAACAGTCCGAAAAAGCCCGCGAATATCTGCGTTTAAAAGAAGAATTGAAAAAATACGAGATTTCTTTATTTATTCAGGATTATGATAGTTTTAAAGAAGAACTGACAGAAACCGGAAATAACATCTCCAACGCTGAAAAGGAACTCGATGCTTTGAAGCAAAAACAGGAAAGTACGAAAGAAGAGTACGAAACCGTTGAAAATCAGATCCGTGAATTTGACGAGAACATTGAATTTAAGAAAGAGAAAAAGAACCGTGATAATGTAAATCTGGCAAATCTCGAAAGTGAGATCCGCGTAACAAAGGAAAAAATCGCTGCCTTATCACAGGGAAAAGAATTTCACGAAGAGCGCATGGCGGCAGTAAATGCCGAAATGGAAGAGGCCAGAAAAGAGAAAAAAGAATACGAAGAAAACCAGAAAGAATGGCTTACAACCCTTTCCACGATGGAAAAGCAGGAAACAGAAAAACAGGAAAAGATAGAATCTCTGAATGCTGCGATTGACCGGATGAATCAGACCATTTCTTCCCAGAACGAGATCCTGATGTCGAATATGGAAATCAAATCCGAGATCGGGCGTGAGCAGGAAAAAGTGCAGTCAATGATGGAACAGAACTCCATCCGGAAAGCCGAATTAAATCAGCGTATTTTATCCAACAAAAGCCAGGTTTCTTCTGCCCTTAAAGAGATGCAGAAAGAAGAAAAGGCATTGGAAGAAATCCGCGAGAAATTAGATGCTGAATATATCAAGCAAAAAGAATACCAGAAGAAATCGCTTGAAACCCGTGAATTTATCAAAGGGATCGAACTTCAGATACAGGAACAGCAAAAAGAGTTTCATATGAAAACCTCGGAACTTGCGACCTTGAAAAACATCGCCGAGCGTTACGACGGCTATGGACAGAGCATCCGCCGTGTTATGGAACAAAAAGAACGAAATTCCGGAATTGTCGGCGTTGTGGCAGACATCATTCAGGTGGATAAAAAGTATGAGACAGCTGTAGAAACCGCACTCGGCGGAAGCATTCAAAATATCGTAACCGAGGATGAATCCACTGCCAAAGAAATGATTCAATTTTTGAAAAAGAACCGCTTTGGCCGTGCTACCTTTTTACCACTTACTACCGTATCTGCTTCCAGCGGCCGGATCAAAGAAGAAGTTCTTTCGGAACCCGGTGTCATCGGCAGAGTATCGGAATTGGTAGAAAAAGAATCAAAATTTGAGGGATTGATCGAATATCTGCTTGGCCGCTTTGTATTGGCTGACACGATCGACCATGCGATGGCTTTGGGAAGAAAATACAAACATTCTCTCCGCATTGTAACGCTTGAAGGAGAACTTCTCAGTCCGGGAGGTTCTATGTCCGGTGGTGCTTATAAAAATAACAGTAAACTGCTTGGCCGCCGCCGTGAAATGGAAAAACTGGAAGAAGCCATTGATAAACTGAAACAGACAATGACAAAATCTCGTGATAAGATTGAAAAACTGCAGGAAGAAGTCGCAAAAGCCGAGAAAAAGGCGGCGGACATTTCCGTTAACAGAAAAGAACTGGAACTGCAGGAGAATACAGCAAAAATCAAATATGAACAAGCGGTTTCCATTAAAGAAAAGCAGGAAACCGAATACAATTCCATCATAAATGACAGAAAAGAACTGGAAAACCAGAAACAGGAGCTGGCGGAAACACTGGCGCAGATTGATGAAAAACTGGGATCCAGTGAAGAGCAGAATGAACAGGCGAAAAAACTGGTGGAATCTGCCACACAGAATCTGGAGCAGAACCAGCAGGCATTGGAAAAACTTCAATCCGAACTTTCCGAATTGAAACTGGAAATTGCCTCCTGCACCCAGAAAAACACGTTTGCTTCCGAAAACCTGTCACGAATCGATGCGAGAATCAAAGAACTGGAAGAAGAGTATGCCACACATACAAATAATCAGACGGATTCGGATGAGCAGGAAGAAAAGATGAAAAAACAGATTGAAGAATTCGAAAAACGCATGGTCCTCTGCCAAAAAGAAATCGAAGATCTGGAAAAAGAAGTGGAAGAAGCTTCTGCCGAAAAAGAAC
>OHIN01000524.1_pt1 | contig 27032 bp, 19 predicted proteins | sample 1568261 | NCBI WGS metagenome assembly OHIN01 (sample SAMEA3879578, study PRJEB24766) | human gut metagenome | biome: human-associated habitat; feature: feces | place: USA | collected 1985/1987
ACCTGAGTCCTGAACAGAAACGCTATCTGCTTGGGAAGCAGTACGAAGCCGAGAAGAAAGCTGCAAAAATCTTTCGGGGCAATCAGTACACTTTAGCAAAGAAAAGTGGTGGTGATCACGGTGATAACCACCACTCCGGGAAGAAAACCTGCGACCGGATCGCAGAGGAAAACGGTGTCAGCCGTGCCTCCGTTCTCCGCGCCAGCCACTATACACGAGGCATCGACATCGCAGACAACCTCTCTCCCGGCATCAAACAGAAAGTCTTTTCCGGCGAAGTGAAGTTTACCAACGAAGAAATGTCCAAACTCGTGCAGGCAAGTGCCGAGCATCGTTCAGATGTCCTTGCTCAAATCCTGCATCCAGAGGCATTGGAAGTGTTGGAATCTGCCAGCGCAGAATTTGAACCTGAAAAAGCAGAACCTGTTCCCATGCCTACACCACAAACAGAAGAATTCCGGTGCTATCATGTACCGGACGAGTTTATGAAGGTTTACAAATCCTTGAGCCGTGCGACCCAAACGATGAAAAACTCATGGAAGAAAACGCTCAAAAACAATCCCAGCTATTTCACTGACCCGGAAAAGCAGAAGGTTCTCCGCTTCGCAATGCAGCGACCTGCTAACTACCTGACTGAAATCGAAACCTATCTGGAAAAGGCTCTTGCAGAAGCCCTTGAAGAAGAAAAGACCGCATAACAGCAGACACCTGTAAGCCATCAATGAGCCACCAGCCGCAAGTGCAGGGTGGAAAACTTCCGCGCCCTTGCGCCTGATAAAAATTGGAACTTTGATTTTCTCGCCCGACTTTGCCACGGTGGGACGATCAAAGGAGCGTGCGTTTGAACAAAAAGAAAAAGTCCACAAACACTTCCCCTTATCCCGATGAAGTCATTGACCGTCTGGCACGGGCATTCTACCCGGCCATCCTTGCCTGCTGGAACAGTGAGGAAGGTCAGCGGGAGTTTGCCGCGTGGCAGGCGGAACAGGCTCATATTGCAACCAAAGAAAAACAGGAAGTTCCCGCTGGGGAACTCCCTGCCTTACTTATCGTGTGTGGATTTTTGCAGGGTGCGTCCGGGTGGGCGCACCCTGTTTTTGTTTGTGCTTATTTCTTCAGAATCCGCATTGCGTTCAGAACAGCGATGATCGTGACACCCACATCACCGAACACGGCTTCCCACATACCGGCCATGCCGAGTGCGCCCAGAACAAGGAACACGCTCTTGATGCCAAGAGCAATCACGATGTTCTGCATCACAATCCGTTTCGTAGCCTTTGCAACATCAATGGCTTCTACAAGTTTCGATGGTTCATCTGTCATCAGAACAACATCCGCAGCTTCAATCGCGGCATCCGAGCCAAGACCTCCCATGGCAATGCCGACATCTGCACGGGCAAGAACAGGGGCATCGTTGATGCCATCGCCCACGAAGGCGAGTTTGCTGCCCTGCCGTTTCTGCTTATCCAGCATTTCCAGCTTTTCGACCTTCTGGTCGGGCAAGAGCTGTGCATAATACGCATCCAGTCCAAGTTCGTCTGCCACCGACTTGCCGATTCGCTCATCATCGCCGGTAAGCATAACAGTTTTTTCCACGCCGATCTTTTTCAGCTCTGCGATTGCGCACTTGCTGTCCGGCTTCACTTCATCTGCGATCAGGATACAGCCTACATAGCTACCATCCGCTGCTACATAGAACTTTGTTCCGGCTGCATCGCAAGCGGCATAGGCAATCTTTTCAGATTCCATCAGCTTACTGTTGCCAGCCAGTACCTTCTTTCCCTGCACCATAACGCTGATGCCGTGTCCTGAGATTTCCTCAAAGTCAGAGAACTGCTTCTGGTCGATTGGCTTTCCATAAGTCGCAAGAATCGACTTTGCGATCGGGTGGTTGGAATAACTCTCTGCCTGTGCAGCATACTCCAATACCTGCTCTTTCTGGTATCCGGCTGCCGGAATGATATTTGCGACCTCAAAAACACCCTTTGTTAAGGTGCCGGTCTTATCAAAGACCACCACGCTCACTTTGTTCAGTGCTTCCAGATAGTTGCTGCCCTTTACCAGCACACCGCGCTTGGATGCGGCACCAATACCGCCGAAGAAGGTCAGGGGAATAGAAATGACCAATGCACACGGGCAGGAAACGATCAGGAACACAAAACCTCTGCGCAACCACTCAGACCAGCCGCCGCCAAGGACGAGCGGCGGAATGATCGCCAACACAGCCGCCATTCCAACAACGACCGGCGTATAGTATCGTGCAAAAGTCGTGATGAAGTTCTCGGTGGGAGCTTTTCTTGCAGAAGCATTCTCCACAAGGTCAGTGATCTTCGATACCGTGGATTCCCCGAAGCTCTTTGTGACTTTCAGCGTCAGCAAACCGCTCTGGTTGATGCAGCCGGACAGGGCTTCATCGCCTTTGCGGATGCTTCTCGGCACAGATTCGCCGGTCAGTGCCTTGGTGTCCAGCATGGATTCGCCATCCACAACGATGCCATCCAGCGGGATTTTTTCACCGGGTTTTACCACGATGATCTCGCCCACCGCAACGCTTTCCGGAGAAACGACCTGCAATACGCCATTCCGCTTAACGGTCGCCGAATCCGGACAGATGTCCATAAGGTCAGAGATGGACTTTCTGGAACGCTTTACCGCCAGCGACTGGAAGAACTCTCCGACCTGATAGAACAGCATAACTGCAACAGCTTCCGGGTATTCCCCGATGGCAAATGCGCCGATCGTGGAAACACTCATCAGGAAATGCTCGTCAAACACCTGTCCTCTGGTGATATTTTTCACTGCCTGCCATACGACATCCCAGCCAAGAATCACATACGCCACAATCAGAAACGCCAGTTCCGCCAGAGTCGGCAGCTTTGCGAATACGGTCAATGCCATACCGATTGCATAGACCACAGCACCCACGGCAAGCCGTATCGTGCGCTTCTTATCCTCATCGTTATAGACCGCCGCTTTTTCATCCTTTTTGACAGGTGCAGTCGCTTCCAGCTGCTTTTCCGACACTTCAACATCTGGCTCGTGGCTGTGGACGATCGTGGTAACGGTGTCCAGCAGGGAGGTAGCCACCGATGTTCCTGCCTGAACAGTCAATGTCTGGTTCATCAGATTCACGGTCGAAGAAGCCACGCCACCCAGCTCACCGACTTCTTTCTCGATTTTTGCTGAGCAGTTCGGGCAATCCAGACCTTTCAGGATGAATACTCTTTTCATTTTGACCTCCACTACGTTTTCTTAATTGTTCAATTGCTCAACTTAAAAGACAAAAAGATAATCGCTTGCGCGATCATCCTCTTAAATGCTCAAATCCCTTGTCGATGATCTCCTTTACATGATCATCCGCCAGCGAATAATACACGATCTGGGCCTCTCTGCGGAATTTGACCAGTCCGGCAAGCCGGAGTGCTTTCAGCTGGTGAGAGATCGCCGATTTGGTGACGCCCAGCAGAACCGCAAGGTCGCATACACACATCTCGCTCTGTTCCAGAGCATGAAGGATCTGCACTCTTGTGCCATCTCCGAACAGCTTGAAAAGCGATGCAAGCTGGATGTAGTCGTCTTTCGGCTGCATTTTGCCTTTTACATCGTTCACGATGTCCTCATGGATCACATCGCAATTACAGGTGTATAAAGAATTTGACATCAGACGTTCTCCTTGTTTTGTAGTTGAACAATCGTTCAATCATATTATATCTGCTTTTCATCCGTTGTCAAGAGGAAAAGTTAGCATCTGCTTCCTGCGATTTGTCGTCTAACAGACCTTGACAGCCTCCTTATTTCGCATACAATATAGTTGAGCGTTTACTCAACTGCCGTATTTTGCGCAGAAGATTTTTCATTTGAACAACCATGCAATAAATAAAAGAGGTCTGCCTGTGAAAGGAAAATTCATCACTCTGGTTCTGACATTAGGATTTCTTGCCGCGTTTGGCGTATTTATGCACTCGCCGCCCTCTATTCTGGATGGGCTGACCGGTGCGACCCCGAAAGCGAAACGTGCCGCACAGATGGCCGCACCGCTGGAGGGCAACTATCTGTTCTGCATCAACCCTGCGCTGGAACCGTTTTCCGATGCGGATTTCCGGAATGATCTGAAAGCATTTGTTTCCGGTGAGACAGAAGTCCTTTCCGATGCCGGACTGCCGCACATGACGCTTTCGGTCTGCGAAACAGACTATCCCTTGCTTTGCTATGCAACGGCTCTTTGTGAACGCCTGACTGCTGCCGGAGCAGATGTCACGTTGAAGCAGTACAGCGAAACCATGCTGCGTTCTCGTGCAATCAATGGGCGGTATCAACTGCTGCTGGTTTCGGAAAATACGCTTGATGCAACAGCATTGCCGGATGCAGACATCCTTCTGCTCTCCGCAGAAGAAATGGAGGACCCCTCATGCGAAAACTGAACACCATTCTCTCCGTTCTGCTACTTTTCATCTGTCTGCTTCATGGGCTGATGGGCAGTTTTATGTTGCTGGGCATCAGTTCCGGGGCAGGAAAGTTTCTGGCATGGATCGGCGTTGGCATTCTGGCGGCGCACACCGTCCTTGGGCTTTTGCTGACCGCACAGACATTCCGGGCTTCCCGGTCCGGCGGAAAACTCTACGGAAAGCAGAATGCTCTGTTCTGGGCAAGGCGCACCAGTGGGCTTGCTATTTTACTCATGCTCTTTTTCCATATTGGCGTGTTCGGCAGAGTGCAGGATGGCGTATACATTCTGTTTCCGTTCACAACGGTCCGGCTGCTGACGCAGCTTTTACTGGTTGCTTCGGTATTTGTGCATCTTCTGCTCAATCTCCGACCCCTTCTGGTATCGCTGGGCATCGTCCGGGATAAGGAGCAGCGCGGCGACCTCTATCTGATTCTTTCTATACTGGTGCTGTTTGCTGCCGGTTCGATCATTCTATATTATATCGGGTGGAACAATGTATGAAACACACTTTGGTGATCGTGGGTGCAGGGCTGGCAGGGCTTTCCGCTGCTTTGACTGCTGTGAAAAACGGCTGGACGGTAAAGCTGGTGTCCTCCCTTGCCTCCGAGCGGGCGCAGTCTGTTATGGCAGAGGGCGGAATCAATGCAGCCTTGAATACCAAGGGAGAGGAGGATAGCCCGGAGCAGCATTATACAGATACCCTGACCGCTGCCTGCGGACTTGCTGACCCGAATGCAGTCTGGGGGATGACGCAGGCTGCGTCCGAACTGGTGCGCAGCCTGCACCATCTGGGAGTACAATTCAACGTGACAGATGACGATGAACTCGACCTGCGGAATTTTGGCGGACAGAAGAAAAAGCGGACGGCCTTTGCACAAAGCGATACGGGAAAGCAGCTAATGACCGCTCTGATTGATGCTGTGCGCCGGGAAGAAAGCGCAGGAACGGTCGAACGCTTTCCACACCATAAGTTCCGCACCCTGCTGCTTTCCGGGAACATCTGCGGTGGCTGCACAGTGCAGGACACCTATACTGGCGAACTGCTGCGGTTTGTATGCGATGCCGTCCTGATTGCCACAGGCGGGCTGCATGGCTTATTCGGTGATACGACCGGCTCTCTTGCCAATACCGGAGAAGTCACCGCAGAACTGTTCCGTCTGGGCGTTCCGATGGCAAATCTTGAAATGATCCAGTACCACCCTACCACGGTCGAACTGGGCGAAAAACGGATGCTTCTGAGTGAGGCCGCCCGTGGTGAGGGCGGGCGGCTGTTTGCATTACGGAACGGGAAGCCGTGGTATTTCATGGAAGAAAAATATCCGGAACTCGGCAACCTGATGCCGCGTGACATCACCGCGCGGGAAGTCTGGACGGTCAGCCGTGACTATGAGGTGTTCCTTGATATGACAGAGCTTCCTAAAGAAGTCATGGAGCATAAACTTGCCGGACTGGTGGATGATTGTCAGACCTATCTGCACAAAGATATTCGCAAAGAACCCATTCCGATTTTGCCGGGTATCCACTACTTTATGGGAGGCATTCAGGTGGACGAGCGGCACCGCACTTCGATGCGGAATCTGTACGCTGCCGGTGAATGCTGCGCTCAGTACCATGGCGCAAACCGTCTGGGTGGAAATTCTCTTCTGGGTGCGATCTATGGAGGACAGATTGCTGCGGAAACTGCCTGCCGGGAAACAGTCAGTTCCCCCAATATGCCCTGTGCCGAAGAATCCCTTCTGCCCGAACTTTCCCCGGACGCTCAAATGCAGATGAATCGTATCCTGCTGAACGCACTCGGTGTCGTGCGGGATGCACAGACATTGGAAGCGGGCATTCAGGAAATCCGCAAACTGTCTGGCACCCTTCCGCTTCTGGGCTGTGCCATGCTGGAAAGTGCCCTCGCCCGAAAAGAAAGCCGGGGTGCGCACTGGCGGGCAGATTATCCCCAACGCAACGATGCCGTTTACTGCAAAACCACCGTGGCACACTGGAACGGGCAGCATATCGCCATCAGCTTTGAATCCATCCCCGAAAGGCGGCATGATTTATGAACTACACCATCCGAATCAAACGGCAGGAAAACCCGCAGGCTTCACCCTGCTGGCAGGAGTTTTCCTTTGAGGGAAGTGCGGACACCTCGATTGCTTCGGTGTTGAACGAGCTGAATCACCGCAGCCCTCTGTGCGAAAAGAGCGGAACGGTCGTTTCCCCCATTGCGTGGGAATGCGGCTGCATGATACGCAAGTGCGGTGCCTGTGCCATGCGGATCAATGGTCTGCCTCGTCTTGCCTGTTCCGTTTTTCTGCGGGACTGTAAGGGAAGCGTTGTTACTCTGGAGCCTTTGAGCAAATTCCCACTGGTGAAAGATCTGGTCGTAGACCGTTCCGTGATCTTTGAAGCACTGAAGCGGACAAAGCTGTGGCTGGAAGGAGATGCGTTCCAGACCAGCTATACGCACAGCCAGCGGTATCGATCTGCTAAGTGTCTGCTCTGTGGCTGCTGCTTGGAGGTCTGCCCGAACTTTGACCCGAACAGTGAATTTGCTGGAGCTGTTCTGCCCGTCAACGCTTACCGTATTCTGAACGAAGAACAGGATATTGCCCATCAGACAGAACTCGCAAATGCGTATCGTCAGCTTTATTTTGAAGGCTGCGGAAAATCTCTTGCGTGCCAGGACATCTGCCCAGCCGGAATCCCGGTCGAAGAACTGATGTCACGTTCCAATGCCGCAGCGGTCTGGAAGCGATAAAGTGTAAAAGGGTATGCGGTTTATAGCCGCATACCCTTTTATGCTTAATCTTCTAATCCGTGACTTCCCGCCACATTCTTCAGATACTCCTCTGGTTCGCCGTTCAGAATCAAGTCTGCATAGCCAAGCGGGTCATTGTAGATGAGATAATCTAACTCCAACCTCTGCGCCATGGTGACATCCAGTACATCCTCGACCCCAGTGCAGTCAATGGAGATCGTTCTCCCATCCCGGAGCAGCAGCTCCACGCAGCCGGTATCCATGTTGAAATGGCAGGCTCTTGCATCGTACTTCATGTTTGTGTCCTTTCTGCCTTACGGCACCTTTACAGTTGTGACTTTTGTTATACGGTTCTTCTGATAAGGTTTTGGACACACAGCCGTCGGGAAGGAGCCTTCATTTTGCTTTCCGAAGAAAACAAAAAATCCGAACCCTTCTCCTATCGAGAAAAGGTTCGGATTTTCATGGTTTGGTGCGATGGAAGGGACTCGAACCCCCGGCCTACTGATTCGTAGCGCACGCCGGGCGATTCCCTCAATTTTTGGAAGTTACGTCTTAATGTCATTTCTTTGCGACACATCGCAAGTTTTGAGCTTGGAGTTTCTGCACCCTTTGTCCGATTTTGCAACGATTTGCACCCTTTGCACGTTTTGAAACCGTGCAAAAACCGTGCAGAAACCGTGCACTTACTCCCGGACAAACTAAAAACCACTTCATCCGACAACGACTTGACGGCATTGGTTTGAGTGGCCGCACACCAAAATCAAATCCTATGAAATTCTACTTTTTGCACGGCAGCCTACAGCAAAACAGTTCTTCCGTTTTTCCGTGCCGCTTTCATGGCAAATCGCACTGCATCACGGCTCGTCATTGGATCCACGATTCCAATCGTCAGATGTTTTGGGCTGCGGAATAAACGCTTCCACCCTCCGCAAAGCAATTCCTGTGCATCTGCCCCTTCCAGCGTGACCGATACTTTTTGGCTCTTCCCCGGCATCAGCTCCGGCAGGGACAGCGGCAGACGCACCGTGCACAGAGTGCTGCCTGCTGTATCCTCCACATAAAGATTCGTGGGCCAATCCCAGTAGAATGGTGCCGCACCCTCGTTTGCCACAGTCAGTTCTGCAGAAACGCCGTCTGTGCACAGGTTCAGCTTCAGTTCCGTTACCCGGAGCCGATAGCCCAGCCTCCTCAGCACGGCATTATATCCTTTCGCATACTTTACCTGTGCCGTTTTGGGGCCCAGAAAGCTCATGTGCGATATCTCCAACAGGTGCAGCGTGCGGGGAAGGTTTTTCACCAGCATATCCTGCATGGAAAGACTGCTGGTGAACTCGCCGCCCACCGGGGCATTCTGCCAGAAATCCGGCATAGGCGTCAGCGCATTGGGGTCACTGCCATACCAGCCGCCCTCTGCGATCCATCCCAGCCACTCCATGGTGTCTTTTTCCTCGCCGGTCATATCATTATAAAGGCCGAGGCTTTGTTCTGCCGCAAAGCGGAACGGCCTGCGCATCAGCAGCTTTGCCGTAGGAAAGGCTGCAAGATAATCTGCAGCGTATTCGTCCCGGATCGTCTCATCCGGCATGGGTACCAGACCATCTTCGCTTTTGATGTGCCACTCGCCCCAGTGGCCAAGGCTGCCCAGCTCCACATAGGAAACAAAACCATCCGTGCCCAAAAACTCTGCCAGCGCATAAAGTACACGGTGATGCGCAGCCCGGAACACCACATTGGCATAGTTTGGAGAGTAGCCTTTCCCATAATCTGTATCGTACCAACTGCCATCCTTCGTCTGCGCATAAAGCCAGTCCGGGATATCCAGATGCGTCTCTTGTCCCGGCACATCGCAGACAAAGCGGAGCACCAGATGGATCCCCTGCTCCCGCAGTGAGGCAAAGCCGTATTTTTCGCTGATTGCCTCCCATGCATAAACGCCCTCTTCCGGCTCTGCCTCCCTCCATGTAAGTTCCAGATAGCGGAGCGTTGCACCACCTGCCTCGGCGGTATCGATCATCGGGGCATAACCGATCTGGGCATTGGAAAATGCGCTGTCATCTGCAGCATAGGTTCTTGTCTTTGGGGTCGATGCGATCATTGCAGCTCCCATCCCCAGCAGACAGAGCCCTGCCGCCAGGATCCTTGAAATTTTACCCATGATACTCCCCGTTGTATTGGATAAGGGTGACATCCTGTACCCCCTTTACAGCGCGGATACGGTCTGCAAATTCCATATTGGGGTCTTTGCAGAATACCTCTACCGCCATCTCGGTGTTTTCGCCCCGCATGGTCTTGGATTTGACTGCATACTTGATGCGTCCCAGTGCCCGGACGATATCGTCTCCGGCCTCGGTGCCTACATAGTGGATCACCGCAATGTACACCCAGCCTTTAGCCTGCCAGTGGGAGAACAGGTAAATCATAACGATCATAACAGCCGCCGTGACCAGCCCCAGTGCGTACATTCCGGCACCCGCCGTAATACCCGTGGTGATCGACCAGAACAGATACAACAGATCCAGCGGGTCCTTGACTGCGGTGCGGAAGCGGACGATAGACAATGCGCCCACCATACCAAGGGAGATGACCACGTTGGTACTGATGGCCAGCGTGACCATGCAGGTAAGCACGCACATACCCACCAGCGTTACCGCAAAGCTGCGGGAATATACTACGCCTGTATAGAATTTGCGGTAGACCAGATAAATAAGAATGCCCAGCGCCAGCGCCGCCAGCAGCGCCACGGCAAGCTTAGGCGCATCGTACTGGACAAAAGCATTCATAACAGATTTTTTAATAAAGTCTTTTGTGCTCATGGTTAATTGTGTTCCTTTTCTCTCAGGTTTCGTTCCAGTATTCAAACCCGTGCTGATAAGCGGTCTTATCGCAGCACAGCACATACTTGGAAACGGCAGTCAGCTCCTGTGCACGGGGCGGGAGGATATCCCGCACGATCTGCGGCAGATACTCTGTAAATTTTACTTCCATTACCAGTTTGCCCGGCTCCAACACCGGCAGGGTGGGAAGCGCAGGATCAAAAATATCCCAACTGCCCACAGCAGCCCGGACATCCTGATCAAATGTAACACGCACCGTGCCGGCGTCCATGATCCACGGTTCGCGGTCGTAATCCACGATGACCCGGGGGCGGAGCACATTGCACACACACTCGGTGTAGAACTCCTGACACAAACGGTGGGGACTGTGCAGCAGAAAGTCATAGTCTCCGGCGAGAATAGCATCAAACTCTGCATGGGTCAAAGGTGCAGCTTCTTTATAGATGTAACTGCCAAATTTTTTCTTTCGCTCCAGCTTGATGCTGCGGTCGCTGCAATTATAAATGCGGATGCGGTATTTCTTGCGCAGCAGCACACCGGCATCTTTTTCCTCGTAAGCAGTATTCCAATAATCGTCAAAATACAGGCTGCGGATGAAGTAGCCGCCATTCGTTGCATGGGGGTCCAGTTTGAGAACGGGGGACATCCGTGTTGTCAGTTCAGCTTTGTCCGCCCATGAGATGAGATATTTCAACTCGTGGCGGTAAGTTTCCGTATGGCTGCGGGGCTGCGGAGCCAACAGTTGTTCTCCCCGCTCCAAGCACCGCTGCCAGAATGCGGACTCATTCTTCATAGGTATCCTCCACCACAGTGCCATCCGGCTGGATGTAAAAACATTTGACACCGTACACCTTACCGGTATCGATGACATAGTAATCAAAGGCATCCTGCGTATAGCCGGAGGCGTTAGTAGCCCGCACCCGGATAAAATACTGGCCTGCACCGGGAGCCGCGGCCTGCACCACGGGCAGCACAACGTGTTCCTGCCGGTAGAGCACCTGCCGGAACTGGTAATCCCGGGCAAGTTCCACCGTATAAACGATATCCTCCGCATTGAAATCATAGGACGGGTCCCAACTCAGCTGGAGCACCCCGTTCTGGAGGGAGGGCAGAGCAATGTAGAACGGCATAGGATAATGATATCCCTCCGGGTACTGCTGATAATTTTCCTCAATTTCCTCCGGCAGTACCTGCGCCACCGTATTATACTGGGGCTTTGTAAGGGGCAGATACTCTATGTCGGGCATTTGCCAAATGTACTGCTCGGTGATGGTGCGGTAATGCATCGTCATCTCCTCAATACGGTCGGCATTCAGATAATCATGCAGCTCCCGTACAGCAGTGTCTAATGCTTCCCGATAACTTGCAGTCTGAAGACAGCGCCGGAACAGCACATTGCACCAGTAGTTGCTGATGCCCCGCTCCCAGCTTCCAGCATCTGTAAAGCGGGTAAGTTCGCGCTCTTTACGGCGAAGCATATCATCGTTATCCCAGTCCAGAATGTACCAGGTATCCGAATTCTGCGGACTATAGAGATACATGTTGCGGCTCTGGGTATCGGCATTGCCCATCAATAGCTGGAATGCCATCCAGTAGGCAATATTCTCCACATCAAAATACGTTTCCAGCAGCTTTTCCATCGGCTGGGATTCGTCGTTCAACTTTTCCAGCATCTCAATGAGTTTGCTGTGGTCGCTGCTGCCCTTCGTTTCCAGATAAGAATCAAATTTCGCCTGATCAAACGTGGGGTCGGTGGTAAGCTTGATGGCATCTTCATAGCGGTAAAATTCAAAGAAATTCACCTTGTACAGCTGCCCTGTGGAATCCAGTCCATGGGCTTTCAGGGCCGCCTTATTCAGCTGCTCCACCTGCGTGTAGAGGCCATAGTCCTCAAACACGCCGTTTTCACTGTCGGTGAGGTCTTTGACATAGAGGTGGACGAACTGGGTACGCAACCCCATCATCTGGTTGATTTCCTTAATAAGGTCGTATGCCATTTTGTTGCGGAACCGCAGCCCCTCGCCCATGTGCTTATTGAGGGCAATGGTGCGCTGGCCGCGCCAGCTGCCCTTGTTTTTCTTGAGCTTTATTTTGTAGTTTTTCTGAGCATTCCGACTGGAGGTCTGGCCACGGATCTGCACTGTGGCGTTGGGTGCCTCCACCGCATAACCCAGCTCGCCGGGCAGCGGGCCGTTCTCATCCCCCACCTGCAAAAGGGCATTGACCTGATAGCGTGGCACACCCATGGTCTCATAATCGTAAACCGAATAATGGTTGATCTCCGCCCAGCTGTGGTTGGTGTTCTCGCTGTCATTGCCCCGGCTCACGGTCAGGTACATTGTCACCACGCCGCTGTCATCGTAGACCGTGTAAAGTTCCGGGTTATCCCGCAGGTGGACACTGTTGATATCTTCCAGCGGAGCCTTTTCCACCTTGTCAGCTGCCTTATTCCCAGACGCTGTCTGTGAACCGGCAGCGCTCTCTGCACTCCCGGCCGGCAGCACGGCGCAGCCTGCACACAGCCCGGCAAGCGCCACTCCCAGCCCCAGCACCCTGCGGCGCGGGATCAGATCTCTATTCTTCATTTGTCTTTTCCTCTCGATGCTTTCCCTTTTTATGTTCCAAGAACAGCCCCAGCCGGGTAAAGCGCCCAGCTTTTGTTTCTGCCACAATCGGCTGCTGCCCCAACACTCGATAGGGTAGGTTGGCCGTAAAGGCATCCAACCGGAACAGCGTGACCAGATAAAACAGCGCCGCTCCGATCAGGAAGCCGAACCCGTAAAACGCAGGGTCAAACGCCATGGAAAGCGCCGTAAACCCGCTGGCAGAAACAGCAAACGCAACAGCGGCTGCGACAGCGCCGCCGTAATCCGTGAAGTAAAGCAGGATCATCAGAATGGTGTTGCCCACGGCGTAAAGGCCGTACCCTACACACAGGGTGCGGAAGTAGCCGTGCATCAGGTCGTTGAACCCAAGAGGCAGCAGATCCAGCAGAGTGTTCTCCAGTGAAAGTACCGCTGCAGTGACGAACAGCTGTTTGAGGGCAGTGAACCGGAGTTCCCGGTTCAGCACAGCCAGCATCTCTTCCTCTGCTGTGACGATATCGCCCACAACGCCGCCATCGTTGAACAGGCTGTAGTAATTCCGATATTTGGGGTAAAAATTGACCTCCACCGACACTACAAAATTCACGCTCGTGACGAGAATAGTCAAAAACGCAATAAGGGCAGGAACATCATAGTACGGAGCCCCATAAAACAGGCCTTTGACCTGCACACCCGACGGCCCTGCCCAGCAGATGACAAGGTGGGCAAACAGCCCGATGTTGGTGCACAGCCCCGTAAAGGCCAGCGGAAGGAACGCATCCACCCAGCGCAGAAACGCCCAAGGGCTCTCCTCACTCTGCGGGAAGTAGCGGTAGAGCAGCACTACATCCCACACCATCATCAGGCCGTAACCCATGGTCACAGCAAAGAGCATTCCTTCCAGCACCGGACAGCCCAGCAGCAGCACCAGCACGAACCCCAGCCCGAACGCCAGCGCAATGGCGGCCAGAAACGAACAGAGGATGCCCCGGTAGTCCTTGATGGCGGTCAGATAACTCATGGCGTTCCAGTTCACGATCATCTCTGCAAAAAGCCACAGGCAGAGCAGACCCTGCAAAAGAGTTGCTCCTGAAACAAGCAGAAACAGCCCATACAGCGTACAGCCCAGCACAAGCATCAGGCTGCTGGAGCCCCAGAACGAAGGCAGGATGGTCTGCTCCTGTTCCTCATACAGCATATCTGCCAGATACCGTGTTACCGGCATGGAAAAGAAGCTGGTGACTGTGAGAGAAAACAGCAGCGTATAGGTGATCATGCAGACCAGCAGATCCTGCTGATCCCGCTGGGCACCCACCCAGCCGCAGAGCAGCAGAATACCAAGCTGAAGCACAACGCCCAGCAGCATAGGGCCAGTGCAGATGATACCCGCATAGCCGTAGGCCCGCAGGGAGGCAAACAGCCCTTTGCGGCGGAACAGCTTTTTCAATTCAAATCCAATTCCTGCCATGGTTACTCCAAATGATATTCCTTTGCAGTTTCGTCGTACATCTTGCGGTAGTTCGCCAGCATCTGCTCGTGATGAAAATAAGCATCCACCCGTCTTTGGCCAATGCGTCCCATCTCTTCGCGCCGGGCACGGCTGGCGCACATCTTCTCCATGGCATCGGCCAAACCCTGCCGGTACATCGGCGGTACACAATACCCGGCAACTCCCAGCTCATCGCCGGGCGCACCTTCCAGCAGCTCCCTACAGCAGCCCACTTCGGTGGTCACGCAGGGACGGCGGGCTGCCATAGATTCCAGCACAGACAGCGGCTGCCCCTCCGAGATGCTTGTAAGGATGGTGAAATCCAGTTTCTGCATATACTGCACCACGTCTACACGGCCGGTGAAGATCAGGTTTTTGAGCTGCAACTGCTCTACCAGCGCATAACATTCTTTGGCGTAATCTTCATCGTCCACGCCGCCCATAATGTGGAGCCGGACATTGGGCATCCGGGAGGCCAGCTCAAAGAACGCATAGATCATGGTCTTGACGTCCTTGATGGGGGCCAGACGCACCACTGCGCCGATATCCACCCAGCCATCCTCCTGTTTGAGCGGGATATTGCAGAACCGCTCGTACTGGACGCCGTTTGGGATGACGATGCACTTTTCAGCATTGCACCCCATCTCGATCTGCGTCCTGCGGGCATTATAGAACAGACTGCTGACCCGGAACGCCCGCCGGTAAATCTCCTCTGAAAGCATATAGAAGAATCGGATCCATCGGCTCTTGAACGAGGGCACCACCCACTCGGCGCGGATGATCTCCTCCTCCCGTTCGCGGGTGTAGATGCCGTGTTCCGTAAGGAGCACCGGAGCATGGTTCAGGCTGCCGCCCATACAGGCCAGCAGACCGCCGTAGCCGGTGGAGATCGCATGGTAGACATCCGCTTTCGGCACCCGGCCCGTAAGCAGGTAGAGCACCGGCAGCAGCATCGAGCGCATGGTATGGAACGCATCCGCATAAGCCACATAAGGATACTCCTGTAGGCAGATATCCTTGAACAATTCCATAAAATCCCGGCTCTGCAAAAAAGAGAGCGGGTGGACACCTTTTTCCTGAAACAGACGGTACAGCACATCCCAATCCGGGCTGCCCAGCCGTACCAGTTCCCGCAGGGCGGTACGCTCGTCTGCAGTAAACAGGACCGGCTGCCGCTCACCGTGGAGGCGGAGGGCATCATCCAGAAAAACTTCCTCCACCTCTTTCACGTTGGGCGGCAGTTCATACACAAACTTTCCCCGATCCTGTGCTTTGGCCCCAATGACCCAGAGGGAAAACTCCTGCTGAGGCATGGCCTGAATATACGCGTGCATCCATGTGGATACGCCGCCGTGAACATAGGGATAAGACCCTTCCAGCACCAGACAGATGCGCATGGTCACGCCCCCTTCTTTTCAATGCGGATGGTGTCGGCATTGGCTTTGAGCAGATAAAGGTTCCCTGTCAGGCGGGTCAGTTCGCCGCCCGTCACCTTGCCGGGAGTCCCCTCATTGGCGCGGAAGAAAAGCCATGCTTCATCCACAAAATTGCCAAGATGCAGCGTCCATGCGGTATCGGTGCTGTCCAGCGTGACCGTCAGCTGTGCATACCGCTGAATGGCAGCAGAGCACTCGGTGCCTGTCTGCCTGCGCAGATCCGGTGCAGCGGCACTGAGCCACTTGAGGTAATCTTTCAGACCGCCCTTATAGGTTTCCCAGCCTTCTGCCGCACCGCGGTCCACATCCAGCAGATCGTCCGGGTGCATAAAGTGGATACTGACGTAGTGCATGTTCAACTCGCTCATTGCTGCCAGCCGCATATAGGTATCTCCCACCATACCGCCGGATACGATGCGAGGCTGCTCCACGATACCTTCGCTGGCCACACCGAATTCCTGCACATAGGGCAGGGATGTGCCATCCTCAAAGTAGGTGCTGGCAATGGTGCGGATCCGGGTCACTTTGCTGCCCAGCACCTTCCGCCCGGCAGCAGAAAGGATGTTGGAAGGCGGCACATAGACACTGCCCTCGGTGTTGGGCAGCACGGTCTTTTGAAAATCGATAAGCTCGTTCATCGCAGCCACAATGGCATCTTCGCTGGGCCACTGACGGTAGCTGTAAAGATCCTTGTAATCCGTATCGGGCAGTACCAGCGGCTGATGGTTGTAGCCGTGGAAGCCCACTTCCCCGCCCTGTTGCAGCAGCAGGCTGCCATAGTATCGGAACTGCTGAGTGTCCGGCTGACGGACCGGCGTGCTTTGGGTATCGTCCTCATAGTTTTCGATCATGACACCGGTAAAACGGATAGAATATTGCTGTGCAAGCTTTACGAGATCCGGCCACCAGACCTTGGAATAGAAGTCCGCTATGCTCATCCTGTAATCCCTGCGGATATAAGTACCATCGCCGCCGGGCACCGGAGAGGGAAAATCGTCCAGATAGAACACCGAACTGTTGATGACGGGGTAAGCAGCGGCATCGCACAGCAGGCTGAAGGACGCTGCATAAATGCCGCGCATGATTTTGTCGTAGACGCCGATGTTGTCCACCACCACTCTGCCGGCACCGGACTTTGTGCCCCATACCAGCGGAACGCCTTCGTCCCCTGTGCTGGCATAGACCGTGGCTTCCTCCCGGAGGCTGACGCTGAGAGAGGATTCAAATGGGTCACTGAACTCATACCGCTGCCCGCCGCCCAGCATAAACTCCTCTGTGGGAACGATGCTTTCGGCGATTTTGTTCTCCCAAGAAGAGGACAGAATGCCAAGTTTTGGCGATATCGCATCAAAATACGTCGTTTTTTGGGGTGCCATGGCAAACAGAACACTGCCGCCGTCCCGCACCCAGTTCATCAGGTCGAGCAGGCGTTTGCCTAACGCATCCAAATCACTTATGAGGACCACAACGGTTTTATACTGGTCAAACTCCGGGATATCAGCAAGAGACGTTGTGTGCACATCCACAGCCTGCGTGCTCACTTTCATATCCAGCAAGATCTGATCGAACTGCTTTTTTGCAAGGTCTGTTCCTTCCTGCCCGGAATCGTAGAGCAGCAGGCAGGTGACAGGCTGGCCGAACATGGCGATCTGCGCAGATTTGACCTCTGTCCGTGGGAGATAATTGATCTTAAATTTCGTTGCCTCGTATTGAATACCGCTGCGCTCCGCAAACAGGATAGCGGCTATCGCCACGAACACAGCCCAGATGATCAGCAGCTTTTGCCAGCGGAATGCCCGCAGCCGGGAAAAGATTTCCTTTATCATTGCTGTTTCCCCTGCCAGAACCGCACGACTTCGCGGCCCTTTGCACTGAGGTAGACCTCCTTTTCCTCGATTTGACGCAGCGTTTTTTGGATAGCCGCCCCATCGCGCAGCGCTGCTGCCAGCCGCAGGCGGAGCACCCACGGCGCCTCGCGCTGGGGCCAGCGCGCCGTAAGGTCTTCCAGCGTTTTTTCTGCGCGGCCATACTCCGCAAGACTGAGCTGCACATCTACCAGCCTGCATTCCAGCGTACAGCTGCGGCGTCCACCGAGATTTTCCATCCGTTTTTTCAGCAGCTGCTCCAGCTGGTGATACTGGATCTCCGCCGCTTTGCCCTGCACAAAGCCGCTTTCCAAATAGCTTTCCAGATAATCGCAGTATTCTTCCAGCACGGTGGCATCGTCTGGGGCGGAAGCATACCTCTGTTCCTGTTTCTGCAATTGCAGATCTGCCTCCTTGGTGATCTGCGACAGCGCTGTGGAAGCGTAATGAACCACCTCGCTGTCGTTATCCATGCGGGCCTGCTGAAGCAGGTCGTAATAGCCCGCAGGATCATCCGTCAGCACCGAGAGGATGAGCTTCCGCTTTTGTGCAGGGCTGTTTACCAGCAAGGCTTCCTCCAGCGGAACAACCGCCTCCTTACCCTCGTCATCTGCCGCAAGGATATTTTTGTATATTTCCTCGTTTATTCGCAGCTTTTCAAGTGTCTGTTCCCGCAGGCACCCGCCTGTAAGGCGATTGGCCGTGTGGAGTAACAGCACACACAGCGGCCCCCACAGCGGCACCAGAAGCATCACCGGAACAAAATATCCTTCCACCTCCAGTGTCCGTGCCCGGGCCAGCAGCCAAAGGCCCCCGCATACAGCCAGATGCACCGTCAGCAGCACAAGGCCAAGCCAGAACCCGTTACACATGCGGTGCCTCCTGTTTTGCAGTCTTGATCAGCCGCAGCTGCTCATCCAGCGGCACCGCAGTGACATGAAGCCCTTTTTCACCCAAGCGCCGGGTCAGTAGCGGCAGATTTTCTTCATCGGCCTGATTCATCAGCAGGTAGACGGCGTTGTCTATTCCAACGCCTGCTACATCGGTGCTGCGGATGGAGCGCCCCACCCGGTCGTTGAATTCGACCCGGTCTTCAAACTCACCCGTCACCCGCAGCAGCAGATGGTGCGCCATTTTTTCTTCCTGCAGGGTACAGGCTGTAGCCAGCTGCTCCGCAAACACAGCCGGACGCAGCAGGCAGGTGCCGGGCAGATACCAGTTTTCCCGCACAGCACTCTCGTACTCAAAAGCGCGCACCAATGCCGTTTCCACCAGTCCGCAGAGGATGCGGAACAGGTTCTGGTAATACAGGGTCATCTGCTCTTCGTTGGCCGTATACAGGCAGATCAGTACCACAAGGCTGCCGTTCTGCCGCACACCTGCAGCATACATCGGATGTCCGGGGAGGAAGCCGCGATTCACCCACAGCCCCTCCTGTTCAATGGCACGGATCACATCCAACCACTGCTCTACCTCCAGCGAGTGCGCCGGCTCCGGCGTCATTCCGGCACTGGCGGCTGTAAGGCGGGCAAACCCATGGTTCTTTTCCATCCGGTAGATGGTGAGACTGTGATTTTCCAGCACATCCTCCATGATCTGCACCGTCTTGCGGTAGATCTCCTGCGGCTGCAGCATATCCAGCTGCTGGGTCACAGCATAGATCTTGCCAAAACTGTCCCGGCGGCCAAGGATCTGGCGGCGGAACATCTGTTTATCCTCCAACGTATCCTGATACAGTTTCCGGGTAAATTCAAGTCGCTTACACAGCAGCTTGTTTTCTTCCTGCACGAAACGGGCGGTCTCTGTATTACGCAGCTGCACATAACCGCAGGACGCTCCCACTACAAAATATACAATGAACGCCAACCAGTTGGCGGGCGCATAAAACAGCAGCATCAGGGTAGTGCCCTGCCGCAGATAGCCAATTGCCAGAGAAACAGATGCCAACACAGCAGACAGCACACCTGCATTGAGGCCGTAGACTGTGCCGATCAGCACGACGAACATAAGCCGGAAATCGATCATCTGGAACTGCGCGTCCGTGCCTGTAATACGCACCAGCAGCTCCGTGGCCAACCACGCGGCAGCGATCTCTACCAGCCGCAGCAGACGCGGGCTCTGGCGGATCTTATCCACCGTTTTGCGTGCAAAGCTTTTTTTCTCCGCCTGCCGGGCGCACCACACATTATAAATCGCGGGCAGATCATCCAGAATGCTGTACCGCTGGAACCAGCTGTACCTGCGGCGGACAGTATTATCCGCTGCGGGATAGGTCTGGATGGTATCGGTGCCGTACAGCACCTGCAGCCCGGGCTGCAGCTTTTGCAGCACCTCGCCCAGCTGCTCCTGCGTATTCCCAAAAACATCCGGCAGCGTAAATCGCTCCGGCTTCGGCGTCCATGTATCGAACACCCGGGCAACGAGATCAGCCAGTTCTTCTGCACAGAGCGCAAGCAGCGGCTGCGCGGCCTGTTCATCCATTTGAACTGTACCGGCAGACATCTGCTCGAACAGCCGTGCAAACTGCTCCGCACCGCTGGCCGAGACGGCATACAGATAGGGTAGGCGGAACACCTTGACCTGAAGTTTGCTGGTTTTAGCGTAATGGAAGCAAAGTTCCTCTGCCGCATTGGCCAGCAGCGCTTTGCCGGAGGACGGCGTCAATGCTGCCTCCGGCCCTGAGAGGTACAACAGCTCCACCTCCCGCTCGCGGCAGGATTGCAGCACCCGGCGCAGACGGTCCAGTTCACCTTCCTGATTCCCGTGCGGCAGCAGATATTCAGAAAAATAGACAACCCGGTCAAATTGGTAGGTTTCTGCAAGCTGATCCAACAGCTGCTTGCTTTCCAGCATCACCGTCTTGATCCGGGTGTCCAGCAGCGCCTCCCCTTTTGCGTGGGTGGTGAGCACATGATCATCCGGGAATGCCGTCTCGATCCACTCCTGCGTCAGGAATGCTGTAAAACCTGTGAGTAAAATCTCCATTACATTTACCGTTGCTGCCCGTCCGGCCTCTTTTCAATGGCTGGCGGCGCGTATTTTTTCTTTCATAGAAACATTCTTTCGTGACAGTGATAATATCACTCTTCGCCAAAAATAACAATAGTTTTTCCTAGTCCAGCCGCCCGTAAAAAGCGCATTTTCCCACGGAAGAAATTTGTGTAGCTTGTTCGGTCTGTACTTATACGCACTCGCACAGGCAGTTTTTGAGAAACAAATCGTTTTTATCGTCCATATTTCATCCGTTCGTATGCCGTACGAACCGCACAGGTTATTTGCAGTTTATCCAGTTTTTTAATTGTAGTTTTCCCGCAGGAGACGCCCCCCTCGGAGAGACTTCGAAGAGTCCACTGCACTTTGCAGATTACAGAGGCAAAAGTGTTATATCGAGTTATTACATTTCTGCACCGCGGCCACAGGCGCGCTCCGTAGAGCAACCGCCGCAGACAGTTCCTACCGCATCTACAACTTCGGCCGTCCGAGTGCAGACGGCAAGCCCCAAAACCCCTTGCCAATGCGCAAAGAGAAAGTTCTACCCTCTGGTACCCCGCCCGCCGCCTGAACGATGGCATGGATGCGGATACTGCTGCCGCATTGAATGCACTGTGGGAGAAGCTGGGGTGAGGGCCGCAAGAGCGCATCACCTGCATGCGGGATTTATCGATCGTAAAAATCTGTTCCAGAAGAATCATGGACGGTTCTTCAAAAGCCGGGTTGGAATCCACCAGCACATGGGTGGGCTGGTTTTTCTTCTTTTCCGTCCGGGTTGTAACGGTTGCTACGATCACTGTAGGCGAATGACGGTTTCCAATGTTGTTCTGCAGAACCACCACAGGACGTTTTCCGCCCTGTTCCGAGGCGATATGCGGCTCCATGTCTGCATACCGGCTGTCCACCGATACCTTCAACCGTGCCACAGAGCCGTCAAAAACGCAACGTATTTTCTTCTTTGAAATACCAAACGAACATTGCCGGCATATCCAAGATACGTTTTACCCGCCCTGCAATTTCCCTTATAATAGCACCGCAGTCTTGAAACAGCTGCAACATTCCCATATCACAAAGGAGGCTTTCCGGTATGGGACAACGGCAAAGTGAGATCATCAAAAATCACATGGAAGTCTACTGGCACGACTATGCGTCGGCCAGCAAGGGCGTTCCCATTACCGAGGCGGGGCTTGTGGAAAAAGCCTCCGTCATTGGACGTACCGGGCTGATGCTGCTGGAATGCGGCACCGGCGCATGGCGTGTCCGAAGCTCCATGAACACCCTTTCGCGGGAGCTGGGAGTCACAACAACAGCGGACATCGGCCTGTTGTCCATTGAGTTCACCTGCTTTGACGGTGACCAGTGTTATACCCAGTCACTCTGTCTGACAAATACGGGCGTGAATACCTCCCGACTGAACCGACTGGAGCATTTCGTCAACGACTTCGACCGGGAAGGAAAATTTATGACCGGCGAAGAACTGCACAGCCACCTCGATGAGATCGAGCGCATCCACGGCTTGTATTCGCCCATCGCACTGGGCTTTGCAGCTGCACTGGCCTGCGGCTGCTTCACCTTTCTGCTTGGCGGCGGCATTGTGGAAATGCTGTGCGCCTTCTGCGGTGCAGGCATCGGCAACTTTGTACGGTGCAAGCTGACAAAGCACCATTTCACCCTGTTTCTGGGCATTACGGCGTCGGTCTGTTCAGCAAGCCTCGTATATGCCATCCTGCTGAAGCTGGCAGAGGTGCTGTTTGCCGTATCGGCGCAGCACGAGGCGGGGTATATCTGCTCCATGCTCTTCATCATTCCGGGCTTTCCGTTCATTACCAGCGGCATCGACCTTGCCAAGCTGGATATGCGCTCCGGGCTGGAACGTCTGGCCTACGCCGTCCTCATCATTCTGGTGGCAACCATGACGGCTTGGATCATGGCACTGCTGCTGCATTTGCAGCCGGTGCAGTTCCCTGCCCTGAGCCTGACACTCCCGGAAGAGATCGTGTTCCGGCTGCTGGCAAGTTTTGGCGGTGTGTTCGGCTTTTCGCTCATGTTCAACAGTCCCCGGAACCTGGCAGTCTGCGCCGCCCTTATCGGTGCGGTAACGAACACGTTCCGGCTGGAGCTGGTGAGCCTTGCGGGCTTTCCGCCCGCTGTTGCAGCGTTTCTGGGCGCACTGCTGTCCGGATTGCTGGCCTCCTGCCTGAAGAGCGCCGCCGGTTATCCCCGCATCTCCGTCACCGTGCCGTCCATCGTTATCATGGTACCGGGACTGTATTTCTACCGTGCCATCTATAATCTGGGCATCCTGTCTCTGATGGACTCCGCCACATGGTTTGCAGATGCCATTCTCATCATCGTGGCACTGCCGTTAGGGCTGATCTTCGCCCGTATTGTCACTGACAAGACTTTCCGTTATTGCACCTGATGTGCAGCATTTCCATTCTCCCATATAAGGCAAAACGCAGCGAATCTTTTAATGGTTCGCTGCGTTTTGTTTTGCTGTGATGCACTTATAAAGGAAGTTCGTTTACAGGGCGTTTACTCGCCGTAAACGATCTTGGTAGCAGTTTCCACATGGCGTTCCAGCCGGTCGGCAAAGTGTTCCAGCGGCAGAAAAACGCCAAGTTCATCGTAGCGGGTTCCGCCGTCCTTGAGCGTATCCTGTCCATAGTAAACCACGGAACGGGGCAGTGCGTGCTGCAGCTTCATCTGGATATCCCAGACGGTGGAGTAGGCCTCCGCTTCCGTTACCTTCTGCTTCACGGTGTCCGGCAGTTCGTAGATCAGCAGCAGCCCCAAATGCTGGTTGTAGTGGTACTCCACCACATCCATCGAGCCTTCGTCGTAGCCGTGATACTTGCAGTAGCCGCTGGCAAGGTACATTTTTACCTTTTCCTGCTTCTGGAACACCCGGATGAACCGGTCGTATACTTTGCTGCTCACGGCAAATTTGTTGTTCGGCAAAAGAACGCCGGCATCATCCGTCAGGATCACCGGGTTCGGCTGACCATCGGCGTTGAATTTGAACGGGATCAGGGCAGCGTTCCGTAGCAGGTCAAACATACTGTGCTGGCAGATCGCCATCAGAAAGGCAGACAGATCCTTGTTCTCGTAGGCATTGAACAACGCTGCGGCAAACTGCTGTGCACTCACGGTCGGCGCATCCAGTACGTCTGCCATGTCCAGCGAGTCGTTGAAGGTATCCATCAGGCGGTGGCAGGCTTCTGGATTTTTCAGGATCTCCCCGAACAGTGCCTCTGCCTTTTCTTCTCTTGGAAATATCGTTGCCATCAAAAAGACCCTCTTTCTGTTTATTTCCAACTACCTATTATAGATTCATAATGCCCCGCTGTGAAATACTGCTTTCATATTGCTGCTATATGCAGAACACTTTTTACACATTTTCCAAGTGCCCGGATAATGGACACTGCAATCATGAAATTGCACGAGGGAAATGCTGATCACGCAGGCTTGTAAAAGCCTGAATGCCGTTTGCGAGGCCAAGCAAAGCACCCAGCTTGAAATGCAGCGGTTGGCTGCAATGCTCCCCGAATACGAGGTTGTGATGCGGATGGAAGGAGCCGGACCCGTTACCGGGCCTGCTCTTATGGCCGAAATTGGTGATGTTCGGCGCTTCAAAAACAAGAAAGCGTTGGTAGCCTTTGCGGATATTGATGCACCACCGTTCCAGTCTGATGCATTTGAATCCAAGTCACGCCATGTTTCCAAACGAGGTTCACCGCATCTGAGGCGAACTATTTTTTATTATATCGAATATTATTTTAACACGCTCAAACCCGGAAAATTCTGTTTACTGCTTTATGGACAAAAAGCGTTCCGAAGGAAAGCATTATTACGTTTATACCGTTGCAGGGAGTGCCAAGTTCCTGCGGGTCTATTACGCTCGTGTTACGGAATTTCTGCGTTCCCTGCCATCTTCTGATACCTGTTGATGATTGCTGATGAACTATTGCGATGACTTTCAGCTGACAAGCTGTGCTGTCGGCTTATTAAAGTTGCCGGATGCTCAACTGCACCCGGCAATAATTTTTTGCTGATTTTTTGTTCAGACTATTGACACTCGTTAGCAGGTTTGCAGATGCAGACATTGTCTATACGTCTGCCCTGCTTGCGGATACTATGAAATTTCTCAACGTGCTTTCCAAATTTGAAAATCATTTTGCAATCAGGACCGTCCGTTTTCAAGTTCAACTTGAAGCGGACGGTTATTTTCTGCAAGAAAAATTTTTCACATTTGCAACCGCCGCAAGCAGGGCGAGCCGGTACCACCTCGCAATTTTTGAATTCGATTTTACAAATCCGACTTCAAAAGCACTTGTTGGACTTCGCCCAAACCCGATATTCCGCACAAAATTGCGCTGGCTACACGTTTCCGCTGATACCGAATAAGCAAATTTTCTTGGATAAAAATTTGTTCTATGAAAATCGGCGTTGATTCATTCAATATTGCATCAAACCGGAACTATCACTTCCGGTTTTGAAGGTAAAAAGCGGAACTAATAGGTCCTAAAAAATCGAGTAACTTTATGGTATGCTCTATCCAGAACATTTTCTAAGAAGCGGAAGCATCCCTTCCGGTTTTTCCTTGGGATTCTCCTAAAATCCACTGAAAACCGGAAGGAATGCTTCCTAAAAATTTCTGCTTCATTGTGATATGCTTTCTACAAGCCTTCATCGAACATTGAAAACCACATGACCGTCTGTATGGAATACCCGGCGAAGAGCCCCTATGAGGACGAGCCGGAAAACGCCGCTGGAAAGGGGCAGGAACACCATGCAGAGAGAACGGCGTAAGAACAATGATATTCTATTTCATTTCAGAAAGGATGGTTTGTGGGCAAACGCAAAGGCAAAATTGTTCGTCCATCCCGTGTGACCGGTGATGAAATATGGATGCAGCCCACGCGCGCGCAGTTTCCGTTCCAGCTCCGCCAGTGACTGCACAGCCAGCTTATTGTCCTCCGCCAGCGAGGAAATGAAGCTGTAGCCGCCGTCCGCGCCAAACCACAGCGTGTCGCCGGTAAAAAGGTACTTATCGTCAATGAGGTAGACCATATGTCCCCATGTATGACCGGGAACCAGAAAACACTCGATCCTGACGCCGTCAATGTCAAGTACCTGTCCATCGTGCAGCAGTACCTTTTCGTTGTTGATCGTGACCTGCGGCAATTTATAGAGATGATAGATGACTTTTCGCCGCACCTCGCCGGTGAGATACCGGTTCTCGATCTCGCCGATGTACAGCTTCGCATTCCGGAACAGCCCCGGACTGTCTGCTTCCACCGCACCCACATGGTCGGTGTCCTGATGGGTGATAAGGATATGGTGTATCGACTTCGGATCAATCCCAAGCCAGCTCATTTTTTCGGCAAGGCGGTCGTAGTTATATCCCGCATCGACCATAATGGTCGTATCGCCTTTGCGGTAGAAGAAGATGTTCGCCACCCATTCGCGCACGCAGGCAACATTCTCGTCGATCCAGCCGGTGTTCAAAGGCTTGAAGATTTCCTTGCCCCGGTACATCCAGCTCATTGCTTTTCTTTGAAATTCCGTTGCTTTTTTCGACATGATCGCACCTCATTTCTGTGCTGTGATGCACAGCCAGCCCTTTTTATTTTTGTGGTTCTGGATCTTACAAAATCCTGCTTGCTCCAGATACGTTTTACCGTTCACAATGCAATGCTTTTTACCAGATGCGCCCACTGCACCGGATGACAGGCCAGCAATTCCTCGTGCTGCAAGTTCTGCTCATGGAGAACAGGATGTGCAAAATGCTGCTGATACCGGGCACGATATTTTGCGCCCATTTTCAGGGCGTAAAAAATATGGATCTCGGTACCGGGCACATGGATCTTATCCGGCAGCGGAGTGATAAGATCGGAGTAGAACTGATTTTTACAGCTCTGCATGGTCACATAAGGGCGGGCCTCACCGAACATTTTCAGAAAGGCTTTGACATAATCCCCCGACTCTCTGGCACGCTTATCCAGACGCTTTTGGAGAAATTTTGCCTTGAACTTTCCGTCCCGCACCACAGGGTAGATCAATGGCAGCAGAAAATCAGTCTGCAATCTTGCCGCCAGCGGCGATGCCTGATCCAGATCGGAGCTGCCCAGAATGCCACAGTCCATGTGGATGTTCTGCCGTGCCGCCAGCAGCCCCACAAACGAGCCGCCCAGAGAGCAGCCGTAGGCCGCCCGGATGTGACCGCCGCAGTGGGTCTTGAGGTAGGCCTCGATCTTTTCGGTCTCCTCCAGCATGGTGGGAAATTCGGTCTGTTCAGTCTCATCAAAGCCATCGTAGCTGACGCACAGCACCCGGAAGCTGTCAGCCAGAAGCGGGATCACCGCACCGAAATTGCTTTTCCAATGGCAACAGGTGCCCGGCAGCAGCAACAGCACCGGGGCATCCTCTGCACCAAATGTGTAGATTTTCATCGTGATACGTTCCTTCTCTATTTATTTTCCACCTGTAAATAGAAGAGATATATTTCTTCGTATAGGGCAGAGTTTTGAGTTAGGTAAAGCTAACTTTCGGCCTTATAAAAAGCCGCTTCTCAGCGGTCCTTCTGCCAAAATAATACGCCCTGCCGTCTCCTCTGTCAAGAAGTTTAGG